>Ga0187784_10004695_pt1 | contig 11051 bp, 8 predicted proteins | sample 1015_SJ02_MP15_2_FD_132964 | JGI IMG/M metagenome (GOLD analysis project Ga0187784, IMG submission 132964) | Tropical peat soil microbial communities from peatlands in Department of Meta, Colombia - 1015_SJ02_MP15_20_MG | ecosystem: Environmental > Terrestrial > Soil > Wetlands > Peat | place... | reverse complement strand
TCACCTCGAACTGCGAGTTGCCGTCTTCGTGATCGACCTGATAGACGCCCCAACCCAGTCCGTTGAGCGAACTCGTCAACTCCTGGAGGAAATCGATGGCCGGCGCCATCGAGCGAAAGTCGTAACACGGCTTTCGCAGACGGTCGACTCGCTGCGGATCCCAAGGCCGAATCGATCCGTCGTCGGCACGCGTCACCAGGAAGAACTCCGGCTCCATTCCGACATTCAGCACGTAGCCTTTCGCTCGGGCCTCGCTGAGCACGCGAACCAGGTTCGTTCGGCAGCAATAAGGATGCGGCTGGCCGTCGACAAACAAGTTCGACGCGAAGCGAGCCGTGTTGGGATGCCAGGGAAGACGCGTATAGGTCGTGGGGTCGATCCGGGCGAGCATGTCGTGCGAGTGAGGCCCCTGCCCCGCGCCCCACAACGCACCGCCGGCGAAACCCGCTCCGACGTCGAGCACGTCGTCCAGGCAGCCGACCGGCACCATCTTGGCCTTAGCGGCACCGTGAATGTCAACGAACTGCACGAGCAGGAATTCGATGCCGTCGCGCTCCAGGATCTCGCGAAGCTGCGCTCGGTCGGTCGTCATGTGATATTCCCTACGTTACGCGGCTCTCTAAGTGCTCTCTAAGTGCCCTGCTTCTGACCGGGGATCCAAGACGTCCCCGCGAGCGGCACCCGCGCCATCGCCGCCGCTTCGATCGTCAATGCGACGAGGTCTTCCCGCTCGAGATGGTGCACATTCGACTTGCCGCAGGCGCGCGCCAGAGTCGTCAACTCCATCGTGAGCACGTTGAGATAATTCCGCAGTCGGCGGGCCCCCTCGGCGGGCGATAGTCGCTGTTCGAGCACGGGGTCCTGCGTCGTGATGCCGACGGGGCAGCGGCCGGTGTGACAGTGATGACAGAAACCGGGGGCGGTCCCCAGGGCCTGATAATCTGCCCGCGCGTCTCGCGGACCGTCGGGTGTCTGATAGTCCGGTCGATTGCAACCGAGGGCCATCAACACCCCCTGTCCGATCGAGACGGCGTCGGCCCCCAAGGCTAATGCCTTCGCGACGTCCGCCCCCGTGCGGATGCCGCCGGAAATAATCAGTTGCACCTCGCCAAGCACATTCATCTCGTCGAGCGCCTCGACGGCTAGCGGCAGCGCGGCCAGCGTGGGAATGCCCGCATGCTCGATGAAGACCTGCTGCGTGGCGGCCGTTCCTCCCTGCATACCGTCGAGCACAATGACGTCCGCCCCGGATTTCACCGCCAGCTTGACGTCGTCGCGGACGCGGGTCGCCCCCAGTTTCACGAAAATCGGAAGCTCCCAATCGGTGATCTCGCGGAGCTCTTCGAGCTTGATCGCCAGATCGTCGGGCCCCGTCCAGTCGGGGTGCCGGCAGGCCGAGCGTTGATCGATGCCTTCGGGAAGGGTCCGCATCGCCGCCACGCGAGCGCTCACCTTTTGACCCAAGAGCATGCCGCCGCCGCCGGGCTTGGCCCCCTGCCCGATGACCACCTCGATCGCATCGGCCTTTCGCAGGTCGTCGGGATTGAATCCGTATCGTGAGGGCAGGCACTGATAGACCAAAGTCTTCGAGGATTTGCGTTCCTCGGGCGTCATGCCGCCGTCCCCGGTCGTTGTCGAGGTGCCGCACTGCGTGGCCGCGGTGCCGAGAGCCTCTTTCACGTTGGCCGAAAGGGCGCCGAAGCTCATTCCGGCAATCGTGATGGGAATTTCAATCTCGATTGGCCGTTTGGCGAAGCGGGTGCCGAGCACGATTTTGGTGACGCACTTTTCGCGATAGCCCTCGAGGGGGTAGCGCGAGATCGAAGCGGTCAGAAAGACCAGGTCATCGAATGAGGGGACGCGGCGCTTGGCACCCAGGCCGCGAATCTCATACAGGCCGGTCTCGGCCGCCTGGTGAATGTACGCCAGCACGTGGCGGTCGAAGCCGGCGCTCTCGTCCAGCGACAGAAATTCGGACATCGGGTTAGTAGGCGTGGGAGGAGTCGATGTGCCAGTGGTAGAGGGTCCGGGCCGAGCCGATCCGTTTGAACGATTTCGGGTCGTAATTGAAACCGGCCCGGCCGAGCAACGAAGCCAGCTTTTCGACGTCCGCAGAGGTGAGCGGCTCTTCACGCGCGTCGGTCCCCAGGCCGTGAATCGTGCCGCGCACGTAGAGCACCGCTTCGTAAAGCGAGTCGCCGAGACCGTGCTCCGCGTCGCCGCAGACCGTTAACGTCCCCGCCTGGGCCATGAAGGCGGACATATGCCCAACGCTCCCGCCGACGACGATGTCGAGCCCCTTGAGCGAAATGCCGCACCGCGAGGAAGCGTCCCCTTCGATCACGAGCAGGCCGCCGTGACCCGACGCGCCGGCGCACTCCGAGGCACAGCCCTTCACGCGGACCGTCCCCGACATCATGTTTTCGGCCACGCTCCAGCCCACGTTGCCCGCGACCGTGACGTTTGCCAGCTGGTTCATCCCGGCAACGAAATAGCCCGCGTGTCCGGCAATCTCAACCTCGAGAGGCGCGTTAAGTCCGGCGGCAATGTGGTGCTGGCCGTTGGGGTTCAGGACGCGAATGCACGAACCGGCGGCGTCGCGCGGGGCGTCGTGATGCAGCCACTGGTTGAGCGCCCGCACGCTTTTGCCTGGGCGGGCCAGATCCCACTCAATGACGCGCGTCTCGGGCGGACTCGCAACGGGAAGCGCGGTTGCGCTGGGGCTCGTCGAGTCGCGCATCGTCATCCGGCCAGGCTCGACGACACGTTCCATGAATAAATCCGTTCTGGACGGGGCTCGAAAATCTGGGCCTCCTCGATCCCCGGCAAGTGCGCCAGTGATCGGTACTCCGATCCGATGGCAACGTAGGCGTCGGTTTCCGCGGCAACGGCCGGCTTACAGGCAAACGCGTCGCGCACGAGCACCAGCTTGTCGGCCGTCGCCATCAGCAGCGTGAAAAACCCGTCCAGCTCGACGAGTCCTTTTTCGAGGGCATTCTCCAGCGAATCCCCCTCACTCATCCGCCATTCGAGAAAGCGGCAAGCGGCTTCCGTGTCGTTGTCGGTCTCGAAATGAATGCCGCGTTTTTCAAGCTTGCGCCGGATGCTGTTGGGATTCGAAAGCGATCCATTGTGGACGAGGCAAAAATCCTCGCCGGCGGTGTATGGATGCGCGTGCGCGGGAGTGACGGCCGATTCGGTCGCCATCCGGGTGTGACCGACGGCGTGTGTCCCGGCCAACTTGTTGAAGGCGTACTTGTCGGCCAGCTGCCGGGGATGCCCGGTGTCCTTGAATAAATCGATTGATCGGCCGACGGAGAGCAGATGCAACCGCGGATAGTTGGCGGCAAGCCAGCCGCGAATCCGCGCCGGCTCCGCGGAACTCGTCAGCACGGCATGGTTGTCTCGCGCCTGAAGATCAATATCGTGGCTGACGTCGTGGCGGGCCGAGTCGACCAGCTGCGGCCAGGAAATGCTTTCGCGGCCGGCGTACAAGTTAAAGCGTCGGCGACCCCCTTCGACCGGCGGCCCAAATACGGCCAGGCCCGCCGAATCGGGTCCCCGGTCCCCCATGCAGACCAACATGGGAGAAAGCCATTCCCCCAGCGACTCGCGGAGGAGCTTTCGCTTGACCAGCAGCGCTACGATCCCGCACAACGAGCAAGCCCCCTTTTTTTGGAAGGCGGTCGGAAGTCCGACGACCGCGGCGATTTGGCAGCGGCAAGGCAATCGTCTGGCCTGCAAAATCCGCCGGCAGGCGACCGGCAAAGCGCGCACTCAGTCTAGCGGTTCGTCTTTCTGGTTCACAGCCCTGGCGGAGCGTCCCAGCGGGTTGGTGATCCTAGCTCTTAGCCAGCGATTGCCCTCGGATAATTCAGGACCTTCGCCCAACTTATCCCACGCGGTGCCCCGGAAAAGCCCTTCCCAGTCGGCCGCAAAGTTGCCGAAGTCTCGCAAGATTCGCTGGTTTCGGCCGGCGCCCCGCGTTTAGAATGAAAGGTGGCAATTCTCCGCTCGTAACCCTGGGAAATGACTCATGTTGCCCCGTCGCCTCTTGGCTAGCGCTTGGATTCTGGTCGTTGGGCTCGCAGGGAATGCACTCGGCCAATCGGCCTCCTCTCAGCTCCCCCCTGACACGATGCTCGGGCGCTTTGGGCTGCAGAAGGCCTGGGCGGCGTTTGCCACGGTCGATTCGATCCACGATCGAGTGAAGTTTTTCATCGCCGACGAGCAAACTACGGTCGTCGAATCGGCCACCGGCATGGTGACCGCCATCGACAACACGGCGGGCCGACGACGCTGGGCCGTCCAGGTCGGTGCCCTGACCGACGTGCGATATGCTCCTTCGACAACCGACCAGGCAGTCTTGGTCGTCGCCGGACGAAAGCTCTTCGCGCTCGACAAGCAAACCGGCGACAGCGCTTGGGAAGTGGATATTTTGAACGCGCCTTCCGCCGGCTCGGCCAGCGACGACCAGCGCGCGTTCGTCGGCTCGATTGACGGGAGCGTCTACGCGTTTGATTTAAAATTTCTCGGGACACTGGCCAAGGACATCACGCAACGTAAGTACATGCATCGCGCACTGGCCTGGACTTATCGCACCGGCGGACGCGTCCCTTATGCCCCGGTAACAACCGGAACCATCGTGTGCGTGCCGAGTGAAGACGGCTCGCTCTACGGGCTGGACGTCAAGAACCACAAGCCGAAATTCCAGTTTGAGACCGACCAGCCGCTGGGAGCACCAATCGGACAGTTCGGCAACCAGATCGTCGTAGCGACCAAGGATCTGAAGGTTTACAGTCTCAATGCCGATACGGGCGCGTTGAAATGGGAGGTGCTGATGGGCGTGAACGTCCGTCAGCAGCCGCGGATCATCGACAATCACGTCTTTGTGTGCGCCGAGGGAGCGGGAATGCGGTGCCTCTCCGCAGAGGATGGCCGCGAAGCGTGGACCAATCGCAGCGCCACCAGATTTCTCGCGGCGACACCCAACCTGGTTTACGCGTCCAGCTACGTGGACGACGTGCTGATTCTCAACCGGGCCAACGGCAAACAGGTCGGTGCGTTTGCGCTGCGGGGATTCCCGGTGCGGATTGCCAACGATCGCACCGACCGCATGTACTTCGCGACCGAAAAGGGGCTGATCCTGTGCTTGAGGGAACGCGAACGCGATTATCCGCTGTTCCACAAGCAGCCCGAGAAGCGGCCCGTCGAGCCGGAAATCGCACCGGAAGAAGGAGCGAAACCAAAGAGCGCCGGTTCAAAGGCCGCCAAGAAGGGCGAAGAAGCCGAAGAGTCGATGGAGAAGAACGAGCCCGACGCGGCACCGAAGAAGGCGACTCCCAAGCCACCCAAGCCGGGCCTCGGCAAAACGGCTCCCAAGGCCAAGCCTCAAAAGCCGCCCGAAGAGTAACGTCACGCTGACTGGCGCATCAATCGTGCTCCAGCACGCCAGATCCGCGTCGCTGGCCTCTCTTCGGAGGAATTCGCGATCAGCGAAGCGGAAGTGGGCAATACTGCCGGCAGCGCGCCGCGCAATCGCAAGGAGGGTCGCTCGAGCAGCCGGGTCGGAATTCGCGGCAAAAAATAGAGTGAGCCCAAACGCAAGAGCGAAGAACCGGCGAAAAGCAGGTAATAGACCTCGCGGCTCTCGCCCAAGACGATCAGCATCGCGCCCCCCAAAATGGAACCGGCCACCATCCCGGTCGTTGTCGCCAGGTTAAATACGGTCAGCACGCTGGTTCGTTCTTCGGCCCGCACCGAATTCACGCCGATCAAAAACACGGCCAGCTCGTAGGCGGCCCAGACAGCTCCGCTCAGAAGCTGCACGACGACCAGATACGAGAATCGGTCCGAAATCAGCCAGGCCCCCGCGGACGGAACAATCCCCAGTCCGCCGATCCACAACAGGCGGCGTGTGCCGAAACGAGCTGCGACGCCCCCCCATAACGGCAACGCGATCACCCGCGCGACGTAGGCCGCGGAGATCAGGATCACGTATTCCCCGTACGACAGCTTCAAAATGCACAACATGTAGGGCGCGAAATACGGGCCGGCGAAATACGCCGCAGCTTGTACGAGCGACAAGTACAAGAGTCGTTGCGCCTCGGCACCGCGTGTAAAGCGGCGCGCGAGTGCCGGCCAGGGATGCGACCGGATGTTCGAGGGCAGGGGATCGGGTTCGCTCGTTCGCGCCAGGCAGGCCACGGATCCCAGGCGACCCACGATCGCCAACCCGAACAGCAGACCGAATCCCGCGAGGGCGTTTTGCGGCGAGGCACCATACCCGATGGCAAGCCCACTGACCAGAAATCCCGTCAGAACGGCCGCCTGCTGCAACCGGTTACGTCTCGCGAAATAGCGGGGACGGACGCAACCGGGAATCAGGCTCCCCATCCAGGTGTTCCAAGGTGGATTCGACGCCAGGCCGGCGCTCCAATACAAGACCGCGGCCGCCAGCACGAGCCACCTGGTGATCCCTCCCTGCCAGGCTGCCAGAGCCAGCGGGACGAAAGCCAGCCCCTGGAAGGTGGCACAAGTCACAACCCATTTGCGGTGCGACCGCAGGAGGCGCACTCCGTGAGGGGAGACCAGCTGCATGATTCCGCCGGCCAGTTGGGGCAGGCTGGTGATCAGCCCCGAGAGCACCTGGCCAAGTCCGGCAGCCAGGACGAAGGCCGGGAGATAAGTTTCTCCCGTGCCGACCATCAGCCCCGATCCGGCAGCGTCGCCCAGGCTCGACCGCAGGTCGCGCCGCAGTTGTGCCGCGCGCGACGAGCTGCTCTCCTCCGGCAACGACAACGGCTCGGATACGGTCCAGGCCGTCTCCGCGAACGAAGACTCTGCGATGGCGGCGTCCGTCATCGGATGTCAAGGCGCTGAGTATGGCCGCTGGCAGGCGGCTCTGGAAAAGGCGATTGGAATTTTTGAGAGGAAACGAAGAGGGCGGGATCGTAACAGGAACGCGCCTGAGCGAAAATGGCAATCTCTTCAACGGGCGCAAGCATTTGCGGCGCGACCTTCAGTCGGCGGCGCTGAAGACATCCCTTCGGCCGTGTGCGTGGCTCTGGCTGCGCCACTTGGACAATGCTTGACGACCCTGTTAAAACCAAGGCGTGGGCAGGTAAACTGCGCGGTCGATCTCAGGCTCGCACGCATGCGACATCCGACCAGACCAATCCTGGCGAGACGCCACAGTGCTCTCGCACCGGAAGCACGGCTCAACCAGGCCTGTCGTTGGGGCGCGGTCTGTCTCGCCTTGTGGGCCGCCTCTTCCACGCGGGCCGACACCATCACGTTGCGGACGGGCGCGGTCATCCGCGGCCGGGTGCTCGACGCGACGGCTGCGCTGGGACACCGACCGGCCTCGAAGGCCGAACGCGAAGAAGCCGCCCACCTCGTCGCCGTCTCGACACTGACGGGGGGTCGATTGATCCTCAGTGCCTTCGACGTCGCTATCGTCGCCAAGCGGCCGTTCGTGCTCGAAGAATTCGAGGTGCGAAAGCGCCACACGGACAACGACGTCGAATCGCTCTGGCGGCTGGCCGAATGGTGTAAAGCTCGCGGACTGAAGGCGCAGCGCGAAGAGGCGCTACGCGCCATCGTCGCTCTCGATCCGGACCATCTGCCGGCCCGTCAAGGACTCGGGCAATCCAAGCACGACGGCCAGTGGCGCACCTACGACGAAGAAATGCGCTCGCGCGGATTCGTCAAATTCGAGGGAAAATACGTCGCGCAGCAAGAAGTCGAGATCCTCAAGAGGAAACATCAGCGGAAGCGCCAGGACCAGGATTGGCTCGAACGCGTGCGCAGCGCCGTGCGCTCCCTGGCCTCCGGCGACGGGGAAAAACGCCGCCGGGCGATGGATGCGCTCTTAAAGATTACCGACGCCGAGGCGATCCCCGCGCTCAACCGCGTGCTGCTGGCCAGCAAGGATGAGAGCTTGCGCGAGCTGTACGTGCACGTCATGGCCGCCATCCCAGACTTGAACGCCACGACACCCTATCTTGTGGATGTCTCACTCTTCGACGGGGACAAAACCGTTCGCATTGCCGCACAGGGAGCGATTCTTGAACGGCCGCGGCCTACGGCAGCCGGTCTTTTCGGCCGTGAGCTTCACCACGCAGATAATGAAATCGTCCGCCGCGCCGGGCTGATGCTCGAGAAGATCGGCGACCCCTCGGTGATTCCGCAACTGATCGACGCGCTGGTGACGACGCACGGAATCCCCACGCAGGTCGTCGATAACTCCAATAGCTACGGCTTTAACAGAGGTGGCGGGCCCACAGGGGGCTTGCCTCCGGACGTTTACGCCAAGCTCGCCGCCGGCGCCTACCCCGGCGCCACCGTCGTGACGCCCCCTGGCCCGTGGACCGGCACAAATGTCAAAACGGTCGTCGTCGACCACGAATATCGCAATGCCGAAGTCCTGTCGGCTCTGCAGTCGATCACCAAACAGTCGTTCGGCTATGACAAAGACGCCTGGCGCCGCTGGTGGGCAGCCAAGCAAACCGCCGGTCCATTCAAAACCTCGAGCACTCAGTAATCGGCAGGATGTCGATTCATGGCGAAGAACCCGGCTTTGCGCCGAGCGGCACGTCAGCAGGTTGCGAGTCTTCGAGCAGCCGGCGTAACGCGCGTTTTGCGCTCGAGACGAGTGCAATCGGCATCGGAGGGTCCACAGAGCGAGGAGGCGAGCGCCGCTCGCGCGACCGACGATTCTGTATCGCGCGAGACGTCGAGCGCACCGTGCCGAGCGGCAGGTCTCTCGTTGTTTGAGGCCAAGCGCTCCGACCTCCCGCGGAACGAACGTGAAGAGCAGCTGCGTGAAGTGGCTGGGCGGGTCGCCGCCTGCACCCGCTGCGAGGAGCTTGCCCGGACGCGGACGCAGACGGTCTTCGGCGTCGGCAATTCCGAGGCCGAAATCATGTTCGTGGGCGAAGCACCCGGCGCGGATGAAGATCGACTGGGGGAACCGTTCGTCGGGGCGGCCGGGCAGCTCCTCAACCGCATCCTGGAAGCCTCGCGGCTCAATCGCTCCGAAGTTTACATCTGCAACATCCTGCGCTGCCGGCCACCAGGCAACCGCAACCCGCTTCCCGACGAGGCCGAAAACTGCCGCGAGTACCTCGACGCGCAGATCGAGATCGTCGACCCCGATTACATCGTGTGTCTGGGGAGCATCGCGGCCAAGAACCTCCTTGGCCTGGCGGATTCAATCGGCAAGCTCCGCGGACGTATCTTCCAGTATGGCCGCGCCAAGGTGATCTGCACCTACCACCCCGCGTACCTTTTACGCAATCCCGCGGCAAAGAAAGACGTCTGGGACGACATGAAATTCCTGATGCGCGATCGCGGGATCGACCTGTCGTCGAAATGAACGGGCGTCTGCCCAATGCACCTGTTCGTTTACGGGACGCTTAAGTGCGGCCAGCCGCGGAACCGGTTCCTCGCCGGACAGGTCTTTGTGGCGCTGGCCGCCACTCGCCCCATCTATCGCATGTTCAACGTCGGCGCATACCCCGCGCTCGTCCGGCATCGCGAGGGGCGCTCGATTGAGGGCGAGCTCTGGGACGTTGACGAAGCGTGCCTGCGGGCGCTCGATCGCGTGGAGGGCTGCGATCTGGGCCTTTACGCGCGCGAGGGGGTCGAGCTGATGCCCCCTTTCGAGACGGCCTCGGCGGTCACTTACATCTACCGGCTTCCGACTGACGGTCTGGCCGATTGCGGAACCCGCTGGTAAGCCGTGCCAAACGGGTGAGGTTAATCACGCACCAGAATGACCCGTGCTGGCCGAGCGGAGCTGAACGGAACGCTCCGCGATTGAGAATTTCGCGGCAACAAAGACGCTTTGAAAGTGGCCCCGCGGCGCTTCCGGATCTCGTGCTTTTCGCCGCGATCTGATCGCCGTAGGATTACTGCGCCGTGAAGAATAAATCAAAAACCTTGAGCGCAGGCGGACGGCCGCTGATCACGGTGTGGTTGTGGCCGCGAGCCGGAGTCGTCGTAATCGCGATCACTGTGTTGACTGCGCTGGGTTGTGGTTGGGTCGACTCGCATCCGGCGACCGAGCCGCCGACCGCCTCGGGCGAGTATCAGCCCACGGCCGGGGATCAAAGCGCACGGTCGTCGATGCCACGCGTGGACGTCGTCCATCCGCAGTTGGGGGGTGTCGTCACCTCGACCACGCAACCAGCTTCGGTGGAAGCCTTTCACTACGCGAATCTGTTCGCCAAGGTGTCGGGCTATCTCAAGACGCAATCGGTCGACATCGGCGCCCGCGTGAAGGTGGGCCAGCTCCTGGCCACGATCGACGCGCCGGAGATCATTCAGGCGGCTCATCAGGCCGCGGCGGAACTGGAGCAGGCTCAGGCGCAGCTCAAAGCCAACGAGGCGGCGCTCGAGACGGCAAAGGCCAACGTCGCCGTGGCTGCCGCCACCGTGACCGAAAAACGGGCCGATTTGAAGCAGGCGGTCGCCTTCTTCGAGTTCCACCAGATTCAATACAACCGGATGAGCGACCTGTTCCAGCAGAAGGCGATAGACGAGCGAGCCGTCGATGAGAATCGAAAGGAGCGCGATTCGGCCGAAGCTGCCAAGAACCTGGCCGAGGCCGCCGTGCGCACGGCACAGGCGGACCTCGGCGCCCAGCAGGCCCTCGAGCAACAAGCCCGGGCCAACGTGGCCGATTCCCGGGCGAAGGTCGAAGTCGCCTCCAAAGTTCTCGAAAAAGCCAACGTCTACGTCTCCTACACCCAGATCCGTTCGCCGTACAACGGCGTCGTCACTCGCCGCGATTTTCACGTCGGTGATTTCGTTCGCGCTGCCGAAGAGGGGGGCGACTTGCCGGTTCTCACGGTGGCCGAGACCGATCTGATGCGGATCGTCGTCAAGATGCCCGAAGAATACGTGCCTCTCACCAGGCCCGGCGACACGGCCCGATTCAGGCTGACCTACATCGATCATGTCTTCGTGGGGAAGGTGGCGAGGATCGCGGATTCCATGGATCGCACCGATAAAACCATGCGCACAGAGATCGATCTGCCCAATCC
>Ga0187784_10004694_pt1 | contig 11053 bp, 7 predicted proteins | sample 1015_SJ02_MP15_2_FD_132964 | JGI IMG/M metagenome (GOLD analysis project Ga0187784, IMG submission 132964) | Tropical peat soil microbial communities from peatlands in Department of Meta, Colombia - 1015_SJ02_MP15_20_MG | ecosystem: Environmental > Terrestrial > Soil > Wetlands > Peat | place... | reverse complement strand
CGCTACCGCCAGAATGATCTCAAGTGCCTTATCGAGGTGGACGCCGCTCGGCTGCGGGTGCGGCTCGCGCGGCCTGCACGGGCGGTGACCCCGGGCCAGTACGCCGTCTTCTACTTGGACGATCTGTGTCTCGGCGGCGGCGTGATCGGCGAGCGCGAGGTCGCGCTCGGCGGCCTCGCAAGCGCAGCGCCGCGCCAGGGTGCGGTGGAGTCGAGCGAGCGCACATGCGCATAATCACCTGTCCTTTCAGCTGGAGGAGTCATGACGGATAGCTTCAAGGCAAGAACCACGCTCGAGGTGGGCAAGCGCAAGTACCAGACCTTGAGCCTGGGCGCTCTCAAGGCTCACAAAGTCGACCGGCTGCCGTTCTCGCTGAAGATTCTGCTAGAGAACCTGTTGCGCTTCGAGGATGGCGTCAACGTGAAGAAGAGCGACATCGAGGCGCTCATCCACTGGGACCCCAAAGCGACGCCCCACTATGAGATCGCCTTCACGCCCGCTCGGGTCATCATGCAGGACTTCACCGGCGTGCCTTGCATCGTGGATCTTGCGGCGATGCGCGAGGCCATTGTGCGCCTGGGCGGCGATCCGCAGCGCGTGAATCCGCTCGCGCCGGCCGAGCTCGTGATCGACCATTCCGTGCAGGTCGACGAATACGGCTCGGCGGATTCGCTCGAGCACAATACTCAGATCGAGTTCGGCCGCAACGGCGAGCGCTACATGTTCCTGCGCTGGGGCCAAAGCGCGTTCAGTAATTTCAAGGTCGTGCCGCCGAATACCGGCATCGTGCACCAGGTGAATATCGAGCGTCTCGCCCGCGTCATCTTCTCCGACGATTCCAGCGGAGCGCCTGCCGCCTACCCCGACACACTGGTGGGAACGGACTCACACACCACCATGGTCAACGGCCTCGGGGTCCTCGGCTGGGGCGTCGGCGGCATCGAGGCGGAAGCCGCGATGCTCGGGCAACCGGTCACCATGCTGATCCCGCAGGTCATCGGGTTCAAGCTCACCGGGAGTCTCCCTGCGGGCACCACGGCGACCGACCTCGTGCTCACCGTGACCGAGATTCTGCGCAAGAAAGGCGTGGTCGATAAATTCGTCGAGTTCTTCGGCGACGGACTGAAGGGGCTGCCCCTCGCCGATCGCGCCACCATCGCGAACATGTCGCCCGAGTTCGGCTCGACCTGCGCGATCTTTCCGATCGACGAGGAGACGATCCGCTATCTCGAGCTGACGGGCCGCTCGCGCGAGCAGATCGCGCTGGTGGAGGCCTACGCGAAGGCGCAGGGCCTGTGGCGGGTCGACGGCGCACCGGCGGCCGATTACACCGATATCGTAGAGCTCGACCTCGGCTCGGTGGAGCCCGCGCTCGCCGGACCCAAGCGCCCGCAGGACCGCGTGCCGCTTCGTTCGGCGAAGAGCGTCTACCGGGCAAGCCTCCAGAAGATGGCCGAGGAGCGAGCGCAGAAAAATCCCAAGGCGACCGGCTCGGCACCCGCCGCGATCGGCGGGAAGAGTATCGACATCAAGGACGGCGCGGTGCTCATCGCCGCGATCACGAGCTGCACCAACACATCGAATCCCGCAGTGCTGGTCGGTGCGGGCCTCCTCGCGCGCAAGGCGCGCGCGCTCGGTCTCTCTTCCCAGCCGTGGGTGAAGACCTCGCTCGCCCCCGGCTCGCGCGTCGTCACCGATTACCTGAAAAAGGCTGGCTTGCTCGCGGACCTCGAGGCGCTCGGGTTCTACACCGTGGGCTATGGATGCACTACGTGTATCGCTGAGGGGACCCCCGTGCTCCTCGCCGACGGCACCTCACGCCGCATCGAATCGCTGCCGGCGGCGGGAGGCATGCGCTTGCTCGCGCCGCGGGCTGAAGGTCGCCTGCAGACCGCCATCCAGAGTGAAAGAATGGATCAGGGCGAACGGGACTGCGTATCGATCGTTCTCGAGGATGGGCGCTCGCTCGCCTGCACGCCCGATCATCGCATCCTGTGCTCGGATGGGCGCTGGGTGCGAGCGGATGAGCTCGTTCTTGATGGCGATCGCGTCCTGGTGGGGCTCGACGCACCCATCGACGAGCCTGGCGCGGACGAGCAGGCCTATGAGCTCAGCGTGGGGAACCGCGTATTCAGGATGGCAAACGATCGCGCGCGCCGGTGTACCCTCGCCTTTGGCCGCCTGCTCGGGCACCTCTTGAGTGATGGATCGATCAGTTGCGAGGGACAAGCGCGGATGAATGTCGGACAGATGTTCGATCGCGAGGCCGTCCTGAATGATGTTGAGCTCTTGACCGGCAAGCGACCCGTAGCCTCGGCTTATGACGATCGCAAATGGTCCATCGTGCTTCCGAAGGAGCTATCACAGAGTGTGCAGTCTCTGGCCGGTGTGCGCATCGGCCGACGCATCGACCAGCCTGCCTTCTTGCCTCATTTCCTGCTCGAGGAAGATTGCCCGGTCGCGGTGATCCGCGAGTTTTTGGGCGGACTGTTCGGTGCGGACGGGCACGCTCCGACCTTGCATCGCTATGGCAAGACGGAGGATGAGGCGAGCCTCGAGCCTCCGGCCTACTCGCAGAGTGCGAAACCCGAATTCGTCGATTCCACCAAGCAGAAGATGACGCACATCATCGAGCTGCTGACCCGTTGCGGAGTCGACGTGCAGGGCGCGGTGATCCGCGAGTATCCCACGCGGCGTTCTGCTTCGACCTATCCGAGCCCGCGCGATGGGATCGCTCGGGGTGAGATCCGTCTGGAGCTGCCTGATGGGCTGTCCTTCATCGAGCGCGTGGGCTACCGCTACAGTATTGACAAGACCCTCCGCGCAAGCGCCGCAGCCGTTTACTGGCGCACCGTCGCCACGGTCAACCGTCAGCGTCTGTGGATGGCTGATCGCCTCGAGTCCATGCATCGCAGCGCGGTGGGGCAATCCTTTTCGCGATCTCGGGCGCTCGCTGCTGCGGAGCTCACCGAGCTCGAGACACCGATCTCTCACTACTCGCTCTTACAGGGCCATGATCGCTTCGCTCGCTTGCCGGCAGTCACGGCACGCCCGTTCCGTCCGCTGCATCGGGAGAGTTGGAATTTCCCCTCTCCCGCACGGCTACTCGCGCAGCTCGGCGTGCGGCACTGGTTCGGCGCGCTTGGGGGCAGCGAGTCGCTCGCTCAGACGAAGCGCTATTGCCTTGACAAAAAATCCATCACCCTGCCCGCCTTGAGCCTGCGCGTCATCGATCGTCGCCCCGCTGGGCGAAGGCAGATCTTCGATATTGCAGTACCGGAGGCGCAGGCCTTCATCGCAGGTAATGTTGCGGTGCATAATTGTATCGGTAACTCCGGGCCCCTGAAGACCGAGATCTCCGAGGCCGTCAAGACGGGCGACCTCATCGCCTGCTCGGTGCTCTCCGGCAATCGCAACTTCGAGGGAAGAGTGCATCCCGAAGTGAAGATGAATTTCCTCGCCTCGCCCCCGCTGGTCGTGGCCTATGCGCTTGCGGGAACCCTCGACATCGACATCACGACCGAGCCGCTGGGTAACGGCAAGAACGGCAAGCCGGTGTACCTCAAGGACATCTGGCCGAGCGCTGCAGAGGTGGCCCGGGAGGTGGCGCGCTCGCTCGACTCGGCGATGTTCACCAAGGGCTACTCGAACGTGTTCCAGGGCGATGCGAATTGGCGCGGTATCAAGACGCCCGAGGGAAGGATCTACACCTGGGACGTCAAATCCACCTACGTCAAGAATCCGCCCTATTTCGAAGGCATGACCATGACGCCGGCGCCGGTGGGTGACATCAAGAGCGCGCGCGCGCTCGCCGTGCTCGGCGATTCGGTGACGACCGATCACATTTCGCCCGCGGGCAACATCGCCAAGTCGAGCCCGGCTGCGAAGTATCTCATCGCGCAGGGCGTCGATGTGCGGGACTTCAATTCGTACGGGGCGCGCCGCGGCAACCACGAGGTCATGATGCGCGGCACGTTCGCGAACATCCGCCTGCGCAATCTGCTGCTCCCGGGCACCGAGGGCGGAGTCACGGTGCACATCCCGAGCGGGGAGACCCTGTCGATCTACGATGCGGCGATGAGATACAAGACCGAGTCGACACCTCTCGTGATCCTCGCGGGCAAGGAGTACGGCACCGGGAGCTCACGCGACTGGGCCGCCAAGGGGACCATGCTTCTGGGCGTCAAGGCGGTGATCGGCGAGAGCTTCGAGCGCATTCATCGCTCCAACCTCATCGGCATGGGCGTGCTGCCGCTGCAATTCAAGAGCGGCGAGAACGCGCAGAGCCTCGGGCTCACTGGGCGCGAGACCTTCGACATCGTGGGGCTACAGCACGGTTCGGCGAAGACCGTGACGGTGATCGCGAAGAGCGATGACGGCAAGAGTAAGCGATTCGAGGCTCGCGTGCGCATCGACACGCCGAAGGAGCTCGACTACTACCAGCACGGAGGCATCCTGCACTACGTCCTGCGCCAGCTCGCGGGAGCGCGCAAGGCGGCGTGACTTCGCAGCGGCCGTTTGGCAGTGTGCTAGAAAATGCAGCCTCGCGCGGCGGGCAGCGGAGCTTTCACCAGGGGACGCCCTTATCGACGCCCTTATCGACGCCCTGAGCAGCGACCGCGCGGCTCCGCAGCTTCACGCTCGAGCGCACTCGAACACGCGCACGGTGTAGCCGGCGAAGAGCTCGGCGAAGAACCAGCGCATGATCGGTGAGAGCCAGCCGAGCGAGCGGTAGTCGAGGGCGAGGCCGGCGATCTCGCGCGAGGAGAGCTCACGGTAACCTGCTCGCTCGAAGGGTAGCGCCGGCTCATCGCCCGGGATCATCTCGGCGCCGAGCCCTCGGATAGCGCGCTGGATGGTGCCGCCGTAGATGTCGATGAATGCGCGAGTCATGAGATCGGTGATGACCTGGTGTTCCGGCACCATGGATTTGAGCACCTCGAGCGTCGAGCGCAGCGATTCGGCGGTGACGTACATCGTGACGCCCTCGATGACGAACACGGTCGGGGCCGTGCCCGAGAGGGATTGAAGCTTCTCCCGGAGCGATTCTCTCTCGAATTCGATGGCAATGCGCTCGAGCGGATTCGGCGCCTGCGCGGCCGGGAGGCGCTCGTTCTTGTAGTCGATGAGCTCGGGCTCGTCGAGCTCGAACCACGAGCCGCCCTCGAGGCGAAAGGCACGGCTGTCGAAACCGCAGCCGATCAGCACGACCTGAAGGTGCGGGTCTCGAGCGAGTCGCTCGCGCAGGAGATCATCGATATACCGGGGTCGCGCCACATTGCTCATGTTCGGCCCGAGCTCGGTCGCGAAGCGGCTGAAGATCTCCATCCCGTGCTCGTTCATGAAGAGCTTCGCGAACCGATCGCCGCAAACCGGCAACCAGCTTTCCGCATCCCGCATGCGAATACCGCAGCAGTAAAAGGCGGTATCGGAAATCGGCTTCACGGGCCGCCGGGTTTGGCCGGGGGACCGTGCGGCGGCGGGCTGGTGGGCGTCGGGCCAGGGGCCGTGCGCGGCGCAGGGCCGGGCGGCGCAGGAGGAGCGCCCGGCCCCGCGCCGCCCGCTCCGAGGCTCCCCGCCTCGACGAGAACCATCTTGCTCGGATCGAGACGCGAATGGATCGCGCGATTCACCTGCTCACGCGTCACCGCCTTGACCGCCTGCGGGTAGCCGTCCAGGTAGTCGAGGTCGTAGCCGCGTTGCACGAAGGTGAGAATGGCGCTCGCGAGGCCGCCGGTGTTCGAAAGGCTCACCAGATAGCCCCCGACGATCCCTTGTTTGCGTGTGCTCAGCTCGGCATCCGTGATGCCGTCGCGCCACCACTTGTCGAGCTCGCGTCGCGTCGACGCGACCCCACGCTCGAGGAGCGAAGGCGCAAAGCTCGCCGTTATGCTCCAGTCGCCGTCCGTGATGCTGTCATCGCCGATTTGCGCTCCGATGTTGTAGGTGAGGCCTTCCCGATCGCGCACCACCCCCATCAAACGGCCGGTAAACCCCCGGCCGAAAATCGCCGTGCCGACGCGCAGAGGGAGCGACTCCGGATCTCGATAGCGCAATCCCGTTGCCTGCCCGAGGACTACCGACACACTCGGCTTGTCCTTGAGCGGCACCGAGGTCTCCTGGGGGCCGGTCGCCGCTGCGGGCCGGTCGGAGTGCAAGTACTCTTCTCCTCCCGCCCAGCCGGCAAAATCCTTGGCGATCTCCGCTTCAGCGACCGACACCGGCACATCGCCCACGAGAACCATAGTGAGGCTCTTCGGGCCGTAGTATTTGGCATGGAAGGCCTTTACCTGATCGAGGGTGACCGATTTGACCGCGCTCAGGTACTCCTCCGCCGAGTGCGGGCGGTTCGGGTGACCGGGTGGATAGATCTCGCGAGCGAACGCCTCCTCGGCACGGAACGCCGTGTCTTGCAGCGAATCCTGCAAGGATCCCGCGAACTGCTGCCTCGCCTTGGCGAACTCAGCCGCCGAGAGTGCCGGAGTGCGCAGCTCCGCCGCCAGGATCTTGAGCACCAGCGGCAGGTCCTTCTTCAGGCACCGGGCCCGAATCTCCAGGCTCTGCGTGCCGACGCCGAAGGAGATCTCCGCGCCGACATCATCGAGCTGGGCGGCGATCGCAAACTTGTCGAGCGTCTTGGTGCCGCGGTCGAGCATCATGCCGGTGAGTGTCGGAACGGCGATATTGTCCGATCCCGCCATGGCGTCGCCCGCGGGCAAGGCGCCCAGAATCGCGACGACGTCGCGGACGTTCGTCTGGTAGCTGATGAGGTCGATCCCGCCAACCGTCGAGCGATGACCGTTATCGGCCATGCGCGCTCGCGCGCCCGGGCTCGCGAGCAGGCAGACCGCAAGGAGCGCGGTGCCGATCAGGTTTGGTTTGCTCATGATCCTGCCTCCGCGGCCTTCGCTGTGGGCACGAACCATCCGATCGTGCTTTGATCCTCGGTGATGTACTGCTTGGCGACCCGCTGCACGTCCGCGGGGCTCACCTGCTCCACCTTCTGTGAGAATGTCACGTAGAGCGTCCAGTCGCCCACGGCGATCCACTCGTTGAGCTCGCCGGCAATGGCCGCCGTGCCGTCGCGCTTGTACGCATCGGCCGCGAGAAACTGCTGTTTCACGCGTGAGACTTCCTGCGCCGTCACCCCGTCCGCCTTGATTTTCTCGACCTCGCGCAGGAGCGCTTGCTCGACCTGCGCGTGCGTGGCGCCCGGCGCGAGCGTTGCGAACAGGGTATGGAGTGAGAGGTCTCTTCGCAGGTTCGCTCCCGCCTCGGCGTTGAGCGCGAGTCCCTGGTCGACGAGCGCGCGGTAGAGTCGCGCGTTCTTCCCGGAGCTGAGGATCGCATCGAGCATCTCGAGCGCCGGGCGGTCCGTGTCACGTCCGTTCGGCACTTTGTGCGCGATTATCACCGAGCCCAGCTCCCCAGGGCGCGTGACGATGACGCGACGTGCCCCTGTCTGCGTAGGCTCCTCGGTGTAAATCACCGGGATCGGCTGCGGAGAGCGCGGGTACGCGCCGTAGTATTTCTTCACGAGTCCAAGCACGATCCCCGTGTCGACATCGCCCACCACCGACACGGTGGCGTTATTAGGCCAGTAGAACGTGTCGTAGAACTCGTGCAGCTTGGTGATCGGCACGTGCTCGATATCGCTCTTCCAGCCGATCGTCGGATGGTGATAGGGCAGGGCTACGTAGGCCGCCGCGGTGACCTCCTCCATGAGCAAATTGTTTGGATCGTTCTTACCGCGCTCGTATTCGTTGCGCACCACGGTCATTTCGGCCTGCCGGTCGGCCTCGTGCAGCCAGAGGTGACGCATGCGGTCCGCCTCGATGGCGATGTAGCCCTCCAGATCGTCCCGTCCGACGGTTGCGAAGTAGTTGGTGCGGTCCTCGGCGGTACTGGCGTTGAACTGGCCCCCGACGCGTTCCAGGTACTGCTTGATACTGTTGCCCTTGGGATCGTTGAAGTTCTCGCTGCCCTTGAACATCAGATGCTCGAGAATGTGGGTGGCGCCGGTCGTGCCGGTCACCTCGTTGCGCGAACCGACACGGTAGGTGACCTGGAAGGTGACCACCGGTGCGGAGTGATCGGCGGCGACCAGAACCGTCAAACCGTTGCTGTCGAGCTGATACTCGTCGATGCCGCCGAGCGACTTCACGTAGCTATAGCCCTGAGGCGCTGCGGGGTGCGAGCCGGACGACGCAGACTCGAGCGCGCGCGCACCCGGAGCAGCGCACGCGGCAAGTGCTGCGCAGCAGGCCAATACCCATCGTCCGGCGCGCCCTCGCCGCGCCTTGGCGGTTTCATCCATACTCAGACTCCTGAGGTCGGAAGGCGCGGGGCGCGCGCCTTCGTGAGCGAAGGCGCCATTGTAGGGCCATGTCACGGGGCGAGCTCAATCGTTAATTATTTTATTTCGAGATAAAATTCACAACTTATTGTATTAACTGGTATATATTCATCCAATGAGCTCCCCTGAAACACCTCAACCCAGCGTCGTCGTGTTCGATCTCGACGGGACGCTCACCTATCGCGACACGCTCCTGCCCTTTCTCATCGGATATCTCGCGCATCATCCGACGCGCCTCGCAGGGCTATGGCGGCTGCCGGCTGCCGTGATCGCCTACCTTGTGGGGGGGCACGACCGAGGCTTGTTGAAATCGCGAGCGATCCGCGCGGTCATGGGAGGTGATCGGCGCGCGGCGATCGCCGGATGGGCCGAATCATTCGTGCGCGAGCTCGAGCCGCGCGGCAAATTCCGGCCGGCGGCGCTGGCCGCGCTCGAGGCTCATCGAGCGGCAGGCGACCACCTGGTGCTTCTGTCCGCGAGTCCCGACTTGTATGTCCCGCTCATCGGCCGGCTGTTGGGTTTCGATCGCACGCTCTGCACGGAGATCGCCTGGGCGGGAGAGCGGCTCGACGGTGCATTGAAGACCGAGAATCGTCGCGGCGAGGAGAAGCTTCGCTGTCTCGAGTTGCTGCGCAGCGAATACCCCGATGCGAGCCTCACCGCGTACGGCAACAGCGCGTCGGACCTCGCGCATTTGCGTCGCGCCGACCGGGCCGTGCTGGTGAACGGCAATGCGCTCGCGCGACGCCGCGCGGCGCAGGTGGGCATCCCGGTTGCGGAGTGGACGTGAGCGGATCGGGCTGCAACAAAAGACCCGATCGTGCGGTCTTCTTGGAAGGTCGTAGAGGCGAGACCCATGCGTAGGACAGATTCGGTCAAAATACCCCCCTCCGAGATCACCCCGGAGGGCAAATACCTGTCGCGACGCGCGCTGATCGCAGGCGGCTTGGGGCTTGCGGCGTTGCAGACCGGCGTGGAGGTCTTCGCCGGGGCTTCGGCTCCGCCGGGGACGGAGGGGCTCGGCGCGCTCACGTACACGCACAATGCCCAATTCAGCAGCAGCGAAGCTCCCAATTCCTATCAGGACATCGCGACCTACAACAACTATTACGAGTTCGGCACCGATAAGTCCGATCCATCCGAGCACGCGCAGCACCTGCGCACACGACCCTGGACGGTCACGGTGAGCGGCGAGGCGGAGGTCACGGGATCCTTCGCGATCGAGGACATCCTGAGCCCGCATCCGCTCGAGGAGCGCATTTATCGGCTGCGCTGCGTCGAGGCGTGGTCGATGGTCGTGCCATGGATCGGCTTTCCCCTGGGCGACCTCATCAAGCGATTCAAGCCCACCTCGAAGGCCAAGTACGTCGAGTTCAAAACGCTCTACGACCCCCATCAGATGCCCGGGCAGCGCTCGTCGGTGCTCGAATGGCCCTACGTCGAGGGCCTGCGCATCGACGAGGTGATGCACCCTCTCACGATCATGGCGGTCGGCCTGTACGGCAAGGTGCTCCCGAACCAGGACGGCGCGCCGTTGCGGTTGATCGTTCCGTGGAAATACGGCTTCAAGGGCATCAAGGCCATCGTCAGCATCAAGTTCACCGAGCGCATGCCGAGCACCACCTGGGCGGGCACCGCTCCCACCGAGTACGGTTTCTACGCTAACGTCAACCCCGCGGTCGATCACCCGCGCTGGAGCCAGGCGAGCGAGCGGCACATCGGCGGCAGCCTCTTCAATTCGCGCCGCCCCACCCTCCCCTTCAACGGCTACGCCGAGCAGGTGGCGAGCCTCTACAGCGGGATGGATCTGCGGAGATACTTTTGAATTGGCAGATCCGCTGGGTGGTGAAGCCCCTGGTGTTCACCGCATGCCTGCTGCCGGCGCTCGAGCTGGCTGCAGCCGCGTTCGGTATCGGCGGCCTCTCGCTCGGCGCCGATCCGGTCGCACTCATGCTGCACCGCTGCGGCAAGTGGACGTTGAATTTCCTCTTGATCACCCTCTGCATGAGGCCGCTCCAGGAGATCACGCATTGGAGCGTGTGGCTGAAGCTGCGGCGCATGCTCGGCCTGTTCGCGTTCTTCTACGTGCTCCTGCACTTTTGCGTCTATTTGCTCCTCGATCAGGCGGGCAAGCTCGGCGCGTTGTGGGAGGACATCGTCAAGCGTCCCTACATCACGATCGGCATGCTGGGATTGCTCTTGCTCGTGCCGCTCGCCCTCACTTCGACCGTCAAATCGCAGCGCCGCCTGGGCAGACGCTGGACGCGGCTGCATCGGCTCATCTACTTGGTCGCCGTGCTGGGCGCCTGGCATTACTGGTGGGGAGTCAAGAAGGACATCCGCATGCCTCTTCTCTATGCGGGGGGCGTCGCGCTCCTCCTGGGCTATCGGCTGTGGAGGGAGCGCCGCTCGCTGGCGCGGCTCAGCGTTGCACAGCTTGCAAGGACCGATGCAGCTTGAGGAGCAACGTCTCCGTGCTCTGCCAGTCGATGCAAGGGTCGGTGACCGACACGCCGTACTCGAGAGTGCTCAGGTCCTTCGGGATAGGCTGATTTCCCGCCTTCAGGTGGCTTTCGAGCATCAGGCCCACGATCGAGCGATTGCCATCGAGAATCTGCGTGACGCAATTCTCCGCCACGAGCGGCTGAACGCTCGGGTCCTTGTTGGAATTCCCGTGGCTGCAATCGACGACGATCG
>Ga0187784_10004692_pt1 | contig 11056 bp, 8 predicted proteins | sample 1015_SJ02_MP15_2_FD_132964 | JGI IMG/M metagenome (GOLD analysis project Ga0187784, IMG submission 132964) | Tropical peat soil microbial communities from peatlands in Department of Meta, Colombia - 1015_SJ02_MP15_20_MG | ecosystem: Environmental > Terrestrial > Soil > Wetlands > Peat | place... | reverse complement strand
GCGTCGCGACCGAAGATTCCACAACAGGACAAAACCATGAACTTTACCAAGCATATACTCAGTGTGTCTACGCTCGCCCTGGCAGTCACAGCTTCCTCGTTCGCGGGCAGCGCTACGACGAACGAGCCCGCATACAATCCGGCGGCGGTGGTGGATGTGTTCGGCACCATCACGAGTGTCCGTCAGGCTCCTGCCGGAACTCCGCTCGCGGGCTCACATTTGACGCTGAAGGCGAAGGCGGGCACGTTCGACGTGTATCTGGGTCCCGCCGACTTTTTGAAATTCCTGAAAGCGAGTTTTTCGGTCGGAGAAGAGATCGAGGTGATCGGCTCGAAGGTGAAGGCCGATAACGCGGACGTCATTCTGACGCAACAGGTGGACGACGGGTATGCGACGGTCACGCTGCGCGACGCGAATGGCTCCGCGGAATGGCAAAACTGGGGCACGGAAATCGATCCGGCGCTCGTTCACTAACGGAAGCTCGGCGTGCCGCAATCCGGGGATGGTTCACCAGCTTCTGATATAATCCAGCTAATTTTTGCGAGTGCAGTTTGCTTGAGGGAGGGTGAACATGAGCCTGAGATTTCTCGGAGCGGCGGCGCTTCTGGTCACACTCCTTTCGCCGGGAGCGGCCGCGAAGGTATTGAAGCTCCGGATCGAACGCCGCGAGAAAGTGCTCAACGGAAAGTCCTTCGGCTTGGCAGGTCCGTATGAAAAACTGGCGGGCAAAGTGGAGTTTGCGCTCGACCCCTCGGCGCCCGCGAACGCAAATGTGGTCGACCTTGCCCTGGCGCCTCGCAACGCCAAAGGCGAGGTAGAGTTCACCGCGGATTTCTACATGCTCAAGCCGGTGGACCCGGCACGTGGAAATGGCCGGTTATTCGACGAAGTAGGCAATCGCGGCGGCAAGGGGATGTTACGCGCTTTCCAAAAGGCGAAGAATAGCCGCGACCCGGCGACCCCGGAAGAGTTCGGCGACGGCGCCTTGATGGCGCAAGGCTACACGATGGTCTGGCTGGGGTGGCAATGGGATGTCCCGGATGGCCAGATGCGCATGGACATGCCCATCGCGACCGACCACGGGCAGAAGATTACCGGAATGATCCGCGGTAATTTCATCCCTAACACGAGCTCTGCGACTCAGCCGCTCACCGACCGCAACCATAAGGCCTATCCTATCGACAATCCCAACGACCCGGACGATTTCATGACCGTCCGCGACCGGCCTGCGGATCCGCCACGGCGCATTCCTCGTGAGAAATGGAGCTTCGTCGGCGACTCGAGCGTGACTCTCGACGGGGGTTTCGAACTCGGGCGGATCTATGACGTGGTTTATCGTGCCCGCGATCCCAGGGTCGTCGGGACCGGACTCACCGGCCTTCGGGACTTCATCAGTTTCCTGAAATACGACAAGACCGGCGCGAATCCGGTTCCCGGGATCCATTACGCCTATGGATGGGGCGTTTCCCAGAGCGGCCGCCTTCTGAGGCACTTTCTGTACGAGGGTTTCAACGAAGACGAGCAAGGCCGGATGGTGTTTGACGGCGTCATCGACGAGGTGGGTGGCGCGGGCCGCGGATCTTTCAATCATCGTTTCGCGCAGGCGTCCCGCGATGCCGAGGAGTTCTTCAACGTCTTCTACCCGGCGGACATGTTCCCGTTTACAGATGGTCCCGAGGTCGATCCCGAGACCGGGAAAGTGGACGGTCTGCTGGCCCGGGCCGAGTTGCGCCACGTCTCGCCGAAGATCATGCATATCTTCAGCAACTCGGAATATTTCAATCGCGCCGGATCGTTGATCCACACCGACCCGGCCGGCACGCGTGACCTGCCTCCTCCGCCCAACTCTCGCATCTACTTTGTTTCTTCCGGGCCTCACGCCTTCGGTCCTTTCCCGCCGGTTCAACCGGAGGGAGCGGCGGCCCTCAACAATCCCATGGACCGCAGCCCGATTGTGCGCGCGCTGCTGCGAGATCTCGATGAATGGGTCGCCGACGGAGTCCCGGCGCCTCCCAGCCGCATTCCGCATATCTCCGACGGGACCCTGGTTCCCACGGAAGCCGCCGGGTGGCCCAGGATTCCGGGCGTCCACTTCCCCGTACCCTACCTGAAGACCTATCGGCTGGACTTCGGACCGGACTGGAGCCGAGGCATCGTGACCGAGCCGCCAAAGGTCGGCCGCCCCTACGCCGGGCTCGTGCCGGCGGTGGATCAGGACGGCAACAGCAAGGCCGGCATCCGAATGCCTGCGATTCAGGTCCCTATCGGCACCTACGCGGGTTGGAATTTCCGCACCCCGGCCATCGGCTCTCCCGATCAACTCTTTGGAGAGGTCGGCTCTTTCCATCCGTTCGCGCGAACCAAGGCCGGGCGGTCGTTCGACGATTCCAGGCTTTCGATCGACGAGCGTTATACCAGCCGCGACCAATACCTCGGCAAGATCGCTCTCGCGGCCCGCGGTTTGGTCGCCGAGCGACTGATGCTCTCCGACGATCTCCCGGATCAGCTTGACACGGCGGCGGCCTTCTACGATTGGGCGACGAGCCCAAGCCGGAAATAGTCAGGCCACATCGTCCACGATCACGGTATCGCCGCGGATGACGAATCCGGTTCGTGCATCCGGAAGCGCCAGACGAATCGAAAAACACATGCCGCGCTCAATCGCAATGTCATGAGGCAACGGCTCGCTTGGTGCGGAAAAGACGGGCCACTCTCGAGCAGTCACTCCGATCCCGTTCCCAATCCCATACTCGTGAATGAGCGCGGCATTCGCCGGCCCCATCTCACGCTCGGCGATTCGGGCGAATTCACCAACCGAGCGGCCTGGGCGCAGATTCGAAATCATCGTTTGAAACTGCCGCTCTTGCGTTTCGTTCCAAAGGGCCTCGAAACTTTCCGACTCGACGGCGAAACTGCGAACCGCCTCGGACCAATAGCGCTCCCACGATGCGGCCATGTGGAAGATGACGGTTTCGCCGTTGCCGATCGCGAAATCCTCCGGGGGACGGAAGCTCCAGCCCTGCTCGCGCGGCCTCGCGATCAGTACTCGCACGTCTTCCGCACCCTGTACCCGAGCGTCATGTATCAGTCGCGCGGCAACCAGAGACTCGTTCGCGGCGCGGAAGCCCGTCGCTTCGAGGCTATCCAGGGCCCCGAGAATGATCCTCGACGCGCGCCGCACCCGGGCGATTTCGCGATCGGATTTCACGGCGCGGAGTTTATCGACAAACGCTTCCGCGTCGACCCGCTTTGCGCCCACGATGGCCGCCGATAGCTTCTGCCACTGATCGTAGGGCATCAGCCGGCGGACTCCCGCGAAACCGAGTGTCGCACCCAGCAGATCCTTCTCAGCGAGCGCCGCGCTGCAAGTTTCCGCGATGTCCCAGCAGGGCCGCAAATCTTCGATCCAGGTGGTCGCCTGCGCGGCCGCCTGTCCGCGCGTGGATCCCTGGAACATCAGCACGGGTTCGCCTTCACGCGGCAGGATCACCAGCGCCGCGAACGGCAGTTTCGTCGTGTAGTTGCTGATGTACGCCGGATATCCGCATTCATCCAGGCCGTTGCCGTAAAGCAGCAGCGCGTCCAGGCCGGATCGGGTCATCTCAGCGCGCAGGGCGTCGGCGCGGGTCCTGAATTCGCTCACCGGCATGCTCGCGGAGTCCCACACATCGCGGCCGAGCCTCAGCGTTGGTTGCAGTGTCTGCATCTTTAAGCCTCGTTCACGTAGAGCTTGGTCTCCGTGCGCGAGAGACGTTCCGCGCCGGACGCGCCCACCAGGTACGTTTCACCACACGCCAGGTATCCGGTCTCGGGCAGATATTGATTCGGGTGCACGACGACCACCTGATTTTCGAGCAGCGGCGAGGTGGTCTCCCGATCGAGGGTCGCTCCGGGCGCAACCGAACCTATGCCGAAACCGTGACCTCTGGTCCGCATATACGGCGGCTGGCAGTAGCGAGCATAACCGGCGCCGGAGAGAATGCCGTCGATCGTCGACGCGATAACGGATGCCGGCTCATGCGCCTTCACTCGGCCCACCGCCGCCAGCCAGGCCCTGATCAGCAAATCATACTTTTCGACCAGCACAGGGTTAGGTTCGCCAATCACGACCGTCCGGCAAAGCTGTATAAACTGGCCCTGGCAAACCGGAGTAATCTCGCCGATCACGATATCGCCGGGCGTGAGCCGGCGGTCGGTTGGATTTCGCAGCGCCGTGTTGTGCGAACCGGAACTCATCAGGATGAAATTGTCGTCGGCGCCTGCGCACCGCATGGCGTACTCCATCTCAGCCACCAACTCATACTCGCGGACGCCTACGCGAGAGAAGCGATGAAGCGCTTCGAACCCGATATCGGCGATTGCGGCGACTTTTCTCGCCAGCGCCAACTCTTCCGCCGACTTGGTGCGCGCAATGGTGTCGATGATATCATCCGCGGGCCGCACCTGGACCTGTTTGTAGAGGGGTTCGTACACCCAGTGCGGCATCTCCGACCCGCCCACGAGGCCCACCGTGCCATCGATACCCAAACTTTGAATCACAGTTCGCAGCGCTTCGGGAAAATCATTCGTGGCGCGAACGTCGCCGATCCAGCTCCGCCGCATCGCCCTCCGTGCGTCCCACGCCGGCTCCACCACCAGGACAACCTCGCCGGTGGGCGAGACGACGGCCGCATTGTTCGGACCCATGAGCGCAAAACCGGCGAAGTACTGAAGATAGCTTGCTCGCAGGATGTTGACGGTGCCGTTCGAATACACGATGAGGCCGCCGAGCCCTTGTTCCGCCATCAACCGAACGGCTTCGTCCAGCTTCTTCATGCGTGTGCCTCCCAGAGTTGCGGCATCGCGTCGCCCGCGTCCAGATTCCTCAGTTGCCGGACCACCGCTTCCGTCCCGCCGAGGGCCGTAAACTTTGAGGAAACCTCATCCCAGCTCAGCGGATTCTTTGCATCGCCGCGAGGATGCAGCACTTGATGGCGACGGCGCCGTCCGCCCGCGCGGATCTCTACCTTCGCCGGCCATGCTTCCGGGGTGTACTTTTCAAGATCCGGCGCGCGGCGGACACGCACCTTCGCCATCATACTTCGCACGGGCAGGCTCAGGAGCGGCGGAGTGCGGCGAATGTCCAGCAGCCGTTCGGGCGCCAGAAGCGCCAGCGCGATTTGGTACTGCACGCTCACAATCGAATCCATTCGCGACGCGACCGGTTCGGGGTGATCGATCACCCATCGCTGGGCCTCCGGAACGCTCACGACGATCTCTTCGATGGTCTGAGGTCTCAGTCCTTCCGAGGCGATGATCTCACGAACCGCTTCTACGGCAGCCAGCGCCTGGCGCGCAATCGGGTAGGGTTTCATTCCAATCTGATCGAACAACCAGGTTTCCCCAAGATGATCTGCCAATCGCTTCCTGGAAATCGCGACGCCGGCGATCCGGCCCGCGTATCGTTCCAGCAGGTCAGAAGCTCCCATCAGGCCCATCCGGGCGCCCGTGGCCCCAAGGACGCCGTTCGCCGCGGCCGCACCGAGGCTGAGCCAGCGCGACGAATCGGAACAGCGTGCGGGGGCGGAGGTTCCCGCCGCGAACGTGAGCGCGGTGGCCAACGCTCCGGAGGTTTGGTTCACGCTGAGATGGTAAGCCCGTGACGCTACCGCGGCAGCGCCGAACGCAGCCGCGAAATAGGTTGGCCATACCTTCTTCCGGAGAATCGCCGGACCGTCGATCGCATAGCCGAGGCGAATCAGCATTTCGTATCCTGCCGCCACGGCCGCGCAGAACTCTCCCCACGTGCGCAGCTCGTGCGCCGCTGCCAATGCGAACGCAACCGGAATCACCACCGATCCTGGCGTCGTGCACGAGCTCAGATGAATGTCATCGATCTCGGTCGAGCGAGCCGCGGCGCAAGCCGCGACAATAGCCGCATGCCGGCTCCCATCGCGCGCTGCCAGTTCGCCCATCGAGACGCCCTCCTCCAGCCGACACCCCGCCTGCAACGCGCCGAGTGTATCGATCACGTGCCGCTTCAGGCGATCGTGGCGAGCTTCCGGCAGCGCGGCGAGGTCCCGGCTCTGAACAAATTCCGCCAGCGCGGCGAGCGAATTCATCGCCGTGCGCGGGTGAGTTCCGCGCGGAGCTGCGCGGTGGCTTCGAGGTCCACCTCGATGCCCCCGGGCCGGAATACGACCCCGTACTGATCCCGCGCCGCCTCGCGCGAAACGTAGTCTTCGAGCACGTCCCACCGCACTTTCTCCGGATCGCGCAGCAGCGGATCGCCCCAACCGCCGCCGCCCGCGGTGGCGATAATCGCCTCCGTGCCCGCGGGGACCGGATGGCGAATCACGTCCACGTGTTGGAAGTTTGATTCGCCGGGTAAGCGCAAAAGGCCATCCGAAGGACGGGCGGGCTTGCCGCCGTTCACGCCCCACGGCGGAAAATCGTGCCGCCCGGTATCGGCGAGCGACCACGATCCTTCCACCAGGCCTTTCACTTCCGTTTCGAGCCCAAGACCTCCGCGATGCTGGCCGGCGCCCCCGGAGTCGCGCCGCAAGTCCCGGCGTGTGACGGTGATCGGCCAGCGCAGCTCCATTTTTTCGATCGGTGCGTTGTGCACGTCGCCCTGGCAGACCGACACGGCTGCGGATTCGCCGTCTTCGTAAGGCCGCGCTCCCCAACCGCCCCCTTCGATGCTCTGCGTGACGAAACGCTGCCCGGCGGCAGGATCGATGCCGAAAAATACGATGGTTCCTCCCAGTACTCCCATGTGCGCCGCCGGAATTTTGCCGGGCAGAATGGGTGCAAGCGCGAGGAAGATCGTATCCACAACGCTCGGTAAGGTCCGTCCCCACGACGCCATCGGCGCCGGGTGCCGAGCCATCATGTAGTTGCCCTCCTGGATTTCGATCTTCAACGCACGGAACGCGCCCTCGTTGACCGGATCGTTGGGCATCGTAATGGCTTTGTAGGCGATCAGCGGCGCGGCCAGCGTGCGCGCGTTCACCGGCTGGCGACGCTCCAGCGAACACCGCGTGAGATCGATGGTCATGTCGCTCCCTTGAATGGTGACCTTCGCGTGGATCCGAACCGGTTCGTTGTTGTCGAGCGCGTGGCCGCCAAACAGCGACTCGGCTTCGTAAACGCCATCCGGCAGGTGTTCCACGGCCGCGCGGCAGCGCGCCTCGGTCTGATCGAAGATGCGCTCGATTGCCTGCTCGACCACCGGACGATGATAGCGCTGGAGAATTTCCTCGAGGCGCCGCTCCGCTAAGCGGCAGGCGGCGATCTGCGACTTCAGGTCGCCCATGGACGAGGCAGGGAAGCGGATGTTATCGCGGATGATGCTCCATACTTTGTCGTCCAGCTTGCCTGCATCGTAGAGCTTGATCTGATCGAGCTGCAGTCCCTCGATCCACGGATCGAGCGCGTTATTTCCCGCGCCGAAGCCCGTGCTGACTCCGCCCACGTCGATCCAATGCGCTCGCGTCGCCGCGAAGGCGAACAGCCCGTTCGCGTCGAAGCACGGCGTGTAGATCATGATGTTGTTCAGATGCTGGCCCGCCACGCGCTGATGGTTGGTGATGATGACGTCGCCGGGGCGGAACCCGTCCAGACCGTAACGCTTCACGCCGTCCCGAATCACCACCCCCAGGTCGGCAACAAAGTGCGATACGCCGCCGGTGTTTTGCGCCAGCAATCGCCCGGCGGGGTCGAGCAGTCCGCAGCAATAGTCGCGGACTTCGTAGATCATCATGTTGTAGGAGGTGCGCTGGAGCACGTACGACATCTCGTTGGTGATCGCGGGCAGCACGTTCCGGATCACTTCCAGTGTCACGACGTCGAGAGCAGGGGCGATCGTCATCTTAGGATTCTCGAAGGTGAATCACCAGTTCGCCGTTCGCCGCCACGTCAGCGCGGTCGCCTGGGAACAGCGCCGTCGTGCTCGCGTATTCCTGGATGATCGCCGGTCCGGCCACCTGAGCGCCCGACTGAAGAAGGGCTCGCTGATAGACGGTGCAGTCCCTGACTTGAGACGCGTCTTCGAGGACCACGGGACGTCTGCTGATCTTATGTTCACCAGCCGGGGGCGCCTGCGCTTTGAGCGGCTGCCGACAATCGCGACGAGCCATCGCGGTGAGCCGGACGCTCACCAGTTCGAGAGCCTGCGCCGGGTCATGGTAGCCGAATTGTCGCTGGTGGACTTCGTTGAAAGACGCCCACATCGTCTCGGCGTAGGAAGCGCCGAATTGCTCGGGAAGGACCGGGATCGGGATGGAGAAGTCCTGACCGGCATAGCGCACTTCGACGAAATGGCGGAAAATCGTGCGGGCTTCATCCACCTGCTCTCCCCTCAGCCGCTCGTCCGCCAGGCTCTCCAGTTCGCGGACGATGTTCCGCAGTTCATCGAAGTCCGCTCGATCCAGCGCCCTATAGTATGTGCGGACATAGTCGTGCCTTAGGTCCGCCATCAGCATTCCGGCCGCCGAAAACTGACCGGGGAAGGTGGGCACGATCACAGTCGGAATGTGGAGAGTCCGCGCTACTTCCATCGCGTGCAACGGGCCTGCGCCTCCGAATGCGACCATCGCAAAATCACGCGGGTCGTAGCCTCGCTCCACCGAAACCTGGCGAACGGCGAGAGACATGTTCAGCACGGCGATCTTTACGATCGCGAGCGCTGCCTCGATCTCCGATAAGCCGAGCGGCTCCGCGATGCGGGTGCGGATCGCGGTTTTGGCCGCGTCGACGTCCAGCAGCATCTCCCCGCCGAGGAATCCGCGAGGATCCAGACGCCCGAGCACCAGATTCGCGTCGGTGACCGTCGGCTCGGTCCCGCCTTTTCCATAACACGCCGGACCGGGCTCGGCCGCGGCGCTCACCGGCCCGACCCGCAACGAACCCACTTCGTCCACGCGAGCGATGCTTCCGCCGCCCGAGCCGACCTCGACCGCGTCCACCACCGGCAGCATCATCGGATGACCTTCGGCGTAGCCTCCAATGTGATAGCCGTGCGACATGGTAGGCTCGCCGTCGCGAATCAGGTTGGTCTTCGCGGTAGTTCCGCCCATATCGAATCCGATCACGCTCCGATATCCCAAGCTACACGCCACCCGGGCCGCCGCGATGAACCCGCCGACAGGTCCCGATTCGAGCATCGCCACCGGAAGCAACTTCGCTGTGGACGGCGCCATCACTCCGCCGTTCGATTGCATGATCAGGAGGCTGCCGCCGAATCCGTGGCCGCCCAGCATCCGCTCCAGTCCGTCCAGGTACGCGCGCACCGTTGGACCGATGTAGGCATTGAGAACGCTGGTGGACATCCGCTCGTATTCGCCGTATTCACGCAGAATCTCGTGCGACAGCGTGATGTATGCGCCAGGCGTAATCTGCTCCAGAAGCTGGCCCATCTGCTTTTCGTGGTCGGGATTGCTCCAGGAGTGCAGGAAACAGACTGCCACCGCGTCCACGCCGGCCCCAACCAGTCCGGCCGAAGCCAGGCGCTTGGCCACGTCCAGGGCTTGTTCGTGATCGAACGGGACCCGCACCGCGCCGTCGGGTCCCATACGTTCGTCGACTTCGAAGGTCAAATGACGCGGCACCAGCGGCTCGGGCCGCTTGAACCAGATGTTGTACGCCTCGGGCCTGTTCCCGCGTCCGATCTTGTAGACATCGCGCGTTCCGCGCGTGACCACCAGCGCTGTACTCGCGCCCTTGCGTTCGATGACCGTGTTGATCGCGACCGTGGACCCGTGGACGAAAGTCGCAATCTCGCTCGCCGGCAGGCGGATCTTTTCGAGGCAGTCCAGAATTCCACGGGCGAGGTCGCCCGGAGTGCTCGAACTCTTCGCGCTCAACAGGCGGCCCGTGGCGTCGTCGTATCCGAGGAAATCGGTGAAGGTGCCGCCAATGTCGACTGCCACCGTTAACGCCATTTTTGCGCCCCGACGGATTTAAACACCAGGTCCGGTCCTCCATGAATCGAATCGCGCTTCGAGAGCGCTCAACGACTGCGTGCAGGCGACGCCCAGCGCGACAATCACCACCAACGAGGCGAACATGTTCGTCGTCTTGAGCAACTGCCCATTGTAGGAAATGCTGTAGCCGAGGCCGGCGCTTGCGACAAACAACTCGGCGATCACAACCCCGGTGAGCGCCCGTCCGATGCCCAGGCGCAGTCCGGCGACAATCATCGGCACCGACGCGGGAAGCGCTACTTTCCACAATAAATCGTGCGGCCTCGCGCCAAACGATTTCGCGGCGAGGATCAGTCCCGCGTTGACGTTCTTCATGCCCGTGAGCGTGTTCACGGCGATCGGGGTCACCGAAAGCAGGAACGAAATCGCAATTACCGTGCGCGATCCCAGTCCCAGCCGAATGACGAAGATCGGATAGAAAGCGATGAGCGGTGCCGAATACAGAAACCAGATGAAGGGATCGAGGATGTATTCGATGGTCCGGTACCACCCCGCGAGCACGCCGAGCACCAGGCCCACCACCACCGCCATTCCAAAGCCCATGACGAATTCGCGCAGGCTCACCAGGAAGTTGCGGAGCAGTTCGCCCGATTGCAACTGCTCTCCGATCGCCCCGGCGATCGCCGAGGGTTGGGACGTGAAGAACGGGTTCGCCCATCCCGCGCGCACCAATAATTCCCATACGGCCAGGATGATGACGAACGACAAGATCCCGAGAAGCACCGGCGCGGATTGTCGAAGAGCCCGAGTCATATCCTTTACCTTCGCAGCCGCTCCTCGAGAGCGCGCACAGCCGTGGTCGCGGTGAATCCGAAAACCGACACCAGGATCACATAGAAGAGCAGATAGTCGACTCGAAACGCCGAGCCGTATCGCATGATCTGATTGCCCACGCCGCTTTGTGAGACATACATCTCAGCCACGATGACGCCGAGAACTCCGCGGCTGATTCCCAGACGAATCCCGATCATCACCGCGGGAAGCGAGGCCGGAAAGATCACCTTCGAGAAGACATCCCGTTGTTTCGCGCAGAAGGAGCGGGCCGCGACCACCAGGCTCCGATCCACCTCGCGGACTCCCGCGATGCTATT
>Ga0187784_10004691_pt1 | contig 11058 bp, 8 predicted proteins | sample 1015_SJ02_MP15_2_FD_132964 | JGI IMG/M metagenome (GOLD analysis project Ga0187784, IMG submission 132964) | Tropical peat soil microbial communities from peatlands in Department of Meta, Colombia - 1015_SJ02_MP15_20_MG | ecosystem: Environmental > Terrestrial > Soil > Wetlands > Peat | place... | reverse complement strand
CCGGAGCGGACGGACGCGATCCTCGCGGCGCTGTGGGGGCTCGAGCGCACGCAGGACGTACGCGCGCTGCTCGGAGGATTTGCACTGGCGTAATAGATTGTTCCTCGTCGTGCCCCGCGAAAGCGGGGCACCCAGTAAACACCGGATTAGAATCTATTCGATGGGCCGGTGGTTACTGGATCGCCCGCTTTCGCGGGCGATGACGACCTGTTTGATGGCGTTCCGTCGTCAACTCAATCCAGATCCAGATCCTTGCTGCGGTCCTCGACGTCGCGCACCGGCGTCTCCGGGGTGAGCCCGCCGCGCCGACGCGCGAAGGTTTCCACGCCCGTCGTCTCCCACGCGCCTTCGACTGCGCGGCGCGCGTAATCGTCCCACACCGTCGCCCAGTCGCCGAGATCGTAGCCGTGCCAGGGCGGCTGGGGCGAAAGCCGCGGCAGGCCCAGCTCCTCCCAGATGACGCGCGCGCGCTCCATGAACGCGCGCGTAGGAAGCGCGAGCGGCGGCATCGGGTGCTTAAGCGTCGCGTCGATCAGCATGGTGGAGTCGGTCGCGGCGGCGTCGGACTTCGGCCCGTGGCCGAGGGAACGATAGGGCGCGATGTGCACGTCCTCGCTCGGGTTCGCCCGGTAGGCGAGCGACCAAAGCACGCCGTGCACATTCTCGGGATCGATGTCGGCGCTCACCGCCACCACCACCTTGCCGCAGTCGGCGCGCAGGTTGGCGGCGCCGTTGAGCGCGCGCCATACCTCGGTGCGCGGCGTGCCGGCGGCGAACTGGAGAAACATCACCTTGCGCAGGTTGGTGAGCGGCTCGTGCATGAGGACACGCATGATCCCGCGCACCTGTAGCTGATCGCGCAGGTGGGCGAGGAACAGCGGCTCGTAGGCCACCTTCTTCATCACGCTCGATTCGCTCGGCGTGACCTGGCTCACGATCGACACGAACACCGGCGCGCGCTTGTGGGTGATCGCGGTCACCTGCATCGACATGTTGAAATCTTCCAAAGCGACGTGGCCGTGGCTTTCGCCGAACGGCCCCTCGGGCTCCAGCAGTTCCGGATCGATCAGGCCTTCGATCACGATCTCCGCGTCGGCCGGCACGTTGAGATCGACGGTCGCGGCCTTGGCGATGCGGATCGGCGCGCCGGCAAGCCCGCCGGCGACCGCCATCTCGTCGTGATCGATCTCGAGCTTTTGCGGGCCGGTGAAGGCCACGACCGGCGCGGCGCCGATCACGATCGCGCACGGCATCGGCTCCTTGCGCGCGCGGTATTTCTTCCAGTGCAGATAGCCGCCGGCGCCGCCGACCCGCGACGACATGCGCACGCCGAGCCGGTCGGTCGCCTTGAGCGCCGCGCGATAGGTGCCCATGTTGGGAATACCGCTGTCGGGATCGCGGGTGATGCACAAGGTCGCGGTGAGATAGGGCGCGGCGTCGAAGCCCGGCGTCGAGATCGGCACCGGCAGGCGCTTGAGGCCGCCGTCGGGCCGCCGCAGGTCGTCGCCTTTGATCACGACCTCCTGGCAGGCCGCTGTGGACACCGCGAGCGGCGCGATCGGGTGCGCGATCGCGTTGAGCCACGCCGCGCCGATCTGCTCGACCGGCCGGCCCATGCCGACCGCGTAGATCGCCGGCGAGGCGGCGAGCGCCCCCACCGCAACCGGGATGTCGTAGCGGCGCCCTGAGGCGTCGGTGACGTTGGTGAAGAGAAACGCACGCCGCTCGTCCTCGGGCACGCCGCCCTGGAACTGCCAGCGCACCAGCGGATGCAGTTCCGAGTCCTTGTCGATCGGCCGGTCGATGCGCACCAGGAGGCCCTTGGCCTCCAGCGCGGCGAGGTGCTCCTGGAAATCGAGCGGCGGGCGGCCGGCCTGCGTCGCACGCGTGCGGCCCGTCGCTGCGCTCGTCTCGTTCATTTAGAGGCCCTCGATGAAGGCCACCATCCTCCGCCGCTCGTCGGCGTCCGGCAAGGGGCCGCGCATGGCGCCGAGATTGTCCGTCATGTGCGCCGGGTTCGACGTGCCGGGGATCACCGCGGTCACCCGTTCATCGCCCAGCAAATACTTGAGGAAAAACTGGCCCCAGGTCGCGGCGAAGGATCGCGCCCAGTCGGGAACCTCCTTGCCGCGCACGGCGCTGAACAGGCGCGAGCGTCCGAACGGGAGCGCGGTGAGCACCGCAGCTTTGACCTCGGCGGCGAGCGGCAGGATGCGCTGTTCCGCTTCGCGCCGGTCGATCGAATAAGCGACCTGCACGAAGTCCGGCTTCTCGCGTGCGAGCACCGCCTCGAGCGCCGGATAAGCGCCGCGAAAGGTCGACGTTATGCCGATGTAGCGCGCGATCCCTTGCGCCTTCCATTCCTTGAAGCGCGCCAGCGATTGGCTGGGGCTTCTCACGTTGTGGAGCTGGAGCAAATCGATCTTGTCTGTTTTGAGCCGGGCGAGCGACCGCTTGAGCTCGGCCTCGTCGGGAGACTCCAGTTTGGTCGCGATGAAATATTTCCCGCGCGAGCCGGCGGATGCGATCACGTCGCCCAGCACGCTCTCGGCATCGCCGTAGGTCGAGGCGGTGTCGATCAATTTTCCGCCGTTTGCGCTCAGCGCGTCGAGCACCGCGGCCGCTTTCTCCCGGGTCGCCGCGTCGTTGCTCTCGAAAACCTCGGCGGTGCCGAGGCCGACGGCGGGCAGGCGCTCGCCGCTCGACGGGATCGCGCGGGTGATGAGTTGCGCATCGCCTTGCGCCCGGGCCTGACCCGCCAGCACGAGCGTCGCCGCGCCCATGAAACCGCGCCGCGTCAGGGAGGGGATCATTGCGCAGCTCCTGCGGCGGCGACCTTCTCGTGCTCGGCGGCGCGTCGTTCCTGTGCGCGTCCCAGCACGACCGAGAGGATGAGCCAACCGACCACGATCGGCCAGGCCACCAGCGCGATCCCGCCGAGCTTGAGCCCCAGCGCCTGCAGGCTGTCGTAGACCCAGGCGTATAGGGTGTCCGAGCCGCGATAGACCACGACGTCGATCAGGTTCTTGGCTTTGTACTTCGCCTCACGGTCGACGACCGTGAAAAACACATGGCGCGCCGGATTGGCGATGGCGAAGTTCATCCAGCGTTGCAGCACCTGCACGACCAGCACGACCATGAGCATGGGCGCGAACGCGATCGCCAGGAATCCCACGACGTAGACCGCCGGCAGTGCGGCGGCCGCCATTCCTGTGCCGAAGCGCTTGAGGAACTGCCCGGTGACGAGCACCTGGGTCACCAGGGTGAGCAAATTCACGGCGAGATCGATGCCGGCGAAAAGGCGGGTCTGCTCGCCGGCGCCGTGCACCGTGGCGGACACGACGTTGGCCTGCTGGAGGTAGACGATGGTCGCGCCGAACGAAAGCAAACTCACCCACACGGCGACGCCGAGAAGATAAGGCGAACGCACCAGTTCCGGCAGCGCCGCAAATGCGTTGCCGCCGATCGGCCGCTCTTCCGCGGCCTCGCCTGCGTGTGCGACCGCGGCGCGATCGAGCCGGTAGACGCAGAATACCGCCGCTTCGAGGAAAATCGCCGCGGCGATCATCAGATTGACCGGGCCGAGCGGCACCGAGAGCCAGATAGTGATGACCGGACCGAGCAGTCCGCCCGCCGTGCCGCCGGCGCCGATGAAGCCGAACAGCCGCTTGCCCTGCTCGGAGCTGAACACGTCCGCCATGAACGACCAGAACACCGCGATCGCGAACAGATTGAACACGCTCACCCAGACGAAGAACACCCGCGCGATGATCACCGCTTCGATGTCGAGCTTGAGCAGAATCCAGAAGATCGCGAGATTCGCGACGAAGAAGTGGTAGACGATCGGGATGAACCGCGCGCGCGGCAGCCGTGCCACCAGCGCGCCGTAGAGCGGCTGCGCGATGAGGAGCGTAAGAAAGGTCGCGGTGAACAACCACGGCAGGTTCTTCACCCCGCCGGCGATGCCCATCTGGTCGCGCAGCGGGCGCAGGACGTAGTTGCAGGCGAGGAGCGTAAAGAAATAGCCGAACGACCATAGCGCCGCCGCCAGCTCCTGCGGGGTTGCCGGGACCGCCCAGCCGACCCAGCGCTGCAGCGCCGGCCGGGCGTCGCTCGCGCGCGGCGCAGCAGCGTCGTTCATGGCAACGACAATTTCTGCTTCAGCTCGGCCGCGGACACCTGCTGCCCGTAGCCGGGCTGGCCGCGTTGGAAGCGGCGCGCGTCGGCGAGCTTGCCGACGACGACCGGATCGAAACCGGCATCGCGCACCAGGCCGGCCGCCACCTGCACCGCCGCGGGGTCGTCGCCGGCGATCGGGATAGCGAGTTTGGGATCCGGTCGGTTGGCCTCCTTCGCGAACACCATGTAGCCCATGGTGTTGAAGGCGCGCACGACCTTCGTGCCGGGCAGATATTTCTGCGACACCACGCCGATGCCGTCGCGTTCGACTTCGTCGGCAAGCTCCTGCCCGTCGCGTCCGGCGACCGCGTTGCAGGCGTCGAGCATGATTTTGCCCTTGAGACCGGCCTCGTTCTCCTTGCCGATCTCCGGCAGCGCGCGATAGGGCACGGCGATGAACAGCACGTCGCCGAAGGCGATCGCCTGGGCGACCGTGCCGGCCTGGGCGAGCGAGCCCAGGCCCGCCACCATGTCCTTGAGTTCCTCGGGGTGGCGCGAGGAGAACAGCACCGGATGGCCGGCCTTGACCCACAGCCCGCCGATGGTGCCGCCGATCTTGCCCGAGCCGATGACGCCGATCTTCGCCTTGCCGCCGCTGGGTTGCGCCGGCGCGCGCGCCGGCCATAGTCCGAGCATCAGCGCGCCGCTCGCGCCCAGCAGGGCACGGCGCCGGTCGATGAAGCCGTAGTTGGGCATGTGACACCTCCTCGCGTGGATACGGTGGATTAACGCGAACTTGGGGCTTGGCAAGCGCCCGACACGAATCACGGTTGCGTGAGATAAGGCGCGGCCCCGGTATGGCTGATCTGATACAAGCAGGCATCGGGCAGGGGAGGCCGCGCATGTCGCAGCCGCCGAACATCATTTTTATCATGGCCGACGACCTCGGCTACGCGGATCTGTCGTGCTACGGCAGGCGCGATTTCGCAACGCCCAACATCGACCGCATCGCCGCGCGCGGCGTCCGCTTGACCCAGGGCTATGCCAATTCGGCGGTGTGCTCGGCGACCCGCCTCGCGCTCATCACCGGCCGCTACCAGTATCGCCTGCGCCTCGGGCTCGAGGAGCCGCTTGCCGGCAACACCGAGGTGGGCCTGCCGCCGGAGCATCCGACCTTGCCCTCGCTGCTGCGCGCGGCGGGCTACGGCACGACGCTGATCGGCAAGTGGCATCTCGGCTTCCTGCCGAAGTTCGGGCCGCTCAAGAGCGGCTACGATCATTTCTTCGGCTTCCGCAGCGGCGCGGTCGACTACTACACGCACCGCAACCCGCGCCAACAGCACGATCTCTGGGAGGAAGACGTCGAGGTCCATCAGGTCGGCTATGTGACCGAGCTCTTGGGCGCCCGCGCGGTCGAAGCGGTCGATCGCTACGCGCGCAGCGGCCGGCCTTTTCTCATCAGCCTGCACTTCAACGCGCCGCATTGGCCGTGGGAGGCGCCGGGCGACGAGGCGGAAGCCGAGCGCGTCGCCGGCACCAACCTGCGCCACTTCGATGGCGGCACCCAGGAAACCTACGCCCGGATGATCGGCGCGATGGATCGCGAGATCGGCCGCGTGCTCGCCGCGCTCGATGCCCATCGTCTGGCCGAGAACAGCATCGTCATCTTCACGAGCGACAACGGCGGCGAGCGTTTTTCCGATACTTGGCCGTTCACCGGCCGCAAGACCGAATTGCTGGAAGGCGGCCTGCGCGTTCCGACCTTGATCGCCTGGCCCGCGCGCATCCCCGCCGGCGCGACGAGCGAGCAGGTCGCGATCACCATGGACTTCATGCCGACCTTGCTCGCGGCCGCCGGCACCGGGCCCGCTCCGGCCTGTCCGCCCGACGGCATCGACCTCCTGCCCGCGCTTACCGGCGGCACGCCGGTCGAGCGCAAGCTGTTCTGGCGCTACAAGACCCACCGCCAGCGCGCCGCGCGCATCGGCGACTACAAATTTTTGCAGATTCTCGGCAACACGTTTTTGTTCAACGTGGTCGAGGATCCGCTCGAGCGTGCCAATCTCAAGGACCGCCGGCGCGACCTCTACGATCGCTTGGTCGCCGAATGGCAGGCGTGGAACGCCGCCATGCTGCCGGAAGTGCCGGAAAGCTTCACGGAATCCTACAGCGGCGCGCAGATAGCGGATCGGTACGGGCTGCCGTAGGGCCAATCTCTCACTCGTTATCGCCCGAAAGCGGGCGATGCAGTAATCACAGGCCAATGGTTACTGGATGCCCCGCATTCGCGGGGCATGACGAGTTTGTTTGTAGCTCGTTCCCAGAAGCCGAAAGAGCCGGCCTCGTTATCCCCGTTACTCCGCCGCGACGGCGATCGGCTCGGGACGCGCGACCCGGCGCGGGATGTTGAGCCAGAAGAGGGAGATGATTGCCGACATCAGCGCGAAGGCGGAGAGCGCGTAGACCCCGCCGGCGTAGCTGCCGGTGATCTCTTTCGCCCAGCCGACGATCGACGGACCGAAGAAGCCGCCCAGGTTTCCGACCGAGTTGATCCAGGCGATGCTCGCCGCCGCCGCGGAGCCGGTGAGGAACATCGGCGGCATCGCCCAGAATGGGCCCTTGGTGCCGTAGAAGCCGATGGCCGCAATCGACATGCCGACGATCGCCCAGTAGGAGTTGACGTAGAGGCCGCAGATGACGAGGCCGACGCAACCGAGCGCGCAGGTGACGAACAAATTCCAGCGCCGCTCGCCGGTGCGGTCGGAAAGCCAGCCGACGAACATCATGGAGGCCGCGCCGCACAGGTAGGGGATCATCGTCACCCAGCCCACCTGCATGTTGGTGAAGCCCAGCGTTTTGATGATCTGCGGCAGGAAGATCAGCATGCCGAGGCTCGCGGTCACGATGCCGAGATAGTTGACGGTGAGTAACACGACAGTGGGATCCCAAAACGAGCGCATCAGCGAGACGACGCCGTGCGACTCGATCTGGCGGCGCTCGTGTTCGAGGGTGGAGGACAGCCAGTTGCGCTCGTCCGCGGCAAGCCAGTTGGCCACGGCCGGACGGTCGGTCATGTAGAACAGCACCGCGATTCCAAGGATGATCGTCGGCGCCGCCTCGAGAAGATACATCCACTTCCAACCGGCAAGGCCGAGCATGCCGTCAAGTTCCAGGAACCCCGTCGATACCGGCGCGCCGAGCGCCACGGCGAACGGCAGCGCCAGCGTGAATGCGGAGACGATGCGGGCGCGGTGGCGGTCGGGGAACCAGTAGGTGAAGTAGAGGACCATCCCGGGAAACAGGCCGGCCTCGGCGAGGCCAAGCAGGAAGCGCACCGTCATGAAGCTCCACGGGCCGGTGCAGAAGGCGGTGGCGCCGGACAGGAGCCCCCAGGTGACCATGATGCGCGCGATCCAGATGCGCGCGCCGACCTTCTCCAGGATCAGGTTGCTCGGCACCTCGAACAGGAAATAGCCCCAGAAGAACGCGCCCGCCGCCATGCCGTAGATGGCGGGGTCGAGCCCGAGGTCCTTGTTCATGGTGAGCGCGGCGAAACCGACGTTGATGCGGTCGAGATAGCAGAGGAAATAACAGGCAAACACGAACGGCAGCAGGCGCATATAGACCTTGGGCATGGTCCTCTGCTCGAGCGCCGCATCCGCCGAGATCGTCGCATCCATCGATTCGCTCCCTAGGTGGCGCGCGGTGTCGCCCGCGCTTGTCGCCACCATAAGCGACCTTGCGGCTGGAACGCAAACCACGTTGCCGGTGCGGAAATCGGCGGAACCTCGGCGCGCGGCGAACCTTGCCCGCGTTACGATCACAAGGCGATCGTCGAGGATGAGCGTCGCAGGAATGAACGACGACGCAGAGCGCAATAGCTATTGCGCCTGCCAAGGCCAGTTGAGCAGCGAATAACGCCGGTGCGCGGCTGCTATTTCCAGCCCGACTCCTTGTCACAGGCGGCGCGCTCCGCCGGATGGGACTTTTCCCACTGCGTGATGGACTTCGTTTCGTTGTCGTCCATCTTCTCGTTCATGCACATGCAGTACTTGCGAACGACGGCCTCCGCGGCGCCGCCCTTGTTGTCCACGATGCACTGGTTGATCCATTTCACGTCGTCTTTGCTTAGCTGGGCAAAGCTTGCGCCGCTTGCCATGACGGAGACGGCGACAAGTAGAACGATGGCAGGAAATTTCATGTTAAGTCACCTCCTGGGAAGACGCCGCACGGCGGCGGACGCGGGCTGCGCGCTCAACGTGGCGGCAACGGCGAGGCGAGCAAACAAAAAGTTGCGCATTCCTCGGGCTTTCCTGTGCGGGGAAGGAAGACGGCTGCCGCGGCCGTCGGTGATATTTGCGACTCGCGGTTTGGTCAAGTGGAAGAAGGCTTCGCGACGCCGCCGTGAGCGTTAAGCTTACCGGCCGCACGGCAGACACGTTGCGTCACTTGCGCATAGCTGCCATGGGCAAGCGGATTACGCGGGACCCGATGAACACGGCGATGAACGGAATTTCGCGCTGAATCCGGACCGCTTTTTTTCGACGGTTTAAACCATTGGCTAATTCGCGCGACGGGTTATCCTAGCGCCAATCCGCCGGCTCAAGCCGGTTGCGTGGCGACGCCGCCGCGCGCATTGGGGGAAACGCCATGACGGACGAAACCATCCCGCGCCGCAATTTCCTGCTGGGCGCGGGCACCGCGGTCGCGGCGGGCCTTGCGCCGCTGGCGCCGGATGCCAAGGCGACGGAGCCGCCGCCGGCCGCATCCGCGGCGCCCGAGCCCGAGCCGCTCCTCACCCTGAGCGCGACCGAAGCGGCGTTCCTCTCGGCCGCCGCCGACACCATGATTCCCGCCGACGAACTCTCGCCGTCCGGTACCGACTGCGGCGTCGTCACCTACATCGACCGGCAGCTCGCCGGCGCCTACGGGGCGGGCGCGAAAACCTACCGCAGCGGGCCGTTCCGGCGCGGCAAGCCGGAGCAGGGCTATCAGCTCCCGCTCACGCCGCGCCAATATTTCGCGACCGGCATCGCCGCCGCCAACGATTGGACGCGCAAGACCTACGGCAAGGAGTTCGACCGTCTCGGCGCGTCCGACCGGGCCGCCGCGCTCGCCGCCATGGAGCACGGCACCGCGCAATTCGAGAATTTCTCCGCCCACGCCTTCTTCGTTCGCCTGCACGCCATGGTGATGGAGGGCTTCTTCGCCGACCCGATGTACGGCGGCAATCGCAACAAGGTTTCCTGGACCATGCTCGGCTTCCCCGGCCTGCCTGCGACTTACGCCGACAAGGTCGACGCCTATTTCGACAAACGCTACGTCGCGCCGCCCAAGTCGATTGCCGATTTCTCGTGAGGGGGCGGACGTGACCACGCGCTTGAAGGAAGTCGATGCGGTCATGATCGGCATGGGCTGGACCGGCGCCATTGCCGCGCGCGAACTCACCAAGGCCGGACTCAAAGTGGTCGGCCTCGAGCGCGGCCCCGACCGCGTTCCCGCCGAGGATTTCGGTCTCACCACCTTGCGCGACGAACTGCGCTACGCGCAGCGGCTCGAGCTGATGCAGGACAATTCGCTCGACACCATCACCTTTCGCAATTCCGCCGACGAGCAGGCGCTGCCGATCCGGCGCTTCGGCGCCTTCCTGCCGGGCGAGGGCGTGGGTGGCACCGGCACGCATTGGGGCGCCCTGCACTGGCGCAACCTGGCGACCGACTTCCGCATCCGCAGCGCGATTGCCGAGCGTTACGGCGCCAACGCGATCCCGGACGAGATGACGATCCAGGATTGGCCGGTGAGCTACGCGGAACTCGAGCCGTTCTATGACCGGTTCGACAAGCTGTGCGGCGTGTCGGGGCAGGCGGGCAACCTCAAGGGCGAGATCATCGCCGGCGGCAATCCGTTCGAGGGACCGCGCAGCGATCACTATCCCAACAAGCCGATCAAGTCGGGGCTCGGGCCGAGCATGTTCGGCGAGGCGGCGAAGAATCTGGGTTATCATCCATTTCCCGCGCCAGCCGCGACCTCGAGCGCGCCCTACGTCAATCCCGAGGGCATCACGCTCGGACGCTGCGAGTACTGCGGTCACTGCAACCGCACCGCCTGCGAATCCAACGCCAAGGCATCGGCCAACATCACGCTGATGCCGGCGCTGCGCGCTGACCCGCGCTTCGAGCTGCGCACCCGCGCCTTCGTGAATCGGCTCGTCTACGACAAGGCGGCGCGCGCGGTCACCGGGGTCGTCTACACCGACCTGCGCAACGGGGAGGAATACGAGCAGCCGGCCGGCCTCGTGGTGCTCTGCGCCTTCACCTTCGGCAACACGCAACAGCTGCTGCTCGCGGGGATCGGCGAGCCCTACGATCCGGCGACCGGCAAGGGTGTCGTCGGCAAGAACTATTGCTATCAGTTCGAGGCCGGGGGCGTCGCCTTCTTCGCCGACAAGGAAATGAACCCGTTCATCGGCGCGCCCGGCATGGGCGTCGTGATCGACGACTTCAACGGCGAGAATTTCGACCACACGGGGCTCGGCTTCTTCGGCGGCGGCTACCTCGTGTGCTCGAATGGCGGCGCGCCGCCGATCGGCGGCCGTGCGGTGCCGCACGGCACGCCGAGCTGGGGCTCGGAATGGAAGCGCGCGACCGCCAAGTGGTATCGCCGCTTCACCCGCTTCAACACCCAGGGCTCGGTCTACGCCAACCGCGCCAACTTCATGGACCTCGACCCGACCTACAGGGACGCGCTCGGCCGGCCGCTGATCCGGCTCACCTACAACGGCACCGACAACGATCACCGCATGTCGCGCTACCTCGTGGCGAAGCTCGAGGAGATCATCAAGGCGATGCGGCCTACTCACTACGAGGTGCACAATCGGCCGAAGAACTTCACCATCGTGCCCTATCAGTCGACCCACAACACCGGCGGCACGATGATGGG
>Ga0187784_10004690_pt1 | contig 11060 bp, 9 predicted proteins | sample 1015_SJ02_MP15_2_FD_132964 | JGI IMG/M metagenome (GOLD analysis project Ga0187784, IMG submission 132964) | Tropical peat soil microbial communities from peatlands in Department of Meta, Colombia - 1015_SJ02_MP15_20_MG | ecosystem: Environmental > Terrestrial > Soil > Wetlands > Peat | place... | reverse complement strand
CGTGCCGATCTCCACCACCAGTTCGTCGCCCTTCTTGAACAGTCCCACTTCGCCCTTGGTCGCAAACGGCAGCCGCAGCCGCACCTCGTATAGCCCATCCCGTTTCACAAAGGTGTAAGGCTTCTCGGTTTGCGTGACCGCCGCAGGATCCTCGCCCTCAGCATACAGCACCTCGGCCAGATCCTGGAGCCGCTGTTGTCCCAAAACCTCATGCGCGAACAAAGGTACTCGCCGTACCGGCACGGGCGCGAAATACTCTTCCAGTTCGCGCAACACGCTGTCTTGCGAATTATGCCACTCGGTGAACCAGGTGTCCTTCACTTCGTTGGGGAGCACGCGATTCACGATCACCGTGTCCACCGTCAAGCCATGAAGTGAGAAGTACACAAAAGCTCGTTGTGTTTCCCGCAGCACCATCTTTTCCGGATTGGTCACCAGCCGCACCGAAGTCTGCCGCGGATCCTCCATGATCTCGTCCACGCCTTCCAGTTTTTCGAACAGATCCCGGATATTTGCGAAATAACTGTCCGTGGGTAATTCGAAGGGCGCCACGCGGTTAGCAATAGGCCGTACCGCCTTCAACAAATTTCTTTGAAACGGGAAGATGTGCTTCATGTACCAATCGAGCGTCGTCGGCATGCTGATGAAGCGCATGGACTCGGCGGTGGGCGCGGCGTCCAACACGATCACGTCATAGCGGTTTTCGCGGCGGTACTGGTTGATGTACATCATGGCGCTGAGTTCTTCCATCCCCGGCAGGATCGCCAACTCCTCGGCTTCCACATCGCCGATGCCGGTGGTGCGCAAAACCGAAATCACGTAAGACGAAATCTGCTGCCAGTGCCGCTTGACCTCTTTCTGAATGTTCAGTTCCAAGATCGACAAATTGTCGCCAATGGTAAGCGGATCCGCGGTACGCGTGTGGAACAACTCCACTTCCAAGTCGAACGAATCCGCCAGGCTGTGCCCCGGGTCGATGCTTATCACCAGCGTACGGCGGCCCAGTTCGGCCAGGCGCACTCCGGTTGCCGCCGCCAGGCTGGTTTTGCCCACGCCGCCCTTTCCGCTAAACAGTAGGATCCTCATGGCACTATTCTATACGCGCCGTGTGTCCCTGCCATGAATAGAAGTAACACGCGCAAACACCATTCCGAATACACGATTTGACCGATACGATTCTCCTTTCCGCGTTACTGTGCCGAATAATAGCCCTGGCGGGTACGCGCCACCACGCCGGGTTTATCAACGTGCACTTCTATGCGGTGGTAGACGTCATTTTTGTTGTGTTCCAGCGATGGAACGAAGGAAAGTTGGTAATACGCTTGTGCATCCGCCAGGCATCTCCCCAGGTAGCCGGTTATGTCGTTGCCGGTTGTGAACACCAGACCGCCGCTTTGCACCGCCAACACTTGCAGCGCTAAATTGCCCCACGCGGCCTGGCTCGGTTTACTGAGGCCTTTAGCGAAGTCTTGCCACCAAAATGCCCGGGTGCCGAAGTCGGCGGTGCCCAGCGGGTCGATGCTGTAAAGCGTAATGCGCCCCTGGCGCAACAAATTCGACAATTGCACAGCATTGCTGAAGATTTGCTGTTGTTGTTTGTTATCGAGCTGCTCCTCAACCCCCGGGCCGGACAGCAGCGGCCATCCCGGCGACAGCCACACGATCAGCTTACGGCCAGGACGCGACGCCTCATGCGTAGCCAGCTCATACAGCGATTTCATGGAAACCTCAAAGCGCTCCGCGGCCCCGTAGATTCCTGCAGAACGAAGAATGCTGTGCAAACTCAGGGTGTATTGATCGAGTGAGCTTGCCAGCGCGTTACCGTCTTTTGTGAAAGTGTCCTGAAGCTTGATTCCCGAATCCGTAAGAAACGCCAGCGCCACCGGATGAGCAAGCTGTCCGCCGTCGAGCTTCAAGAATTTATCGATCTCCGAACGTTCGTAGGCGATGTGTTCCAACCCGGTGTTGACATCATCGATCACCAGGATGATTTCAACCGGAGCTTCGCTGCCCCGAAACGCTTGGAAGGCGGTGATGGGGCACTGTTCCTTGTCTTGCCGCACGGTGAAGTCTTGTTCTTGCAGGTCACTGAGCGGAGGTCCTGACTTCGGCGTGACCACCACATCCAGAGTGATCACGTCGCTCTCCGGTTGAGCTGGGGGCTGGCTTTGTTGTGCCGCGGCTGTACTTGCACACAGTGCGGCTATAAACCAGGCAGCAAACGGAATCTTTGTGTTGTGCATGAGCCACCTTTCGAGGCTTTCCCCTTAGCCGGCACCGGCGCCGCTTTGCCGTCCACCGCTCCTATAAAGATGCTCCGCGCGGTTCTTTCGGATGCGATTCTTTTCGGTACGCTCCGCACCTCGATTGGGGTATAGTGCTGGACGCGCTGTTGGCCAATTCGGAGAACGCTCAGGCTTTCGCCTGGGTTTCACCCGCGCCTCCGTACAGTTCATGTCCTGTTCTCTGGTCCAGTAACCTTCACGCGCGTGTTTTCGTTATTGTGTTTGATACATGCGTTCCCGCGGACTATTGTTTGCTTACCCCGGGCCGGAAATCTGCGTGGGGTGTGCTGTCCCTTGGGAGGACCGATGTGGGGGAATAAGAGACCGGATACGCCGCAAGCAGCGCAGCCGGAACATAAAAATTTTCCAGTGAATCCGCCGCCTCAGCCATCGACGGCGACTTGGGAGGGAACTACCGCAATGAGTACAGATACTATGCGTCCGTTGGGAGCCACCGCCGACCGTGCTACGGCCCGGCTCGGTCCCAGTCTGCACGTGAAAGGCGAAATCACCGGTAACGAAGACCTCACCATCGAGGGCTCCGTCGAAGGCTTGGTGCAACTCGATGAGCGCAAGCTCACCGTTGGCGCTACCGCCAAAGTTACCGCCGACGTGATCGCTCGGGAAGTGGTGGTCTATGGCAACGTCAAAGGCAATTTGCGCGCCAAGGACCGCATCGAAATCAAGAAGGATGGCTCCGTCAATGGCGATCTGACCACGGCGCGGATCATGATCGAAGACGGCGCGTACTTCAAGGGTTCCATTGAGATCGACAAGAGTTCCGAGAAGGAGTCGAGTGGCGGTTCCTTCGCTCGCGCCGCGGCTCCCGCTGCGGTTGGCCCGAAGACCATCTAAGTTTCCTGACGCATAGTTGCTTCTCCCAGAATGGCGCCTCGTTTTGGTCCGGGGCGCCATTTTTTCACCGGCTCTTCGTATTTCCTATATTGACAATATACCCATATATAGCTATCGTGGCCATTGACACCCCGCCCGGTTTGCGAGACACCCGGTAGCGCTCCCTTCCTTGGTCAGCCGGCAGGCCGGTTCTCCCGACGGAGCCTTGCCATGAGGGCCAGCATCCGCAGCGCTCAACTTTTCTTCGTTTCCATCGTGAGTTTCAGCGCGGCTTGTGGAGGAGGGGGCGGGACCGGTGGGGTTCCGACCACTCCTCCCTCGCCGGATTTTTCCATCGCGCTTTCCGCGACATCCATCACTGTTTCGCAGGGCGGCACCAGCTCGCCCGTCAACACCCAGAATGGCTTTTCAGACAGCGTCCGACTCACCATTGCGGGACTGCCCGCCGGCTCGGCCACCAACCCCGCCAGTCCCTTCTCGCTTGCTGCCGGCCAAAGCGTCTCCGTGCTGTTTGGCGCCACGGCCGCTGCTTCCACCGGACAATTCAATCTGACCGCCCAGGGCACCAGCGGGTCGTTGTCCCACTCGCAAAGCTTGACGCTGTCAATCCAGCCCAGCGGTCCCAGCAATCTTCCTCGATCGGCCTTCGTCCAGAATGATTACGTAGCCTCGGTAGATGCGCCTCAGGGCCAACCTCATCGACGGCACGTCGTCTTTGACTCCGCCAATCAACGCTTCTATGTAGCCAATCTGGCCATGAACCGCATAGAGGTTTATTCCGCTGGCAGTCCCGCGCTCCAGACCGCGATAGCTGCGCCAGGCGCCTCCAGCGTCGATCTGTCGGCCGACGGAAGCACTTTGTGGGTGGGCACAATCCTCGAACAAATTTTGACGATTGATACCGGCACGTTGCAGGTCAAAGCTCGATTTCCCGTTGCCGGCCTCAGTCCCATTCCCAATACTGTGTTCATTCGGCCCACGGAAGTGCTGGCCTTGTCGGGTGGGGCGCTGGTCCGGCTGCGCCAACCCGCCGGGACCCAAACGCTCCTTGCCTTGTGGAATCCCTCAACAAATACATTTAGCGACCTCACCTCACTCGCTCCTGCTGTCTTTCAAAACGGGCTCGGCGTTTTGGCGCGTTCTGGCGACCACATGCACGTGCTGGTTGCCGCCAACGACTCCAGCGGGGAACTGGCTATTTTCGATGCAAACGGCAACTTATCGGCAGGTCCATCTGCCCCTCTCGCGGGCACCATTTCCTCGGCCACGGCTTCCTTTGATGGTAGCCAATTTGCAGTCGCGGTTTCCGCCGGTGGTGCGGCCCAGGTGTTGCTGCTGGATTCGAACCTCAACCTTCTCGGGAGCTATGCGTCGCCGGGGCCTGCCGGTCTGGTGTTCTCGCTGGACGGGCAATCTCTGTATGTGGACGAACCGTACGGAAACAGCAGCGTTGTAACCGTGCTTTCGACCGCTACCCTGCAACCCCTAGGACAAGTCTCGGACATGCCGGTGCAAGGTGTGCCCACAATTATTGAGGAGGTGAGCGCAAACGCGACTCTGGTTGGTCTCGGGAATCGTGGCGTGGTCTTTTTGGACGTGTCGCAAAACACCTCGCTGCCGCAAACCGCTCCAATCTTTTCCGCCGCGCCATCCGCTCGGCCTTCCGAAGGACCGCTTGCTGGCAGCACGGCGATTTTGCTGTCCGGCACGAATTTTCCTTCCAGCCCGCAGGTTCGGTTTGGAACTGGCAACCCCGTCAGCACCACTGCCACGAACTCCTCGCAGATACAGGTCGCATCGCCGGCTACAGTATTTCCGGGCCCGGTAAACCTTACGGCCTATTTCAGCAATGGCTGGCTGGCGCTGGCGCCGTCGGCGTTCAGCTATGGTCCCGTGATCTTGCGCATTCTTCCGAACGCTGGTGCGCCACAAGGCGGGGACGCCGTCAAGGTTTTTGGCTATGGATTTGGTGGCAGCACCGGCAGCATCACCGCAACCATTGGCGGAAATGCCGCCACCGTGCAAAGTGTGCAGGCGTTGCCATCCTGTGCCGCAGGTCTGGGGCTCGATTCCACATATCCGTTTCCGCTTGAGTGCATTACCCTGATTACCCCATCCGGTTCCTCTGGCAAAGCCGACTTAACTATTCACTCCCCAGCGGGCTCCACGAACGCGGCGAAAGCCTTCCAGTACATAACCTCGAGCCAGACCTTTTCGAATGCTGGTCTGCACAAGTTCATTGCTTACGACAAGTCGCGCCAGCGTTTGTTTCTTACCGCCACCGACCATGTGGACGTATTCGATTTGAAGGCGCAGGCCTTTCTCAGCGCCATCGAGCCGCCGCCCAACGGCCCTCCTCCCGACGCCGGTCTGCGTGGAGTGGCGCTCACGCCGGATTTTTCCCAACTCGTGGTCGCGGACTTCGGGGCCCAGAGCGTCTACCTGATCAATCCCGATGGAGCGGAATACAACGGCACGGCCGTTGCGGTGGGTGGCGTGGCGGGCTTCGCTAGTTCCGGCCCAGCCCGTGTAGCCGCCACCAGCACGCAAACGGTTTTCGTTGGCCTGAGCGGCGAAGGTAGCAGCACCGGCTCGTGCAGTGGCTGCCTGGGTGAATTGAATCTGCTCGCCACTCCTGTTGCGTTTCAACCCGCTCCGCAACCGGCGGTCAGTTCGCTGACCGGCACGCCTCTATTGCAAGCCGACGGTGCCGGCGACCTGGCCTATCTCGCTTACGACACCTCTCCGGTGGTCCGGTCGCGTCATGGAGTGCGGCTGCACCGAATAATTTCACGGTGTCCACTGCAAACGAAACAGCCACAGACCTGGCGACTTCCGCTGACGGAAGCGTCTTTGTCCTGCGCGCTGCGAATACGACCGAAGTTCGCGGGCCGGACTTGGCGATGTTCTCCACTCCCACTTCAGCCGAATTGGAGACCATTCCGAACCGCGTGGCCGTGCCCGGCATCGCCGTGCATCCCACCGGTGCCTTGGTCTACGAACCCTTCCTGGATGGCCCAGCCCCTGCTGCGCCCCCGGCTACCGGAGTTCATGGAGGCGTCGATATTCGCGACGCGCACAATGGCCAGCTTCGCCTGCGCCTTTACCTTCCCGAAGCGTTTGCCATGCTGAACACGGATCTCGACGGGCTACACGGCGGCTTTCTGACCACCGACGAGAACGGCCAGCGGTTGTTTGCCGTTACTACCAGTGGCCTTAGTATCGTGCAACTCGCTAACGTGCCTTTGGGCATCGGCACGCTGGCGCCTTCATCCGGACCCGCCTCTGGAGGAACGGCCGTGACTGTCCGCGGCAGTGGGTTCCAGGCGGGCATGAAGGCCACCCTGGGCGGAACAGCAACGACGGTCAGCGTAAACGAAATGAATACTCTGACTCTTACTACCCCGGCGCTCACTCCTGGTCCCCAACAACTCGTGCTCACCAATCCCGATGGTGAATCCGTCTCGCTCGACGCCGCTTTTGTCGCACACTAAGTTCCTTAACTTTTCGCCGGCCGTCCTCATCCAACGGAGGCGTTCGCTTCTGATACTCTATGGGTCAGACAAAGTCGCACCGTATGGGAAACTCATGAACAAACGCACCCTTGGCAATTCCGATTTACAGATCACGCCGATAGGCTATGGAGCATGGTCCGCCGGAGGAGGGGGCTGGGAATATTCGTGGGGTCCGCAGGACGACCAGGACTCGATCGCGGCGATCCACACAGCCCTGGAGCTCGGTGTGAACTGGATCGACACCGCCGCGGTTTACGGACTTGGCCACTCCGAACAGGTGGTCGCTCGCGCGTTGAAGAGCTGGGCTGGCCCGCGTCCTTACCTTTTCACTAAGTGCGTTATGCGCTGGGACGCCACACGCACAATCTCCACGAATCACTCTGCGGAGTCGATTCGCCGGGAATGCAAAGACAGCTTGTTGCGCTTGCAAACCGATGTGATCGATCTCTACCAGATCCATTGGCCGCCCGCCGACAACGGTCCGGGGCTGGAAGAAGCATGGCAGACGCTCAACGACCTTCAGGACGAAGGCAAAGTACGCTGGATCGGCGTTTCCAACTTCGATGTGCCGCAAATCCAGCGCGCCGAAGAAATCGCTCCGGTGACCTCGCTGCAGCCGCCCTACTCCATCTTGCGCCGTAAGATTGAAGAGTCGCTTTTGCCCTATTGCCAACTGCGGGGCATCGGCGTGATTGTCTATTCTCCGATGTTTTCCGGCATGTTGACCGGCGGGATGACCAGTGAACGCGCGGCTTCCTTGCCCGCGGATGATTTCCGCAAACGCAATCCCGAGTTTCAGGAGCCTAAGCTTTCGAAGAACCTCGAGCTGGTGCAGAAGCTGGGCGAAATCGGCGCGCGCTACGGCCGCACTCCCGGCGAAGTGGCCATCGCCTGGACCCTGCGCAATCCGGAGATTACCGGAGCGATCGTTGGCGCGCGGAATGCCAAGCAGGCGCAAGGCGTGATGCGTGCCGGAGAATTTCGCCTTCACCCCGAGGAGATTGCGGAGATCGACTATTACTCCGCCGCTGTCGCCAAGGCCAAAGCCGCGCCCTGAGCGCCACTCGCGTTCATTCCATTGTTGGAGTTTGCTACGAGAGGCTGCCCGGCAGTACAGTTATCGTCACGCCACTGTTCCTTGCTCCAGACGTTGCCTCCATCTCTTCCAGGCGCACAATAGACGAATGTCACAAGCTTCCTGGCGGAAGCGAGGAGCAATCCATGAAGAACGTCAGCCTCGCCCGAATCATGTACGGCACCAACGAAGATTTTCATTCCTCAACGAATTCCGTTGCGTCCGTACTCTCGCAGTCCTCATCGCCGGCGCTCAGCGACGTCGCCGATAAGACCGCCGCTGAGCAGCAAACCTTTAGCGAGCTTCTGCACAAAGCCTGGAGCAATCTCTCCGGCAAGCGCTGAAGTATTCGATCACGTTCCTAGTAAATTGTCTTGAATTCGGGTGTAACCGTTTTCCTGGGCCCACAACGTGAGAGGAATGGCGGCCAGATCGTCCACCAGGGGAACAGCATGGCCGTCTTTGGTGAGATCGATGGTACGCAGGAACCTCTTACAAGCTTCGCAACACTCCACGCGAATGTGCGGAAACTGTTCGGCAACGTAAACCGGCAGTTTCTGTTCCTGTTCCTCGCCGCAATTCGCGCAAAAAATCCGCCGAAACTCCCATTCGTGCGAGCAGAACGAACATTGTAAGAGCCGTTTTCCCCCGTCGCCTTCCTGGCGCAACACTCCCAACAGGGGAAGGGAATTGCACAGAGGACAACGGCAAGTTGTGCCAACCACAGCCGGGGACATTTGCGCGCCGGCCAGCAATTCCGCGTAGGGCTGAAGAACGGCCCGCACCACGAAATCTGTGAGCGGTTCCTCCGAACCCGTCTCCAACATTCCTCGCTCCCAGAAGCCGCGGAGCAAGTCGGCCCAGACAATTTTTCCTTGCGACTTTAATTGCGCGGAATGCGCCGACAAAGGCGCCGGGCCCGCCGCGGTTACCAGAGCAAGGAACTTCCCGAATGGCTCGAGCATCTCCTGGGCGCAAAATTCAGAACGGAATCGGGAATCCTCCGAAGAAAGCCGGTGTGCCGGCATGATCTTGGGGAGCTGCCCGTATAGCTCTTTTTGGAATTGTGCCATACGCGTATAGAAACTGAGGATTTGCTGCGCGAACGGATATCGTTCACCCAAAAGCTGTGCCCGTTCGATGCGCACGCGATAATTGATCTTCCCGGTTGCCAGAACGCTCATTTCGACGGATCGGATGCGGACGATCCGACAATTTCCTCGTACCATCCCGGATGGTAGCGCTTCGCAAACGCCACGGACACGTCGCCGCGAATCACCGAGCCAAAAGCTCCACGTTCCGCGAACACGCCCATATAGATGTGAATCATGAAATTCCCAATGGTCACCAGCGCCGCAATCGGGTGGAGCAGCACTGCTGTGTACCGCAGCCAGCGCCAACTCCACGGCAGCGAAGGGCTGAACCAGAGCACCAGACCCGACAACAACAACACCAGCCCGCCCCAGAAAAACGACCAGAACAACATCTTCTGCCCGGCATTGTAGCGGCCCGCCGGGGGCATCTTGTCGTCCTCATTTCGAATGTAATAGTGCAGCGAATTCCACCATGCCCGGTCCACCGGCACGAAGCGCATCTGCTTCGACCACATCACGTACATATACACAACCGCTCCGGTGAAAATCAGGCCAACCCACGGATGCAACATCCGCGAAACTTGTCCCCCTCCCAGCGCCACGGCCATCCAGAACAACCAGGGCGACCAGAACGCCAGCCCTGTGGCCAACAAATAGAGATACGACCCGGCGGCCACCCAATGCGTAAGGCGCTCCCGCAGGTTGTAGCGCAACACGTGATGATGCAGAGCCAGCAGTTCCGGATGAGTCACGCCGCTCCTCCTGCTCCGCCAATATCCTCTTCTTCGCGGCCTTTTGGCCCGAACCGCAGAAAATGCACAAACAATCCGACCAACCCGCCGGCGATGGCCAGGTTGCCCATCCACTTCAACGGGTACTTCCACAGCTTGACGGCCAAAGGAATGGTTGGATTCTTGGGCAGCCCGCCGTACAGTTCCGGCTGGGTTGCGTCGTGCAACACATAGAGCACGCCGGTGCCTCCAACGCCCGGCGGATCGTAAACGCCTGCGTTCGCAAACCCGTAATGATCCCGCAATTGTTTGGCGCGCTGTTCGGCCAAATCCTTCATGTCGTCTTTGGTCCCGAAGTGCAGGCAGCCTGTAGGGCAAGACTTGATGCAAGCAGGCTCCAAGCCCTCGCTGACGCGATCGGTGCACAGCGAGCACTTGTACACCCGCTTGGTCACGCTGTTCATCTTCGGAATGTTGAAGGGGCACCCGGTGATGCAGTATCCGCAGCCGATGCAATGATCCTGTTGAAAATCCACCACGCCATTCGAGTACTGCACAATGGCGCTGTCCGCCGGACACGCCTCCAAACAGCCCGGTTCCGCGCAGTGCATACATTGGTGCTTGCGCATCAACCATTGCAGCGAACCGTCTTCGCGCTCATGCTCGTTGAACAGAATCAAGTTCCAATAATTCCACCGCGTTTCCGGCATGGTCTGATAGGTGTTGTCAAACGTGGTCGGCGAAAACGGCATATCGTTCCATTCCACGCAAGCCACTTCGCACGCCTTGCACCCGATGCACGTGGTTGTATCCACCAGCTTGCAGACCTGTTCCTCGCGCTGCGTGCCTTGCCCGGGCACACTTCCGGCGTGGCCGCTGATTCTCTGAACGCGTAGCGTCGCTTGGCTCATCCCGTTCCTTTACGCCTTCTCCACTTTCACCAGGAATCCCTTGAATTCCGGGGTGTACGCGTTGGGATCCACGACCGTCGGCGTAACCAGATTCGCCAGCGTTTTCGCGGTCTTACCCTCGTCCTCGCTGATGCCTCGATATCCCCAATGAATCGGAAACCCCACTTGATAGGTCTTTTTTCCATTGATCAGCATCGGCTTGATGCGCTTGGTGACCATCGCTTTGGCCACATATTCGCCGCGGATGCTCGATACTCTTACTTTGTCTCCCCCGTTCACCCCCAAATCTCTGGCCAATTCTTCGGGAATTTCTACGAACGGTTCAGGCACGAGTTGCACGTTCATCGGGTTGTTCTTGGTCCAATAGTGGTAGTGCTCGGTCAGGCGATAGGTGGTGCAGACGATGTTGTAGCCCGCTTGCGGCGTGCTGTATTTGTCGTCGGGGGTCTTGAATCGCCGTATAACCGGACTGCGGCTCTGTTGCGGGTGCAGCAGATTCTCCACCGGGCTTTCAATCGGCTCGTAATACTCCGGCAGCGGCCCGTCGGCGAACGCGGCGAGTGGCGCAAAGATGCGTCCCACGCCCTCTGGATT
>Ga0187784_10004688_pt1 | contig 11062 bp, 12 predicted proteins | sample 1015_SJ02_MP15_2_FD_132964 | JGI IMG/M metagenome (GOLD analysis project Ga0187784, IMG submission 132964) | Tropical peat soil microbial communities from peatlands in Department of Meta, Colombia - 1015_SJ02_MP15_20_MG | ecosystem: Environmental > Terrestrial > Soil > Wetlands > Peat | place... | reverse complement strand
CGGACTGAAGAACGCAACACTCCGAGAAACCAGTTGTACCTGCTTCAAAAGTCTGGAATAGCGACGCCCAAAACCTTTGAGCTGCCAGAAGAAATTGACCGCTTGGTAATCGTAAAAGTTCCAGAAAAAAAACGCGTTGTTGAACGAGCTTTTTTCTTTGCTTCTTCTTACGATGAGTACGTGAAAACGTCGCGAAAACGCATAATGCAAGGCATCATAACGTGTGAAGCACTGGAAAACGCGGTGATAGAAGAGTACGTTATCGGAGCAAAATTTAACGCTAACCTGTTTTGGTCGCCGTTAACCGACGAAATCGACCTCTTAGGCTTTGATAGGCGTATTCAAACAGACCTTGACGGAGTGCTGGATTTGCCAGCGATGGAACAGTTAGAGCTAAACATTCCCACTCAAAACATTGAAATCGGCCACATGGGAGCCACCATGCGTGAGAGCCAAATCGAAAAAATCTTTGAGGCAGCAGAAAAATTCGTTAACACATGCAAGAAAGAGTACCCGCCAGGAATGATAGGCTTATTTGCGTTACAAGGTGCCGTAACGAAAGACTTGAAGTTCTATGTTTTTGACGTCAGCCCAAGAGTCCCAGGCTGCCCATGCGTTGAGCCTACATCGCCTTACATGAAGTACAAGTACGGGATGGAAGTTGGTCCAGGCAGACGCGTTGCCATGGAAGTTAAACGTGCAGTTAAGGAAGGCAGGCTTGCGGAAGTGGTAACATGATAACCAGCGCGGACATCGCCAAAATCCTCGAGAAATATGACCAGAAAAAGCTAGCCATAGGCACTTTAGGCTCCCATAGTTCACTCAACATTTTCAAGGGTGCCAAGGAAGAAGGCTTCCGCACGGTTTGCGTATGCAAAGAAAAAGACGCTATAATGTACAGGAAGTACCCCCTTGTCGACGAGCTAATCATAGTCAAAGAATTCACTGAACTCTTAAACGAGCAGTTGCAGGAAAAGCTGCGCAGGCTAAACGTCATTTTGATTCCACACGGCTCATTCACCGCTTATTTAAGCACCCAAGAATTAACTGATGGCTTTTTCGTGCCCATGCTTGGAAACCGCCAACTGCTAAACTGGGAAGCAAACCGCAAATCACAGGAAGAATGGCTAAGACAAGCTGGACTTCGGTTGCCAGCGACATTCAAAACGCCTGAGGAAATTGACCGCTTAGTCATCGCCAAACTGCCAGGAGCAAAGGGCGGAAGAGGATACTTCCTGGCTAATTCGCCAAAGGGGTTTCACAAGAAATTTAACGAGTTGATGAAACGTGGCTTGCTCAAAGAAGAGGATTTAGGTGAGATTCACTTGCAAGAGTACGCAATGGGAGTAAACGTTTACCCAAGCTACTTCAGCTCAATCCTAAACGACGACGTAGAACTGCTTTGTGTTGATAGGCGTTACGAATCAGCCGTGGATTCCATCGGCAAAATTCCCGCAAGCGAACAGCTAGAGATAGACATTAATCCCACATACACCATAGTCGGCAACTTCCCCGTAGTGCTCCGCGAATCTCTGTTGCCTGAAATGATGCGCATGGGAGACAGCGTCCACAAGAAAGCCCGGGAGCTTGCACCACCTGGAATAATAGGCCCATTCTGCCTTGAAACCGTGATAACTGATGACTTGAAAATTTTCACCTTCGAGATTTCCGCTCGCATCGTGGCGGGAACAAACGTTGGTATTGGCACTTCGCCCTACGCTTATTTAAAGTATGGCGAAAACATGTACATGGGCAGACGCATAGCCATGGAGATAAAAGAGGCTGAAGAACAGAAAAGACTGCAAGATATCTTAGCTTGAGCTGTGTGCTAAGAAATTATCAGCCATTTTATAAAGTGGTTAAAGTGTGGTTATATCTGTGATTTCTACTGCGGCTATTTTTCCTTTTTTGTCATAGTGAATTATTGTCTTTCCGTCGCTCGTTGGTTCGCCTTCGGTAGTGTCAGCGTTTTTGAATCGTATGAAAAGGTCGCCTATGTCTTCGTCATAGTCCATAGTTGTTACTGTTCTCGGCAGCTTTAAGTCGTATTCAGCTTCAACTTGTTCAAGTACTTTTCGTACATCAATGCTCATTCAAAACGCCTTGAAAGCCAATATAAGCCTCTAATATTTAAAACTACTAAACTAAGAAAGGCAAAACACAAGCAAGCCCTCGAAGTGTTCTCTAGTTCTGTTTTTCTTGTACGCCTTCAACGCGTCAATTAAATCCAATCTATTCCTTTCTCCAAAAATTTCAGTCAAAATCTTCGATGCGGTGCTGTTGCCTGCAAAAAGGTACTGGCAAACCGCCGTAACATTTGTCACTCTCCGTTCTACGCTGGCGGTTTCAAAATCTACAATGAAGGGTTTCTCAGTCTTGTCCACTAGCAAGTGTTTAGGCGCTTTGCTGAGTTCACCATGGTCCAAGCCGACTTGGTCGAGTCTGAAGCACTGTTCTAAGACTTCACCCAAAACTTGCTTCACCGCTGCTGCATCTCTGTTTGTTTTCAGCCAATTGGGAAGCAGGTCGCCGTCAATCAGCTGCATGAGAAGAAAGTTTTGGCTTGCCGTCATCAGTCTCGGAGCCACGTTTACAGAGTTCGCTTTGGACAACATGCAGGCTTCATGAAGCAAGTCGGCTCGGTCTGCGTCTACCCTGCGGATTTTTACAGCCACTCTTTCCCCGTTTACGTGCGCGATTACTACGATGCCGACAAAGCCCTTGCCCAAGATTGGAACTGCAACGCCGAAGAGGCTGGCTGTCCCAGAAAACTCAAGAGCCGTGATGCCGTGATTGCGCAGTTCATGAAGGCGACTTTCCAGTTCAGCTTCACTGGGATTTGGGAAGCACAGGACCGAAGCATAAGGTTCTTGGATCAATTGGTCCACGGGGACGATTAGGGGCTTTTTCACCTGTCGGTTCCTTCAACGTGTTGATTACTAAGTCGGCGAGATTATAAATTTAATAGGGCGACAACATTATTGGGATTCTGTTTGTGTATTACCTATGCCGAGATTCAAGCAGATAGCGCAGATTCAACAGCTCATGAGCAAAAAAGAGCTTATCCGAAACATAGGCATAATCGCCCATATTGACCATGGCAAAACCACGCTTGCTGATTCCTTGTTGGTAGGAGGAGGTTTGCTGTCGCCTGCAATGGCTGGTTCCGCGAGGGTGCTTGATTATCTTGAGGAAGAGCAAAAGCGCAAAATCACAATAAAAACAGCCAACATCAGCTTGCTAATTAAAACCGCAGGCAATCCATTTATAATCAACCTTGTAGACACTCCTGGTCATGTGGATTTCACAGGCAAAGTCACCAGAGCTCTTCGGGTTATCGATGGTGCAGTCGTGGTTGTGGATGCTGTGGAGGAAATTATGGCTCAGACCGAAATTGTCATGCGACAAGCGTTTGAGGAACGGGTTAGACCTGTGCTTTTCATCAATAAAGTTGACCGCTTAATTACTGAGTTGCAACTGAACGAGGAGCAAATCCAAAAGAAACTGGACCACATAATCAGCAGTTTCAATGACCTCGTAGAACTCTACTGCGAAGAACCCTTCAAAAACCAATGGAAAGTTGATGCTTCATTGGGCAATGTGGCTTTTGGAGCAGCGCTTCATGGTTGGGGCTTTACTTTAAAAATGGCAAAGGAAAAAGGAGTGAAGTTTTCAGACGTCATAGAAGCCTGCATGAAAGGTGAAAATAAGAAGCTGGGGATAACGTTGCCTGTTTACGAAGCAGTTTTTGAGATGGCAATCCAGAAGCTTCCGGATCCAAGGGCAGCGCAAGCGTATAGGCTTGAGAAGATTTGGGACGGCCATGTTGACTCACCGATTGGGAAGGCATTAGTTAAATGCAGCGATTATGGACCCACTGTTTTCTGCGTAGCCAACGTTCATTCTGACTTGAACGGCGGTACAGTTGCCACAGGACGAGTGTTTTCGGGCAAAGTTCAGAAGGGTGATAGGCTGCATCTTGTGGATGCTTTAGCTGAAACAGTTGTTAACCAAGCCGCTATTGATATGGGCTCATTCAGAGAAGAAGTTAGCTGGATTCCAGCGGGTAACTTAGCATCCTTAACAATGACAGGTGAGGTTAAGGCTGGAGAAACCCTCGTTGATTTAGAGCATAAAGCTGACATGGTTCCTTTTGAAGGCATAAGCTACGTTTCAGAACCCGTGGTAACCTTGGCAATTGAACCAAAAAACCCCAATGACATCCCCGTTTTACTTGAGGGGCTGGAGAAACTTGCAAGTGAAGACCCAAATCTTAAAGTGGCGGCTGATAGGGAAACTGGCGAGTACCTGCTAAGCGGGATGGGTGAACTGCACCTAGAAGTTGCTATTAACCAGCTAAAAAGTTCCTGTGGCTTAGAGGTTGGGGTTTCTTCGCCTAGAGTTGTTTGCATGGAAAGCGTGGAGAAAAAAGGAATTGCTGTTTTGGCGAAGAGTCCAAATAAACTGAACAGTTTTTGGATGCAGGTGGAGCCAGAGCAAGAGGAACAAGCAAAATCACTGGTGGCTGAAGCGTCAGGCGGTATTCTTTCAGTTGATGAGCACAGGAACGTGCTTTTAGACTGCAGCGGAAAAACTCAGCATGTTCCTGAAGAAGTTTTGGAGGCAATAATTGCTGGGTTCGAGTTTGCTTGCAAAGACGGACCGCTGTGTGGTGAACCAGTGAGGCATTTGAAAGTTAACTTGGTCGATTTCCAACTAAGCAACAGCGAAGAATATAGTTCTGTTGAGGTTATGCGTGGAGTAGGCAAGGCAGTTTTCGGTTCTTTCTTGACAGCGCAGCCAGTTCTGCTGGAGCCTATTTACAAAGTAATTATCACTGTCGCCTCAGAATTAGCAGGCGAATCCTCAAGAATACTGAGTAGCAGGCGCGGAAAAGTCACCTCGTTTGAACAGAAAGGACTTCTAACAAGTATCTGCGGCTTTATCCCCGTCGCTGAAACCTTCGGCTTCTCAAAAGAATTGCGATCTGCCACTTCAGGTAGGGCTTTTTGGCAAATGTTTTTTGATCACTGGGAAAAGATGCCTCAGAAACTAACTTTGCAGGTTATAAGTGATCTGCGCAAACACAAAGGTCTTTCGCCAGAGGTGCCTAAGCCAGAAAAGTTCACGGAGCAGTAGTAGCGATGCGGCTGGATGTTGCGTTTGATTTGGACTTTTCGCTTTGTTGCGGGCAGGTTTTCAGATGGAAGAGGATTGGCGAATGGTGGTACGGCGTTGTAGGCGAGAACGTGTTTAAGATTCAACAATGTGGCGCTGAATTGGAGTTTGACGGCGTAAGCGGCGAGTTTGTACAGCGATATTTTGGTTTAAATGACGATTTACAACAAATAAATCGCTGTATTGGCAGGGATGATTACATTAGGAAGGCTTTACGCAGGTTTGAAGGACTAAGGATTGTTCGCCAGCTGCCTTGGGAGTGCCTTATCAGCTTTATCTGCGCAACCTACAAGAGCATAGCAGCAATAGAACTGATGCTTAGTAAGCTTTCCCAAAAGTTTGGCGAAAAGAAGACCTTTGACAGATTAGATTTTTACACTTTTCCCACCGCGGCTAAGCTGGCTTTTGCAAGCGGGAACGCTTTGAGCGAGTGCGGTTTGGGTTATAGGGCGAAGTATGTGCAGGCAACAGCCAAAAAAATCCACGAAGGCAACTTTGAACTTGAACACTTGAAAAGCATGCCCTATCTAGAAGCTAGGAGGATGCTTTTTGAGTTTTCAGGAGTTGGCTTAAAAGTGGCTGATTGCGTCCTGCTTTTTTCGATTGAGAAAATGGAGGCTTTCCCCGTGGACGTTTGGGTTAAACGTGTAATCCTGAAACATTACGCAAATCAATTTCCAGAAGCGCTCGTGAAAAAAATTTCAAGCCATGAATCCTTAAGTAACGGCGAATACGAAAAGCTCAATGTTTTCGGCAGAAGCTACTTTGGAAAATACGCTGGTTACGCTCAAGAATACCTCTACCACTACGAAAGAACACAGCGGCAAACGGCCAGGTTGATTAGCGAAAATGCGGAAAATGTTTAAATCTTGTATGAAACAGCAATAATAAGAGAATAGCACAGTGGACCCGTAGCTCAGTCAGGTTAGAGCGCCAGGCTCATAAGTGCCGTGATGGACACGGAGAAACCTGTTGATCGCCGGTTCGAATCCGGCCGGGTCCACTGCAATTAAATACTCATGTAGAGAGCTATTGTGCATGGATGAAGCTAACTGTGGACAAGCAAATCCCGTTTATCAGATGGCTAATTTTGTCAAAAATCATCAATTGATAATCGGCTTGTTGCTGGATTTCTTCGGTGTAAGTGACTTATGGTTTGTCATGCCAAACCTGTATGGCACTTTACCGAATTCTAATGTGAACTGGCGTGGCTTCTACTTTTTTATGCCAGAATGGACTTTTACAGTTCCTATCCTTCTAATAATAACTCTAATTGGAACCCTGATGTTAAGTGTGTATAGCATAAGAGGAATTCAACCGGAAAGAGTTGACAATAAAGAACACGCCGCAATATTAGTAACGGCTCTCGGATTCACCTATCAAGTGATTGGAGCATGGCCACTATGGAATCAACAATATCCATGGCCATGGCAACAAGAAATCGCAACCTACGCAAATTTTCTTGTATTTCCGCTTTTTATCGGTAGCCTCTTAGCATTAATAATCGGAGCCGCCTCACTGTACATCCACAGCAAAATATACCACGAAAAACATCCTGAAGCCTAATTCTTGCTTGTATTTTTTGGATTAAGCTTCCTGTACAGAAGTATTCCTTCGATTAAGAATAGAGCCATCGCTACTCCGGTCATGCCTGTCAAGAATAAGAAGCTTACTTGTATCACTATACCACTCATCAGGTAGCTTAACAATATTATCGTTATCTCAGCGCCTAAAGCGCCCATAAAAAAGAAGGAGTAAAATATCAAACGCGGTACGAGATTTCTGCCAACCCACACATGCCCGTTAATGCTTGCTTTCTCCTTAAGGATGTAGTCGCCATAACTATTTTTCTCGATTAAGCCCATGTCTTCAAGTTTCTGCAGGTGCCTGTGCGCGACGCTTGTGCTGCTGAGGCATGCGCCCCGCGTGACGTCTCTTGTTCCCACTGGTTTAGCTGCGTGGACGATGTACGCATAGACGTTTAATGTGTTGCCTTCAAGTTCTTCGTTAGCCAAGGTCTGTAGCACCTTATTGGTTTAAGTGCCTGCTCCTGTTTTGTTCCACTGCATACTGTTGCCTTATGCTGAGGGAGTTTCCATCGGGAACGGCATTTCTCCCTGCGTATAGGCTCCGTAGACGAAACCACTATTTGTCTTTGTCAGTTCTATGTGTTGGAGGACTTGGTTGCTTGATGGGGTGTTGATAGTTACGTTGCCGTCGTATACTACTGTGCAGATGCTGGTTACATCAATGGATAGGGTTTGGGCGCTCCTTAAGTCGTTAACTGCCTGAGAGTTGGCTCCGTTGTAGCCTAACAATGAGTCACTGAAGACATGTGCTGCATAGGTGTCATTGGTTGTGCCAGGGGGCAAATTGTCGCCTATTACGTCCCCCATCATTCCAGTTCCACTGCAGTCGCCCTCGTAGTTTGGAACGCCGTTGATTGTGACATTGTTCGCAAAGGTGAATCCGTTGCCTCCAAGGCCCGTTATGCTCATGTAACAGCCGCCTGGATATCCGGCGACGCCTAATTTTTCGAACATGAAAGCGATGCCGTAGCTCATGTTGATGATTGGTCCCTCATTTGAGGAAACTGCGAATTGATAGTACTCGATTTTTGCTAATGCGCCTTTTAGGTCAATCGCGTCAGGTGTTGCAGTGAAGTTTACTATGCCTTCAATTCCAGCGCCGTTCCATGACATTGTGCCATTTCCGCCGCTTTGGTAGAGATTTACGTAAACATAGGGAATATTGACGTTGAACCATGGCTGGTCAGTTGCTCCTTGAGCAACCAGTTGGGAAGCCACTGGTTGGGACATAAAGTATTCTATTGGAACGATTGTTGCTACTCCTATTATTATGGCGAGTATGCCGCATAGTATCAGTTTCTTTTCGATCATTTGGTTTTTCACCGCTCACCTAAATGGGAGGTGCCTAATAATTCTCCCCTAAGAACAAAAACGTCCCAGCCTGTTCTCAAAGAGAACGCTCTCATATGAAAAAACGTTTCCTGCAGGGTTCAGTTTTATAACTAATATAGCGACGTTTCTTCCAAGTGTTTCGCATTCAGCAAGGTCTTCTTTGTTAGGCGCATTCGTAACGGCAATGTCGTAGTGTTTATCATCTGCTCTGCTTTGAATAATCATTCCGTGAATAAGCATCGCCTGCACAATGGACAGCAGCGTGGTTTCGCCGCCTGAGGCTTTTCCGCCGCTACTTGTGAAGGCACCGCCGACTTTACTCGTTAAATCTTTATGAATTTTCTCTGACTCGTCGATGACTGCTTTGAGCTTGGCGGACATTTGCCCAAAACATGTTGGCGACCTCAAATTATGCCGTCCGTAGTAAGAAGGTCGCTATTTTTTGTTTCCTCAGCCTTCTTAACTTTAACCTCCATGTCTGCTGCTTTTTCAGCGTCTTTTGCCACAGCTAACGCCATGATTTCAGTGTTACTAGACTGTGAATCAAAAAACGACCAAAATTTCGGCATAAATTTTCACCTAACTATTTCCTTGATTATGTCATTAACCATCATTATTTTGGCGTTGTAGACGTATTCTAAATATTTTAGTCCTTGCTCTTGATCCTTTTGAGTGAATGCTTCTACCCCGTCTTCTGCAATTACTATGCGGTAGCCTCTGAAGAAAGCGTCAGCAGCCGTATGACGCACACACATGTGCGTGTGTAAGCCGCCAAGCACCACAGTTTTTACGCCTTCACCCTTGTAGAGGCTCCTTAGAAGCGAATCTAAGCCTGTCTCGAAAAAGCCGCTGTAAGTGCGCTTCTCCACAATGTAATCCTTGCCTTCTTCAGGCTTAAGCTCAGGAATAACCTCTGCACCAACCGTGCCTTTTATAGCGTGGTTGCCCCATTTCTGCGTCACCTCAACGTCTTGGGGGTAATGTGCATCGTTGCTGTAGATGACAGGCACATCATTTTTGCGTGCAGCAGCAACAAGTCTCTGAAGAGGCGGAATAACGGTTTTGGCGCGTTTAACTTCTAATGCCCCAGTGACGAAGTCGTTTAACATGTCAACGAGTATAATGGCGGGGTTATCCAAAACATTCACTCTCAAACAAAAAAGTAATCATGCGCACTCTATTTAGTTTTCCTCAAGGTATCTTTGACAAAGCGCATGGGGCAACTGTAAGCTTCTCAGCGCCATTCTGCGTGACAAGAACCGTGTCTTCGATTCTGACTCCGCCGTAACCCGTCAAGTAAATTCCAGGCTCATCAGTAATCACGTTCCCAGCAGCTAACATGTCTTTGCTATCGGGACTTAAGGTCGGTGCTTCATGAATTTCCAAACCTACGCCGTGACCAAGGTTGTGAACGAAAAACTCGCCGTAACCAGCTGCTTCAATTGTTTTTCTAGCTGCGGCATCGACTTCTCTGGCTGGAATGTTGGGTCTTATGGTTTGGAAGGCTTTTTGATGCGCATGTTTGACGGTTTCATAGATTTTGTTTTGTTTCTCGGAAGGTTTTCCCGCTGTGAAGGTTCGGGTCATGTCTGAACGATAGAAGTTGTAGGTTGCGCCTAAATCAACAACCACCAAGTCGCCCTCACGGATTGATCTGTCCGAGCAGGAGCCATGGGGAAAAGCCGAGGAGGCACCCGAAGCAATAATGGTGTCAAAACCTACTCCGTCTGAACCTTTCTTGCGCATAGCATACTCGATTTCTGCTGCCACTTGCTTCTCTTTTGTGCCCGGTTTAATGTTTTCAAATGCTACTTGTATGCCTTCACTTGTCAACCTGCACGCTTCGCGTATAAGCCTGATTTCTTGTGGGTCTTTGACTTTTCGGATTTCAGTAACTATGTTGTTGGCTAGTTCGAGTTTTTCTTCGCCGCCGAATGCTTTGGCAAGAGCACGCCAACTTTCGATTGGCAGAGTGTCCACAGCTAGCTTACTTGGCTTGTCGGAGGCTGTCTGGTTGACGATTTTTTCCATTAGGTTTTCCCCTCGTTTTAAAAGTTCCACCGCTAAACCGTTGGTTTCTGCTTTTGCCTGCTCATAATTGACTGCTGAAACGTATAGGACGCCCTTGCCCTGTTCGGGAATTAACAGAGCGGTTGCTCCTGGGAATCCGGTGAAGTATGTTAGGTTGGCGCTGTTAAAAATCAGGAAATAATCAATTTTTCCTTCTTTAAATGCTAACTGCCTGAGGGCGTTTATTCTGTTCAAGTCTTTTCACCTGACAAAAAAGGAATGCTTTTTGGTCGGTTTAAGTTTTCGCTTCTTTTTTGCGTTATGCAATGAAAAACACGTCGGTTTTAACCATAAAATTTTAAACGAATCAGCCATTAACTTAATATACTTTTCAGTTAAACTCCCTTAAATAAGAATTGAGGGACAATGTATGTTTGCTTATGCAGGAAAAATTTTGCGCGTTAACCTCACAACTGGAGAAATAAAGACCGAGCCATTATCAGAGCAGATGGCGAAAGATTATATCGGCGGCATAGGCTTAGGCATCCGCTTACTGTTTGACAATTCAAAACCAGGAACAGATCCTTATGACCCTGATAACCCAATAATCTATTTAACAGGGCCACTCAGCGGCACCATGGGACCAACGGGTGGAAACAGCTACGCCGTTGTATCCAAATCTCCCGCCACTGGCTGCATCGGCAACGCTGAAGCCCACGGCTTCTTTGGCCCAGACTTGAAACGTGCAGGATATGACGCTATCATTATCACGGGTAAAGCCCCGAAGCTTTCTTACTTGTGGGTTGACGATGACAAGGTTGAAATCCGAAACGCTGAGTATCTGAAAAACGCGACAGTTAAGGAAACTGACGATAAAATCCGAGCTGAACTTGGCGACTTTTACATTAGAGTTTCGGCCATCGGCGAAGCCGGCGAGAAACTCTGCAGGTTTG
>Ga0187784_10004687_pt1 | contig 11064 bp, 9 predicted proteins | sample 1015_SJ02_MP15_2_FD_132964 | JGI IMG/M metagenome (GOLD analysis project Ga0187784, IMG submission 132964) | Tropical peat soil microbial communities from peatlands in Department of Meta, Colombia - 1015_SJ02_MP15_20_MG | ecosystem: Environmental > Terrestrial > Soil > Wetlands > Peat | place... | reverse complement strand
GAATGCCATCCTTATCGCGGCCGGCTCGCGCCCTCCCCTACCGGCTGGTTGCATCTCGGTCACGCCCGCACTTCCTGGATCGCGGCGCAGCGGGCGGCCGCACATGGCGGACAACTGATTCTGCGCAACGAAGATCTGGATCCGCAACGTTGCCGCCCGGAGTTTCTCCAAGCCATGATCGAAGATCTGCGCTGGCTCGGGATTACATGGACAGAGGGGCCGGACTGCGGCGGACCGTGCGCTCCGTACACGCAAAGCGGGCGGCGAGAGCACTATCTCGAAGCGTGGAGGCGGTTGCGCGATGGGGGATGGATTTATCCGTGCACCTGCTCGCGGAAAGATGTGGCGCTGGCGGCGGGCGCGCCCAACGATGGCGACGATGAGCCCGTGTATTCGGGGAAGTGCCGGCCAGAAAAATCTACACTTCTCGCGCAGCAAACGCGCGAAAAATGGGGCACCCCGGTGCGGCAAGAGTGGGGCACCCAAGATTTTCCCGCGGGCGCGAATTGGAGGTTTCGTGTGCCGGACAGGGAAGAAATCACATTCACCGACCTGCACCTTGGGCCGCAGAGTTTCACGGCGGGGCGCGACTTCGGCGACTTCATCGTTTGGCGGCGCGACGATGTGCCCGCTTATCAGCTCGCGGTTGTTGTCGACGATGCCGCAATGCGCATCACAGAAGTGGTGCGCGGGGCCGATCTGCTCAAGTCCACCGCACGGCAAATCTTGCTATACCGTACTCTCGGGCTTACGCCGCCTGATTTTTATCACTGCGATCTGGTTCGCGATGAGGCGGGCGTGCGGCTGGCCAAACGGCACGATTCGCTCAGCATCCGCAAGCTGCGCCAGATGGGATGGACTCCCGAACTGGTGCGCTCCGGCGTGTACAATCTTCAGCGGCCATGAATGACCATTCCAATGCGCGCAAACTGATCATCGCCATTGACGGGCCGGCGGGCGCGGGGAAGAGCACGCTGGCTTCGCGCCTGGCGCGCCGGCTCAGCTACGTGAATCTGGAAAGCGGCGCGATGTACCGCGCGCTGGCGCTGCTGGCCATCGAGAAAGACACATCTTTTGACGATGAGGCGGCGCTGGTCAAGCTTGCCGAAGGCGCCCGTATTCAGCTCGAGCCGACCGTCGGCGGCAATCGCACGCTGCTGGACGGCATCGACGTTTCCTCGCGCATTCGGGAGCGCGATGTGACCGAAGGGGCCTCGCGCGTGTCGGTGCATCCCAAGGTGCGGGAGTGGATGGTCGCGCACCAGCGAACCATGGGCGCGGGTGGTGGCGTCGTGATGGAGGGGCGCGATATCGGAACCAAGGTCTTTCCGGACGCGGATTTGAAGATCTTTCTTGACGCCGATCCGGTCGTGCGCGAGCAGCGCCGCATGGCTCAGCAGAACATTGCCGGCAAGGTGGCGGCGAACGTGGCTGCTGAGTTGCGCGAACGCGATCGCCGCGACCGCACCCGGGCCGCATCGCCGCTGGTGGCCGCGGCCGACGCGGTGATAATCAACTCATCTTCCATGACCGAGGACGAAGTGCTGGCGCATGTGGAGAAGCTGGCCGCCAAACGGATGCGGCCCTGATGCGGGAAGTGTCCGGCGCGCCGCCGAGGTTTCAATGTTTCAAAGTTGGCGAGCCTCACGCTCCTCGAAACTCAGAAACTCTAAGATTTTGGAACCCTCCTCGCTCAATGCTCCGCGGGTTCGACGTCTCCTTTGGGAGCGGGAAGATTCTTCCCCGCTTTACCCGGGCGGGGCGGCTCGGGTGGTTTCGGCGGTTGCGCGCTGGCTTTGCGGATTTCGATGCCGTCGTGCTCGTTGTTGACCACGATGTGCGCCAGCGCATTACCCACGCTGCCGCTGGCCCGCGCTTCGTGCTCGTCGTTGCTGATCTTCAATTCCGCAAAGTCGGTTTGAATCTCGCCGTCGCGGGTGCGCGCATCCAGGCGGAATCCGGCTTTGTCGGGCACGCTTACCTGCACGTCGCCGTTGCGGTTGTCGATCTGCACGTTCCCCAGCGTTCTCATCGCCAACTCGATCGAACCATTGTCATCCTGCAGGCGCACATCGCCGGAAACGCCGTCCAGGCGGATGTTCTTCGAGCGCGTGGTCAAATGCAGCGGGCCGGTGAGTTCATCGGCGTGAAGATCGTCGGAATCGAGATCCAGCGAACCGTCGATGTGCGAGAACTCCATGTCGGTCCGCGACGACTTGAAGGTTACGGTTTTCGCGATACGCTCCAGCTTGATGCTTTCCTGAAACTCGCCGTCGAGTTGCAGCGAGCCTTTCACGTCGGCCACGGCGACTTCGTTCAAATGCCCATCCACATGCACATCGCCGCTGACCTGCTCCACTTTCAGCGAGCCTTTGTCCTGGTTGATTTTGACGTTGCCGGTGACTTCTTCCACCGAGGTGTCGGAATGCTGGGTGGAGAGCTCCACGTTGCCCTCGCGCCCGGTGACGTTCACGTCGCCGCGGCGGGAGTTGATGATGACCGGCGCTTTGCGGGGCAAGGAGATGTCGAGGTCGGTTTCCACGGGATGATCGCCTGCGCCCTCCACCTTGGCGTCGACCGTGACCAGCCCACCGATGACAGTGATTGTCGGTTTGGTCTCGCTGTTGTATTTGTCGGCGTCGCCCTGATTGTCGGCGCCAACGCGCTTACGCACGACCACCGTAATCTTGTTGTCGTCGGAGGCATGAATGCTCACGGCGCCGCGATTATCGATGACTTTCAGGCTGGCGTTGGCCGGGAACGCCTGCTCCAGGTGATCATTGAAGTTGTAACTGTCGCCGAAGATGTTGTTGAAGTCGTCGTCGTCGAAGTTGATCTCATCGCGCAGTCCGGACCAGTTGAAGCGCTCCATCTGTGTGGCAACAAGGCCGCAGACCACGATCATAACAATGAGCACAATGCCCCCGGCGCCGATGCCGGAGGGACGCACGCCCTCGCGCCGCGCCCGCTGATGCTCGATCAGCTTGATCACGCCCCAGAGAATCAGCAGCACGGGCCAATAGTGAGCGAACCAGCGGCCGATCTGTCCCCACGACAGCATGTGCAGGTTGCCCAGCAGAAAGACTACGCCCAGCACGATCAGCACAAACGGCCCGGCAAGCGAGCGATGCCGCGGCCGCGGCGGAGGCGGTGGAACCGGAACCTGCGCATACTGCGGCTGAACCGGCGGCGGTTGCGGAGGCTGAACGTTGCTGCTAGCCATTTTTCACCTCCCCGGAAGCGGGCGGCTGCGGCGCCGATGGCGGAACTCCGGGCGGTGGTGCGTTCGGCGGGAAGCCCGACCTTCTCGACGGCAGCGATGCGATATGACCTGCCGATGAAGCGTTGCTCTGCAGCAATTGCACAACTCCAATGACCAGCAGAATAGCGGGCCACGTTCTGCCAAAGCCCACGCGGGACACACTATCGAGCAGGAACAGCACGCCCAGCGTCACCAGAATTGCTGGGCCCATCAGCCGGCGCATCCGGCATCGTTCGCACTGACAGACTCCCGATCTGCCGCCGAGTCCTCCCCAGTTTTTGGCGAAGAGCCAAACGCCAAGAAAGATCAGAATCAGCGGCCAGAAGCGGTCTAGGCCAAATTCAAAGAAACCTGCTGTGTGCAGCAGAAACAGCACGCCCAGCCCGATGAGAATAACGGCTCCGGTGGGAATCTTCGCGGCCTCGAATTTGTCGCCGGTGCTGGCGCCGAACGTCTGCGCCAATCCGAACGGATCCGGCGCAGGCTCTCCCATCTGGATGGCCTTAGCGCTGCGCACCGCGTCGATGATCTGGTAGACGTAAAAGAACGCGATGCCGAATCCCAGTACCATGTGCACATACCACGGCACATCGACGCTCTGGCCGGCGATCAACAGCACCATGATCACCAGGTGCGCTAATCCCTTGGCGTATTGCGAACAGTAGACTGCGCCTACGCCGAAGGGGAAGAACCCGGCGAGAATGCCCGCAACCGCCGGATTCGGCCCCGAGGTCGCTTGAGGAGGAGCCGCTGAGGGCGGCGTGTACGGGGCCTGCTGCACCGGCGCAAATCCCGCAACCGGCGTGCTTCCCAGTGGAGGCGAGGGCGCTTCCAGCCGTGCGGCGATGCACGCCTCGCAGTAAATCACGCCGCGAACGTCGCGGGTGCATTGGTTGCAGAGTGGCTTGCCGCAGGTGCGGCAGAACGCCACCGCAGCCAGATCGCTATGGTTGGCGCAGTTCATACGAACCTCCTGTACGTGGTCACCGACACTACAGGCAGATCCTGATTTAACGAATTAACGACAGATGGACCCAGAGGAGCGCCAGCCAGAATGAGATGGTTGTCCGTCTCGCTGTAATTGCGCTCCTGCTTCTGCTCCGGCTGTTGTGTTGTGTCGTTCTTATTGATTTTTCGTTTGTCCGGACCGGGCTCGGCGGGCGCGTTCCGCTTGATGCCGTGGAACGCAGCCTGCAATTGCAAGACCGGGCGGACGTTATCGATATAGCGCACGACCCGGGCCTGCGTACTGTAATAGGTATGCCGGATCGCGGACGGCCGCAGGCTGATCTGGCGCAGGTCAGCGGGTTTGACTCCCGCGACCGTCAGGCCCACCGACAGCGCAAAGAACGCCATGCCAAACGACATGGCAAAGCGCGGCTGGCGGACCGTAAGCCAGATCGGCTCCAGATAGCCGTAAATCGCCGCCTGCATGCGCTCCAGCCACGAAATACGCGGCTCCTGCGCTCGGGCGGCGGTTTCAAGGCGTTGGGAGTCAACGCCCGTCGTGGATGCCAGAATATTTGCGACCAGGCTGGCTGGAGGTTCCACCTCCGTGAGACCCTTCAGCCAGTTGCGGCCCGCCTCAGCTTCGGCGAGCAGCGGCCCGCACGCCGTGCAACTGCGGGCGTGGGCCTGGAAACGGTCGAGTCCGGCCCCACTCAGCACGCCATCGAGGGCGTCGGTGAGCAGCAGGTCGAACTCGTGACACTGCATTCCGTTATGGCTTGTGTCTGGCATCACATCACCTGCCTATAGGTACGTTGGAGCAGGCGGGCAAGTTCCGCCCGCCCACGATTTATTCGACTTTTCACAGTGCCCTCCGGAACCCTCAAAACCGAGGCGATTTCCTTGTAGTCCATATCCTGTAAATCCCTTAGAATCACAGCCTCCCGAAGCTCGGGGGAAATTTTGGCCAAGGCCGCGTGGACGGCTTCTGCCACCTCCCGGCGGCGCACGGCGGCATCCGGCGGGGCAGATTGGTCCTGAATTTGCTCACTGAGCGGTTGTGCGTCCTCATGGTCGGACGCCACGGTGTCCATGGAATCGGTGATGCGATCCTGCTTGGTTTTGCGGAAGTGATCCACCAGCAGGTTGCGCGTGATGGTCGTGACCCAAGTGACGAACGCCCCCTTGGTGTGGTCATAGGTCGAAAGCGTGCGGTACATCTTGATGAAGACTTCCTGGGTCAAGTCGTGCGCATCGTCGCCCGACCCGGCGAAGCGATAGCAGATGTTGTAGATTCTCCGGTTGTACATCTGCACGATTTCCTCCCAGGCGGCGGCATCGCCGGCGATACAGCGCCGGACCAGCATCGCGACTACCTGGATGTCTTCCACTCGCGCTCCCCGGAAATGAGCAGTGAGCTATGAGCGATGAGCAATGAGCCATGAGCAGTGAGCAAGATCCAAACACGCTCACCGCTTATTGCTCAATGCTCACTGCTCACTGCTCGCACACACGACAATACGTGGCGGCCAGCCTTGCGGTTCGCCCACCACGCGTATCTCTTTACGAAACAAGGAATTGTACCAGCGCAGGAAAAAAGCGACTCCGTAACCAGAAATTCAGCAGACTTTCACCAGATGTTAACCACTCGCTGCTAAGCTGATCTTGAGTCAGAAATGCCTTTCGGAGGTGTTTATGATTCCCATCCCTTCCGCCATTTCCGGCGGGCTGAACACGGCAAATCTCACTTGGTCGCGACGTTCGCGCGGGTACGAACTCAAATTCAACGGCACCGTGGCAGGAACGCTCGAGCAGCCGAGCTTCTGGTCGTGCAAAATCGTAGCCACGTCTCGCACTGGTAGGTGGCTGTTCCGCCGGGCTGGATTTTTCAACACGGGCGCAGAGATTCTGGACGCTGTCAGTCAACGGCCCATGGCCACGCTCAAGAATTCCTGGGGAGGTCCGGCCACGCTGCTCTTCGCCGACGGCCAAACATTCCTGATCAAAGCCCGGGGCTTGTGGCATCCGGTGTGGAGCATCACGACCGAAGACGGCCGGGCCGTGCTGCAAGTGCACAAGCGGCAGAAACGAGTAGAAGTGGCGAACCAGGCTGGCATAGCAGATGATCGCCTGATGCTGCTGGCGCTGTTCACGCTCTACCGCATCTGGCAGGCCGAACAGGATGCGTCGGCCGCAGCCGTCGTGGCCGCTACTTCGTAACCGACGTTGATCGCGCTGGGTCGGGCGAGAAGAAACCTCTCTCTATCCAGGGCGCGAAGCACCGCGCCCTAGTTGCCGACGGCAGGCGCCGGGTATTCCGGCAGCTTTTCTTTGTTCAGGTTCGCGCGCTTCACCTCAAGTTCGTCGAACAGGATCGACGGGGCCACGATGCTGTGCGGAATGTTGGTAGGCCGGTTGTCGGCGTACACATCATCGCCCGCTGCGACCAGGTCTGTACGCAGGGCGCGAGTGTCAAGCTCGCCGAAACTCCCTCCCCGGACCAACTCTTCGCTGCCGTCTTTGGCTGAGACCTTGTAGAGCAGCCGCGGGGTCAGCTTCGGGCCAAACGTCTCTACGTAATAACAATAGGGAAGATCGCGCTGCTGACACAGTTCGATCAGTTTCTTTTTCAGATCATCCTTGGGGGTGGGCTGCGATGAAGTGACGATCAGGTTACTGTTGTGTGGAACCGGAGCAGCCATGGCTGATTTAGCTCCGGCGGAACGGGCGTCAAGCGCTACGCGAGCATGGCCGTTGGAGACGGGGAAGTCCCGGATGGGCTCGCGCCCCAGCAGGTAGTTCACCAGCACGCCCTTATCGATCACGTCCACGCGCTGTGCGCGCACGCCCTCATCGTCGATCTGGTAGTGGCCCAGCAGCGAGTGGCCCTGGTAGGAAGAAATCGTGGGATCTGAGACAACCGAGAGAAAGGCGGGAAGAACGCGGGTCTTATAGCTGGTGGCGAATGCCCCGGTGGTGCGGACGTTTTTCCCCAACTCCGGGCGCCGTCCCAGAACATTGTCTCCCACCAGGTCGCCAAACACGTTAGCCGCGGCGTCTGCCGAAAACAACACCGGCCCGCGATATTCCTCGTCGACCACAGGGGCATCGCGCAGCTCCTTCAATGTGCCGATGAGTTTCGTGGCATGGGCTACAAATTCTTCCGCGGTCGGCAGTTCGGTCATGCTCTCAACCGCGTAGTCCTTGCTGCGGGCCAGGCTCATGCCATCGCTCGCTTGCGTGGTATAGGAAAGACCCATGTCATACAGCGTTCGCCCGCTGCGCACCACCGTTCCTTCCGAATTGGCGAAATACTCATTCACCGCTTCAAAGCGCAGACTGGATTCGGAAGTCTCCAGCTGCGGATCGCTCTTGTACACGGCCGATGCATCCTGCAGCATCTTCTTCCAGGGCGCAGGATCAAACTGCAGCTCAGCCAGCGGACCGACCGACTGCACCGGGTCGGCATGGGCGAAGTCATCCACCGGCTGGTCAATGGTGAACTGTTTCAGCTGGGCCTGCTTGGCGGTGAGCGATTCGGCCGCGCTCTTGTAGGCGCGGTCCGTGGCCAGCCACAATTGATGCCGCAGCGCGAACAGGTCGTCATCCACGGGCATGAGGTCGATGGTCCCTTCGCCCTGCCCAAAATAGCTGTCCTGCTTGTAGTCGCCGATGCGCACCACTACGCGGACAAAGCGAACTCGCGTCCGGACGTCGCTTCGTAACGCGCCGAAGGCTGCCTCCGCCGAGTACTCGTCCGCGTCGAAGATGCGGTACTCGACATAGTAGGGAGCGTCGACGTTCTCCATCTTCAAATGCGACTTGGACCGTTCCAGTTCGGCTCGCATCGCCGAAAGCACGGCGTCGTCTTTTCCGTTGGAACTTTTCGACCCGGCGAGGCTGAAAGGCAAGAGCAGGCTGCACAAGATGAATGCCAGCAGCGGGCGGCGGACCGAAATGGTTGCGCAACTCAGGATCGTGTTCATGGCTGGTCCTCCGCTTTTCCGCGGGGCGCTGCATCGTTGGAAGGCGCGGAGAGAATTGGGGGACGGTTCAAAGAATGAGCCCGCTTTTGGACTTCGATTTCGGAGAACAGCATGGCCGGCGCCGCCGCCGCAACCGGCACCTGGCCCGATTCCGCCCCACAAATACCGTTAAAAACATCTGTCTTTTCGCCGGTGAGAAGAATGCGGTTCATAGCCGCCAGCGGCGTGCCGACAATATCGATGCCGCGCACCAATTCGTCCGGTCGGCCGTCGGCATAGACGCGCCACACCAGCACCGGCAGCACCTGAAAGGCCTGCGGCATGGAGCGCTGCGTGAGCGTGAATCCGCCCTGAATGTCCTCGAAGTACAGTCCGTAAGGCTTGCCTTGTTTCTTCACTTCGTCGATCAGCTTCTGCCGCAGTTGGGAATCTTTCACGGTTTGCGTGGAGGAGACGATCAGGTTGCCCTGCCGTCCGGTTGGCATCAAGCCCGGCTGCGAGCGGCCGTGGCCGTTGGAGTGGGCGAAGTTCTTGATGGGCATGCGCGACATCAGAAAGTTCTGCAGTACGCCGTTCTTGATGACGTCGACTCGGGTTGCCGGCATGCCCTCGTCGTCAAATTCGTACCAGCCGCCGAGGTCGATGCCATTCAACTTCCGCTCGGTGGGATCGTCGCTCACGCTAAGAAAGTCGGGAAGCACGGCCTGGCCCACTTTCTTGGTAAAGGTCTGGCCTTCGGTCTCGCCGCGCTGGCGATGGCCTTCCAACCGATGCCCGAGTACTTCATGGAAGAAGACAGCCGAGGCGCGTCCTGACAGCAACGCAGGACCGTCGAATGGTTCGGCCAAGGGTGCTTCCCGCAGGGCCTTCAAATCCGTGGCCATTTTCTCGACACGCGCCGTGATGTCAGCGGCCGCAGGCAAATGTTCGAGGTTCTCGGCCTGAAAGGTTTCGACCCGCATCAGTTCCATGCCGTCATCGGCGCGGGTTTCCGCTTCGATGGCCACGCGGATATAACCGCCGGGCGCAACCACATGATTGCCTTCGGTGGAGAGGAAATGAAACCGCGTCTTCTGCGCCGTGATCATCACCATCGACGAATAAATGTAGGGATACTTGCGGAAGGGCGCAGAGTAATCGCGGGCCAACTTTTCCAGCGCACGCTGATCGGGGGTCGCAGGGCCTTCCTGATAGTCGGCGTGCGTAGGCGGCTTCTCCTCAGAAAAATCCGGGGACGTGTCCTCTTCCTTGGCCTGAACCTGCGTGTTTGTCTTCACTTTGGCATAAGCTTTGGAGGCCTTGCGATATTCCTCGTAGGTGAGCCGCCAGAGCTCGTGGGCAATGGCGTTGCGGTCGTCTTCCAGCGGAAGCGCCCCGGTCGTCTTGGCGGAGGTGCGGTTCAGTTGGTGCGAGTTGTCGAGCGCGGCGGTGCCGATGCGCATAGTGACGTCGGCCGTGCGATGCCGGGCGCTCGTCGAGTTCAGCAGGCTGCCCTGGGTTCCGATGGCGAGGGAAATGCTTTGGTCATAGACCGAATAACTGAGGAAATACGGTGCGGGATCAAGTTTCCCCAGGCTGGCCTGCGCCCGCAGCAACTCCGACTGCATAGCCGCCAGCAGCGCATCTGGCTTTTCACCAGGTGCGGAAGAGGCAAGCCCTGGCTGACGAATCAGTAGAGGAACGGCCAGACAGAGCAGGAATAAACCGGTTCGGTGCTTCATAAAGAAATCGGAGTTCTCCCGAGACGCGAAGCAACCGGCTAGCTTATCAGAAGTGATGGCGCTCGTCTGTGTTTGCGGCTTACGACGCAGGCGTGAACTTCACCTTGATGAACGCCTCGCCCTGCAGCGGATTCGCAAGTGAACGGCACTACAGAGCACACCCCTTTACGAACGGGCGAACTTAAGAAGTGGCTGCATGTCGCCATGGTCCGCCGCTCTGATTGCTTCTAAATATTTCGTGCGAGCCTCGCCTTCTTTGACGAGATTGGCAGAACCCCACGTAAATGAAAGACGGCCGAGCTTCATTGCCATCACGTCCGCGATCAGGCGGGCGTGTCTGCCATTACCGTTCGGAAATGGGTGAATGAGCACCAACCGATGATGAAACCGAATGGCAATTTCATCGGGTGGGTACGTCTTGTTTTCAATCCAATACCGAACGTCACCAAACAACGCCATGAGCCGTTCTCGAATTTCATGGAATGGAGTTCCGATGTTTTTCTCGGAACGCCGATAGTCGCCAGCCCATTTCCACGTTTGGTCGAACATTTTCGCATGAAGCTTCCGGACGTAGTCGTCAGAAGCGAGGTCGGACGTGGCGGTGCGATCTCCGACAGCCCACTCTCTGGCACGCAGGATGTTCTCCCTTTCCCATTCGTTGAGTTCTTCTTTTGTAGCCAGATTGGGGATGAGGTCCGCAAGCTCTTCCGGCGAGAGCGGAGTATTGCCGCCTTTTGTACTTGCGAGCAAAGTCATTTCTTTCCGCTACGCTCCAGAAGCCGGCTTGTCTCTTCGTCGATCTTCTTCTCAATTTCGCCCACGGCCTGATCTTCCAACGCCATGCTGTGCTCAACAGAGCGGACGTTTTCACTCGCCCTAGTTCGGGCGCGCGCCTCCGCAAGCGCCTGAAGGCTTCCGCCCTTCGGTACGAGCGCATAGACGAGCTGACACCCGAGGGCATCCGCCGCATCACGGAGGCTCGCCAAAGTAATGCGGTATTCAGCTTCAGAGCCCTCAAGATGCGCTGCCACTGATGGCGCCTTGTGAAGTCTCCTCGCCAAATCACGAACTGTGATTCCGGTGGCCTCCCGGATGGCGCGAATCCATCCTTTTTGCGGACGCGCGGTCTCTTTCGCAGCGAGAAAAG
>Ga0187784_10004686_pt1 | contig 11065 bp, 10 predicted proteins | sample 1015_SJ02_MP15_2_FD_132964 | JGI IMG/M metagenome (GOLD analysis project Ga0187784, IMG submission 132964) | Tropical peat soil microbial communities from peatlands in Department of Meta, Colombia - 1015_SJ02_MP15_20_MG | ecosystem: Environmental > Terrestrial > Soil > Wetlands > Peat | place... | reverse complement strand
GATCGTCACCTCGACGCTCGCGAGCTCGGGGCTCGTCCGGATGCGCAGCGGCACCTCGCGGAACGGAACGGCCGAGCGGACCGACGAGATGTCCTTGAACGGCGTCCGCTCGTAGCGCATGATGTCCGGGATCGCGTCGAACACCTCCACCCGGTCGAGCACCGGTTCCATCCCTCGGTGGTTGACGCGGGCTTCGTTCGGAGGCTCTTCGAGAGTGACGAGCAGCACCCGCTCCCCGCGTCGCACTCCATCGCAAAGGAACTGGAGCGCGAGCGAGGTCTTCCCGGTCCCGGACGGACCGACGATCAAGTACGGCCGACGAGCCACGAGGCCGCCCTCGAGCATCGCGTCCAGCGACGGGTTCCCGGTAGAAACGCGCGCGTCCGCCGGGCGGGCGGCCGCGCTCTCCTGGACCATCGGGGGACCTCACACCGGCGCCCGGAGGGCGTCGGTACGGTGTACCATGGGGGCGGGGGCCTTTTCAACTTTCCCCGAACCCAGGAACGTTGGCCGCCGCCGCTCCCGCAAGAGATATCTCCCGCGCGTCCCCCTTTCCGCGGATGGCGCGGCGCTCGACCGACGGACCGACTCGCATGCGGTCGCTCGCCGCGAGCCTTCCGGACGCGTTCGAAGCGGGGTACCGATCGGGGCGGGAACTCGCGCGCCCGATCCCCGCCCGCGAATCATCGGTGGTCGCGGTGGGGATGGGAGGGTCCGGCATCGCGGCGGACCTGGCCCGGGGGATCCTGGACGCGGAGAGCCGGGTCTCTCTCTCGATCCACCGGTCACCCGGTCTCCCGAGCGGGGTCGCGCCGACTGCTCAGGTGCTCCTCGCGAGCTATTCGGGCAACACCTGGGAGACCCTGGCGGCCTACGACGCGGCAGGCCGCGTCGGGGCGCGACGGACGGTCCTCACCTCCGGAGGGGCGCTCCTCGAGCGGGCCGAGTCGGACGGGGTTCCGGTGCTGATGGTCCCTCCCGGGCTGCCTCCGCGCTCGGCCGTCGGACATCTTCTCGGGGGCGTGCTCGGACTCCTCGACCCGGCGTTTCCCGAGTCGCTCGAGGACCGCGTGGCGCGCGCCGCCGAACGGACCCGGTCGATGGTCCGTGAGTACGGCCGCGCCCGAGGTCCGGCGGCCCGAATCGCCTCCCGCGTCGGAGGTAAATTCCCGTTCGTGTATGCGGAGAGTTCGTTCGTCGCTCTCGCCCGGCGATGGAAGACGCAGATCGAGGAGAACGCGAAGCGAGTCGCGGCGTTCGACGAGGTCCCTGAGCTGTTCCATAACGCCCTCGTGGGGTGGGACGCGGTCGGACGTTCGGAGGCCGGACGGAACGCGGTGATCCTGCTCGAGTGGGCCGGCGAATCCCCCCCGGTGCGGAAGAGCTTCCGCTACCTCGAGCGGCTCCTCCGGTCGAAGCACGTCCTCGCGGTCCGAGCGCCGCTCTCCGCGGAGGACCGTCTCGAGGCCCTTCTCTCGGGCATCTCGTTCGGAGACCACGTGAGCCTCTTCCTCGCCGACCTCGAGAAGGTCGACCCATACCCCGTGGACGCGATCACGCGGCTCAAGAGCGCTCTCGCGGACGAGGACCCAGCCGGCGCGTGAGCTCCGCCGGCGAACCTCGTTCGCCCCGGTGATTTTCGCCGACCGTGGTCGCGGACCAGCCTCCCGTTTCCGGACTTCGTCCGCGTCCAGTGGCCGGAGAACTGACAAATAGGAGCACGCCTCCGAGGATACCGGGTGCTGAGGTAGCCTAGCTCGGCCAAGGCGCCAGATTCGAGATCTGGTGATGCGTTTGCATCGCGGGAGTTCAAAGGACGCGCGGGGTCGTACCCCCGCGACGGGGAGTCTCCCCCTCAGCGCCTCCCCCCGAACCGTGACGGTGGAGGTCGAGGTCGCGCGCGCCGGACGGAGCCGGGTCGTGCGCCTCGAGGTGCCGGTGGGCACTCCGGTACGGACGGTGGTGCGGCAGGCGGGCGAAGCGCCGGAGGGTTCGCTCGTGCTCCGGGACGAGACGCCCCTCCCCTTGGACACCCCGGTCGTTGGGCCGCTCCGGCTCACGGTCGTGCCGACGTTTTCGGGAGGGTAGCTCCGGACGTGACGTATTGCTCTCGCCACCCCGAGCGCTTGGCAAAAGGGATTAAGGGCGTGCTGAGCGTCTCTTCGGACGAATAGGTACCTCTCGTGCCGTCCAGCTGTCCCATTTGCGAGCAGCCGATCCCGTCGACCGCGGTCCACTGTTCGGTCTGCGGATTCCCCACCGGGCTCGCGATCGAGGGTCTGCGCTCGAACGACGAGGCGACCGGGAGCGCCGAGACCGCGGCCGCACCCGCGACCGCGCCTCCGTCGCGGGCGCCGCACGCCCCGAGGGCCCTCACGCCCGAAGAGGACCTCAACGCGGCGATCAGCCGGGACCTCCGTGCCAAGATGGACCTCGTCCGCGACCTTGGCCGCGGAGCCCCTGACCTCACGAACGAGCTCTGTCAGGCAGCGCTCAGCCAGGCGGATGGGCGGATCTCCGAGGCGCTCGCCATCCTCCGGTCGGCCCAATCGCGCCTCGAGACCGAGAGCGACGACCTCGTCCGGCGACGGCTCGCCGAGCTGGGAGAGCGGAGAGAGTCCCTCGAGCGGACCGGCGCCCGGATCGCCATCGCGAGCGACCTTCGGCGGGCGCACGAGGCGCTCGAGGGCGGCGAGCTCGAAGACGCGATCCGCGCCGTCGTCGACACCGAACGCCGGATGGCCCAGTTCGAGTCGGACTGGCGGGGGCTCCAAGGTCTCCTCGCCCAGGTGGAGGGGCTCCGAAGCGAGGCGTCGGAGCTCGGGATCCCCCTCGGGGAGATCTCGAGCGAGGTCGAAGCGATCCGCGACCGGCTGAGAGAGCCGAACCTCACGGAGGAGGTCCTCGACGCGGTGGCGCAGGACGCCGCGCAGACGCTCATGCTGCTCCACGAGGCGATCCCGAGCGCGCTCAACGAGGAACTCGCCCGGGCCGAGGCGACGATCGACCGGTATCCCGAGGACCACCTCCCGAGCGCGGTCGCGAAGCGACTCCACTTGGAAGCGACGCGGCATCTCAAGAAGGGTCGGCTGCCCGAGGCCGTTCGGAGCGTCCAGGAGCTCCGACACGAGCTCGCAGAGCTCGAGGTCGCCGCCGCGGCGTCGCCCGCGGCCGCCGCCGCATCGCCCGAGCCCTCGGTCCCCGAGACCGAGGACGAGATGCTTAACCGCCTGCTGAAGAAGGCCCGTTCGCTCGCCTCCCGGGTCCGCACCCTTCCTCCCGACAGTGACATCGCGCACGACGCCGCCGTGCAGATCCGAGAGGCGACGGACCACCTCAGAGCCCGGCGCCTCAAGGACGCCGACCTCACCCTGACGCGCCTGATGCGCATGCTCGTCTCGATCCCCACCCGGAGCGGCTAGATGGCGCACGAGCATCGGGCCATCACGGCGCTCCGCCCGCGCCTCGAGGCGTTGGTCCAGCGAGGGACCGCCCTCCAAACGGAGGGGCTCCCGTTCCCGACCGAGCACATCCGGGAAGCGTTCGACAAGGCCGCGTCCGACGGCCAGGTCGAAGGGGCAACCAACGTCCTCAAGCGCGGCGAGGCGCTCCTCGCCCGCGCCGGAACGGACTGGACGTGGGTCCGGGAGCTCCTTCGCCGCGCGGACGAGCTCCGCGCGGTCGCCGCGACGATCGGCGTCGACCTCGCCCTTTTGGATAGTCGCGTCGGAAACCCCCGCAAGCGTCTGATGGCCGAACCGCTCAGTTCGGGGTCGCTCGAGAAGGCCGCGGCGAGCGCGTCGCTCGCGCTCGCGGTCCTGAACGACGCCGTACCGAAGTTCTGTGTCCAGGAAGCCCAGGCCCTCGGACTGTCGATCCGCCGGGCCCGCGACCGCGGGGAAGAGCTCGGCGACGCTCCCAAATCGTTCTCGCGGCTGCTCCAGGCGCTCCAGGACCAGAACCTCCCGACCGCGGCCCAGCGCCTCGTGGAGACCCGTCGCGCCGTCGCCCGGATCCCGCGGGCGCCCGCCCTCCCACCCCTCTCTCCCCGCGAGGAGGAGGAGATCCTGCTCGAGGCGCGCAACCTGGCCCGTCGTCTCCAGCGCATCAAAGGAAAGGCGCGGGACGCGTCGAGCGCGGCGCGGCTGATGGCCCAGGTCCGCGCGGCGATCAGCGAGGACCGCCGCTACGGTACCCCGGAAGAGGAGATCGAACAGCTCTGGGCGGAGGTCGACCGTCTGACCCAGGAGAAGCGCAAGGTCACCCTCACCGGCGCCGCGTCAACCTCGCCCGGCGAGGAGAAGGCCCCCGAGGAACCCGAACCCGAAGAGGAGGAAGAGGGCGCCGAGCCGCGCCCTCGGACCGTGCGTCCGTCGTTCTACGTTCCGTATATCCCGCCGGACGAACCGCCGTCGCAGGACGAGGCCGACACGGCCGGCCTCCTTCCGCCGAGCAGTCGAGGGCGGAACCGCACGAAGCCTCGGGCGTAAGCTTCATATACGTATCGCAAGTGGTTTATACCACTTGTCGCGGGCGGACGGGCGCCTCGGGAGTCGCGACGTCGGAACTGTGCTGGCGATCACGCCGGCCGGGCTCCTTACGCTGCGGGCGGCCGGACCCGAGGTCGTTTCCGAGGGTACCTTGGTCGGCGACGCGCGCGGTGCGGTCCGAGGGAAGGTCGTCCGAGTCTTCGGGCCCGTCGCTCGACCGTACCTGAGCGTCCGACCCCGCCGCACGCCGACGCCCGCGGAGGGCACCGCCCTCCTCGGGACCACGCTGGTGCGAGAATAGGAGATTGCAGGGCATGCAGAACGGAGAAGCCACGCCGAACCCGGAGAAACCCGCGGACCGACCCGAGGACATCGTCGTCCCGACCCGCTGCACGAGCTGCGGGTCGACGCACCTCACGCGGGACTACGAGCGCGGCGAGCTCGTCTGCGACGAGTGCGGCCTCGTGCTCGAAGAATCGATGATCGACCAAGGGCCCGACTGGCGCGCCTTCGACGCCGAACAGGGAGAGAAGCGGGCGCGCACCGGGGCCCCGACGACCCTCACGATCCACGACAAGGGTCTCTCGACCGAGATCGGCTGGAAGAACCGCGACCCGTACGGCAAGTCGATCCCGACCCGCAACCGGGCGCAGCTCTACCGCCTTCGGAAGTGGCAGCGCCGCATCCGGGTCTCGAACGCGACCGAGCGGAACCTCGCCTTCGCGCTCGCCGAGCTCGACCGGATCGCGTCGGGGATGGCGCTCCCGCGCAACGTCCGGGAAACGGCCGCGATGATCTACCGGAAGGCCGTCAACCGTAACCTCATCCGGGGCCGGTCGATCGAGGGCGTGGTCGCTGCCTCGCTCTACGGAAGCTGCCGGCAGTGCAACGTCCCGCGGACGCTCGACGAGATCGCGTCCAAGTCGCGCATCGGAAGGAAGGAGATCGGACGCACCTACCGGTTCATGACCCGCGAGCTCCACCTGAAGCTCATGCCGACGCGTCCGCAGGATTACATCCAGCGGTTCTGTTCCGAGCTCAAGTTGAAGGGCGAGATCCAGACCCGCGCCAACGAGATCCTGAAAGAGGCGACCGAACGGGAGCTCACGAGCGGGCGCGGGCCCACCGGCGTCGCGGCGGCGGCGATCTACATCGCGAGCGTCCAGTGCGGCGAGCGACGCACGCAACGCGAGGTCGCCGAGGTGGCCGGCGTGACCGAGGTCACGATCCGCAACCGCTACAAAGAGCTCACCGAGAAGCTCAACCTTCGTGTGATGCTCTAAGTTGGGCTTCTCCGGGCGTTCGCCCGGCAGGGTCCCGGCCCCCCCACACGCGTAAATCCTCCGGCCGGCTCGCGCCGCGAAATCGGGAGAGGGCGTGGAGGAGCTGATTCGGGCCGCACTCGAGGCCGGGGACGGCGACGGCGCCGCCCTGGTCGAGGTCCGGGTGGTCGCGCCCGACCGATACCTCCAGCTGGCGGTGCGCAACGGCTCCGCGAGCGCGCTCACCGACTCGCGGGGCGACGCGCTCGGCGTCCGGGTGCGCACCGACCGGGCGTTCGGGTTCGCCACGACCAACGACCTCCGCCCTGGGCCGGTCCGGGAGGTCGCCCGATTGGCGCACCGTCTCGCCCGCGCCGCGGCGGAGCACGCGCACGGGCCCCTTCGCCTCACGGACGATCGCGGCCCGAGCGGCGGACGCTACGAGACCCCGCTTCGGACCGACCCGTTCCGCATGCCGTTCGAGTCGGTGGTCGAACTGCTGACGGACTCCGAGAAAGCGCTCCACGCCTCGCGGGAGGTGAAGAGCGGGATCGCCACGTTCCAGGCCTGGGAGGAGAACAAGTGGTACGCCTCGTCGGAGGGGGCGTCGTACACCTCGCGCATCGTCCACGTGGGGGCGGGGCTGACCGCGACCGCGGTCCGCGGTTCCAACGTCCAGCGACGGAGCTCCCCCGCCTCGCACGGTGGGGACTTCTCCCAGGCCGATTTCGAGTTCGTCGAAGGCCTCGACCTCGTCGACCGGGCTCGGTCGACCGGACGGGAGGCGGTCGAGCTGCTCGATGCACCGGTCTGCCCGACCGGCACGACCACGCTCGTCCTCGGCTCGGAGCAGCTCGCTCTCCAAGTGCACGAGAGCGTCGGCCATGCGGTCGAGCTCGACCGGATCTTCGGTTCCGAGGCCGGATTCGCCGGAACGAGCTGGGTCTCTCCCGAGCACCTCGGCGTGCTGCGCTACGGGAGCGACGTCATGAACGTCGTCGCCGACGCGACCGAGCCCGGGGGGCTCGGGACGTTCGGGTGGGACGACGAGGGAGTGCCCGCCCAGCGGACCCCGATCGTCCACCGCGGGGTCCTCGTCGGCACCCTTTCCTCGCGAGAGTCGGGCGCCCGGCTCGGCCTACGTCGGTCCGGAGGAACGGCCCGCGCCTCGGGCGGGGACCGGGCTCCCATCGTCCGCATGACGAACATCAACCTCGAGCCGGGGGACCATTCGTTCGAGGAGCTCCTTGAGGGGGTTCAGGAGGGCGTCTACCTCAACACGAACCGTTCGTGGTCGATCGACGACCGACGGCTCAACTTCCAGTTCGGCACCGAGGCAGGGCGTCGGATCGTGAACGGCGAGCTCGGCGAGCTCGTGCGCAACCCGATCTACTCGGGCATGACCCCGACGTTCTGGGGCTCGCTCGATGCGCTCGGCGACCGAAGCACCCGCCATCTGTGGGGGCTCCCGAACTGCGGGAAGGGGCAGCCGATCCAGGGGGCGCGGGTCAGCCACGGAGCGCCGGTAGGCCGGTTCCGCAACGTCGCCGTCCGGGGAGGCTGACGGTCGTGGCGAAGAAACGACCCCGAGGTCCGAGCGGCTCGCTCGCGACCGCGCTCGCGAGCCTTCCGGACGGCTGCCGCGGCGACGTACGGTTGATCCGGTCATCGTGGACGACGATACGGTTTTCGAACGGTCGGATCCACCAGCCCCATCTCGAGCGGTCGACGCACGTCTCCTTCCGCGTCGCCGACGGAAAGCGGCTCGCGACCGCGACGGGGTTCGATGTGACGGCGAACGGCCTTCGCGAGCTCGGGAGGACGGCGTGCGCGTTCGCGCGCGTCGCGCCGGTCGAGAAGAAGTTCCCCGGGTTCGCGCGAGGAGCTGCCCGCCCTTCTGCGCCGACCCCGTTCTCGCACGCCACGGCCGAGATCTCCCCGGAGGCGGCGACCCGGCTCGCCCAGGAGATCTTGGACGCGGCGTCCGCCGAGGCCCCGGGGGCGCGCGTGGCCGGAGTGCTCAACGTCGGGTGCGAGCGACTCGAGGTCGCGAACTCGTCGGGCCTCGACCGAGACTGCGCGTTTTCCATGGCCCAGGCGAGCGTCCTCGTCGACCGTCCGGAGCAGGACCCTCCCGTCTCAGGCTGGTCGGAAGGCGCCCACTGGGACGTCGGCCGCCTCGGCGCCGCCGAGCTCGGGACGGAAGCCGCGGAGCGGATGCCGACGACCCCGCCCGTCTCCGTGGACCCCGGGGAGTACGCGGTGGTGCTGCGCGGCCCGGCCGTCGCCGACCTGCTCGCGTTCCTGGGCCATCTCGGGTTCGCGGGGAACGGCGAGGTGGAGGGATGGACCTGCCTCGCCCGTCGCCGGGGGAAGAAGGTCGCCCCGCCCTTCGTCTCGCTCGTCGACGACCCCCGTTCGCGGGAGACGATCCCCGCGGCGATCGACTACGAGGGCACCGACGCGAAACGGACCCCGCTCATCGAGAAGGGCGTCGCGCGCGACGTGGTGACCGACCTGTTGACCGCGGGCCGGCTCGGAAAGAAGGTGACCGGCCACGCGCTCCCGCCCGAAGCCCCCTCGGGAGACTTCGGGCCCCTCCCGAACCACCTCCTCCTCGACCCGGGCCCCGCGAGCGAGGACGAGCTCGTGAAGGAGACGCGCAACGGGCTCCTCGTGACACGGTTCCACTACGTGCGCACGGTCGACCCGGGCCTCGGGGTCATCACGGGGATGACCCGCGACGGGACGTACGTCATCGAGAACGGAGAGGTCGCGCGGCCCGCGCGGAACCTCCGGTTCACCGAGAGCGTCCTCACGGCGATCGCCGGGATCTCCCTCCTCGGCAAGGAGCGGAGGATCTACGCTTCCGAGCGGGGCGGGAGCTGTGTGACCGCCCCCGCGCTCGCGACCGGCTCGTTCCGGTTCACGTCCGCCACGCTCTTCTAATCCCGACCGCTCGTCGAGGCGTGTCCCGGATCCTTCCGATCGCCGTCCTCGTTTCCGGCGAAGGTACCACCCTCGAGGGTCTCGCGGAGCTCGCGGCCGGCGGCCACCTTCCCGTCCGGATCGTGCTCGTGGTGGCCGACCGACCGCACATCCCGGCGATCGAGCGCGCCCGCCGGAGGGGCCTCCCGACCATCGTCCTCCCCGCGCGGGGGGTCGACCCCGACGTCTGGTCGGCGCGGCTCACGAGGGAATTGGTCGAGCAGGGGGTGGAGCTCGTCGTGCTCGCGGGATTCCTCTCAATCCTCCCGCCCGCGTGGGTCGACCGATGGCAGGGCCGCGCGATCAACATCCACCCGTCCCTCCTGCCGCGACACGGAGGGCCGAAGATGTACGGCCCGAGGGTCCACCGCGCGGTGCTCGCCTCCGGGGACCGAGAGACCGGGGCGACGGTCCACCTGGTGACGAGCGACGTCGACGGCGGCCCGACGATCGCTCAGGAGCGGCTCCCCGTTCTCCCGGACGACACGCCGGAGTCCCTGCGGGCTCGACTGCATCCGGTCGAGGTCGCGCTGCTCGCCGCGACCCTCCGCCGCTTCGCCGAGGGGCAGCTCCCCCTCCCGTTCACCGGGACGGACGCTCCGCCCGCGAATCGTCAGGGTCGGTCGGACGCCCGTGAGTGAGGCTCCCCCGCGCTCGCGGGCAACAGCTCCGCGAGCCGGGTCGGTCGGGCGGGAAGGTCGAGCAGGAGCCGGTGGCGCGTCGTCTTGGGAGGGAAGAGCCGCCCTTCCTTCGCGCGGCGGATGACCTCGCTCTTCGCGATCGGGGGGCCCGGATGCCAACGCTCGAGGTGGACGAGCTCGCTTCCGTAGTCGAGGAGCCACGCGGGCACGCGTTCGGCACCGACCCGGCGGAGCGCCTCCACGCGGTGGTGGCCGTTCAGGATGACGAACGCCTCTCGCGCGACCCAGATCGGGTCCGAGAGGACCTGGGTGCGTCGCAGCAGGTCCACGATGTCGAGGACGTTCGACTCCTCGATCCGCTCGTGGGCCTTGAGCTCGGCGAGCGGAACGAGGGCGAACTCGGCCGAACCGGTCATGTCGCGGCGGCGCTCCTCGCTTCCTCGATCGCGCGCCGGACGTACACGCCGACCATCCGCCGACGGTAGTCGGGCAGGAGGAACGTGTTGTGGACCGGCCGGACCGCGCGGGTGATCGACTCGGCGAGCGCGGCGACCCGGGATTCCGAGAGGGTCTCCCCGACGAGCGGGCGCGTGAGCTCATCGAACCGCCGCGGGTACGGTTCGACGCCGCCCACGGCGATCGCGAGCGACTCGACCCGCCGGTCGTCCCACGTCCCGGCGACCGCGACCCCGAGCTCGGGGAAGTCGTACGACGGACGGACGCGAAGCTTTCGGTATCGTCCCCGCAACGAGCGGCTTTCGCGCGGAAAGTGGACCGCGACCAGGAGCTCCCCGGGCCGGACCTTGAGCCGTCGGATCCCGTCCCCGCGCTCGTCGTAGAGGTCGGTGAGAGGGATCCTCCGCCGGCCGTCGGGTCCCGCGACCTCGACCTCGGCGTCGAGCACGAGGAACGTCGGAGCGAGGTCCCCCGAGAAGGTCGCGTAGCAGCGTTCCTTCTGGGGTACGACGTGGCACTGGTCGCCGTCGGCCTTCAAGCAGAAGCCGAGGCTCGCGCGCCAGAAGTAACTCTGGTTGAAGAAGAAACACCGGGTCTCTACGAGGAGGTTCCCGCCGACGGTGGCGCTCGCGCGGACGAGCGGGGTCGCCACTTCCCGGACCGCGTCCGCGACCGCCGGGTACGTCGCGAGGAACGCCGGGTCCCGCTCGAGGTCGGCGAGCCGTTCCATGGCTCCGACGCGGTCGAGCGTGTGCCCGGAGAGCTCGGCGACCGCGTCGAGCGAGATGAGGTGCGGCCGCAAGTTGATGTGCATCTTGTAGTTCGGGAGGAGGTCCGTTCCCCCCGCGAGATAATCGAACTTCCCTGCCCACTCCCCGGCGAGTCGGACGGTCTCCTCCACCGTTGAGGGACGGTGCAGCTCGAAGGGGTCGAGATGCATCGGCTAGGCCCCCTTCCAGACCCGGCCTTCCTTGCGCCGCTGGTCGATCCCCTTGAGCACCTTGTCCGGGGTGATCGGTAGGTCGGTGAACCGTACCCCGACCGCGTCGTAGAGCGCGTTCCCGACCGCGGGCAACGTCGCGATCAGCGGCCCTTCGCCGGCCTCTTTGGCCCCGAACGGCCCCTCCGGGTCGTCGTCCCCCACCAGGAGGATCTCGACCTCGGGCATCTGCTGCGGCATCGGGATCTTGTACTCCAGGAGCGACGGGTTGAACAGACGCGAGCCGCG
>Ga0187784_10004685_pt1 | contig 11067 bp, 8 predicted proteins | sample 1015_SJ02_MP15_2_FD_132964 | JGI IMG/M metagenome (GOLD analysis project Ga0187784, IMG submission 132964) | Tropical peat soil microbial communities from peatlands in Department of Meta, Colombia - 1015_SJ02_MP15_20_MG | ecosystem: Environmental > Terrestrial > Soil > Wetlands > Peat | place... | reverse complement strand
GTCACTCGCGTCCCGGCTATTATTGATAACCCTGGTTGGCGCGGCTGCGGGCGTTCGCATATTTCCTGTATCGAAATCGCGAAAGCAAAAGGTTTGCCATGGATACTTATCATGGAGGATGATGCAATATTTACGGTCGAATCTATTGCTCGTTTTCGCTCCCTCCTTTCCTACCTCTGGAGCAATCGCGATAAATGGGAGCGTTTCAACGGCGGCCCAACAATCACGAAAAAGTCCGTTATGAGCGTCATGGACTACACGCACAGGCTTCTTTACGTGAGGGGGCTCACATCGCACTTCCATCTGATCCACGCTGGTGTTTATGACCTCCTTCTGGCATGGCATCCAGATCGTGATCTGATGATCGACAAAATGTTTTTTGAACTTGAGACGCGCTTTCGTACCGTGTTCAATAACATCGCGACCGTGCCGCACATTGCTGTGCAGTCTTCTTCTTCGGCTTCCGACATACAGCGCAAAATTGTCGATTACTCAGCGATGTTTGCTTGGTCCGAACATAAAATGCGAGAATGCCTAAATGGGCAGGACTCGGAAAGCTCGGCGAGCATTTTGGCAAGAATGAATCTCAAATGGCGGCGCACAAGCAGACTGGCGAAGCTGCCGGACTGATGAAGCATCTGTCAAAGGCAGAGCGCCCTTCTCGCTGGCGACAATCACATTCGTTCCGCCGCCGGAATGTGGTCGGCAAAAAAATACGCGGGCGAGTGTGTGCCCCGGAGTGCCCCGCCTTTTCACGAGTCCGTGATGTCAATCTTGTCAAGTCGGCCTGACTATTTGCGATCGATGAGCTTTTCAATCGCGACATGCAGATTGGATGAAGGTGGTAGTGAGTTCGATTTCGGCCACGCTCATCGTTTCCCTTGCGCCGAATCGTTTTTGATATCCCCATACCCCTGTCGCACCGCTCATTTTTGGTGAGAGGTGTGACGATGCTCCCGCAAAAGGAAAGGTCTACCCACGCATTGCTTGTGCGCTGGGAAAGTGTGAGGTTCAAGCACTGGGCGTGCCGGCGATCGTCGCCGTTATTGTCCTGGCGCTATTGGGCGCGAGATGGTTGGGACTGATCTAGCGATGTGCCGCACGCTTACAAATAGGGTGGCACTAACTTGAGCCCATTGAATCGGGATACCCGGCACGAGGCCGGGCATGACACGCGGTGTCTATCCGCCGGTCACGCTCATGTGCCGCGCCAGCGCCGGCCGCTGATGGCGGCGGTCGATGATGAAATCGTGGCCCTTGGGCTTGCGCGAGATCGCTTCATCGATCGCGGCGAAGAGGAGATCGTTGCTTTCCGAGGCGCGCAGCGGCTTGCGCAAATCGGCGGCGTCCTCCTGGCCGAGGCACATATAGAGCGTGCCGGTGCAGGTAACGCGCACGCGGTTGCACGATTCACAGAAATTGTGGGTGAGCGGCGTAATGAAGCCGAGCTGGCCGCCGGTCTCGGCGACGCGCACATAGCGGGCCGGGCCGCCGGTGCGATAATCGATGTCGTCGAGGCGGTAGCGCTCGGACAAGCGCGCACGAACGAGCGACAGCGGCAGATATTGATCGAGACGGCCTTCGCCGATCTCGCCGAGCGGCATCACCTCGATCAGCGTCAGATCCATGCCGCGGCCGTGCGCCCATTCGATGAGCTGCAGGAACTCGTCCTCGTTGACGCCCTTGAGCGCGACGGCGTTGATCTTGATCTTGATCCCGGCGGCCTGCGCGGCATCGATCCCGGCGAGCACGTCGGGCAAGGAGCCCCAGCGGGTGATGGCGCGGAATTTGTCGGCGTCGAGCGTGTCGAGCGACACATTGATCCGGCGCAGGCCGTGCGCCTTGAGCTCCTTGGCGTATTTGGCGAGTTGCGAGCCGTTGGTGGTCAGTGTCAGCTCATCGAGCTGCTCCGAGGCGAGGTGGCGCGAGAGCGAAGCGAACAGCGTCATGATGCCGCGGCGCACCAGCGGCTCGCCGCCGGTCAGCCGCAACTTGCGTACCCCGCGGGCAATGAACGCCGAGCACAGCCGGTCAAGCTCTTCCAGCGTCAGGAGGTCGGCCTTCGGCAGGAAGCTCATATGTTCCGCCATGCAATAGACACAGCGGAAATCGCAGCGGTCGGTGATCGAGACGCGCAGATAGCTGATGGCGCGGCCGAACGGATCGAGCAGCGCCGGGCGTCCGGGGGCGCCAGCAAGGTCTTGAATCGACACGTGTTCCACCTTCACGCCGTCCATCGGCATGCGTTTCGGTGAAGACGGCTCCATACGAGCCGACGCAGCCTGTAAGGATATATAGGCTGCGTCGTCAGCCTTTGTGCCCGATAAAGCGCTGATCGTCCATGGCATTTTTGGCGGGCTCGAGGTCGCTGATGGCCGCCGGCAATTGCGTGAATGAGCTGATGACCCGGTCGGGGTGCAAGGACGCAATCGGGACCTCGGTGTAGCCGAAATCGACGGCGATGACCGGCACGTGCGCGGCGCGGGCGGTGCGAATGTCGGTGACTGAGTCCCCGACCATGATCGCACGCTTGGCCTCGCCGCCGGCGCGCTTCACCGTCAGCCGAAGCATTTTCGGGTCGGGCTTGAGGACCCCGAAAGTGTCCTGACCGCAGATCGCGGCGAAGTGTTGGCTGAGACGCAGCGCGTCCAAGAGGCGTTTCGACAGCCATTCGAGCTTGTTGGTGCAGACCGCCAGCCGATAGCCGTCGGCGCCGAGCTGGTCGAGCGCTTCTTCGACATGCGGGAACGGCCGTGAGCGGTCGGCGATTTGCTCGGCGTAGTGAGCGACGAAGGCGGCGTATAGCCGATCGACATCGGCCGGCGTCGACTCGCGCCCCTTGCTCGCCAGCGCGTTTTCGATCATCGCCCGTGCCCCGCCGCCGATCGACGGCCGGGCAGTTTCAAAAGGAACGACGGACAAGCCGTGCTGCTTGAGGGTGTAGTTGAGCGTGTCGATCAGGTCGGGAGCGGTATCGACAAGCGTGCCGTCGAGATCGAAGACGATGGTGAGCATGCATTCGCCTAGCCGCGGATCCACTGCGGCGCAAGCAGACTTGGCGGCTCGGCTGGTCATGTTTTCCCTAGGATCGGCGGCGGAAGGCGGCTAGAGAGCGGCCATGGATGTTGAAGCTCAGAAGCGTGCCGCCGCGGCCCGCGCCCTCGACTTTGTGCGGGCCGGGATGCGCGTCGGACTGGGGACCGGATCGACCGCCCGGCTCTTCGTCGAACTGCTCGGCGAGCGCGTGCGGGCGGGGCTCGACATCCTTGCGGTCCCGACCTCGGACGCAACGCGCGCGCAGGCCGAACAGCTGGGCATCCCGCTGACCACGCTCGACGACACGCTTGAACTCGATCTCACGGTCGACGGAGCGGACGAGATCGCACCTGACCTGACCCTGATCAAGGGCGGCGGCGGCGCGCTGCTGCGGGAGAAGATCGTCGCTGCGGCGTCGGCGCAAATGATCGTGATCGCCGACGAATCGAAATGGGTCTCGGTCCTGGGGCGCTTTCCGCTGCCGATCGAGATCGCGACCTTCGGCGCCCAGACGATCCGGCGGGCGGTCGAAGCGGCCACGGCCGAAGCCGGATGCCCGGGACCGGCGATTTTGCGCACCCGCGTGGGCGGTGGTCCGTTCGTCACCGATGGCGGCCACTGGCTGCTGGATGCCCGATTGCAGCGGATCGCCGATCCGCCGCAGCTTGCCGAGCGGCTCTGCAAGGTTCCCGGTGTGATGGAGCACGGCTTGTTCATCGGGCTTGCGCAGACTGCTATTGTTGCCGGTCAAGACGGAGCCCGCCTCGTCGAGCGGCGCTGATTAAGGTTTAAGGGAGCGTATGCCGGCATGTCCGATTACGACGTCGATCTCTTTGTTATCGGCGGCGGTTCGGGGGGCGTGCGCGCCTCGCGCGTCGCCGCACAACATGGCGCGCGGGTGATGCTGGCGGAGGAATATCGCGTCGGCGGCACCTGCGTCATCCGCGGTTGCGTGCCGAAGAAGCTGCTCGTTTACGCCTCTCGCTTCCGCGCCGAATTCGAAGACGCCGCCGGCTTTGGCTGGACGCCGCCGCAGGCGACGTTCGATTGGCCGACCTTGATCGCCAACAAGGACAAGGAAATCGCGCGATTGGAGGCGGCCTACACCGCAACGCTCGGCAAGGCCGGCGTCAGCATCGTCAAGAGCCGCGCCGTGCTCAGAGACGCGCATACGGTGCAACTGGAGAACGGCGAGCTTGTGCGCGCGGCCTATATCCTGATTGCGACCGGCGGCGCGCCGACCTACGGCGACCCGATTCCCGGGATCGAGCACGCCATTTCCTCGAACGAGGCGTTTTACCTGCCGGAACTGCCGGCCCACATGGTCATCCAGGGCGGCGGCTATATCGCCGTCGAGTTCGCCGGCATCTTCGCCGGTCTCGGCGCGCACGTGACGCTCATCTATCGCGGCGAGAACATCCTGCGCGGCTTTGACGACGACGTGCGCCAGCATCTGCGCATGGATATGGAGAAGCACGGCATCAGGGTGGTCACCGGCTGCAAGGTCGCGGCCATCGAGCGATCGGGCTCGCGCTTCTCAGTACATCTGTCGAGCGGCAATCAGATCCCCGCCGATTGCGCGATGTTCGCGACCGGCCGGCGGCCGAATGTCGCCAAGATGGGTCTCGAAGACGCGGGAGTCGACGTCGGCAAAAATGGTGGCCTCGCGGTCGACGAGTACTCGCGCACCAGCGTCGCTAATATCTACGGCATTGGCGATGTGACCAACCGCATCAATCTGACGCCAGTCGCGATTCGCGAGGGCACCGCTTTCGCCGACACCGTGTTCGGCGGCAAGCCGACCGCAGTCGATCACACCAACGTGCCGACTGCGGTGTTCTCCGATCCTGAGGTCGGCGCCGTCGGGCTCACGGAGGCGCAGGCGCGCGCGCGGCTGCCGCGAACCGATATCTACCGGTCGATGTTCAGGCCGCTGAAGGCGACCTTGTCGGGCCGCGACACCACGGTGCTGCTGAAGCTCGTGGTCGATGGCCTCACCGACCGCGTGGTCGGCTGCCATATCGTCGGCGAGGGCGCCGCCGAGATGATCCAGGTCGCGACCATCGCCGTGAAAATGGGAGCGACCAAGGCCGATTTCGACGCCACCATGGCGCTGCATCCGACGACGGCCGAGGAATTGGTGACGATGCGCCAGAAAAGCGCGAGCTTCGCCCGCGAAGCGGCCGAATAAGCAAGACTTCATCGGGCTGTCGCCGCCTGCGGCCGCCGTGTATAAGAGCGCCCTGTCATTCTGTGGCCGAGCGCAGCGGCCACCTCAGGATGACGGAACAGGATTGCGGTGATGTCGAAACGCAGCAACGCGGCGAAATGGAGCCCGGATTCCTGGCGGGCCAAGCCGGCTGCGCAAATGCCGGACTACCCCGACGCCAAGGCGCTCGCCGACGTCGAGGCGCAGCTCGCGACGTTCCCGCCGCTGGTTTTTGCAGGCGAGGCACGCAACCTCAAACGCGCGTTAGCGCAGGTTGCCGCCGGCCAGGCCTTCCTTCTTCAAGGCGGTGATTGCGCCGAAAGCTTTGCCGAGCATGGCGCCAACAATATCCGCGATTTCTTTCGCCTGTTCCTGCAGATGGCGGTAGTGCTGACCTACGCCGCAGCTTCGCCGGTGGTCAAGGTCGGCCGCATCGCCGGCCAATTCGCCAAGCCGCGCTCGGCGCTGACGGAAAAGCGCGACGGCCGCGAGCTCCCGGCCTATCGTGGCGACATCATCAACGGCACCGATTTCACCGCGGCGGCGCGCGCGGCGGATCCGCGCCGGCAGCTTGAGGCCTACCGGCAATCGGCGGCAACGCTCAATCTGCTGCGCGCGTTCGCTACCGGCGGCTACGCCAATCTCGCCAACGCGCATCAGTGGATGCTGTCTTTCGTCAAGGACTCACCGCAGTCGAAGCGTTATCAGGAGCTCGCCGGTCATCTCACCGAGGCCCTCAACTTCATTCGCGCCTGCGGCATTGATCCGGAACTGCATCCGGAGATGCGCACGACCGATTTCTTCACCAGCCATGAGGCGTTGCTGCTCGGCTACGAGCAGGCGTTCACCCGGGTCGATTCGACGACCGGCGACTGGTATTGCACCAGCGGCCATATGTTGTGGGTCGGCGACCGCACCCGGCAGCCGGATCACGCCCATATCGAATTCTGCCGCGGCATCAGGAATCCGCTTGGCTTGAAGACCGGCCCGTCGCAGAAGCCGGACGAGCTGTTGCGGCTCATCGACATTCTCGATCCTGACAATGAGCACGGTCGTCTCACCCTGATCTGCCGCATGGGCGCCGACAAGGTCGCCGAGCTGTTGCCGCCGATCGTGCGTGCGGTCAAACGCGAGGGCCGCAATGTGGTGTGGTCGTGCGACCCGATGCACGGCAATACCGTTACCTCGGTGACCGGCTACAAGACGCGCCCGTTCGATCAGATCCTCAAGGAGGTACGCGGGTTTTTTCAAGTTCATGCCGCTGAAGGTACCTATGCCGGTGGCGTGCATCTGGAAATGACCGGGCAGAACGTGACCGAATGTACGGGCGGCGCGCGCGCGATCAGCGAGGAAGACCTCAACGACCGCTATCACACCGTGTGCGACCCACGGCTCAACGCCGAGCAGTCGCTCGATCTCGCCTTCCTCCTCGCCGACCTGCTCAAGTCGAAGCGCGACAGCAAGGCAAAGCCGCTCCCGGCCGCCGCCGGACTGTAGCGGCCTTCTCTGTCCGTCCTTCGTCCTTCGCGGCCGGCCTCTCGTTTACGAAGCAGTCACCTCGACCGCCGGCCTTTACCAGCCGCTCATGCTGATCCATGCCGGCCTCTGCCAGTAAAGGAATACGCAAACAATTCGATTCAAACTTTCCGCGTCAAAACAAACAAACGGCAACAGATGCGGGGCGTGCGGTGTCGGTACGGAATTATTTACTGCGCTTGACGGCGGCGGCGGTGCTGGGAGCGACGCCGGCCTTGGCGGCCGATCAGGCGACGCCATTGTCGTCGCTGTTGCCGCTTCCGACCAAGGCCGCGCCGGTCCCGGATGTCGAGTATTTCTTGCCGAATCCGGTGCGCGCCTGGCAGGCCGATTTCGCAGTGCGTTACTGGTTCGCGGATGGCCAGACCGGCAAAACCCTTTACGGTGCGCCGGCGCTCTACACCGGAGCCGTGTCGCGGCTGACCTACCGTGATCTCCTGACCAGCTCTGGCGAGTTTTACGGACGCATCGCGGCGACGAACGGCTGGTTCTTCCAGGGCTATGTCGGCCTCGGGGCAATCACGAGCGGCTCGCTTCAGGACGAAGACTTCGCGACGCCGACTTTCTCGCCATATTCGAGCACGACCAGCGAGCAGCGCAACGGCTATCTCGGTTACGCAAATCTGAACGTCGGCTACGATGTGCTGCGCGGCGCCGATTACAATCTCGGCATTTTCGCCGGCTACTTTCTGTTCAAGGAAGTGGTGAACGCCTTCGGCTGCACGCAGACCGCCTCCAATCCCGACGTCTGCCAGCCGGCAATCCCGACGGGGGTCGAGGGCATCACGCAAACCAACGTCTGGCAATCGCCGCGAGTGGGGTTGGGCGGCGCGATCGTGTTTGCCGATCGCTTCAAGTTCAGCGCGGATGCCGCGTGGCTCCCTTATGTACGCTTGAACGGAACCGACGCGCACTGGCTGCGCATTGGCCCGTTCATGGGCGATTTCATCGGGCCGGTCCCGGAGGACGGCACCGGAATGGGTTATCAGCTCGAGGCGGCGTTCTCCTATAGCCTGACGCCGAATGCCAGCGTCGGCATCGGCGCGCGCTATTGGCATCTGCAGGCCAACGGCACTTCGCATTTCGAGAACGATATCGTCGGCGAGGTGGGCTTGCCGCAGCCGGTCTCCTGGAGGGCCGATATCTTCGGCGCCTTCATCCAGGGCAGCTACAAGTTCGGCCCGTTTCCTTATGGCGGCATCTGACCCGACGCCAGGCGCGCCCATTGCTGGAGCTGACGCTCTATAATTCGAGCCGGAATGGTGTTCGAAAACCGGGTTCCACTTTTCCGGATCATGATCTAGACCTGCGTCATGAACGAGCGTCCCGCCGACCGTCTGGCGATTGCGCTGGCGCAGCTCGACCCAATCGTCGGCGATGTGTCCGGCAATCTTGAACGCGCGCGCAAAGCGCGAGCGCAAGCCCGCCGGGATGGTGCCGAAATCGTCGCTTATCCGGAACTCTTCATTGCCGGCTATCCGCCGGAGGATCTCGTGCTCAAGCCGGCGTTCCAAGCCGCCTGCCGCGCCGCGGTCGAGACGCTGGCGCGGGAGACCGCCGACGGCGGCCCGGCCGTTCTCATCGGCACCCCCTGGGTCGAGGACGGCAAGCTTTACAACGCGTATGCGCTGCTTGCCGGCGGTCGGGTTGAGGCAATCCGCTTCAAGGTCGACTTGCCCAATTACGGCGTCTTCGACGAGAAGCGCGTGTTCGTCGCCGGGCCGCCGCCGGGCCCGATCACGATCAAAGGCATTCGCGTCGGCATTCCGATCTGCGAGGACATCTGGGGACCCGACGTGGTCGAGTGTCTGGCCGAAACCGGCGGCGAGATCCTGCTGGTACCCAACGGCTCGCCTTATTGGCGCGGCAAATCGGATGAGCGGCTGAACATCGCGGTCAATCGAGTCGTGGAATCCGGCCTGCCGCTCATCTACCTCAATATGGTCGGCGGCCAGGACGAACTCGTCTTCGACGGCGTGACCTTCGCGCTCAACGCCGATCGCTCGGTTGCATTCCAGCTGCCGGCCTTTCGTGAAGCCGTGGTGACGACGCACTGGCGGCGGGCCCAAGGCGTTTGGCGCTGCGCACCGGGGCCGATCGCCGCGAGCGAGGAGCCGGATCAGGCCGACTACACCGCCTGCATGGTCGGGCTGCGCGACTATGTCGAGAAGAACGGCTTTAAGGGCGTGGTTCTCGGTCTTTCCGGCGGCATTGATTCGGCTCTGGTTGCGGCGCTCGCGGCCGACGCGATCGGCGCCGACCGCGTGCGTTGTGTGATGCTGCCGTACCGCTTCACCTCGCGGGAGTCGCTCGATGATGCGGCAGGATTGGCGCGCGCGCTCGGCGTGCGCTACGACATCGTTCCGATCGAGCGCGCGGTGCAGGGGCTGGAAGCGGCGCTTGCCGGCGTCTTCGCCGGGGCGCCGCGCGACGTCACCGAGGAGAATTTGCAGGCCCGGGCCCGCGGCATCATCCTGATGGCGATCTCGAACAAATTCGGGCTGATGGTAGTCACGACCGGCAACAAATCGGAGATGTCGGTTGGTTACGCGACGCTCTATGGCGACATGAATGGTGGCTTCAATCCGATCAAGGATCTGTACAAAACCGAGGTTTATCGTCTGGCGCGGCTGCGCAATTCCTGGAAGCCGGAGGGCGCGCTCGGCCCGTCCGGGGCGATCATTCCGGAAAATATACTGACGCGGGCGCCGAGCGCCGAACTGCGCGAGAATCAGACCGATCAGGACACGCTGCCGCCTTACGACGTGCTCGATGCGATCCTCGAGCGGCTGGTCGAACGCGAGGAGCCGTTGGCGACGATCATCGCCGCCGGATTTGATCGCGACACCGTCATGAAGGTCGAGCGCATGCTCAGCCTTGCCGAGTACAAGCGCCGGCAGGCCGCGCCGGGCGTGAAGGTGACGTTGCGGAATTTCGGCCGCGACCGGCGCTATCCGATCGTCAACCGGTTCCGTGATCCGGGAACCGCAGTCCCGGAGCCCGACCGCACGCTGACGAAGAGTGCCGCGATGGCCAAGGCCGGGGCCGCGGATCTCTGACGCTGCCCTAGTTGATCGTTATTGCTGGACCGAGCCCGGAGCCGCCATTGCCGGCTTGGTGCTTGACACGAAGGGCGGTCCGACGGTGCGCACCGGCGAGCGCTTGCCGGTATCGGTATCGGCCGCGTTCGTGGCCGGCGCAGCGGGCGCGGTTGCCGTCGCGTTAGAGTCGGGCTGCGGCGCGCCACCTTTGGCCGGTTTGGCTTGCGGCGCCTGCGAGAGCGCCTTCGCCTTCTGGTCGGTTACGACAATGTCGCCGCTCTCGAGTGTCGTCGAGTCGTCGGCGTTCTTAAGCGCGTCGGCCCAGGTCTGGCCCGGCCGGCGGCAGGAGCAGCCCGCCGTGACTTCGCGCCGGTAGCGGAACGCGTTCGGCAGCTCGGTGTAAGCTTGGCCGCCGCCGACGGCGACTGCTTGGTTGATGTCCTCGCCGGGATTGCGAAAGCTGTAAAGCACGGCTTCCGAGGCCGGGCACAGCCGCTGGCAGGCGCGCTGGTCATCGGGGAACCGGCTCGCCGTAGTCGAGTACGAGAGCGGGAAATAAAATCCGTCGCAGGTGCGCACGCAAACGGTACGGAAGGTGCCGGACGGCGCGCCGTCGCCGCCCGGGCTGATGACATTGCCGCCAAACAATGCATCGAAGAAACCGGCAGGGCCCGCGGCCGCCGCTGCTGAACGATATTGTTCGCCGCAATTGTTCTGCGCCAATTGACCGATCAGCGCGCGGCGCTGGCCTTCCTGATCGGAGCTGCCGCTCTTGAGTCGCTCGAGGTCGCTCATCATCCGGTCGAGATTGCCGCGCATCTGCTGGACCTGCGAGTTGAGCGGTCCGCATTGCGGCGATTGACCGGTGAACAAAGCAAAAAATCCGCCGATCCCTTCGCAGCCCTGGCGGCGCGATTGCGCCACCGTACGGTCGAGGTCGGCTTGCTGTTTGGCGACGGCCTCTTCGGCGTGCTTGATCAGATCGGCGCGGGCCGGATCGGCCGAGCCGCGGTTGACGCTGGCCAGTTGACCCTCAAGCCGCGCACAAACCGGATTCGTCGCCGGTTGATCCGGAGCGGTCTGGGCGGCGGCAGTGATCGAAAAGGCGCAGGCGGCAAGCAGGACCGGGCCGAGACCGCGCCAGAATCTGATCTTCATTGGTCCCGCCGGTTTGGTCCGCGGCGCGATGAAGCGACGCAATGGTGACCAAAGTGTGAACACAATTGGGCCGCCGTGTCACTCCGC
>Ga0187784_10004684_pt1 | contig 11068 bp, 8 predicted proteins | sample 1015_SJ02_MP15_2_FD_132964 | JGI IMG/M metagenome (GOLD analysis project Ga0187784, IMG submission 132964) | Tropical peat soil microbial communities from peatlands in Department of Meta, Colombia - 1015_SJ02_MP15_20_MG | ecosystem: Environmental > Terrestrial > Soil > Wetlands > Peat | place... | reverse complement strand
GACGAAGCCGATTCACTGTGGGTGCTCGACATCTATGCCGCCAGCGAAAAGCCGATTGAGGGCATCACCGGAGAAGGGCTGGCGCGGCGCATCAGCGAAAAGACGGGCAAAGGCGTTCAATACGGGAGTTCCTTTGCCGAGGCCGTGAACTCGGCAACAGCAGTTGCCCAAGAAGGCGACATGATCCTGACCTTAGGCGCGGGCAATGTATCGCAGCTGGGGCCGATGATCCTGGAAAAGCTGCAAGGGACGGTAGCTCCGGTCGGCCCTGATTAGGAGGTTCCTAACCCGGTTAATGAGTGCAATCGCCCCGATTTCGACAACCATCCTGCCGTATGATGTTCCGCGATGAATGAGCAGGTTCAAAAAGCACTTCAAGTTCTGATTGGAAAACCGCTGTGGTCATCGGGCCGTGCGGCTGACTTGCAATGGTTTCAGTTCGGTCAGCGCAAGACCGTCAAAGGCGTTTGTACCGACACGAAGGAAGTCGGAGAATACGCACTACACATACAGTGTGCTTGGCGCATGAGGCATTCAGATCAAGTTGTTGTCGCAAGCCGTGATCTTTACTATCCGGCGACTGAGACTGACGGCCCAGTACAAGATTTCGATTGGGACGTGCAGGGAGCCAATAGACGAGACAGGCTCATGGCTGAGCTATTTCAGGACAAGACGCGACAGTTTTTCGTCCAAGAAGTTGCCGTAGGCCATGCAGGAGCATTCACGATTCTTTTCGCCGATGCCTACGCTCTGGATGTGTTTCCCGACGACTCGCTCCGAGACGAGCATTGGCGGATATTCAAGCAGCATGAGGAGGAATCCCACTTTGTTCTCAGCGGTAGCGGAGTGGAATATTGACCTTGTCTCTCGCTTTGTCTGCCAGACTGTCGTAACATCTCGTTACACTCATTGACCAACGTCAGCGCATTTTGACTGTCATCGCCGTGAAGACAGGCTATTGCAACTTGGCATACTCGGTTTTGGCCTGCTTCAGGATCGGGATATCGGGATCGGCGTCTTTCCAGAGGGTGAGGAAATCCTTGTAGGCACGGAGCGCGCGGACGCGGGCGGCATCGGCCTCCGCCCCTTGCGCTGTTCTCGACTGCAAGGCGTTGGCTCGAGCCACTCCCAGATGCGCTAACGACCCGGTCCAGCAGTTCCATACGATGCCGCTGTGATCCAGAATTTTCTGGAACTCGCTGGCGGCAGAGCTCCCCTGTCCGGCCGCTAAGTATGCCTCGCCGCGAACGTATATCGGATAAAGGCAGGAAAGATTGGCGACAAAATCGATTTGTCCCAATTCGACGGCCGAGGCAGCCTTCAGGGCGTTCAAGGCGAAAAGCTGGTTCTTCCGATCGAGCGCCAGTTGCGCCCGAATCGCAGGCAGCCAAAGTGACTGCATCTGAGTGTCCTTCGGGAGGCGCTGGTTCAGGTCTTCTGCCAGCGATTCTGCACGTCTTGTATCGCCCGCCATCGCAAAGGCAAGGGTTGCCTCGACCTCAACCCCTTGACTGGCGGGATAAAGCTTTAGGCCCTGCGCCGCTGCTTGCTTCGCATCATTCAGGTTGCCGAAGGCGGCTTCCCGCTGGGCGGCAATCTCCTGCCAGATTGCCGCAGTTTCCTTGCTGTCGGCGCGGATGGCCGAATCGATCGACTCCCTGGTCAATTCCCGCGCCGTGCGCAGGCGGCCCATGTACGCTTCCGAGTCAGAGGCCAGGGAAAACCAGAAGTTTTCTTCGGGTTTGCCCGTAAACCACTGGTGCTGTCCCGCCATCATCGTGGAATCCGCCTTAACAAACGCCGCGGCATAGAGGGCAACGTGAAGCAAGTAATCATCCAGATTTCTGGCCTGGGCCTGCTGAATTGTCTGGCGTGCTTCGTCGAAACTCTGCAAGGCAAGGAGCGTGTTGGCTAAATCATCGTATGCACCGACATTGTCCGGGGCGAGGCGGAGACACTGCCGATACACCTGGCTCGCCTCCTTGTATCGTCCCTGAAAGGCGTGCGCGTTGCCCAAATGAAGGTTCGCCTTGTAATCTCGCGGGTAGGTCTGGATCAGTTCCTGATAGGTTTGGGCCGCTTTATCCAGTTCTCCGGTTACGTTGAAATAGTATTCCGCGATGATAGCCAATCTTTCGCGCTCGCTGGCGTGCTCCCGCAGTTCGAATGCCTTGCTGAAATACTCGCTGGCCCGTCCCAGTTCGGCCATGCTGCCGTAATCTACCCCCACGGCCTCGTAGGCGATGGCAAAACTCGGGTCGAGTTCGATCGCGCGTTGATGGTAAGGCAGTGCCACGCTGGCACTTGACTCGTTGAACGCTTTTTCACCGAGGCTGTACGCCTTTAAGGCCTCCAGGGACGGGGTGGTGGCTTCAGCCAGCGGAACATCAAACTTCTGCACGGTAGACAGCGACTCGCCAAGCTCACCACGCAGCCTGGATGCCGCCTCGCCCAGCGCGGTCAAGACCTTTTCTTTGGACGCCGCCGTCACTTGCTCCTCTGCCAGCAGATCTCCACTTTGACAATTGACCCCCTTCAACCCCAGGACGTATTGGCTGCCCAGCCCCGCGATCGACCCGGCAATGTAGGCCTTGCTGCCCGCACGCTGGCAAACCTCGTGGGCTACATCGGAGGTGAGAGGCGTAGTGACCGGGCGCGCCATCAGCCGCAAGGTCGCCGCTACCTTGTTGTCCGAAAGCACATTGAGAAAAGGCGATTGCCTCAACGAAACGTTGAGTGCCGTCTTCAGGGTGTCATCGAAAACGGCGTCGCCGGTACTGTTGGTAAAGCCTGCGAGCACGATCGTGTCGTCGGGAGCGATATGAAAACGAGGAACGCGAAGGTAACGGACTCCCGCAATACCAGAAGCAACCACGATCACAGCGGCAGCAAGCCAGAGATATGGCCGCTTCTGGACGGTGGGCTTGGCTGCAACTGAGGTTTGCGGTGCGAGCTCTCGCGCCACGGGAGCAATAAACCGATAGCCGCGGCGGGGGACGGTTTCCAGAAACCTGGGATTGTCCGCAGAATCGTTCAAGGCGGCGCGCAACTTCCCCACAGCCGTGTTCAACGCGTCATCAAATTCAACGAAGGTGTCTTGCGACCAGAGTTTTTGGCGGATTTCCTCGCGCGTGACGAGTTGGCCGGGACGCTCCAGCAGCAGGGTCAGAATCTGGAGCGGTTGCGCCTGCAGGCGAATCCGGATGCCTGACTTGGTAAGTTTGCCTTCCTCCAAGTCAGCCTCGAAGGCTCCGAAACGTATAATCCGGCCTGGCGTTTCGCGCCCCATGATTCTTGCCTCGCCCCCGAAATGGGCAGAATTCTAGCACAAAGGCAGGTTAGACGTCTGCGTAACTGCTTTTCCATCAGTCTTTTAGCTGGTTAGCTCAAGTTAGGAAACAGTTTTGTTGCCTTCCGCATGGAATCGTCGCAGATTGCCACGTGTTGCTCTCGTCGAGAGAGTAAGACCAGGGCGGGAGGACCGTCAGGGGGGCGGTCCTCCCGTCTAGGGAAAGTGGTTTCCTCATTGATTGACCTTGGCATCTGAGTCTGACTGAATATAACCGAAGGAGAAGTTAGCGATGTTTGCCCGCAAAGTTTCCGTGCGGCTAAAACCGAACGCACTTTCTGAATTTACGAGCTTGATGGACCGCGAAATTCTTCCCTGGCTGAAAAAGCAAGAAGGCTTCATGGATTTAATTATCCTGGCCGTCGCCGATAACAGAGAAGTCGCAACGATCAGTTTTTGGGAGCACAGAGTAGATGCGGAAGCGTCAAACTCGTGCGGTTATCCTGACGTTTTGAAAGTCCTGGCGGGGTTATTGGACGGGACGCCCTATGTAAAGACTTTCGAAGTTGTGCGATCGACCCTGCACCAGGTTTCGTCGCCCCCGCCAGCTGAACCTGAGAATTTGGCTTGCGAGACCGATCTGTCAGAGCGTAACTTCCGCCCGTATGAGACGAGTGTCTGATTTCGAATGGTGAATGGCTGAAGAAATATTGGCGTAGCCCGCATCGGGAGGGTGATCGTAAGATAGACGCGAGTGGGTGCGCGCCCCTGGGTCGAAAAGAAAATCTGGCGACCGGTGGATGCCCGTATTTTCCCCTCAACGCAATACGGCTAAACCGACGCTTTCTGAGGACAACCATGTTAAGAAGACTTCCCATACACATTGGGCTGCCCCTCTTGTTTTCGGCGATGGCCTGCGTGGCTGTTTCCGCGTCGACGCTGACCGTTGGGAAACCCAATACTTCGTGTCCGAATGCTCAGTACACCTCCATTACTGCGGCCGTGAATGCAGCCTCCCCGGGCGACTTGATCGCCATATGTCCGGCCACCTATCCCGAACAACTGATCATCACGATGCCCCTTACTCTCCAGGGCGTGTCGACCGACGTGAACGGTAACGATGTCAATCGGGTTTTGCTCCAGCCCGTCTTGCAGGACGTGGGTGGTCTGCCGGTCGAGGCCGTCATCACCGTAATGAACACTGGGGGCGTCAAAATTGAAGACCTCGCCATCGACGCCAGCAAGAACTCGGCCCGGGGTTGTAACCCCAGTCTCGCCGATATCCACTATTTCAATGCTTCCGGCGTTGTGGCCAATAACGCTCTCTTCGGAGCAGAACTGGCGCACCAGAACTGTGGTGAAATCTTCCCTGATAATGGCTTCGGAGTTCTGGTCGATTCCAGCCGTCCTGGTCCATTCCGGGTCTCGGTTGAGCACAACAGTATCCGCGACTTCACCCAGGGCGGAGTTCAGGCGACAAACACAGGAGTGCTGGTAAAAGTCGAAGGGAACCACATTGCGGGTGTCGGCCCGAGCATCCCGGACCAGTTTGGAATCTCGATCTCGCAGGGCGCGGCGGGACAGATCAAGGGTAACTTCATCACGCTAGGTTCATGCCGCAAATTGTCCTACACGGCTTGCTTATCTGTCGGGAGCGTAGGGATCACGCTGAGCGAGATTGTGGACGGTTCGGTCGTCGACCATAACGTCGTCAGCGATGCCCAGAGTGGCATCGAGATCAGCGGCAACAAGATCCAGGTTACCAACAATCTGATCAGCAACATCGACCTGTTTGATGGAATTGACCTCGGGTTGGTCAGCAACAGCCTGATTGACGGCAACACCATCTTTAACGTCACGCCTCTTAGCAACGAAAGCTGCGGCGTTTACGAAATTTCCGGCGCCGGCATCGTCGGCAATACCATCTCGAATACAACCGTGAACGACGCCTACTGCGGCGTGCTCTACATTACCGTCGATCAGGTCGGTCCGGGAAACTACTACAACACGCTCTATACCACTTTGAACGGAGATCTTTTGCAGAGCGGATTCCCCCCAACCTCAGAGCCTTAGCAGATAATCAGAAAATCGCTGATTTCTTCAATTGGCCGCGGCGACTATGACCTTGGGCTCGATTTCAGGTGTGTCCAGCTTTTCGAGCTGTTTCCTCGCGCTGAATTGAGGATTCCGTCGCGTGACCTTCGTAATGGTCTCAGCCCTCGGTCGTCGTGTTTCCGCCGCCTTGCGCCCCCTATAATCCGGTCAAACCCAGAAAAGCGGCGCCGGTAGAATCCTCGCTCTTGAAATTCTGCGAGATTCATCCGCCGCGCAAAAACTATGCCGGAGTTGAGTCAAAAGCAAAGCGGGCCTTCCGCAGCCTCAACGACATGGCTCTACAATCCATGGCTCGATCTGATCGTGGGTTGCGGTGCATGGTCGGCTCCTCTTCTGCTTCTTTCATATTCCTTCATTGCACCGAGCGCACGAGCTTCGGTGGCGTTCTATGCTCTGGCGCTGGTTTTCAATTATCCGCACTACATGGCCACGATTTACCGCGCCTACCATCGCCCCGAGGACTTCCAGAAGTATCGATTCTTCACCGTCTACACGACTGCATTGATTTTGCTCACTGTTCTGGTGGCGCACTTTTGGTTGGGGATACTGCCGTGGCTTCTGACTATCTATATCACCTGGAGTCCGTGGCATTACAGTGGCCAGAATTATGGACTGTTCATGATGTTTGCCCGCCGGGCTGGCGCGACTCTCAGCAAGGATGAACGCCACGCGGCCTATGGTGCGTTTATAGCGTCGTATCTCATTTTGTTTCTGAGCTTCCACGCCGGGCCGTCCTCCGATCCGCTGTTCATTTCGCTCGGGATTCCTGCGGCCGCAGCACGCTATGGGCAAGTCACGCTTGGCATCGCTTTCGTTGTGCTTTCCGCTTACGCTTGGTCCGCGCTGCTGCGCGGCATCGAATGGCGAAAGCTCCTGCCATGCATGACGCTGTTCTCCTCGCAGTTTCTCTGGTTTTTGCTTCCTGCCGCCATTGCCGTGTTCAAGAGCGCCGGGATCATGCAAAACCGTTACAGCACCGGCGTTCTAGCCGTGATGCACTCGGCGCAGTATCTCTGGGTCACAAGTTATTACGCGCGGCGCGAGGCCAGGCAAGCGGTGGCGCAGAACTGGCGACCGTTGGCTTATTTTGCTGTGCTGGTGACCGGAGGAATCGCTCTCTTCGTTCCCGGACCATGGCTCGCCAGCCGCGTTTTCCACCACGACTTTACGGTCAGCTTTCTTATCTTCACGGCGCTGGTGAATTTGCACCACTTCATCCTCGACGGCGCCATTTGGAAGCTGCGCGACGGCCGGGTGGCATCTCTGCTGCTCAATTCGAGAGACAAACTCACGAACGTAGCGTCGGAGGCGCATGGCGGTCTGGCAGCAACCTGGCGATGGATTTCGGGAGGTAACGTTGCCGCACGTGCTCTGCGCGTGAGTGCAGCTCTCCTGCTTCTTACGTGGGGAATCGTTGATCAAGCCCGTTATTATTTTTCCCTTCGCGCTGAAGATCTCCACGACTTGCAACGTGCAGCGTTGCTGGACTCGTTCGACAGCCCTACGCAGATGCGTCTTGCGCATAGGGAACTCGAGGACGGCTACCCACAACAAGCCGAGATCGCATGGAAAAAAGCGATCCAATCGAACCCTGCCGACTTGGCGCCTCGGCAGCAACTGCTGCACTTCCTCATCGAGCAGAAACGCTTTGACGAGGCTTACGACTTAACCCAAGCATCTCTGGTGTATGCTCCTCAGGACCCAAGTCTCTGGCTCGACCGAGGCCTGTTGGCCGAGCAGCGCGGCCATTCCGACCAGGCAATCGAAAGCTGGAGTCGCGCCATCGCCATCGACCCCGGCCAGACGCTCGCGCACCTGTATCTGGCCGGTGAACTGGACCGCTCCGGCAAAGCGCAGGACGCGGTCGTGCATTACAAAGCATTCCTGAACGCAATCGCGCGCCAACCGGCAGACATGCGGCCGCCACCGGAAAAGGTGATTGCGATTGTGATCCGCACCGCGCATTGTATGGCGCACGCCTCTCAAGAAGCGGAAGCGCTTCAGTGGTACGAATTAGCGGCAAAGTTAGCCGCGCAGACCAAACAGGTGAAACTGGAAAGCGTCGCAGATGTGAACGAGGCTGCCCTTCAGGCAAAGGCCGGTAAATCCTCCGAGGCGCTCCAACTGTACCAGCATGCACTGCAGCTGGATGATTCGATCGGCGACACGACTTCCAGCGCCGAAGACTGGCTGGCCTATGGTCGTTTTCTCGAAAACTCCGGCTTTCCATTCCGGTTGGCCTATGGCTGCTTCGTCAAATCCGAAAGCCTGCAAGGCTCACTGCCAGATGCGTCGCAACGCCAATATTTGGCCGACCTGACACAGGAGGCCGCCAGGCGAATCGGAGCCGCAGCCAAACAAATCCGTCGTGATCCCGAACCTACCCTGCGCGAAGCCTTGGCGCTTCATCAATAACACGCTTCAGCGAAGCAGATGATCTCGTGGCCGCGCGATTCGCGTCGTCCGGACGAGGGCCGGTATTCCTGGCGCGAGGAGAGAGGATTTTGCGCTTGGCAATGGAATTCTGAGATCTGGACGAAAAACCTCAACCCAACCGGCTAAGGATTGGTGAAAAATCTGGGTAAGCACCCGAACAGGTCATAGTCCAAGTTCTGATTCATGGCTGGAAAAAGTACGAGCCCGTCCGTGATCTTCTGCGATTTCGTGAATCAGGAACATACTGGATGGGCAGTGACTCAGCTCCCCCAAGCCGAGCCAGAGAGGCGTTCTCCGCGGGTGCGACTGGTGGAGTTGACCCCCATCGTCCTTCGCTGTCAGGACGGCCACCGGGTGTCGGGGAGGTTGCAGTGTGTTTCCATGACCGGTGGCTTGGTTGCGGGGACTTCGCCCTTGCCGCCGGGTTCACTGGTCCGGCTGATGTTCATCACGCCCAAAGGACCGGTGGCCGGGATGGCAGAAATGTTGCACCCTGTTTCCTGGACCGAGCAACCATTCCGTTTTGCTGCAATCCCGGAATCTGATCGGCATCGCCTGCGAGCAATAATCCAACCCGTGATCGGGCGAAAAAAGTAGCGCCTAGAGCGACACTCGCCGCTGGACCTTATATCGGCCACCCGAATCATGGCCCGCTGATGCTTCGGGGAACTTTCCACCCCGTTGGCCCGTACACTTTGCTAACCGATTGTTGCGGGTTTCGTCTATCTGGCAGCGGAGTTAAAGCATGAAAACGACACAAGCGTGGGGATGTCTGGCGGCGGGCGTGCTGGCTGCCGGACTAAACGCGGCTTATCACGATGGCGGCCTTCAGTGGGTACACCGTGTAACCGATCGTGTGGAGCAGAATTCGACGGGGGTGCTGGCTCTCGCTTCAGGACAAGCCGAGCGCTTCCTGGCCGAGGCCAGGCTACTCACGGCGCACCCGGAAGCCGCCTCAGTCAGCGTCAGGTCAGTGTTTTCGGAAGTCAAGGCGAGGGTGGGCGATGAGACGCTGTCGAACGTCGAGGCGAGGGTAGCTCGCTGCCAGGCGCAATCCGCACGTGTGGAGGCGATGTCGGCTCGGGAGGAAGCTCGGCTGGCGCGAATCGAGGCAATCCGGGCGAAGATTGAGGCTCGGCTGGCGGCTCGAGTTCTTGTCCCCGTGGCGGTCACGGTTCCGGTCTGCCCGCGGGTCCACATTCCACGGTTGCCGAGGATCAACGTCCCGGCTCCGGTAGTTCGCAGTGAGATGCCGGGGAGCGGTCCGGTTTAACACAACACAAAGTTTCCTTTCTTCTGGGTGCACGGGCGCGGAAAACCTGCCGCGCCCGGCTTTTTTCTCAGCAATTTCCATGACATTCGCCGCATCTCGTCCTTATATCATCTGAGGAGCTACGAGCAACGAGGAACCTGCTTTTTACCCGACTCCGCAAACATCAGGTTCCTCCGCCGTCGCCGCGCGACAGGCCGGAATAACAAGCTTTCGCTTTGAAAATATCTGCCCTTACCCAATCCGGTTCCCGGTTGTGCAAAACAACATCTTTTTGCCTATCCCGAAAAGACAAATGCGGATATAGTGAAAAAGCTCAGCGATTCCCCGACGACAACTGACCTGGAATGATGGCGCGGAAGACCGATCCCACCATCCTGCAGGAAGATTTGTACCCACCCAGGTTTTCGGGCACCGAACCTGTTCGCGACGAACTGGACGACGCGCGGTTGATTGACCTGGACGTGGACGAGGAATCTCCCTTCCTGCGTGCGCAAAGGCGCGTCTCTGCCCGGCGCAGCGCGCTCCCGAAAAAAACTGCGCACAGTCTGCTGCGGGCCGCATCCGCGGCCGGGATTCTATGCGCGGCCGCGCTGGTGGTTGCTGCCCTGTACCTTTATGGCGAGCGCTCCTGGCGTTTCCGCGTCAATTCCAGCGACAACATCGAAATCGCCGGCACCGAAAACGTGAGCAAGGCGCAAATCATGGAAGTGATGGGCGCCGATATGGGGCGCAACATCTTCTTCGTGCCCCTGGCCGAGCAACGGGCACAACTGGAGCAGATCCCCTGGGTCGAATCGGCCAGCGTGATGCGCTTCGTGCCGAACCGCCTTAAGGTCGAAATTCACGAGCGAACTCCCGTGGCATTCGCGCGCCTTGGGTCGCGAATCTCGCTGATCGACGCGGGCGGTACGTTGATGGAACTCCCGCGCAAGCGCAAGTACTCCTTTCCGGTGATTCTTGGCATGAATCCGGGCGAGCCGCTCTCGACCCGCGCTCCGCGCATGAAGGCGTATAGCGAACTTGTGGACGAACTGGATTCCGGAGGGGGGCACTATTCGCAGGATCTGAGCGAGGTAGATCTTTCCGATCTCGACGATTTGAAGGTGCGGGTGAATGATCCCGCCGGTGACGTTCTGTTGCATTTAGGGTCGTCGGACTACCTCAAGCGCTACAAGATCTATGTCAGCCACCTGCAGGAATGGCGGCGGCAGTTTCAGAAGCTGGAATCGGTAAACCTGCGCTATGACAACCAGGTGATCGTCAATCCCGACATGGAGGGAAAACCGAGGCAGGCCACGCTTTCATCTGCAGCGGCGAAGGCGTCAGCAGCAGGAGTGAAGCCGGCAGCGCTCGCGACGCGGGTTGGGTTGAAGGAGCAGGCTGTCCCCAAGCCCGCCTTCGAGCTCTCGCAGAAAAAGCTCGATCCGAAAGCGGCGCTAAAGAAGCCAACGGCAAAAACGAAAGTGAAAAGGACGAAAGCGAAGGCCGCCAAGGGCACAACCGCCACCCGAGTGGCGACGAACGCGGCCGCGTCGGGAGCGAAAGCGCCGATCGCGCCTCAGGCTGTACCAGCGAAACCGGAAACAAAGAAACCAGCGCAGCCGGCGTCGCCAGCAATGGCGACCGCGGGCAGTTCGAAGCCGAGTCCAGCGATTGCGAAGGAACCGGCGGATACGAGTCCAAATTAATGAAGCCAGGAAATTCATAGAGCATGGGGAACCAGCAAGGCAGCTTCTTAACGGCGATTGATGTGGGCAGCGCCAAGACATGCGCGCTGATGGCGGAGCAGACGGACAGCGGCATGCGCTATCGCGGCCACGGCGTAGCCGAATCGCGCGGCTCGCGCAAAGGCGTCATCGTGGAGCTCGACAAGGCTGTGGCGGCAGTGCAGAAGGCGGTGGAAGCCGCGGAAGACCTGGCGGGAGCGCCCATCGAGAACGCGATCGTCGGTGTCG
>Ga0187784_10004682_pt1 | contig 11068 bp, 9 predicted proteins | sample 1015_SJ02_MP15_2_FD_132964 | JGI IMG/M metagenome (GOLD analysis project Ga0187784, IMG submission 132964) | Tropical peat soil microbial communities from peatlands in Department of Meta, Colombia - 1015_SJ02_MP15_20_MG | ecosystem: Environmental > Terrestrial > Soil > Wetlands > Peat | place... | reverse complement strand
CGGTTTGGTTTGTTACGGTTAGGATGCATGCAATTCCCGGGTCGGAGATGAGGTATATCAACGCGTAATGGTCGAGCCAAGTTTTGCCTCTGTATGGCGGTTTATTTACACCGAAATCTTTGAACAACCGCTCAAGAACCCAACGCTCCGCCGGGTTCAACCACACGTCGTCAACCCTTTCACCGTTGATACTCCACATGACTTGCCTAGGATGCGCTACCTTGTCCGTGTAATCTGCTACCTCATACAATTCCTTACCCGCAAAAGATCCTAGTTGTGAGAGGTCGGGCACTCTACCGAGGAAATATTGGAGGACGGCCTGAAATGGTTTATCGATCTCGAAATGGTTCTTGCCGTACGAATTCGACAGATGACCGTAAACATCATCCATCCGGCAACACCACGATGTCCCGGGCGATTCGCGCTTATCAGGCTTCTCTTATGGTGCGCCCCGCTGGCCAGATGGTCGAGTTCTTGTTTCAGTCAGAAGCGCGATGAAATCTTTCCGTCTTCAGTCTTGATCTACGGCGTGGGTTCTCGGACTGACGGAAACGTGCATGATTAGTTGGCGAAAACGGACGTTCCGCGGATTTTCTTCACCAGGCCGAAAATCCTCTGCCGAGGAGTTGCATTGCTATGACTATCTTTTGTGCGTTCTTGGTCCCTTCGGCTATGACGGCTTGTCTGACTACTCGGAAAATATGTTCTATGTCATACTCAGTTGTTGTTCCTGCTCCTCCGTACCATTCAAGGACGTCGCTCACTGCCTTGACGCAGAGTTCAGACGCGACAAGTTTGGCGGTTGAGGCTGCGGTCATAGCGTCAAAGAATGAGGCTTTGCCATTGTGGTATCTGTCAATCATCCAAGCCGCACGGTAAGTTAGCCACTTGGCGGCCTGTACGTTTGAATAGTCCTCGGAGAGTTCGAACTGTAGACCCTCGTGTTTTCCAATCTCCCGGCCGAAAGCCTTTCGCTGTTTGAGGTATTCGATTCCCTTCTCGATTGCAGCTTCGGCCGCAGCGACGATACTCATTGTCGTCGGAACCCTAGCGTGTACGAAAGATTCGTAGGTCATCTGGTAGCCTGTTCCTTCGAAACCTACCATGTAATTCTCCGGGACGAGTGTATTCTCATATCGAACACCGCCGATGTCTACGCCCATGCCTGCAAACATAGACGTTGTGATGCCCTTGGAGTCGGACGGGATGTACAGTAGGCTCATGCCTTTGCTACCTAGCTCTGGTCGCGTCTTGACTGAGGTTATGTATCCTCCGCCGAACTTGACTACTTCCGGAACACAACTCACCATCGATTTCTCTCCATTCACGACGTATCCCTGGTCGGATTTCTTCGCGGTGGTTGTTATGGCGGTGAAATCTGTCCCGCAGCCTGGTTCGGTTGAGTGAAGAGGCGTTACCCAGCCTTGCTTCACAACTTTCGGTAGGACTTCTTCTTTCAGGTCGGCGCTACCGTAAGCGCCGATTAGGCGGGCACAAGCAGCTCCGTACCAGGCGGGAAGGCCTGCGAAGCCCGTCGCGTCGCCCTTTGTAAGTTCCTCAACGGCAATTATGAACGTAACATAATCTGTAGCGCTCCCGCCGAACTCCGTGGGAACTAGTAGGCCGAAGAGGCCGGCCGCCGTGAAGTCCTTATGAACCTCGGGCACCAACGCCCGGGCCTGCATCAGTTCCTTAACTCTTGGAGCTGCTGATTTCGCCATCAGGTCACGTATAGTTCTCCGGAAGAGATCTTGCTCTTCTGTGAAAGTAAAATCTAAAGGCAATTCAAGCCCTTCTTTACTTCCCCTTAAACTCCGGTTTCCTTTTCGACATGAAGGCCGAGACGCCTTCCATAACATCTTTCGTAGACAGGACAATGCCAAAAGCGTTTGCTTCCATTTTCAAACCTACGTCCAAAGGGACTTGGGTTCCGAGGTTCAAGGATTCTTTAGCAAGTCTGAGAGCGACTGGTGGGCCTTCGGCGAGCTTGTTCGCGAGGGCAGTCGTTTCTTCCACTAATTTTGTTCTGGGTACGACTTTGGTGACTAGGCCTATCTTCGCGGCTTCCTCGGCGGAGACACGTTCGGCGAGCAATATCATTTGCTTGGCCTTTGCTAGCCCGACGATCCTAACAAGTCGCTGCGTACCCCCCCACCCTGGAATGAGGCCGAGGTTTGTCTCGGGCTGGCCCAACTCACAATTTTCCGAAGCAATTCTGAAGTCGCAGCCCAACGCCATCTCCAACCCTCCGCCAAGGGCGTAGCCGTTGATGCAGGCGATTACAGGTTTACCAATTCGCTCAAGTCTAGTAAAGAGCGCCTGTCCCTTTGCCGCCGCCTCCGCAGCCATCGAAGGAGTTACGCCCGTAAAGGCCGTAACGTCTGCGCCGGCACTGAATGCCTTGTCTCCGGCGCCGGTGATGACGATGCATCTTACCTCCTTGTCGCCTTCAAAATCGTTGAGGGCCGCATGCATTTCATCGATCATTTCGGAGGTGAGGGTGTTTAATCTGTGAGGTCTGTTTAGCGTTAACCAGCCGACGGCCCCATCTTTCTTAACAATTATCAATTCGTATTTCTTGGGTTCACTCATTCGTCATACTCTCTAGTGGGATAAATGTACTCGCGGTTAGTTCCCGCTACACGTATTTGAAAACCGTGAATATAGTGTACTTATCCTCTTGCTCGAACTTACGACTTGTTAGCTTGCGTAACTGTAGAATCCTCGTTTACTCTTACGCCCAAGCCAACCCTTAGCCACGTAATCTTCAAGCAGAGGGCAGGGCTTGTACGATGGGTCGTTGAGCCTGGCATTCAGTTCTTTGAGCTTTTCAATAACGGTGTCCAATCCCACACGATCGCCGAGTTCGCATGGGCCGGACGGCCATCCCGCTCCGAACTTCATCGCCGTGTCTATATCCTCCGGGACCGCGACTCCCTCATGAATAAGCCAAGAAGCTCCGTTGATCGCTGTAACGTAGATTCGGTCAACGTCGAATTCGTCCGCGAGTTCGAACGGGATCCTCGGTCGGCCGGTCTTCCAGTTGTAGAATCCCTCCCCCGATTTCTGACCTAGCTTTCCAGCCTTGACCATAGGTTCAACGACGGGGGGCACTTTTACTCTGTCCGAGTATTCAGAAGCCATTTCCTTCGAAGCGCTGTCGATGATGTCAAGACCAACGAAGTCCGCGAGTTCGAAGATGCCCATTGGGAATCCCGCCTTGTATTTGACCGCGGAGTCGATTTGGTCTCTCGTCGCCTCGCCGCGATGCATCGCCCAGAAGGCTTCGTTAAAGACGTAGCCCAAGACGCTGTTTACTATGAAGCCCCGGACATCTTTCCTGACTAAGACTGGGGTCTTTCCCAGTTTCTTCGCAAGTCTGGTCGTCGTCTGAGCGGTTTCATCATTTGTACTGGCCCCTTTCACTACCTCCACTAGGGGCATCAGCTGGGGTGGGTTGAAGAAGTGCATTCCAACAACCCTCTCTGCTCGTTTCGTTGCTGAACCCAGAGCTGTTATACTAAGCGTTGATGTGTTAGACGCGAGTATCGCGTGAGGCGGCGCGTTTGCGTCTATCTCGTGGAAGATCTTCTTTTTGAGATCCAGGTCCTCCGGAGCGGCTTCAATCACAAAGTCGGCGTTGGAGACTGTGTTAGCGTATCCATCAACTAGCTTTATTCTTGCCAGGGCGGCGTCCATCTCTTCCTGTCGTATGGTCCTTTTCTCAACGAATTTTTCTAAACTCCACTTTATGCGGTCGAATCCCTTCTGCATAAACTCGCGATTGATGTCAGTCATTGAGACCCCTAAGCCAGCCATTGCCATTATCTGAGCTATGGCGTGGCCCATGGATCCGGCTCCAATCACCGCGACTTGATTTACTCCTTTCTCTGACATCTCAACTCTTCACCGTGACCTTGATCTAGTCTGAGTCTCATTTGATAAGCGTGAACCCGTAGCTGGGTCCGTCCTGGGACTGGACTGCGGCAAGCTTCACTTTTGCACCTACTTTCACGTCGCTTAGTTTGGCGGTCGTTAACCATGCGAGCACGGTGACACCTGCATTCATTCTTGCAACGGCGACTGTGTAGGTCGGATGGTTCTGGAAGCTGGCTGGTCGAATTACGATGTGCGTGAAAGTTTCGATCTCTCCGTCTCCCTGGATGTCGATCCACTCGACATCCCGATTGAGGCAGTGTGAGCAATCCACCGCGGGAGGGAACGAAATGCGTCCGCATTTCTTGCATTTCGACGCGTACACCTTTCCTTTCTCAAGTCCTTCCCAGAACTCTCTGAGTTTTTCAGTTGGGAGTTCGAAGATGAATGTGATTGGTCTTGACTTGAGTCTTCTTACCGGCGGGCTAAGTGCCGTTTCCTATCAACTCCTAAGAACCGTCACGTAGCAGTAGTGTCCTGTGCCGCCTACGTTATGAGCTAACGCTAAGCCGTTCTTTATTGGTGCCTGCGTCTTGCCTGCCTGCTTTCGTAGTTGGCGAGTTAAGCCGACCATCATGGAGACGCCTGTTGCGCCTATGGGGTGCCCCTTGGCTTTGAGTCCTCCATCGACATTCACAGCGATCTTACCTCCGATCTCAGTTTGCCCCTCGTCGATCATCTTTCCCGCATCGCCCTTCTTGCAGAGTCCTAAATCCTCATAAGCCAAGAGTTCTGCTATCGTGAAGCAGTCGTGTACGTCGGCAACGTCGAATTGGTCCGGTCCTACGTTTGCTTTCTTGAAAGCTTTCTCGGAGGCAATTACCGTCGCTTCTAGCCCAGCATACCCCGAGCGTTTGCTTATGTTCGCCGTATCTGAGGAAGTTCCAATTGCATCTATCCAGACCGGGCTGTCCGTTAGCGATTTTGCTTTCTCCTCGGATGCTAAGATCACAGCCGCGGCGCCGTCACTGATAGGGGAGCAGTCGTACAGTTTCAGCGGCCACGCAACCATGCGCGAGGATAGGACGTCATCGATCTTGATGGCGCGTTGGAGATGAGCGTAGGGGTTCATTGCGCCGTACTTGTGGTTCTTCACTGCGACCTCCGCAAGCTGTTCCTCTGTTGTTCCGAACTTCTTCATGTGTGCCGTAGCATGAAGGGCGTAGTAGCCAGGGAATGTCATGCCGAAATTGTGAAACTCCCACGTGTAGTACCCCGCTCGTCCAATAAGCTCGACTGCAGTCAGGGTATCTATCTCCGTCATCTTCTCGATTCCAACTGCCATTGCCACATCGTTTTGGCCGCTCGCGATCGTGTTGTAGGCCGTCGCTACGGCCGCGCTTCCCGAAGCGCATGCTGCCTCGCATCTCACTAATCCTTTCCCGCTTAGGCCTATGTATTCTGAAACCACGACGGCAGGCAGGAATTCTTCGTACCAGCCGCCTGCGGTTCCAACGCTTAGAAATTCCACGTCCTTCGGGGTTACGTTTGCGTCTTGGTAGGCCGGTTTGGCCGCTTCAAAAGCCAGTTCAGGTAGGTTAACGTCGCGTCTGTCACCGAATCTTGAATGGCCTACGCCGACTATTGCAACTCTTCTCACACAGAAATCCTCCCTTAGTGGTTCAGCTTGCCACCTGTAATTCCTTTGGGTGCTCCTTCCTCAGTTCTCGCCTTAACACTTTCCCTACGGCAGTTTTCGGAAGCCCCGTTTTGAATTCGACAAACTTAGGTGCCTTGAACGAGGCGATTCTTTCCTTGCAGAATTTCGAGAGTTCCTCTGCGGTAACTTGCCCTTCGCTTCCTCTCTTTAACACTACGAATGCCTTCACTGCTTCCCCGGTCCTCTCGTCCGGTATGCCGACCACGGCCGCTTCCTGAACGGCGGGGTGCTCAAACAATGTCTCCTCTACTTCCCTAGGCCATACTTTGAAGCCTGAAACGTCGATCATGTCCTTCTTTCGATCAACTATCCTGAAGTATCCGTCAGGGTCCATGATTGCGATATCGCCTGTGTGGAACCAACCGTCCCGAATCGCTACCTTGTTGTCGTCGGGTTTATTCCAATAGCCCATCATAACCTGTGGACCACGGATGACCAGTTCGCCTGCCTCGCCGGGAGGAAGGTCGGTTTCGCCGCGCTCCAAATCGACAACCTTCGCTTGCGTGTCCGAGACCGGGATACCAATGGAGCCGACGCGGTTCTTCTTTGGATCGTCTAACGGATTCACGTGCGTGACTGGGCTGGTTTCGGTTAACCCGTAGCCTTCAACGAGGCGTCCGCTTGTTAGGGCCTCGAATTTTCTCTGAACTTCAAGTGGAAGCGCTGAGGCGCCGGATATGCAAAGCTTGATTGACCGCAGATCATGCTTCTCAACGCCGGGTGAGTTGATGAGTGCAATGTACATTGTGGGTACGCCACAGAAGATAGCTGGGCGGTATTTTTCGATCGCCTTGATCACGCCGGGGATATCTCGAGGGTCTGGCAGCATTACCATGGTCGACCGCATGTAGATTGGTGAATTCATGGCTACGGTCATTCCGAAGATGTGAAAGAGCGGCAGGACTGACAGGTGAATCTCCTCAGGACGCAATACGCCCCAAGCTCTGACTTGTTCTATGTTTGCGATCAAGTTAGAGTGAGTTAGCATTGCTCCTTTTGGAATTCCCGTGGTTCCCCCCGTGTATTGAAGAAGGGCCAGATCTTTGCTCGGCTCTATCTGAACCGGCTTCAGTGGTACTCGCGTGGTGTCGAGGAGGCCTTTCATATCTTTGGCGCCGGGACACGGGTAAGACTTCACTCCCTTGAGGGGCGATAAGACCCTGAGAGCAGATGGGAGGTAATCACGAACGCTGGTGCTCACGATCCCCGTCAGTTTCGTTTCGCTTGCGACCGAATGAACAAAGGGGTACAACTTATCCCAAGAAACGATGACCTTCGCCCCCGAGTCTTTCAGAATGTGTCCGATCTCTCTTTCCTTGTACAACGGACTGCAGGCCACGACAATGGCGCCAGCTCTTAGCGCGCCATAATAAGCGATAACGAATTGGGGAACGTTCGGCAAGTAGATTGCAACGCGGTCGCCCTTTTCGATTCCCATACTTTGTAATGCCGCGCCGAACTTATCGGCGAGGCCGTCGAGTTCCTTGAACGTGATGCAGGAACCGAAGTAGTTGACTGCTACCTGTTTAGGTGACGCGGCGGCAGAATTTCGAAGAAGTTCGCCCAGAGAAGTCAGAGGGTACTCTATGTGTTGAGGGACATCCTTCGGCCACGAGCTTAGCCAAGGATTTTCCAAGAAAACATCGCACTCGTATACGAGCCGATCACACTAATCATCTTGACGGTCGATTTTTTCAGGCGAGAAAACGTGAAACGAAGTCTGGTCGCGTGATTTTTTCTAATCCGCCATAAGCGTCTTTATGGTTTCACAAGAGTCCGCGGTCGCACGACTGTCCTGCACGGATAGTGAGGCGATCGGAAGGGCCACACCCGATTGCCTGAAATCCTCCAGCCTCCTCCGGCATTCTTCAGGCGAACCGGCCAGCGCCACAGAATTTATCAGCCGCTCGCTCACTTCTTTTGTTGCGCCGTTCCTATCGCCGCGTTGCCAAGCCTCATTGATCTTACTTGCTTCGGATGCGAACCCAGATTCACTGATTATCCGGCGGTAGTACATTCCCATACCTCCGACATAGTAAGCAATTGCTCTCGCAATGGCAGCCTGTGCTTCCCTGCAATTCTCCGAGACGACTGTTGGCAACAGGGCTGCGACATCGAATTTTTCGAGCGATCTTCCAGCTTCGTTGGCTCCGTTTTCTATCTGTTTAATGGTATTGGGAATAGCTTGGAGCGAACACAAGTAGAGTAGAACGCCGTCCGCAATCTCGCCCGCCAAACGCAGCATCTTGGGGCCGAGGGCGGCGATGTAGATCGGCACAGCGTGTTTCGGGCCCGTAGCCAATTTGAAGCCACCAACATGAAAGAACGAGCCTTGAAAATCCGTTGACGCACCCGATAAGGCGAGTCGAGCTATTTTCACGGTTTCCCTGACTCGGGTTAGAGGGCGTTTGTAGGGAATCCCATGCCAACGTTCCACCACACCGGGTCCGCTGGAGCCGACGCCTAGAATCGCTCTCCCATTTGAAAGTTCGTCAAGTGTTGCGGCACCCATTGCGAGTGTGGCGGGGCTTCGAGAGTACACGTTGACTATCCCAGTTCCTAGCTTCACGTGACTGGTGTCGCGGGCGATCGCTCCGAGAGCCAGCAACGCATCCCTTCCCCAAGCTTCAGGAATCCAAACGGATTCGACACCAGCCTGATCAGCGAAACGCGCACAAGTGAGAATGTTTTGCAGATCGTTTTCTCTCCAGCTGAACGCTATCCCCAATCTCTTCATGCCAATCATTTCCAGCGTTCATACTTCTTGTTGTATAGAGTTGCCGTCGCGCAAATTCAACTCGCCGACGTGCATAAACAAAAAGCTAATGCGACGAGTAAAATAGCATTTGCTGGGAAGCGAGATCGAGGTCTAAACTAAATTGGACTACCGGAGGGTGTCTGGCGTTTTCCTATTCGTTGGCTCGTCGCAATTCGTTATCGCTTTGACAATAGCTGAAGTTCTGTATCCAGCGTATAGCGTTTCCCAGAACTACATCAGCGACCTTGGAGCAACATGCCGTGCAACTTGTCAAGTGGTTCAACCCACTGCACCATTTTCAATGCCTCTGTCTTCCTTCTGGGGATTTTTGGGATCTTGGCCAGTTCTTGTATGTGGCGTGGTATGCACGACCGGACTCTATCCGTTTTTGTGGGCCTGACGGGCTTGGGTGCTATGGGTGTGGGTTCTTTCCCGAAACTGCCGGCATGGGCCCCGGGGGAATGGAACGCATGATAGTCTACCCGGCTCCGATTTGGGCAGTGGGTTTCGGCGCTTCTCTAAGCTCGTCCTCGCCAGGTTCGAATGAGAAGTAGCGTTGTGTAGTTAGCCGATCTTTGGATCCTCTTCCGAATAACCGTTCGCTCAACCGGCGGACCCGGATAATCGTTAGTGTTAGCGATTAAAGAGAGCTAAGCGTTTTTCTGCGCCAAAACCTCTGCAGGAACGATTTCTCTACGCAAAAGCTAATTCTGACTTTTGCCAAATAGTCGCGCTGGAATTTTAATGAGCGGAATTCGAAGGCGACACATGCTCATGACGCCTCTCTTGGTTACCGCCCTCATTTTGGTTGTGGCACTACCTCTTCAGGTGAATGCTGCATCTCCCTGCAAAGGAACTTGGAATGGAGCCATCGGACCGGGTTCGGGTACAGTTTCCGTACTCGGTTCGAACCAACAGATTACCACGACTTCAACCGTGAGTGGGACCTTCGATGGTGACACGACTCATGGCACCCTGGTAGGAACGATCAATACCAACTACACGGTGCCGAGCTTGAGCCAAAAAGGGCAGGTTTCAAGCACCGTGACCGGTACCTACGTCATGAACGTAGCTTCTAATGGCACGGTGACCGGTACGGGCAGCATCCCCCTGAGCGGAGGTTTCAGTGGAGAATTCAAAATGAGGTTCCAAGGGCAACTCTCCCAGACAGGAACCTTGACGGGAACGTGGAACGGGACGCTTGCCGTGACCCAAGTCACTTACATGGGTATGGGTCTCGGCGCTAACATCTCCGCGCCGGGTTCCGGTCAATTCACGGGGACTACACAAAGCTAGCTTTCCGAGAGGTCATTCTTCCTCCAAACGGTCCAATCTCAAGCAGATCGGCTCGGCCGAATTTGCTGACTCTTCAATGAGAATTCAAACGCGCAGAAGATCTTGTCCCGCAGCTTTCAAAGCTCGCAGTTAATACTGGATGCGACCATCTTTATTTTGAATGTGTGCCTACTACAGATTCTGGTTCCCGTGTCAAAGTATTCGCACGATTGCCACGGAGGCTGGTAAACAGTTGGAAGTGGAGTTTCATTCCGGGAGTCTCCTCCTCCGAGGCGAACTATATCTGTCTGTACGGCAACCGGCTCCGGCGATTCTTGTTTGTCATGCGATGCATGCGGGGGGGTTCAGGTGGCTTCCGCTATACCGATCATTCGCAGAGAAAGCTTCCGCACGTGGTTTCGCGTGCCTCATATTTGATTTTCGAGGTTGCGGTAGAAGTGAGGGGCAGTTCGATTACGGTTGGGGGGAGCAGGAAGATGCGCGTGCTGCGTTTGAGTTCCTGCTGAATTGCAACGAGGTGAATCCTTCCAGAGCGTTTGTGGTGGGTAGGAGTCTAGGCGGAACAATCGCCGTATATGCTTTGGCTCGTGACTTCAGGGTCAAAGGAATCGCGCTCTGGGCAACACCTCCCGACCACCACAAGAATATCAGAAACTTCATCGTGAAAAGGTACGGAAGACTCCGTTACGCAACATTCCTTCTTCTCTCCTACTTAGACAGCCTCCATGACCTAGGCAAAACGTCAAGGATTGAACTGTTCGGCCTCCAGTTGCGATTGAAGGATCTGCGGCGCAAGACGATGTCGCTCCACAGCCCAACGGTTCTTGGCGTCGAGCGTGCACCAGTCCTCCTGCTCCTAGGAGACAAGGATGAGTATGTGACTCAGCAAGAAATCAAGGACTTCGAGAAGGCGATAGATGGGAAGGTTCGAAGTCAAATCCTGCCGAACACGGGACACACCTTCAAGAGAGCGGAAACCTCACTGATCGAAGCTACCCTAGGATGGTTTGAGGAGCTTCTCAAAGAGAGTTAGGCCCTTCGATGTCCAAGATATCTGAAATCAACTTACGTCTGACAAGACAGTCGCAGCTTATGGAATAGAACCTACCTAAACCGCCAACTGTCAGGCCTAGACTGCAGAATCCAAGCCCGGTTTGCTGGGATTTCTTGCTGGGAAATTCTGGCCGTTCAGAGAGTGTTCTTGTGTTTCGTTGAAAAAGAGAGAGGGTACGAGCGCATGCGCGCTCGGACGCTTACTTGCGTCTGCGTTTGAGTAGATAGACCGACGCTGCTAACGCTGAGAAGGCGACAACCGCTACTCCGCTGAATTCTGGTACGGGTATGTTGCTCTGTTCCAGATACACGTTCTGACCGGTGCCAGTTTCGCCTGGGCTTATTGAGACGCTCCAGGTTTGTGG
>Ga0187784_10004681_pt1 | contig 11069 bp, 10 predicted proteins | sample 1015_SJ02_MP15_2_FD_132964 | JGI IMG/M metagenome (GOLD analysis project Ga0187784, IMG submission 132964) | Tropical peat soil microbial communities from peatlands in Department of Meta, Colombia - 1015_SJ02_MP15_20_MG | ecosystem: Environmental > Terrestrial > Soil > Wetlands > Peat | place... | reverse complement strand
TGCCGGCGAGCCGGGCATTGATAATGAGAGCGAGCCGATCGAAGTCGATGGGCTTGGTCACGTAGTCAGCGGCGCCGAGCCTGCGCCCCTTGAGTTCGTTGTTTCGGTCGGCCAGGGCAGACAGAAATACCAACGGTATGCGTCCAAACTTCGGCTCGATCTCGTTCAGCCTTTCGAGCACCTCGAAGCCGCTCATGGTCGGCATATTGACGTAGCACAACACGAGGTCCGGCGTAGACTTCATGATCGCCAAGAGACCCTCTCGACCGTCATACTCGAGGCTCACCTCGAACCCGCGCTCGCTCAACTCTTCGGCGATCAGGCGAGCGGTTTCGCGATCATCCTCGATGCACAGAATTTTTCTGCGCGCATCCGCCATGCGGCCCTCATAAAGGAGCGGATGGCGCGCCTTACGATTTCATCAGCCATCTTCAGTGCCGCTGCACTGTCGTTCGAAATAGGGAAAAACCTTCCCTGGGGTAAACTGCCATAAGTAACAGGTATTTATTCGGGATAATCATGGCTCTGTCTCTGGCTTTGAGGAGCCGTCACTCCGCCGCGAGCCGAGAGAAACGAAGGCCCTGCGGGCACGATGCGACCTTGCGGCTGGTCGCCCAGAGCGTTGGCCAAAGGGTGCTTTCGCTCCCGGCCTTGCCCATAATGCCGCATGGCTTTCGACTTCCGCGCGCTTGCCGTCGCAACGGCAGGCTTTGCCGCCTTCATCAACCTCTACTCACCGCAGGCGCTGCTGCCCAAGCTTGCGCAGGAATTCAGCGTCGGCGCCGGCGCAATCAGCACGCTGATAACCGCCGCCACCACCGCAATCGCGCTCACCGCACCGTTGACCGGCGCATTGGCCGACGTCCTTGGGCGAAAGCGCCTGATCAGCGCCGCGATGTTCGCCGTCGTGGTTCCGACCGTGGCCATAACCCTGGCGTCGAGCGTGCCGCAGCTCGTGTTCTGGCGGTTCCTGCAGGGGTTGCTACTGCCGCCGATCTTCACCGTCGCCATCGCCTATATCGGCGATGAATGGCCGCCCGGCGAAGTGACCCGCGTCGCCGGGCTCTACGCTGCAGGCACGAGCTTCGGCGGCTTTTGCGGCCGATTCATTACCGGCGCCGTCGCCGATCTGGTCGGCTGGCGCACCTCTTTCGCCGCGATTGCGCTGCTCTCGTTGTTAGCCGCAGTCGCGGTCGCACTCATGCTGCCGCGCGAGCGCCGCTTCGTGCGCTCGGAAGGTTTGCGGGCCTCGGCGCGGCAAATGCTCTTGCATCTGTGCAATCCGCGCCTTTTGGCGATTTATGCCGTCGGATTCGGCGTGTTGTTCAACTTCACCGCCGCGTTCACCTATGTAAACTTTCATCTAGCGGCGCCGCCGTACCGATTTTCCCCGACGCTGCTCGGTACGATCTTCATCACTTACCTCGCCGGCAGCCTGCTGGTGCCCTGGATCGGCCGAGGCGTGGCGCTGTTCGGGCGGCGGCGCTTCGTGCTCGGCATCATCGCGGTGTGGCTCGTCGGCGCGCTGCTGCTGCTGGCACCGCCGGTCGGCATCATCATTGCCGGATTGACGTTGTGCGCCGCCTGCGGCCTGCTTTGCCAGGCGGTCTCGACCAGTTACGTCATCACCACCGCTCACGAGGGACGCTCGTCCGCGGTCGGTCTCTACGCCTCGATTTTCTATATCGGCGGCAGTGCCGGAGCGTTCCTCACCGGCTTCGCCTGGAACGCCGCCGGCTGGCCGGGCTGTGTCGCAACCATCGTGGCGATGCAGATGATCGTCGCGACGATCGTTGTCGTCGCCTGGGAGCGGTGAAAGGGCGAGCGTTGGCGGCGGATCTCTCACAGACAGAACCAAGGGGATAGAACCATGGTATCGGAAAGCCAATTCAAGTTTCTCCGGTCGATCGATACGCCGACCGTCTGCAACTTGATCGAGATCGTGGCGCCTGAACGCCGCGGCGCGGGTTACACGGTTAGCCACCTCCACTGCCCCTTTCCCGATTTGCCGCCGATGGTCGGGTTCGCCAAGACGGCAGCGATCCGCGCCCGCGATGCCGTGGCTGGACCGGGCTATATGCAGAAGCGGATGGACTATCTCGACTACGTCGCCGGCGAGCCGCACCCGAGCGTGGTCGTCATCGAAGACAAGGATCAGCCGGCCGGCTACGGAGCATTTTGGGGCGAGGTGCAGACCAACGTGCACAAGGCGCTGGGCTGCCTCGGCACCGTGACGAACGGCTCGATCCGTGACATCCCGGCCGTCGCCGAGGGTTTTCAGATGCTCGCCGGCTCGTACGCTCCGTCACATGCGTATGTGCACGTCGTCGAGTTCGGCCTCTCCGTCACCGTTCACGGCATGGAGGTGCGCAGCGGCGATCTCGTCCACGCCGACCGCCACGGTGCCGTCGTCGTCCCGGTGGACAGGATCGACGCCATGGCGGCGGCGCTCGACGACCTCGGCAAGCGCGAGGCAAGGATCATCGCCGCCGCGCGTGCCCCGGGCGCGACGGTAGAGGCCATCAAGGCGGCCATGAAGGGCTAGCCGAATGCTTCTCACCATCGATGCGTTCAGCGATAAGGTCGGCCAGGCGTTCATCGTCGAAGAGCCCGATGTTCCCCCGATCGAGCTGACGCTGACCGAGGTCGCTGCCATCCGAAATTACGCCAAGGCGGCACGCGAACCGTTCTCGCTTGTTTTCACCGGCCCGGGCGGCGCCCTGTTGCCGCAGCGGATGTACGTGTTGCGGCATGCAGCTTTGGGCCCGCAATCGATCTTTTTGGTGCCGATCGCCGCGAACCGCGACAGGGTGACCTATCAGGCGATATTCAACTGATGTTGGCCGGCGCATCCGATGGTGCGTGCCACTGCATATAGCAGTGGACACCCGACTCCGAGACGTCGCGAAAGCCCAGCCGCCGATACAGCGTTTGCGCTCGATTGTATTTCTCGACCGCGATCGTGACCGTTTTGCCCGCAGCGCGCGCCTGCGCGCAGACCCACTGCATCAGCGTGGTACCGATGCCGCGGCCACGCCATTGCGGCAGCAGCGCGATATCGATGACGTGCAGCGTCTTGGCTTGGCGGTCGAGATAGAGCCGACCTGCCGGAGTTCCATTGTGCTCCAGCACGCCCCACTCGGTTGCCGGATAATAGGTCCGGTAATGGTGGCGCTGGAGCCCGAACTGGCTATCCAGGAACGCGAGCTTCTCGGCGTCGCTCCAGTTGGCGAACGGCGCCAGCTCGGCCCAGCGGGTCGACGCATAAAGGCGGCGCAGAAAGGGAATGTCGGCATCGATCTCAGACCGCAGGACAAAACCACGGTCTGTCAACGACGCCGGCAAGGGCAGAAGCCTGACCGCCTCAGGCTCGGTCGCTGACATGCTCAAGCTTGTGTCGGAAACACGCCATACAGGGAGATGCAGAAGTTGAGCGCCAGATACGGCTGCATGTTGTCGTGCGGTTGCGAGCCGCCACCGGAGCCTATGACGTTGCTCGAAAACGGCGCGTCGATGGTTGGCGCCGTATTGTACAGCCCGTCGGGATTGGATGGTCCGATGAACGCAGTGCCGGTCGGCGCGGCCGCGTGCTCTGCCGCGCCCCCGGGTTCCACGTTCTCGCTGATGATGGCATGGGCATGCGCGGGAATTTGGCTGGTCGTCAGCGTCACCGTGGCTGATCCCTGGGTCTGGCCGAGCCCGGTAAACACTCCGGCAAAACTGCCCGTGTGCATGGGCACGCGGCCTTGCAGGTTGGGCAGACCGAACGTGGATACGCCGTCGCCCCCGTACGTCGTTCCCAGGAGCTGGAACAAGGTTTGGTTCTGTGTGATCGCCAAGAGCTGGCCGTTGCAGGAGGCCCAGCCCACCGGCGCAAAGTTGAAACCGAAGCAGCGGATTTCCCCAACAAACGGTTCGGCCACGCGTCGTCCCTCCTCAATTCTGCGACGGGAAGACACCTTGCAGGGCGATCACGAAGCTGATGGTCAGCGACGGCATGAGGTTGCTGTGCGGTTGGCTCCCCCCGGTGGGGCCACAGCTGGCTGCGGCCAGTTGCTGTGCGACCAGCGCCGGGTTCGGCGAGGGCTGGCTTACCGCATACAAGGATCCATTCGCGATCGTCGGCGTGGCCGGCAGCAAATCGTCGGCAATTGCGGGCGCGGTGGCGCTGGTAGTCGTGGCATTGAACGTGTGGCTGTGCTCCGGCATGGTCGTTGCGCCTATGGTCACCGCCGCCTGGCCTCCCGTCTGGCCTAACGCGTAGCTCGATAAACCGGATCCTTGGCCCATGTGAATGGGCACTTGCCCTTGCAGGTTGGGCAACCCGAAGTTGCTCCTGCCGTCGCCGCCATAAAACGTTCCCAGCAGCGCGAACAGCGCCTGGTTCTGCGAGATCGGCAGTAGCTGCCCGTTGCAAAAGGCCCAGCCCTTCGGCGGAAAGTTGAAGGTCATCATGGATATCTGCCCGAGAAAAGGCGTGCTCATCGCGACAAATCTCCTCTCCGCGGCTAGCGCCGCCGCTCAGCCGCGCGGCGGGAAAATTCCCTGCAGAGCGATGCACCAGTTGAGGACGAGATATGGCTGCAGATTGTCGTGTGGTTGGCCGCCGCCGGCGACCGCGACCGTATTGGGATTGATCGCGACCAGACTCTCCGACGCGGCATAGAAGGAATTGCCCGGCGAAATCGGTCCCGCCAAAGTGCTCTGCGCATAGGCCGCGTTCGCCACGGGTCGCTTGACGTTGGCCGGCGCCGACGTTCCGGAGAAGCTATGGCTGTGTGCCGGAAGCTCCACGAGCGTGAGCGTCACGTTTTCTACGCCGCCCGTCTGCCCCAACGCGTAGCTGTTGCCGTTGGCGTCGCTGCCAAAGTGGATGGGCACGCGACCTCGCAGGTCGGGCAACGCGAAGTTGCTCCTGCCGTCGCCACCATAAAACGTTCCCAGCAGCGCGAACAGTGCGGTGTTCTGCGCGATCGGCAGCAGCTGGCCGTTGCAGAACGCCCAACCCCTCGGAGGAAAGTCGAAGCCGAACGCCTGAAGTTGCCCTAGGAACGGTTCAGCCATACTGGCACCGCAACGTCACAGCGCAATGTCAAACCCGTGGTAGGGTACGAGAGTTGGTAGAAATCCGCAACCTGCGGCATGCCGATTTGATCCTCGTAACAGAGAAGCCTGGTTTCACGAGAATATTTTCTCACCTCCGATAGCAAGCGCGTTCGACAACTTCGGCCAGACACGACAACGCGGTGAAAACGCGGACGCGGCGCAGCTTTGACGCAGAGCGCTTCGATGATTAGGATTGACCACGGCTGGACGGAGGCGTCATGGGCATACCCAGCAGACGGACGTTTCTCGCGGTTTCCGCCGGCGGCCTGTTGACGCTTCAACGAACGGCACTCGCATCCGTCCATTCCCACACACCGGGTTTGCCCGCTCTCGCGCCTATCGACTTTTCGAATGCGCTCAATCTGCGATTGTTTCTACGAGACAGGGAAGCATTCGGCTTGGCCGGAGTGATGAGCATGCGGCCGGTCCGGGGCGAGTTAGGTAGGTATCCTCGTACCAGCTTGCTACTGTTTCCCTTCAAACGGGAGGCGTCGAGTCCGCACGTGCAGGCCTTTCTCCCAGGTCGCAGTGTAACCGGTCGACCCATTGCGACAGTGCCGATGACGACAGCCGGGCTGTCGCCCGACGAGTATTTTTGTCGCTATGTTCTCAAGGCGCCGTGGCAGAGCTTCATCGGCTTTGCGCTCGGCGCCACGTTCGCAGCCGGACCGGACAAGCGGCCTTGGCACAGCAACGTGGCGATCGGCAGCGACACCGTCGGCATCCACTGGACAAGCCCGAACTTGAACCATCCTTGGTTTGCGGGAAGCCGCTGGATACCTGACAACGATCACGGCAGCGTTTGGCGGGCGCGGATTATCGACGGCGTGCATCGCGCTGCTGCGATGATGTGCTGACGCGGATCGGTGATCGGGGGCCACAGCGCGATGTCGAAGTCTCACAGTTGGCCCGCCTGGTCCGCCTTGAAGCGTCTTGTTTGGTGTATCGGCGTCGGTGGTGGGCTACTTGCGGCGATGATCGCGCCCGCGCATGCATCGGCGTCCTGCGACGCCGTGGCTTCAGGCGCCTTCAATCTGACGAATACGGCGCTTGGCCCGTCGCATTCCTCGCTTCTGTTCAGCTGGGAAATCGGCGACCGGATCACATTGACGTTGAGTTCCAGCGACGGCATCAGCCGCCAGGACGGACTTTATTCCGGGCCGACATTTGCCGGCGGAACATTCGCGCCGCTCGAATTAACGACGGTTCCGACGACCGGCACCGTCAATCTCGTCTACGCCGTGGGCGCTTCTGATCTCACCAACGGCATCGCGGTCGATCCGGAGAATAACGACTCGGTGACTGCAACTTGCACACCGGGGATCGACACGACGACGACACTGACGTCCTCGCGCAACCCCAGCATCTTCGGCGAAGCCGTCACCTTCAAAGCGACCGTTGCGCCTGTTTCCGGATCGGGCACGCCGACGGGCACCGTGACTTTCCTGGACGGCGGCAGCTCGATCGGCGGCGCGACGCTGAGCGGGGGCGTCGCCACATTCGTCATCTCGACCCTCGCCGGAGGCAGCCACACGATCACCGCCACCTATGGCAGCGACGCCAAGTTCAACAGAAGCACCGGATCGCTTGCCGGCAATCCGCAGGTCGTCACCAAGGCCGCGACGACGACGAGGGTGATTTCCTCGAAGAATCCGAGCGTCTTTGCCGCACCTGTCACTTTCACCGCCACGGTTGCCGCCGTCGCGCCGGGATCCGGAACTCCGACCGCTGCGGTCACTTTCCTGGATGGCGGCCGCTCGATCGGCGGCGCGACGCTCAGCGGAGGCGTCGCCACCTTCACCACCACGGCACTCGCCGTAGGCAGCCACACCATCACCGCCACTTATGCCGGCAACGCGGATTTCGACGGCAGTGCAGGATCGCTCACCGGCAATCCGCAGGTGGTTCACAAAGCCGCCACAACGACCAAAGTGGTCTCCTCGCAGAACCCGAGCATCCTCGGTCAACCGGTCACGTTCACTGCCACCGTCGCGGTTGCCACGCCGGGATCCGGAACACCGGCCGGCACCGTCACATTCTTCAGCGACGGCACTTCGCTCGGGGGCGGAACGCTCAGCGGAGGCGTCGCCAATCTCACGATCTCGACGCTTGCCGTTGGCAGGCACACCATCACGGCCACCTATGGCGGCAGCGGCACATTCGACGCGAGCACAGGACCGCTCGCCGGCAATCCGCAAGTGGTCAGTACAACATTGGCGCAAGTCGCCTGGGCTTTGGCGAACCAGCCGAGCGCCACCAAACCTTATCAGCCCCCTGCTGGTTCCAGTTACAACTCGACCGGCGGTAAAATTACCATCACGCGAAGCGGCACCGGATATTACAACGTAGCCTTGTCGGGCTTCGCGATCGATCCTCCTTATAACGACGATGTCCAGGTCACCGCCCGAGGCGGTACCGGTTACTGCAACGTCGTAGATTGGGGATCGGTACCCCCACTCATTTACGTCAATTGCTACACGGCGGGAGGCACCGCGGCCGACGGTGAATTCACCATCTTGTACCAAAAGCGTTACGGCCATTCCGGCTCCGCCGCAGTCGGCAACGCCTTCGTCTGGGCCAACGAACCCACTACTGCAAGCTATACTCCAAGCACGCTCTATCAATACAATTCCACCGGAGGCACCAACACCATAACCCGCAGCAGCACCGGCAAGTACAGCGTGCTGCTGCCGGGCCTGACACACATCGGCGGCCAAGTGCAGGTTACCGCCTATGATACCAACGGCCGGTGCTGGGTGACGGATTGGAACGTCGGCAGTTCCGGGACCACGGTCAACGTCGGGTGTGCCGACGCCGGTGGAGCGCCGGCTGACGAGTACTTCGATCTGGCTTATTCAATCGGAACCACGTTCGGCGACGTGAATTCAACGACCGCCGGAATTTATGCCTGGGCCAACGCCGATACCAAACAGGCATATAACCCCGATCTAACCTACGCCTACAACGGCCTCACCTCTGGCAAACTGACGATCAAGCGGACCTCGGTGGGCGTATACAACGTCACGATCCCCGGCAGCCCCTCCTTCACCAGCGCGATCGCTTTGGCGACGGGCTATAATACCGCCGGTGGCTATTGCGGTGTTGTCAAATGGACCGGCACGACGGTCTATGTCGACTGCCGCAGCTCAGCGGGCACCCCCGCTGACGAGCGTTTCGACGTCACCTTCCAGACCCACAAATAGCTTCGGGTCGGCGAACGGCGCGAGAGCCCGGGCCGCCCGCGATCACGCAACGCGTTCGCGGCAATCGGCGGTCAGTCGCTCGGGCACGAAGTCGCGCCCTTCCCCGGACAGGTCGGCACGCCTTGGCCGACAACGTCCGAAGCCGAAGGCGAGACGAAATTGCACAGGCGCCCGTGATCCACGTATTCCTGCGCCGCCATGGTCGCGACTTGCACGCCGCCGTTCCCGCTTTCGTCCAAAGGACCGATCTCGAGAACCGTGCACTGGTGAATGACTTTCTGCGCGCACCGGAATGGCTTGCAGGGCGGCGTCGGCAGGGGCGTCGGCTTGTGGGCCCGCTTGGCGAGCGGACCCTCGATGAAAAGCACGAGATTGGCGGGGTCGCCACCGCCAGATTTGACGCCAAAGTCCATCTGCCAACCTTGCTCGGTTTCGTCGGCCACTCCCTGATCGCCCTCCAAGTGCAATTCTCCTGCATCAATAGTGTCCGGCAGGACAACGCCCTTCACGTTCAGTACCATGTAATGCAGATAGGAAAGATAAGTCGGCAGCAAGCCCGGAATTTCGAAACCAACATCCGTCGATTTCACGAGTTGAACTTTATAGGGCTTTGTCACGTTGAGCTGAAACCCCTCGGAAGGCGACCCGTCATCCGCGCTTACCGTTATGGTAACGATCGGTGCAAGGCCGATGTTGCCCGGATCGCCTTGGCCACTGCCGTTGCCCAACGGATACACTTTCACCGTGTCGGCGGCGCCGCTGATAGTGCTTTGGCCGTTCTCGAATTGAGCGTACTTGTCGCCTTCGGTTATGGTCCAGGCGTATTTCTTTGCACCCCCCTTCACGGTGGCCTGCAACGTGGTGAGGTAGTTCGACGGTTGATCTTTGGTGGGGTTCGTCTGATTGAACCACCAGAGGCCGTGGTCCTTCAGGCAAACCTGCGATGACGGGGCGCACGAAATTGTCGGCGCTGGTCCGGTGATACGGATATACCAGAAGCAAAGCATTCCCGTGCCGGCGCCGTTGTCAAAGTAGCCCCCCGGACACGATGGCGATACCGCGTGCATTTGCGCTTTGTAGGTGCCGTGCGGAGAATTAGGCTGCGTGGAGAACGTGAAAACGTCACTATAGTAATCGACGGCCTCGTATACCGGAACGTGCTTCGTCCATGTCACGCCGGCCGGCAGACCGGTAAATTCTACGTCGGCCGTTTCGGTCTTACCGTGCGTGTTGCAGGCCAAGCCGCCGCCCCGCAGCGTTACGCTCTCTCCCGCGGGGGTGGCGACCGGAACATTGCCGCTGAAACTACACGCTCCACAATTGTTCGCTGGGCAATCATTGGCCGGCGGAGCCTTGATCGCGGCGGCATCGGTCTTCGCCCAGCTTCGCCAATGCGCGAGCATCTCCGCTTCCTTGGTATAGAACGCCGGCAGCGTCGGAACTTCGGCGCCGGTCGCCTGCGCCAAGCCGCGCACCGCGTAGTAGCGGACGTCCCGCTCCGGATCGTTCAGCGCGGTCTTCGCCAGTGGCGCAACGATCTGCGGCGTGCCGATGCTCGCCAGTGCGCTAGCGGCCGCGCGGCGCACCGGCATGGCGCTGGAATTGAGCAGAGAGGCGAGCGTCGGTACGGCGCCCGGCGTATGCACTTTGGCCTGAACGGAAGTCGCAAGCCTGGCAACTGCAGCTTCGGCGTCTGGAGTAGGGTTGCGCAGAGCAGGCGCGGCCGATTGCAGGAGTGCCGGGACGCGCGCAGCGATGTCGCTGTCATCGCTCGCGGCAAGCAGCGCGCCGATCGCCCACAGTTTCGCCGGCATCCGATTTGAATCGGCGATGGCCTGCAATTCGGGGCCGGAAATTTGAGACGGGACTGTTTGCAGCGCGCTCGTCGCGAGCCAATAGAGTTCATGCGTGCTTTCGGCATCCTTCGACCCGATCAGGTCGCTCGGGGAGGCCGTCAGCACGCGCGCGAGTTCGCGAGTGACCCCGGTGATTGCGTCAGCAGCAGGCGAAGCATTGCCGGTGCGCGCAGGCGCGGCCGGCAGCGCCGGCCGGTAAGAGTTGGCCGCCGTGTATATGCCATCGCTGGTGGCGTGCAGAAAGAACAGGCCGTATTGGCCCGGCTCAACGGTTCCCAAAACCGACCCGGGCCGCGGCAGCGTGAGCCGCACCGCGACCCGACCAAGCGCAGGCGCCGCGCCCGCGACTATCCGGTCAACCCGAAGCACAAAACTCTCGCTCTTGCCTTCCGGATCGATGTGCACGTCGGCCGCGCGCCCGACCAAAATCAAGTCGGAAGCCCTGACCATCGCAGGCACGTCAACAGCCGGCACCCGCACCGTGGCTGCGGCCGCTGCTCCAACGTTGAGCAAGCCCGCTACGCCAGCAATCGCGATGACTTTGCGCATGATACCTCCCGATGGCCCATTACGGGCGGGCGCATGCCGGCCACACGCAAAATCTCGCGGCGGTCATGCGCCGGACCAAGCGCCCTGTCTATCTGCGCGCGACGAGATGCAGGAGCGCCTGCGATCCGATGTCAGATTGCCTTTCAGACCGTCGCCCGCTTTAGACATCACGACCGCCGGCCTTGGAGACTAGTGTCCCGATTCCGAAGTTCGCATCATTGTGCGGTAGCCTCGTTTGCGAACTTCAGAATCGAAGGACACTAGCAACTTTATTGATCTAGTGTGGCTTTGGTTCAGAAGTCCGCATGACGAGCGCGCCGAAAGAATAATGCGGACTTCTGAACCGCCACACTAG
>Ga0187784_10004680_pt1 | contig 11071 bp, 10 predicted proteins | sample 1015_SJ02_MP15_2_FD_132964 | JGI IMG/M metagenome (GOLD analysis project Ga0187784, IMG submission 132964) | Tropical peat soil microbial communities from peatlands in Department of Meta, Colombia - 1015_SJ02_MP15_20_MG | ecosystem: Environmental > Terrestrial > Soil > Wetlands > Peat | place... | reverse complement strand
CGAATCCAGCGCACCGTGCCGGTCACCGAGCGCATCACGACCGTCTCGGTCTCGATCACCTCACCGCGGAATTTCACGCCCTTGAGCATGGAGCCGTCGGTGACGCCGGTCGCGGCGAACAGGCAGTCGCCCTTCACCATGTCCTCGATCTCGTAGCGCTTGCGCGGGTCTTTGATCCCCATCCGGGCAGCGCGCTCGCGCTTCTCCTCGGTATCGAGCACCAGGCGGCACTGCATCTGGCCGCCGATGCAGCGCAGCGCCGAGGCCGCGAGCACGCCCTCGGGCGCGCCGCCGGTCCCGATATAGATGTCGATGCCGGTATTGGCCGGATCGGTGGTGTGGATCACGCCGGCGACGTCGCCATCGGTGATCAGCGCGACCGAAGCGCCGGTCTTGCGCACCGCCGCGATCAGGTCGGCATGGCGCGGCCGGTCCATGATCAGCGCGGTGACCTCGGCGGGCGTGACGCCTTTCGCCTTGGCGAGGCTGCGGATGTTCTGCTCCGGCGGCGCATCGAGATCGACGACGCCCTTCGAGTAGCCCGGCCCGATCGCAATCTTCTCCATGTAGACGTCGGGCGCGTTCAAGAGCGTGCCGCCTTCCGCCATCGCCATGGTGGCGATCGCGCCCGGCATGTTCTTCGCGCACAGCGTCGTGCCTTCGAGCGGATCGACCGCGATGTCGACCTTCGGTCCGGTCTTGCGTCCGACCTCCTCGCCGATGAACAGCATCGGCGCCTCATCGCGCTCGCCCTCGCCGATCACCACGGTGCCGTGGATCGGCAGCTTGTTGAGCTCGCGCCGCATCGCGTCCACCGCGGCCTGGTCGGCCGCCTTCTCGTTGCCGCGCCCGCGCAGCCGCGCGGCCGAGACCGCGGCGCGCTCGGTCACCCGCACGATCTCGAGCGAGAGAACGCGCTCGAGCATCTGATGGGCCTGAACCGTAATCGTGGACATTTCACTCCCCCTCGGGACAGCCGGCTTCCGGCCGTCCGCACCTTCTTGAACTCAATTCAGTTCTTTTCGATCCGAATGACCTGCGGCGCCCCCGATATCACCCTGTCCCGGCGCACCGCCGCAAGGGCCCTGCGCACCGCATCCTCAGTTGTCGCATAGGTAATCAGGATCACCGGGACCGGCGCCGCCTTCCCGGGGTCGGCCCCCCCTTGGGTACCGGCATGGCGCTGGACGATCGATTCGATCGAAATGCCCTGCTGGGCGAGCCGGCGCGCGATGGTGGCGGCGCTGCCGGGCCGGTCGCGCGCAAGCAGGCGGATGTAGTAGCCGCCCTCGTGGCGCTGCATCGGCGCCTTCCGGCTCCAGGCGAGCTTGTCGCTTGCCCGGCCGAATGGCGCCGTGCGCACCCCGCGCGCAATGTCGCCGATATCGGCAACGACCGCGGAGGCGGTCGCCATGCCGCCCGCGCCCGGGCCGACCAGCGTGATCGCGTGCACCGCATCGGCGTCGACCGTCACCGCGTTGGTGACACCCATGACCTGCGCGATCGCGGTATCCTTCGGCACCATGGTCGGGTGGACGCGCTGCTCGATCCCCTTCGCGGTCTTCACCGCGACGCCGAGCAGCTTCACCCGATAGCCGAGCTCGGCGGCCCAGCTCAGATCCTCCGGCGCGATCGACGAGATGCCTTCCACATAGATCGACCCCGGATCGACCCTTGTCCCGAAGGCGAGGCTCGCCAGGATCGAGAGCTTCTGCGCGGTGTCGTGCCCCTCGATGTCGAAGGTCGGGTCGGCCTCCGCGTAGCCGAGGCGCTGCGCGTCGGCGAGGCAATCAGCGAAGGACAGCCCCTCCTGCTCCATGCGGGTCAGGATGTAGTTGCAGGTGCCGTTGAGGATTCCGTAGATGCGCTCGAGCCGGTTGCCGACCAGCCCTTCACGCAACGTCTTGACGATCGGAATCCCGGCGGCGACCGCCGCCTCGAAATTCAGCGCGACGTGCTTGCGCTCGGCGAGCGCGGCGAGCTTGACGCCGTGCTTGGCGAGCAGCGCCTTGTTGGCGGTGACGACCGATTTGCCGCAAGCGAGCGCCGCCTCGACCGCGGCCTTGGCGGGATCGCCCGCCCCGCCCATCAGCTCGACGAACACGTCGATGTCGTCCGCGCGCGCGAGCGCAACCGGGTCATCCACCCAGCGGAAGCGCTTCAACTCGATGCCGCGGTTCTTCGCGCGCGAACGCGCCGTCGCGGCGACGATCTCGATCGGCCTACCGCAACTGAGGGTCAATGCCGCGCGTTGCTGGTCGATCAGGCGCACCACCGATGCACCGACCGTGCCGAGCCCGGCAAGCCCCACTTTCAATGGCGTGGCCATAAGTCGCCCCGGAGTGAATGAACCGCGACGCGATCAGCGTCGCGTCGCGAGCGGGACGACGTTGTGCAACTTTTCAAGTCCGGTATCAAGGAAACGCCGGATGTTGCGCGCGGCCTGGCGGATGCGCTGCTCGTTCTCGACCAGCGCGATGCGCACATGGCCCTCGCCATGCTCGCCGAACGCGACGCCGGGCGAGACCGCGACCTCGGCCTTCTCGACCAGGAGCTTGGAGAATTCGAGGCTGCCCATCGCGCGAAAGGCTTCGGGGAGCGGCGCCCAGGCAAACATCGAGGCCGCCGGCGGCGGCACCGGAAAGCCGGCGCGGCCGAACGAATCGACCAGCGCGTCGCGCCGCCTGCGATAGGTCGCGCGCATCTCGGTGATGCAGTCCTCCGGGCCGTTCAGCGCCGCGACCGCGGCGGCCTGGATCGGCGTGAACGCGCCGTAGTCGAGATAGGACTTCACCCGCGCGAGCGCCGCGATGATGCGCTCATTGCCGACCGCAAAACCGATGCGCCAGCCCGGCATCGAGAACGTCTTCGACATCGAGGTGAACTCGACCGTCACGTCCATCGCGCCGTTCACCTCCAGCACCGAGGGCGGCGGGCTCTTGTCGTCGAAATAGACTTCTGCGTAAGCGAGGTCCGACAGGATGAACAGACCGTGCTTCTTCGCGAAGGCGACGAGGTCCTTGTAGAAATCAGGACTCGCGACATGCGCGGTCGGATTCGACGGGTAGCAGACGATCACGGCGAGCGGCTTCGGGATCGAGTGGATCACGGCGCGCTCGAGCGCGTGGAAGTAGGATTCATCCGCTGCCGCCGGCACCGAGCGGATCACGCCGCCCGCCATCAGGAAGCCGAAGGCGTGGATCGGATAGCTCGGATTGGGACAGAGCACGACATCGCCCGGCGCCGAGATCGCCTGCGCCACATTGGCGAAGCCTTCCTTCGAGCCGAGCGTCGCGACCACCTGCGTGTCGGGATTGAGCTTCACGCCGAAGCGGCGGCCGTAATACGACGCCTGTGCCTTGCGCAGACCCGGGATGCCGCGCGAGGACGAGTAGCGGTCGGTGCGCGGCTTGCCGACGACTTCCTTGAGCTTTTCGATCACATGCGCCGGCGCGGGCAGATCCGGATTGCCCATGCCGAGATCGATGATGTCGGCGCCCGCATTGCGCGCCGCCGCCTTCGCACGGTTGACCTGCTCGAACACGTAGGGCGGGAGGCGCCGGATGCGGTGAAAGTCGTCCATGGTCGGGCTCTGGTCTGGCTCTGGTCTGGCTCTGGTCCTGGCTCTGGTCTGGCTCTGGTCCTGGCTTTCTTGGGCTTTGCGCAGTCCACCCCCTCAAGATGGCTGCGCCGAGGCCGCCTTGTATCACGCGCGGGCGCCGGGGAAAGAGCGACCGCCTAATTCATGAGCTTGAGGTCGGACGGCGCCTTCTGCTCGGGAACCACCGAATCGTCCTTCTTCTTCTCTGGCGGCTTCGGCTTCGGCTTCTCGGCCACTTTCTTCGGCCGCGGCTTGGACGGCTTGCTCGCGGTCTTGGTCGCGCCCTTGGGGGTATCCTTGGGCTCGGCAGCAGGCGGCGCAATGGCCCGTTTGTTCTGGGCATCGCGGAGATTGCTCAGCTCCGACTCGAGCCTTTTCTGCTCGTCATCCGTCAGCGTCTTCGTCTCGCGCTCGGGACGCGGCTCGTAGACGTTCGGATATGGCATGGTCTCTGCAGGGTGCTGCGGCGCGTTCTCCGGGAGGCCCCCGGCCCATTCGGGAAGCTTTCCGACCGTCGCGCCGCAGCCCGAAAGGCAGAGCAGCGCGGCCAGCAACGCCGCGCAGGGAGCCGCTCGGTTGCGTCGTGCGTTCGACACTATTGAAGGCCAAGTATTGGAAGCCACGTATTCGACGCCCGTTCACCGCAATGCACAACGTAAACAGTATCTCGCCCCGTGGCTTCTAAGAGGTTTATGCGCTTAAGATGGCCAAAGAAAGGACCATAGTCCTCAAAGACAAGCCGAAGATGGCCAGGAAACGCGTGCCCGAGACCCTGGTTGCAGCCTTGCAAGACAAGCTGCCTGCGGAGGCGCCGTCGCCTGCTCTGCCGACGGCCGCGCAGGACATGCGCACGGTCGACGTCGAGAAGTTCTCGCGCAACATCGCCAAGATGGTGGAAGAAGGCGGCAAGGCGCTCGCCGCCTATCTGAAGCCGCGCGAGGAAGGCGAGGTCAAGATCGAGCCGGCCGAGGAGATCGCCGACGTCTTCAAGACGCTCGGCCGCGTCGCCGAGTACTGGCTCTCCGATCCGCAACGTGCCGTCGAGGTGCAGGCGGGCCTCGGCAAGGCCTATCTCGAGCTTTACGCCGCGGCCGCGCGGCGCATGGCGGGCGAGACCGTCGCGCCGGTGGTCGCGCCCGATCCGCGCGACAAGCGCTTTGCCGATCCGGAATGGACATCAAACCAGTTCTACGACTTCCTCAAGCAAGCCTACCTGCTGACGACCCAATGGGCCGATCGGCTGGTCAAGAATGCCGACCTCGACGAGCACACGCGCCACAAGGCCGAGTTCTACGTCAAGCAGATCGCCAATGCGATCGCGCCGACCAATTTCGTGCTCACCAATCCGGAGGTGCTGCGCGAGACGCTGAACGAGAACGCCGAGAACCTCGTGCGCGGCATGCAGATGCTCGCCGAGGACATCGAGGCCGGGCATGGCAGTCTGAAGATCCGCCAGTCCGACGCGGCGAAATTCGCGGTCGGCAAGAACCTCGCGCTCACCCCGGGCAAGGTGATCTACCAGAACGAGCTGATGCAGCTGTTGCAATACGCTCCGGCGACCGAGACGGTGCTGAAGCGCCCGCTCATGATCATCCCGCCGTGGATCAACAAGTTCTACATCCTCGATCTCAACCCGGAGAAGTCCTTCATCAAGTGGTGCGTCGACCAGGGCGTGACCGTGTTCGTCATCTCCTGGGTCAACCCCGACGCGCAGCTCGCGACGAAAAGTTTCGAGGACTACATGCGGCAGGGCCCGCTTGCCGCGCTCGACGTGATCAAGGACGTCACCGGCGAGGACGACGTGAACGCGATCGGCTATTGCGTCGGCGGGACGCTGATGGCGGTGACGCTCGCCTACCTCGCGACCAAGGGCGACAGGCGTATCGCGAGCGCGACGTTCTTCGCCGCCCAGGTCGACTTCACCTATGCGGGCGATCTGCTGGTTTTCGTCGACGAGGAGCAGCTCAAGACGCTCGAGCGCAACATGGCCGAGCGCGGCTATCTCGAAGGCTCGAAGATGGCGAGCGCCTTCAACATGCTGCGCGCCAACGATCTGATCTGGCCGTACGTGATCTCGAACTATCTCAAGGGCAAGGCGCCCTACCCGTTCGATCTGCTCTACTGGAACTCGGACTCGACGCGCATGCCGGCCGCGAACCACTCGTTCTATCTGCGCAACTGCTATCTCGAGAACAAGCTCACCAAGGGCCAGATGGAGATCGCCGGCGAAAAGCTCGATCTCGGCAATGTGACGATCCCGGTCTACAACCTCGCAACGCGCGAGGATCACATCGCGCCGGCGAAATCGGCGTTCCTCGGCTCGAAGTTCTTCGGCGGCCCGGTCAAGTTCGTGCTCGCGGGCTCCGGCCATATTGCGGGCGTGGTCAATCCACCGGGCAAGCCGAAATATCAGTATTGGACCGGCGAGGCCCCGATCGGAAATCTCGACCGCTGGCTCACCAAGGCGATCGAGCATCCGGGTTCGTGGTGGCCGGACTGGATCGAATGGATCAAGGCGCAAGGGAGCGAGACGGTGCCGGCGCGCCGGATCGGCAGCGCGAAGCATCCGCCGATCGAGGATGCGCCCGGCTCCTACGTGAAGGTGCGGGCATAGTGTTGTGCCTCTGACGGTTGCTTCTTGTGTCCCGGGCGCGGCGCAGCACGAGCGTTAGCGAAGTGATGCGCTGCAGACCCGGGACCGCCCAACACTCCGCGCCTCGGGCGGTCCCGGATCAGCGGTGCACTGCCATCAGGGCGTTTACGCCCGTCCATGGCCCGTCGAAGACGGGCGTCGACGCCCTTTAGGACGGGCTATGGCGCTGCACCGCGTCCGGGACACACGATCTGAATCAATCGTCGGGGGACATAACGCGCGCTGTCGCGCATCGAAGAGAAGGACACGGACCATGCGAGCCTTGATGGCGTGCGCGGGGCTGATCGTTGCGGCCCTGGCACATCCCGCCGCGGCGGACGACAGGGTGCCGCAGTTCCAGGTCGAGGCATCCTGGCCGAAACCGCTCCCCAACAACTGGATCCTCGGTCAGGTCTCGGGCATCGCCACCGACCGGTTCGACCGCATCTGGGTCGTGCATCGGCCGCTCTCGCTCACCGCGCGCGAGACCGCGGCGGCGCAGAACCCGCCCGAGGCGAAGTGCTGCGTCGCGGCACCGCCGGTGCTGGTGTTCGACACCTCGGGCAATCTGCTGCGCCACTGGGGCGGTCCGGGCGCGGGCTATCAATGGCCGGAAAGCGAGCACGGCATCTTCATCGACGACGACGACTTCGTCTGGCTCGCCGGCAACGGCAAGAGGGACGGCCAGCTGCTCAAGTTCACGATGGACGGCAAGTTCGTGCTGCAGATCGGCAAGCCGGGCGGCGGCCATGACAGCAATTCGACCGAGCGGCTCGGCTCGCCGGCGGACGTGGCGGTCGATGTCGCCGCCAAGGAGGTGTTTGCCGCCGACGGCTACGCCAATCACCGCGTCGTGGTGTTCGATTCAGAAACCGGCGCCTACAAGCGCCATTGGGGTGCCTACGGCAACAGGCCGAGCGACGAGAAGATGCCGCCCTATGATCCGGCGAAGCCGCCCTCGCCGCAATTCGGCAATCCGGTGCACTGCATCCGTCTCGCCAGGGACGGCCTGCTTTACGTCTGCGACCGCACCAATGACCGCCTGCAGGTCTTTCGCAGAGACGGAACCTTCGTCTCCGAGCACATCTTCGAGCGCAACACGCGCGGCTCCGGCTCGGTCTACGACCTCGTGTTCTCGCCCGATCCGGAGCAGAAGCTCATCTACATGATCGACGGCATGAACGGCGAGGTGCGCATCCTCGACCGCGCCACCAAGGAGGTGCTGTCGCGCTTCGGCCGGCCCGGCCGGCAGGCCGGGCAATTCACCGCCCTGCACAACATCGCGGTCGACCACCAGGGCAACATCTACACCGCCGAGGTCGCGACCGGAGAGCGCGTACAGAAGTTCCGTCGGCTGGACGCGCAGGAGTGAGGAATATCAGCTCGCCAGCCGGAACGGCTCGACCATCCCGCTGCGGATCGGCTCGGTGGTCTCGGTCACCACTTTCTGGGTGAGCGCGGAAAGCTCTTTCAGCTGCGTCGAGGTCGCCTCGAACTGCTTGCGCTGATAATCGACCGCAACCTCGAGTAGCTCGGGCAAGGTCCGAACCTCCAACACCTCGCGCGCGAGGTCGAAGGCCGAATTGGCGTGGGCGCGCGCAATCTCCATCAGCTTGACCCGGTATTCCGAGGTGCCGCGATTGGCGCAGGAAAATGCCTCCTCGAAGGCCTCGGTCGAGTGCTCGAGCACCGAGGTCATCTTGTCATGCATATCCTTGGTGCGCGCGAGCGTCTTCTCGAACAGGTCGACGAAGCTCGAGGGTATTTCGGCGCGCAACGTCTCGGCGGCGCGCTCGACGTTTGCTTCAGCTGCGGCGGCCGCTGCGCGGGCCGCCCGCCCCGCCGCGCGCGTCGCGGTCGTCTGGGTCGTGGTCGTGTCGCTCATCTGATCTCTCCTCGCGTGAATCGCATGTGCCAACCGCCTTCATGGGCGGTTCTCGTCGCTGCGCTTGAAACTTGAAAGGTTACCTTAGGTAACGCTTCGGAACAGTCAGGCCGCTCGCGCGACCTTCGATATGTCCTGGGACTGCGTTTCCTCAACCCACGCTTCGCGTGCAAACCAGCGATGTGACGCATCGCATGCGGGGCAATAGGCGTCGGAGAAGAATACGGGCGAGCAGGCGAATTTCAAGCGGTCGATCTCGATACCGGTCGAAATTTTGGCGCCCGTCGCGGGGCAGCGAATCATCACTGTTCCCATCAGTCACCTCTCTTCTTCTTGCGCTTGGCTTGTTGCGCTTGACTTGGGACAAGTGTTCGCGCGCCGAGGTGACGATGGTTTGAAGAGAGTGTGACCCTTTGCAGGCAACGCCGACAATTTCGCTGCGCAAACGCGCGCCAACCACGCGCCGACGCGTCGCCGTCCTGATGCGCGCGTGAGCCGCCGCGCTGACGCGCGCCACAACGCGCGTCAGCACTTGCGCGCCCCGGCGCTACGTCAGCCCGAGCATCAGCTGCATGTTCTGCACGGCGGCGCCGGACGCGCCCTTGCCGAGATTATCGAGCCGGGCGACCAGAACGGCCTGGGCGTATTTGGGGCTCGCGAAGACGTAGAGCTCGAGCTTGTTGGTTCCGTTCAGCGCCTCGGGCTCGAGCCGCCCGCTCGTGGTCGCGTCATTTTCGAGCGGCATCACCGACACGTAGGTGCAGCCGGCGTAACGCTGCGCGAGCACGGCATGCAGGTCCGCTCCGCTCGGCTTGCCGGCGAGCGTGTCGAGATGCAGCGGCACCGACACCAGCATCCCCTGCCGGAAGTCGCCGACTGACGGCACGAAGATCGGCCGCCGCGTCAGGGCGGCATAGAGCTCGGTCTCGGGAAGATGCTTGTGATCGAAGCCGAGACCGTAGAGGTGGAAGGGCGGCGCCGTTCCGGCCTCGAACTCCGCGATCATCGACTTGCCGCCTCCCGAATAGCCGCTCACCGCATTGATGCTGACGGGATAGTCGCTCGGCACCAGACCGGCATCGACCAGCGGCCGGATCAGCGCGATCGCACCGGTCGGATAGCAGCCCGGATTGGCAACCTGGCGCGATGCGCGGATCTTGTCGGCCTGATCGGGCGCGAGCTCGGGGAACCCGTACGTCCAGCCGGGCGCGACACGATGCGCGGTCGACGCATCGAGCACTTTCGGCGCGGCGTTCCCCATGCTGTCGATCAGCGCGACGGTCTCGCGCGCCGCGGCATCGGGCAGGCAGAGGATGACGAGATCGACCTCCTCCATCAGCGCGCGCTTGGCGGCGACGTCCTTGCGCTTGTCCGGCGCGATGCTCTTGACCGCGACATCGCTCAGCTGGTCAAACCGCTCGCGGATGCCGAGCCCGGTGGTTCCGGACTCGCCGTCGACGAAGATGGCGGGCTTTTGCGTCGCGGCCCTCGGAAGGGTCGGGGCTTCGGCTTGCTTGGCGTCGGCGAGGGTCATGGCGGGCTCCTTGGGGTCGAACATTGGCACTATTTTGCGGCGGCGGCGATGAGGTCGTGAGGGAGCTGCCCGACTTTTGCAGCGGAAGCCGCCGGCGCCGGCTTGAGGTGCGGCCGCATCGCGACCATGCGCCGGGCAATCGCCCGCGCGGCAACGTCGTCCTGCGCGCTCAACGCCATCGCCACCGCCACGTGATCCGCGTCCGATTTGTGCTGGTTGAGCTTGAAATGGCCCTCGATCGTCATCTCGATCGCCACGATCGCTTTCAGCAGCATTTCGCGACGTTTGTCGGACAGCTTGTCGGGCTGCCAGGCCGGCTTGGGCGCAAGCCATTGCTCGAACGTCGCGCTCAGCCGCTCGAGGTGGCCGCCGGTATGCTCGCTTCCCACGACGCGCACCGGCCCGGACAGATGCACCGCCTCATAGAGCCAGGTCGGCACCTGGTCGGCGCTCGCGTACCAGTCGGCCGACACGTAGGCGTCGTAGCCCTGCACCGCTACCAACCAGGTGCCGCCCTTCTCGGCGATCTCCCCGAGCGGATTGGCTCGTGCGACGTGAAATTCAAGCTTGGGAACCCGGCCGTCCTGCTCGATCAGGCGGAACGGCAAATGCGACGCGATCGGACGCCCGCCCTCGCTCGCAACCACCAGGCCGAAGGCGCGCGCCGCCGCGAAGGCGAGGCTCGTCGCGGGGTGCACCTTGGAATGCGCGTTGACAAACATGGCGGGGTCTCCGGGTTGGCGGTTCCACCGGAGACCGAGACTGCGCGGATTTTCAGGAAGCTGTTGCCGCGGAGCTCTCTCCGGCGGCAGGCTTGCGATCAGACGCGATCGAATGCCGAAACCGCCCGGAAGGGGCGGCGGCGACGGCTCGACAGGGTCGCGGTCTTGATCATGGCGGCGCGCTATACAATCGCGCGGGACCCACCGTCAAGTGGGTCCTTGCTTGGATCCGCAAACTTGGCCTTCAGGCCGTGCCTTCCGGTGATTTGTCGAGCAGGGTCTGCAGGCGGACCAGCGTCAGATCCTGGTCCTCGCCCATCGCGTGCTGGCGCAGATACTCGGCCATCGCGGCCGCCGAATTGAGATTCTGGCCGCGGTAGCGTTTCTCGAGATCGGAGAACACCGCCTCAAGCCCGGTCGGATCGATCACGCCGTGCATCGTCATGACCTTGATGATCAAGATCAAGGCGTCGGCGAGCGCGAGTTCTGCTCCGGTAAAGACCGGCACCGGAGTGTCGTCCGCCATTACGCGCTGTCCAACCCGATTGCATCAGAAGCGGGAAATTTGCCGTAGCTTCCTACCGTTGGGGATTCGTATTGACCATACGTAATTCTGCTGACCGCGCGCCTTCGATCAGGGGAACGTCACGATCTGAACCCAGTTCGGATTCTTGCCGACGGGATATTGCTTGAGCTT
>Ga0187784_10004678_pt1 | contig 11073 bp, 9 predicted proteins | sample 1015_SJ02_MP15_2_FD_132964 | JGI IMG/M metagenome (GOLD analysis project Ga0187784, IMG submission 132964) | Tropical peat soil microbial communities from peatlands in Department of Meta, Colombia - 1015_SJ02_MP15_20_MG | ecosystem: Environmental > Terrestrial > Soil > Wetlands > Peat | place... | reverse complement strand
CTACGACCAGAATCGAATCCCCATCACCGGGCAACAAATCATGGAGAAGCTGCGGCAGGGAAGTCCCCGCATTGAGTTGAATCCCGGGACCGGCGGCGGGCCGGCCATGGCGGGATTGCCCTCTGGGCCTTATACCGTCGTGGTGGGCGTGTGGATGCTGAAACCCCGTGAGGATGCGGTCGTGGCACGGCGCCTGCGCGAGGTTCTGCGGGAAGCAGTGCGAGCTTGAGGATTTGGGCCCGCCGCACGAGGTTTTCGCCGAGCGGTTCGACACTCTGGAACGGGTCGGGTGGGGCAATCCTGGCCAATCTCGGCGAGTAGTGGGGCGAGAGGGCTGGGGGATTGAAGCTAAAGCGCTTGTTTTCAATAAGATAAACTGGTCCCGCGAGTAATAATTGTCTTTGTTTTCTATAGGACTCTAGTTCATCAGGAGATCCCCCGCTTTGCTGGGGGATGCTTATTGGGGAAAAAGGTGTCAGGTAGCTTTTCGGGGTCGCCCTCGGCTCCGCAGGGCGTCTTGCAATCCGAATTGCACCACCGCACTCGATGCCCATTCCTTCCGGCCATACGGCCGGCTTCGTTGGATGGCACGGCGGATATTCTGGATCTCTTCCTTGGGTTCCGAGGCGTTCAGCCACTGCAGATGGTTCTGGGGCTCGGGAACCGGAAGAAAAGGTACCTGACACCTTTTTCCCAGTGCGCACAATGAAAATGCCGGCCGACTCTCTGCTTCTCGCTTCCGCGGACCTTGCGGCCATTGGCGTAGCTTACGTCGCGCTCTGGACAAGCACGTGGGGCCCTCCGCTATTCCTATTCGTGGTGCTCTTCCTGTCTCCGATACTTCTGGTGCTTACCGTTGCGCATGGTGTGGTGGACCTGTCGCGACACAGGACGCGGTTACAGGCAATTGTCGCCCTACTGCTGACAGCTCCATGTTGGCTACTTGTCTGCTTGTTGTATCGCGACTTCCCGTGAGCGCGCCGGCTGGCGCTGCTGCTAAACTGGCAACCAGACAGCACTGTGTGGCCGACATCGGCACCGGTGAGAGCCAGATCGCTCTGGCTGCCGCAAAGCGCGTCGCCGAGGTTTATACCACGGGACTCGACGCCGAAGCGTTCGCTAAGCTTGAACAGTTGGCGGCGAAGGAGAAGGATTTCATCCGGCTTTGAGGTCGTCAGAATCCTCGACGATTGGTCTAACCATAGCTATTGCATTGTGTTCCGTAGGCCCAGCCGGTGAGGAAAAGTTAAGGGGGCCGCCTAGCAGACGGGAGGCTAATGTTAACATAACATACCTTATCAGACGCTTTAGTCCTCGCCTAGGCGGCCCGTAAGCCCCAACCCATTCGGCCGCTTAGGTTCCGACTGGAGACTTCCCTGCTGGGTCGTTCTTAAGGCAATCTGGAGTGCGGGAGTGCTAACGACCGCCTTTTGGTCTGGGATCTAAGGCGACAGGCCCGCTACGGCAGTCCAAGTCGCTTAGCGGTTATTTATGCAAAGAGAGGTTGTCCGCCGCAAACCTGCAGTAATGGTGCAGCGCGGCAGAGCCGCGTCCAAACACGTAGGGCCGAACGGCGTTCGGCCCTGGGCGAGCGCCGCTCGTCCCTACAGGACGCGGAAAATCTTCGCGCCGGGACAAGGTCCCGCGAGCTAGTGCTTCAGGGTGTGCAACTCGGAGGCGCAGGCTTCGAGATGTCCAAGAAATACGCGGTTTGGTCTTCGGTCAGCACGAGGAGGCGCTTGCCGTCCTTGCTGAATTGGTCGAACCGAACATCGCTGGCAAAAGTGAACCCATCCACCTTTTCCCGGGTATTCAGGTCGTAAACTTCCAGCTCGTTCTCATTTTCGCTCCGGACACTGACGAGGTTTGTGGTCTGGCAATGGGCGCTTGGCCGCCCGGGTATTTCCCCCTCCTTCTGCCCTGTGGCCATGGAGTAAATCTCCACGTACGCCTTCTGAGAGACTATCATCCGCTCTCCCATGGTCAAGATTGAAGCCCTGCCGCCCGTATCCAGGAGTTGCGCTCCCAGGACTCTTCCGGTTGACGCGTCAAGTATTTCGACGAAGTAAACTCCCCTCTTCTCCTTCAGCGCCGCAAAGCGTTCGGCTAGCTGTGGGTAGTCCTTGATCTCGTCCTGGACCGCCCCATCCGTGGCCCGCCAACTGACAATCGTCCGACCCTCCTCCGGCTCGACGAGAAGTCCGGGGTGATCCTTGGGGAAACGCCGGGACCACAGCACCCGCCCCGTGGCCGCGTCCCTCACTTCATCGATCACGTCACAGTCTAGGGGGCTATAGTCCGGGAATTTCCAGTTGCAGGGGCTCACCACCGCCGCCAGGCGGGTTTTCTGCTGCGGCTTGCTGACAACGAGGAATGGGCCGCTTTGCCGAGCGTAGAGGTCTTCGATGCGTAGCACCGGAATGACCTCTTTCCGAGTCAGGTCCACCCGCGCGATCGTGTGAGGGGTATCTCCGTGCTTTGGAAAATCCGCGAAGAATGCGTTCTCGCCGTCGAACCAACCGCCTTGGAAGGGGCGAAGGAGCTGGAGCCTTTTGCCAGTGCTCAAATCCCAAATGGGGCCTGCGGAATCCACCAGCCACTTCAAGTCAGGAGAGGTATACGGCCTCCCTAAGCCCTGAGAACTTGGGGGAATCGGAAGAGGCGCGTGCGCTAGAAGCCTTCCGCTCTTTGCGTCGTGAAGGGCCAGATCGCCGTCTGGGCGCTGGTCAACGAAGACTTCGTCGTAGATATCGAGCGCTTGCCGCTTGTCCGCCAAGAAGAGCTTCTTGGTCCTCAGGTCCATGACGCCCACTGGGTAGTCCTTGATGGGCCGGATCACCAGATAATTACCGTGGGCGGGCGCAGACACGGTCTTGAAACCCAGTGTAAGGTGGTCGATGACCTTCCACGAGGGAAAAGCAAAGAGTGTAGCTGGCCGCATCTCACTGTAGTGAGTGTCAGTCGGAATATATTGCGTTTCGTACTTGCCCGTCGGAATAAGGAGCGCTGCCCTGCCCGGTACATTGTTGAACCCAGACAATACAAGCAACCGATCCGATCCCAGGAAAACAAATCCATCTGAGAGCCATCGTCTCAGGTCCGCAGGCAGGCTAAGTTCCTGCCGACTTTGGACATCAAAAAACACGGCGTTTTCGCGCCTGGCGGCCAGGAAGTAACGCCCATCCGGTGAGAATCCTAATTTGGGGCCGGTGGGGTACCGCCCAAAGAACGTGCTGTACCTTGCAAAGCCCGTCTTCTCGAAGATCTCGGCGCCGCTGGGCAAGTCGATCAAGCTAATCACGTCATCTTGCCTGAGGCAGGCTAAGGTTCTGGCGTCCGGGGCCAGCAAAGTCGTGAAGCAGCCTTGCTTGATCGACGGCTGCGCAACCTGTGCCCGCTTCCTGCCGGCAATGTCCCAAAGTTCAATGTGCAAGATGTCGGTGGTGAAAGCGATGAACTTGGAGTCCGCCGTGAATCGCGGCTGCGACGCATCCGGCGCGTGAATCTGAAAGAGATAAGCAAACGGCTCGCGGCTGAGAATGTAGAAGGTGCCCGCATGCTCGGCCAGGAGGTATTTGCCGTCAGGGCTGAATTGGAGGCTCTCGACGATTTTCGGGTGAAGGACAGGTTCCAGCTTGACTCTTGCCAGCACCCCATGCAGGTTCTCCCCCTTCCGCTTCCATGCTGGGAGGGCGTTAACCGCGGCGCGCCACTTCTCGAAGTCGTCATCCACAAGCAAGGGTTGGCGGTCGACGCACACTTGGGGCATTTTTTCCACGGACTTCCGCAAGGCGCGCAGCCGGAGCTGATCGGGCTTGGTGGCGCCCAAGAAATCTGACAGCCAGCTCCCTGTCTTGCCTCCGGTTCTCGCCGTGCGATCAAAAACATCCGCGAAACTCTGCGGCGCGTAGCCCGCCGCAGCCATGAGATAAAGGCCCATCTGGTCGGCGGCCCGTTCGCTTTCCGGTCCTCGCTTGGCCACTTCCCGGAACGGCCCCGGGTTTCGTCTCCAATTCTCTTCTAGTGCATTGCACTTCTTGAGAATGTCCTCACGGTCAGAGACCGCAGTGACGTTCAGAACTCCTCGAAGCAGAGCTGTCATTTCAAGGGCGGTCTGGTGGGTCACGATATGACCCATTTCGTGCGCGATGATACTTGCCATCTCGTCTTCGTTGTGAACGGAGGAAACCATCTCACGCGACACATAGATACGGCCGCCGGCCTCGGAAAAGGCCTCCGGCACGGGCAGGTCAACAAGAAAATAGCGAAACTGAATCTGATTGGCGGGCAGGTGTTTGGCCAGGCGCTCCCCGATTTGCGCGAGGTGAGCGGTCACGGCCGCGTCATCGGTGGAACGAATATGGCGCAGCAGTTGTTGGGCGAGGATCTCGCCGAGGTCAAATTCCTGCTGGTCCGTGAAGATGTTCGAACCGGGAGTCGAGGTGACGACGGGAGGCGGCAGGCAAACCTCCTGGGCATTCAGCCCGCAGACCAACCAAAACGTGGCGGGAAGCAGCGATAGGACCCACGATCGCACGGCGTTCCTCATGGCGTTTACGCTCGGACGATCCGCGCTGCTATAAGTATACCATTCTCAAAAGCCCATTTGATTTCGTGTAGCGGCGGTCTCTGACCGCCGGTCTTGATTGCGCAAGGAGTTCCGGCGCTCGGAGAGCGCCGCTACAGCAAACCGACCCACCGCGGCGTCTTCCCTGCCCTGGCCGCGTCAGCGCGGCGCATGTATACTGAGTGAGTCTCCCAACGTTGCGACGGAGCGGATTCCCTCACATGCCTCTTGACGTTCAATACTATCGTGCGCTGTTTCCGGTCACTGGGTCTTCGATTTACATGAACCACGCGGCGGTGTCGCCGATTTCGCGGCGAGTCCGCGACGCCATGGCTGGCCTGCTTGACGACGTTCACTATTTCGGCGTCGAACACTGGGAAGCTTGGATGGAAACGTACGACGCTGTGCGCCGCTCCCTCGCGCAGTTGCTCAATGCGGACCCGGGTGAAATTGCCTTCGCCAAAAACACTTCGGAGGGCGTCTCGACCTTCGCGAACGGCCTGGACTGGCGAGCGGGAGATGAAGTGGTTTCCATTGAGGGCGAGTTTCCGGCCAATTATTATGCCTGGAAGGCCTTGGAAAAACGCGGCGTGGTTCTGCGGCTAGTGCCGGCAGAACAAGGCCGGGTGAGTGAGGAGCCGCTCCTAAGGGCATTGACCTCCCGCACGCGCGTGGTGACAGTGAGCTTCGTGCAATACCTCAGCGGGTTTCGTTTGGATCTGGAAAGGTTGGGCCAAGCGTGCGCTGCGCACGGCTGTCTGTTATTTGTGGACGCCATCCAGGGCCTAGGCGCGTTTCCGGTGGACGTAAAGAGAGCCAACATTGCTGGCCTGGCCGCCGATAGCCACAAGTGGATGCTCGGCCCGGAGGGTTCAGCGTTGCTATATGTAAATCGCCAGGTAATGGAAAGGATCACCCCCTCGGAACTCGGGTGGACCAGCGTTCGCCATTGGGGCGACTTCTCCCGGCGAGATCTTTCCTGGCGGGACGACGCCCGCCGCTACGAGTGCGGCACTCTCAATACCGTCGGGGTTTACGGATTGGGCGCCGCGGTGAATCTTCTTCATGAGGTCGGAATCCCGAATATTGCCGAGCGCATCCTGGATTTGACGGAGCGGTTACGCGACGGACTGCTTGCGCGGGGCCACTCGGTGTTCGGTCCGCGCGTCCGCGAGGAGGCCTCGGGGATTGTCTCTTTTGTTCCGCGTCAAGGAGATGCAGAGCGGCTCGTGGAGCGGTTCCTAGCGCACGGTGTGCAGGTCGCGGCGCGAGGCGGCTTGGTTCGAATCTCCCCTCATTTCTACAATACGGAGGAGGAGATTGACCGGGTGTTGGAAATAAGTCGAGAAGTCGAGAGTCAAGTGTCGAGGAGTTAAGGAAGCAGGCTATTCGTCGCGCAGCACCTCTATGGGATCGACCCGGGTCGCGCGCCGCATGGGCACCGCACAGGCAGCCAGGGCGATGGCTCCGAGCAATACGGTCGCACTGCCAATCACCAGGGGATCCAACGGTCGAACTCCGTAAATCTGGCTGGCGACCGCCTTTTGCAGCGCGGCCGCGCCGGCGAATCCCGCCACCAAGCCCAAGGCCACGAGCACCAAACCTTCCCTGAGCACCAGCCGCACCACCCCCGCTCCCGAGCTCCCAAGCGCCATCCGAATGGCAATCTCGCGCCTCCGTTGCGCCACCAGGTAGGCAAGAACTCCGTAAACGCCTATCGCTGAAAGGAACAAGGCTAAGCCCCCAAACGCCAATGCCAGCAACAGCGAGGTCCGCTGGGATGAAATTGAAAGTGCGGCACGCTCGACCATTGTTTTCACGTCAAATAACGCTAGTTCCGGATCGATCTGGGCCATCGCGGCGCGCATCTCATGCGCTACCCCGCCTCCCTCGCTGGCGGTCCTGACGGCGAACGTATAATCCCGCGTCGGCCCCTGCGCGTAAGGAAAATAGTAAGCACCGAAGGTGTTGCCGGTTCCGGCGAGATCCAGCAGCCGGACCGAGCGCACAACTCCAACCACTCGGAACCAGTGTGTGCTCGCGTCGGTCTGGGTCATGTCCTTTGGATTCTGGGGATAGTACATGCGCTGTCCAATCGGATCGCGATTCGGCCAGAAGTGGCGAGCCAGCCGCTCATCGACAATCACCACAGGCGGGCCGCTTTCATTGTCGCGCTCCTCGAAGTAGCGCCCGCGCATCAGGGGGATCTTCATCGATTCGAAGTAGCCGGGCGTGACGGTAAGACGGTAGGGAGAGACAACGGATTCCTCCGGCTTCATGACGTGGCCCTCGGCCAGGATGATAACGGAGTTGTAGTTGTTGCTGAAAGGAATGGACGAGGTAGCCCCGGCGGCGGTCACGCCCGGCAAGCGCCGAATCGAATCCAGCGCGCGGTTCATCAGGGTTCGCAACTCCGCGTCGCCATGGTATCGGGATTGTGGCGCGCTCGTGGACGCTGTTGCGACGCCCTTACTCGCAAAACCTGGATCGACCGCCAGCAGATGGCGAAAGCTGGCCAGCAGCAGTCCCGCTCCGGCCAAGAGCACGAAGGCCAGTCCGATCTCGGCGCCTACCAGGCTTTGACGTAACCTGCGGGTGCTGACGCCGCTCGTGCCGGTGCGGCTGCCTTCGCGCAGCATGCCGCTCAGGTTGAGTTGGAGAGCGCCGGCAAGCGGCACAAGTCCCACCAGCGCGCCCACGGCGACGGCCAGCGTGAGACTGACAAGAACCACGGTGGCGTCAATGCGCACTTCCTGAGCGCGGGGGAAGTTGTCGAGCCCGATGGCGGCCAGGGCGCGCAGGAGCGCCGAACCGAGCCCTACGCCCGCGAGGCCACCTGCTCCCGCCAGCAGCGCGTTTTCTACGATCGACTGGCGCGCGATCTGGAATCGGCCCGCGCCTAGCGCCAGGCGTGTGGCGATCTCCTTGCTCCGGACGTTCCAGCGCGCCAGCGCCAGATTGGTGATGTTCAATCCTCCAATGAGCACCACGAATACGGCTCCGCCCCAGAGCAGGTAGAGCGCGCCTTGTACGTCCTTGACCAGCAGGTGCTGAAGCGATTCGACCCTGGTATAGAATCCGGCATTGATAGCGAAGTCCTTGAACTCCGGATGCCGTTCGAGGTTGGCGGCGTTGAGCGCGTTGATCTGCGCCTGGATCTGGGCTAGCGTGGCTCCGGGCTTCAGCCGGCCGATATGGCTCCAACTGTTATTATGGTATTGAGTCTTCTCCTCGGCGGTAAACGACAGGGGGACCCAGAGGCGGACGTCCGGGGAGAAGAAAAGGAAGTCCCGGGGCATCACGCCCACGATGGTGAAAGGCTCGCCATCCAGACGCAGTTCGCGCCCGATCGCGGAGGGGTCGCCGCCATAAAGCTGTTGCCAGAGCGCGTGGCTGAGAATCACCTCATGGTCGTGCCCGATCTCGCCCTCCTCCGGGGCAAAGGCCCGCCCACGCGCCGGCGCAATGCCGACGAGTTTGAAGAAGGACGGGGTCACAGCCATGCCCGGGATCTGCTCCGGCGTGCCGTTGAACTCCAGCGTGGCGTCTGTCTGCTGGAACATCGCTTGTTCTTCCAAAGTGGTCACCATACGCAGACGATCGGAGTAATCGGCTGCGCTACTGACACTCTGATCGTCGGCGCCTGCTTTGGGATACTCGTTGGACATCAGCACAATCGCGTCGGCCTTTGGACCCGGGAGCGGGCGCAAGAGGACCGAATGGACAATCGCGAAGGTGGCGACGTAGCCAGCGATGCACACGGCCAGAGTCAGTATTACCGTTGCGGCAAATCCCTTGTCCCGGAGCAAAGATCTCACGCCGCGCTTGATGTCGCGAAACAGGCTCTCCATCGCGTTTCCTCCACCCTCACCGTGAAATACGTCTGGCGCGTGTTCTTTGTTCACGGAAAATGTGGCCAAACCGGCAAATCCTGGACAATTGACTCCTGGGCTGGGAGAGGATAGATTAATGCCCGCAGCGATCGTTGGCGTTGGCGAGCGCGACGCTGACAGGCTTTGCGAAGTCTTCCAACAAGGGGTCCTAACCCGTGGCTATGGCAAGCATTAAATTGGGGCAAGTCTGGCGTATGACTGAGACCGGCGACTTCTGGCTGGTCACCAAGGTGTATTCAGAGGTTTTTGCCTCTTATGCCGTCCTGAGAAAGGTGGGTGGATCAGAAGAGGACGTTCGCCGCGTAAGGGTCGAAAAATCGGGCGAGGGAATCGCCCTTCCGGGTTTCAGTTTTGCTCCGGGGTCGGAATCTCCTTAGCGAATTGTAGGGGCGCATCCTGCCATTATGACGAGCTTGGGACTTCTGTCATCCATTCATGGTTACAACCTTTTTTGAGTTTCTGGCTGGTTTCATCATCTCTGTGATTTCGCACTCGGGCTACCTGGGCATAGTGCTGCTGATGGGCATTGAATCGGCGTGCATCCCCTTGCCCTCGGAAGTCATCATGCCCTTCTCCGGATACCTCGTTTCCGTGGGTCGTTTCAAGCTGTTGTGGGTTGGGATTGCCGGGGCTTTTGGGTGCAACGTGGGCTCGCTGGCGGCGTATTACGTGGGATCGCGGGGGGGCCGTCCGCTGGTTGAAAAATATGGCCGCTATGTTCTGGTCACGTACCGTGACCTGGAAACGGCAGACCGCTTCTTTCGGCGCTACGGCGATTGGGCAGTTTTCTTGGCGCGTCTTCTGCCCGTTGTCCGGACCTTCATTGCCTTTCCTGCGGGAGTGGCGCGCATGGATTTTTTCCGCTTCAATCTTTACACCTTCCTTGGTTCCCTGCCCTGGTGCCTGGCGCTGGCCTATGCCGGCGTGAAGCTCGGCGAGCGTTGGGCTACCGTGCGGCAGTACTTCCACCGCTTCGACACCGTCCTGGCGGTTCTAATCGTTCTCGCCGTTGTCTGGTTCGTCCACGACCGGTGGAAAAACCGGGTTCGCGCGGCGTAAAGGCTGGTCAATTCTCGAGCGCGGCCAAGTCGGAGAATTGCCCTCTCCCCAGGGGAGAGGGTGTCACGCGACGGCGCCTTCCCCAGCCGTCGCGAGACGGGTGAGGGGTCGGTTGGCGCAGCGGGCGGCACATCCGGATGGAACGGGTATGCTAGGGCGTCCATCACCGGATTCTCCGTGTTCTCCGTGCCCTTCAAGCTTCAACACCGAGACCACGGAGCAGCTCAGTGGCCTCTGTGTTAAGGCTCTTCTTTCCACGGGGGGCACCGAGGCGCTGTTGGGGCACGGAGAACCGTGGGGCGCGAGATATAAGGTGATGCCTAGCTCTACAAAATGGGCAACGAACAAGCCCCATGGCCCAGGCTCGATGGGGCGCAGGCGCGTACATAGAAACCGGTGTGTGCGCCTCCGGCGGTTGTGTGACCCGAGTACGAGATCTGCCAACGGTCCTGCCCCTCGGGGCCCGGGCTGTGTTATGATGCGGGTGCACTCTGCGGCTTGGTAGACGCGAGAGCGGGCGCCTACGCTTCCGCCTTTGAGCGGAGGGTAAACCCAGTGCATCCATACGACAAAGCAGACCTGGAACGCTCGGTCATCCGCGAGCTTCGACGCGTCTCCGAGCACCTCGGGAAGACTCCAACAGTCGTCGAGTACAAGCGGGCAAGGCCGAAGCACGGCTACGATCAGGTGATCTATTTGTTCGGGAATTGGAACGCGGCCGTAATCAAGGCGGGCATGCAACCAAACCCGACGCAGAAGCCGCCGCGTAACGACGTTCCAAGGCCCAAACTAGTGGAGGAAATGATCCGAGTCGCTAACCTTCTTGGGGAAGTTCCCTCACATCCCAAGTTTTCTGCGAATTCCAGGTATTCGAGGGGTGTTGTAGAACGCGAATTCGGTTCGTGGCGTGCCGGATGGAAGCAGGTCGTTGCGGAGCAACGGCAGAGGCTGACGTTCGAGCCCCGCACACGCAAGGCGCGTGCAGGAGACCAAGGGCCGGAGGCGCGTCCACTCGGGATGTCCCTGCCGTTGGTCCACGAGCCGCAGAATGAGCAGGAGACGTTTGCGCTATTCTGCTTGCTCGCCGTCGACTTGGAGTTTGAGATCCTGAAGGTGCAGGCCGCTTTCCCCGACCTTAAACTGAGACGTCGGGGCCAATGCCTTTCTGCAGAACTGGAGTTCCTGTCGTCCAATTACATTGAGCACGGGCACCCGCTTGCGGCGGAGCACACATGCATCTGTTGGCGAAAGGACCGTGATCTCGATCCAGTGCAGGTCATTGAATTAGAGCGGCACGTCCGAGATAGGACGCGCCGCGGGGATGGTGTGGACCGGTCGTGAGTGGCACCACACCGACGAGGCCGTTGACCTTATGCGGTGGTGGAAAAACCCCGGTCACGCGACTTGAGGGTTCCCAGCTCCATCCTCGCCAGGGAACTGACCCCTCACCCGTCCCGCGACGGCTGGAGAAAGCGCCGTCGCGTGACACCCTCTCCCCAAGGGCTGATCTTTACCCATATCTTGGGCTGGACACCGGGGGTGAGTGCGCAGGAT
>Ga0187784_10004677_pt1 | contig 11075 bp, 8 predicted proteins | sample 1015_SJ02_MP15_2_FD_132964 | JGI IMG/M metagenome (GOLD analysis project Ga0187784, IMG submission 132964) | Tropical peat soil microbial communities from peatlands in Department of Meta, Colombia - 1015_SJ02_MP15_20_MG | ecosystem: Environmental > Terrestrial > Soil > Wetlands > Peat | place... | reverse complement strand
GCACAATACCGCAAACAACAAGTCAGCCATCTCAAGCGAAAAGCGGCCCAGCTAGGATTGCAAATCGTCGAAGTTGCTCCAGCCGCTTAACTAATAGGCTTCTGCATGGAGTTCCTGGAGAGACTTCAGGGATGTTCGCCGGTGGCTTAGTTCTTCGAGTCAAGGATAATGCGGCAAGGGAGTTAAATTATTCATAGCGCAGAGCCACCACGGCGTCCACTCGCGTCGCTCGCCGCGCGGGCAAGAATCCAGCTAACACCATCACAATAGCAAGGACCGCAACCGCAACGATGAAAGAAGAAATGTCGCCATGTCTCAGCCCGAAAAGTTGGCTGGAAATCGCCCGCGAAGCGGCATATGACAAGGGAAGTCCAAGTAGTAGACCGCCGCCAAGCAACAAAATCGTATCTCGCAGAATCATGCCAAGAATGTCGTGCCGTCCTGCACCGAGAGCCATACGCACTCCGATCTCATTTGTTCGACGCGCAACGCCCTGCGCCGTCACCCCGTAGAGTCCAATACATGCCAGAAACAGGGCAATACCACCGAAGAGACTGACCAACAGAGCAGCAAGCTTCTCCTCGCTAAAACTCTCTTCCACTTGGTGCCGAAGCGTTTGCACTCCCGTGACGGGAATTTTGGAGTCTTCTTGCGATACGGCGTGGCGCACCTGCGAGGCGGTTGCGCCGGGATCGCCCATCGTGCGCAGCTCCAATTCCGCGGTTATTGCCGACTGTGTTTGATCCTGGAGAAGCGCGCGGAATATCATGTCGCGCACTTTGCTTTTCGCATCCTCGAAAAGGACATTATCCAACACTCCGACGATTTCGTAGCTTTGGTCTCCGTAACTGAATCGGTGTCCGATGGGATTTTCGGCAGGAAAATAGTGACGGACAAACGCCTCGTTCACCATGGCAACCCTTGCTGATCCTTCCGTGTCACGCAGATCAATTTCTCTTCCCAAGAGCAAGGGAATTCCAAGCGTCCTGGAGTAGGCCGGGCCCACGAGAACGTCGCTAACACTCATGCTTTCGTTCTGACGGGGGGAATATCCCTCGACACCAACATTGCTTGCGCTGACGTGCCCGCTGAAGGGACTGAAACGGCCGATCGTCGCCACGCGCACGCCGGGCAAGCTATTGAGGTGCTCAAACAGTCTTCGGTAGAGGGCGGCCACCTCCGTTGGCTTGTAGCCGGCAATCCGTGGATTGATGCTCGCGAGAAGAACGTTGTCTTGATCGAAACCGAGGGATTGACGCTCGATGTTTAACAAACTCCTAGAAAAGAGACTCGCGCCAACAAGCAAGATCAACGAAATCGTGATTTGCCCCAGGATGAGCCCTTGCGTGATTGTAAACTTCCTCTGACCCATCACGCTACGCCCACCTGCCTTGAGCGCGTTGATCAAGTCAACTTTTCGCGCTTGTACCGCGGGCGCAAGCCCAAAGAAAACGCCAGTGAATAACGTGATACCGAGAGTAAACGTCAGCACCACTGGATTCAGGCGCGGATGCATTGGCGAGTTCTCCAAATGCGTGAGCGCGACGAGCCCTTGAGTTCCCCAGTACCCAATCAGCAGGCCCACGCCGGCGCCTAGAGCAGCAAGAAGAAGGCCTTCTGTGAAAAGCTGGCGCAGCAGACGGCCACGATTTGCTCCGAGCGCCAGACGGACCGAGATCTCTGTGCGGCGCGCCACCGCTCGCGTGATCAGAAGATTACCGACGTTCGCGCAGGCAATCAAAAGTACCATCACGACGACCGCCAGCAGCACATGCAGAGTCCGTGAATATTGCAGCCTTAGAGCGGAAATTCCCGCTCCACCGTCGTAAAGCTGAATGTAGGTTCTCTCAACGCCTTGCCTGCGCTGGGCGTCAAGCTGCGTCCCAGCCTGGCTGGTCAAGTATTGCTGCAAGGCGATTGTGACGGCGATACGGGCCTGCTCACGAGAAACACCATGACGTAACCTACCCATTAGGCTGAGCCAGTACGTGTCCGTACGTTCGAGATAGGACTCGCGCAGTTCAATTTGAGGCTGGAACACGAACGGCAACCAAAAATCAGGTGCTCCACGTACGCGCTCGCCAAAAAATTCTGGGGGTGCAACCCCAACGATGGTGACCGGCAGGCCGTTCAGAATCCTGACCTGGCCCACGGCGGCTGGGTCGGAGTTGAGATGTTGCCTCCAGTAACCGTTGCTTAGGACAGCCGCTGGCTCAGCGTTCACGCGGTTATCAGCGTCGGAAAGCGTCCGTCCGAAAGCAGCATCCACACCCAGGGTCGCGAAATAGTTTCCTGAAACGAGATGGACGACTGCTCGCTGGACTTGTGCATCCTCGTTCTGCCCCGGCGTACGAACGCTGACCGTCGCTGTGCCGCTGCGGAACGCACAGAGCGACTCGAACGGCAAGGGCTGCGATTTCAGAAACTCATAGGACTCCTTGGTGAAACGGCCCCATTTGCCGGTAGGCGGAGAACTATTAGTGTATGTTCCTTCATCAGTGGCGTCCGAGAAGAGAACCAGTTGCGACGGCTCACGAACGGGCAAAGAGTCAAGCAGTATCGCGTCGAACAGAGTGAAGATCGCCGTGTTTGCGCCGATTCCGAGCGCGATGGTGAGAACAGCCACGGCAGTGAAACCAGGATTCTTCTGTAAAATACGCGCGCCGTACCGCGTATCCAGCCAAGTTGTCTCCAAACTGGAGAAAGCCGCCATCTTTGTGGGAGGTCTCTTCCTAAGTAGAGTCTTCGAGGATTCTACTGCGGATCTCGAGTCTGGAGTCGATAATATGATTTCGCAACAGTTAGCGTCGATTGGTAACGGCAGATCATGAAGGGTTTACTGTCAATCGCAAAGTCCCGGATGGTCGGTAATTCCGGATACTAGCGTAAATAGGTCTTGCCTAATCGGCTACCGTTTACTCCTCCGAGCGGGTCACGTGCCGCTCGAAAGCTGTCCCAGACAGCCTTAGGCTTTTATTGTGAGACGATGAAGGCTAAGGGGAGGCACCTTCCGCACTCCGCGCACAACTATCGCACGGTCGGTTTGATGGTTGGCGAGAAATCACGATTTAACTCGTAACCCAAAGGTTACAAGTGTAAACGCCTGATGCGATAGCGTCAACCATTTAAGGGTTGCTGCGGGCCAGCACCTCGGACGTATTGTTTCCGTAAATGCGATACTCGTACCGCAGACTCGCAAGGCCTGTCGCTAGGTTGGAAACGATCCTGTCCATGTCTCCTTGGCTCGGTTCCGCTGGGATCACCACCGAGATCGATGATCTGAAGAAACTTCTACCTCTCCCAATGGCCGCCGGAAATTCCCTCTGCACATTATCCGCTCGGTAGCTGACATAGGCGTCGTTCCCTACCCGCGAAATCGTCAAAGAGAAATCTGCGAACCGTATTGCGTTACCCCTGGCTCGCGCTAGCAGTGCGATGGTAGCAATCAAGAACGCCAAGAGAGGGCCACACACTAGGACCAGCACCCAGATTGATTCATCCAAATGGAAACGACCGGACGTCACGGGCGAAGTTTACAGCTTTCCGGGCGGTCTCGCCGATGACTGGCGTAACATCCTGTCTATAACAACGTCGGGGCTGTCAATCCAAAAATGAAAAACACTCTTCCCTCGGCGCGGAGAGGACTGTCAAGGGCGCCCGCAGGGCGTTCATCTCGACCCTTGACAGGCCTCTCCGCGCAACACCATCAAAAAAAGAACGAAGCGAAACGAAGTTCAGTTGAGCTTCGTATCCTCGAACCGCCCGTTCCGATTCTTGGAGAAGGTAGAGTGGTGAGGAATCTCCTGCTCGAAGCCCAGTCCGGTAAACCAGCCCCAGGCCAGATGCATGCGCAGATCTTCGACCAGCTTGCGCTCGCTCGTGATGCCGTACAGATAGCCGATCATGATCCAGAACGTTTCCTTCACCTCGCTGCAACCTTGGAGTAAGATCGTCCTGCGGCTGAGTCGATCATGCGGAGGACATTCTGATGAGTCCTCATTTCATCGTCTTTCTTGTTTCCCTTGTCGTAGCCGTCGTGGTTCTTATCTTGACGGATCGTCTGCTGTGCCCCGGCTTGCGCGGACTCCTGGAGGACGTGACCGCCCTGCCCGCAGCCACGGAGTTTTACATCCGTGCCTTCGGCCTGGCAATCGTGTTTATCGCGCTCGCAGCGGTGTTCGGCGCACACCCGGATCTCAAAAGCGACGCGCACTTCATGGAGTACGCTTGGGCCGTCGCCGCCGCTCTGCAGGATGTGTTTCAAGACCTGGTGATTGTCCTTCTCGTTTACGTCGCGCTGATCACCGTGCTCATGGCTTCCCTGAGGCGCAAGCGGTGAACTGCGAATCATGACCAACGAGCACTATCTGAGAGTCTCCTATTTTGTCGTCGCATTGGTGTCGCTTGGCCTTGGCGTGGCTGCCTACCGCGTGCTGCGAAGACCTTTCACCGCGATCTGCGAAACCCTTCCAGGCAAGTCTCACCTCTCCACGTGGAAGCGCACGCTTGCTGTCTCCCTGACTATGGCCGCCCTCTTGGGTTTTCTGAGTGTCAGTTACCGATATTGTGGCAAGAGTTATGCCGAGATTGTCAATGACCGCAGCTACCTAGTGCAGGTGAATCGCAATCAGATCCAGGCCACCGCCGAATCGATCGTTTATGCCGTCTTCGGCTGGTGCCTCGTGATTGTGATCTTCCTCGTGATTGCCCGCAAGAGGAGGCAAAGTCCGGGAGACTTAGACTGATCGTCCCTCGGGAAACCATGGACTCGCGACACGTGATCAAGCGAGCGGGGTAGGGCGAGTCAACCAAGAACAGAAGTGGTAGACGTTCGTCCTGGTTGCCATGATTGACGATAAAATCGCATTTACGCTCGGAACACTTCTGCGCTGGTCGTCCGAACGCTCATGATATTACCAAACGACTTCGGGAGGGAATTCGTCGCGGAGAAATCAACTGCAGTGTTCGTTTTTTGGACGTGTCCACATGTTTTGGTTGGTAAGAAATATGGCATGGACGACGGCGCCGTCGAAATTGACTCCATCCAGACGATTGGGTTTCCAGACATTACAATCGCGCCAAAGCCCTCTCGATGCGGCTTCCTGAGATATCTATAACAGTCCGTTCACCTTCCATCGACTAGATTATGTCATCATTTTACCGATCATGATGCCGCCAATACACCATTCATTTCATAGCGGCCCCCTGGGCTCGTCCGTCAAATGTCCCCATTGCGGTAAGCTGACTGGAATCGGTGCTGCTGCAATTTTCGAGGTTGTCCACATAGCGCACGAGAGATGCGAGCACTGCCACCTGGAGTTTGTAATCCTCAACAATGTACCAATGGCGAGAGCCCCGTACGATCTAGATTAGAAGCCGGGTTTTGACCGTTATCACGATGTTTCAACGACTGATGACTGGTTCCGATCTTGAGCGCAAGAGCGCCCGTGGGGCTAATACTGCTACCCACCCGTTTCGGCGCTCAGAAGAGTGATCGCTCGCCGCTCGCCCACCGTTTGCTGCAACACCGAAGCGCATCCTCACCTTCAACCCGCTCACCCAATAAGAACTTTGTCCAGAGTGCAAGTTTTCGAGAGGTGGCGAATCGAACATTCGGCTCCCCGTGCTTTTACCCTCATCCAAGGAAGCTCAAAGAATCAACCCCCATAGCTGCATCCCTGACCTTACCGATACCGTCCTGGGTGACAAACAAAATATATATCCACGATATCTTGCCCAGACGGGCCAAGAGACCTGCCCTGCTCATTTGTTGCTCTCTGGAAGAGGCTGAAACTGAATCACAGAATGCGGCGTGATGCGACCATCGGTCACCGGACTTCGCAAAGCACACGAGTATTGTCGATTCTGGATAGACAAAGTCGTCGCGAGCCACCGTCAAGGCATCAATGACCTCGCGCGGTGTCACAATTCGAGTTTCCTTCGAGACCTCTGGGAAGTATGGCGAACAATTCCGGTGACCAAGTAATGGCTGCGGGTGGGCGAGTTCGAGAAGCTCCTGCACGCGCTCGGCAAACTCCGACTCGGAGACTTTCGTAAGCGTTAGGAAATCGATCTTTTCATTGAGGGACTGTCGCCAACGCGCGAAATTCCTCAGATCCTGCCGACCAAATTCCTGAACCGTTCACACCTCCAGTTGCTTTCCATCGCTGTCGCGCTCGTCGAAGGTCAGGCCGTAAGTGACGTCTCGGCCGCGTCGCCGTTGCGACTATGCGCTATTTGATAAAACGTCGATCCGGCCCTTCTTGGCCAGCATCAGGTTCGTCACTTTATTTCCTTACATTGCTTGCAGTAGGTTCTCAGAAAACAACAGAGGCTAGTATTGAATTTGTATTTCCTGACTCCGGTATTCTGACGACTCGAGGTCTTATGTCTGAACAAGTCGCAAAGCGGCCTTGGGAAGGGACGAAGAAGGAGGAGAATCGTCTTTCGAAAAAGCCATATCAGGACCCTGCATTTCGTTTCGAGCGAGTTTTCGAAACGATGGCTTTGGCGTGCGGCAAAGTTGAGCCCACAAATTTCCAGTGTAGATTCCACCGGCAGAGTTCTTAATTGTGTCCTCGTCTATCCCATTGGCGCCAGGAGGTGCGCAAGAAGCTAAGCTGGATCTTGTCGTAGAGGCCCTTCGTCGCAGCGGTAAGGTTCAGTTGCGGGTGTGGGGAATGAGCATGCTTCCTTCGCTCTGGCCGGGTGACGTGGTGACGGTTAAAGCTGCAACGCCAGAGGATGTTGTTCTCGGGGACATCGGGCTGGTTCTGCGCAACAAGCGATGCTTCATTCACAGGATCGTTGCCACGAAACTTAGTCAGGATGGACAATCCTTTATCACGCGTGGCGATGCCATGCCTGATGACGATCCAAGTACGGCCGACGCAGAGTTGCTAGGACGTGTCGTCGCCGTCCGTCGCGCGAATCGCATATTTGTGCCGGGGCGCCGTGTGTCTTCTACGGATAGTGCGATCGGTTGGATCGCTTGTCGGTCCGATGTCTTGCGCAGTCTTGCGCTGAAGTTTCATGCAGTACGTCTGCGGGCTGGAAGCATATTGGTTAGTGCACGGCTCGGTTTGTTTAGAAAGCGCTTTAGTGTTTTCGAACCTCTCTCAACTATGACATCAGCAGTAACACTCCCTGGCCACGACCGAGAAACGCTTCCCATCGAGATCGGAGGAATGACGATTGCTTTACGCTGTCACGATCGCTTATTCCTTCGGCATCTCGCAGGTCGATACGCCGGTTTTGTAGGGAGTCGGCGACTGGCAAACTTCGAGTTCGACATCGATTTGTACGAACCTTCCGAATCTCCCCCGGCCGGCGATGGGCTGAAGGTCACGGTTGAGAAGGGTGATTGGCTCTTGCAGCGGGGTGACTTTCGGGCGCGCTGGACTCCGAATGCACGGCGTGGTTATATCCGGCAAGCCAAGAACCCTTACGCCTGCGACTCACTACTACGCATCGTTCATACGCTCATTCTGGCAAAGCAGGGAGGATTTCTCGTTCACGCTGCCAGTGCAATTCGTGGCAGTAAGGCTTTTATATTTTCCGGAGTTTCGGGTGCAGGGAAAACGACGATCTCCCGCCTTGCTCCCCCGGATGCAACCCTGCTGACTGACGAAATTTCTTATGTGCGCCGCGAAGGCGATAGGTATTTGGCGTTTGGGACGCCTTTTGCCGGAGAACTGGGGAAAGTTGGGAAAAACCAGTCTGCCCCCATCGCAGGATTTTTCCTGCTCGAAAAAGGTTCGCAGAACTGCATCGAATCCTTAAAACCGGCCGAGGCAGTCCAGCGGTTGCTAAGGAATATTTTATTCTTCGCAGAAAATCCCACGTTTGTGGAACTTGTGTTTCAAGCGGCCTGCGAGTTTGCCAGTGCAGTTCCGATTCAACGGTTAGTATTCTTTCCCGACCAACGGGTCTGGGAGCCAATTTGTTAACGGGAGTGATAATGGACAGATATATTGCGCGCGGCTCGGGAATCGCGGCCCGAATGTTGGGCGGCGAAATGATGGTGATGTCCACGACAGACTCAACCTTTTTCAGCCTCAACGAGGTTGCCACCGTAATCTGGCAAGCGGCAGACGGCCGCACACCGTTGTCAGAGATCGTCGCCAATAAAATTTGCCTGGAATTTGACGTAGATCAGGAACGCGCGCAAGTCGGAGCCGATCGCTTTGTCGACGAACTTTCCCGACACGGCATTCTGCTGGTATCGGAGCATCCTTGGATCAGCTCCTTGCAGATGCGTGAGAGCCGATGACCCTTCTTTCCGAGATGAATCAAAGAGCGCTCGAATTGGGTGTTCCCCTAAGCGTCCATCTCGATCTCACATACCGTTGCAACGAAAGGTGCGTGCACTGCTATCTGGACCATGACGATCACGGCGAGATGACGACAGTGGAAATCGCCGATCTCTTAGTCCAGTTCGCCGACGCCGGAGTTTTTTTCCTCTCTCTCAGTGGTGGCGAGGTTTTCATGCGCCGCGACTTCTTTGAGATTGTTGAAAGAGCACGGCGGTTATTGTTCAACGTGAAAATAAAAACGAACGGCGTCATGATCCATGAAGCGGAAGCCGCCGGACTTCGACAGCTCGGCGTGGAGCAGGTGCAAATCAGTGTCTATTCGCATCGGCCGGAAATTCATGATGCCATTACAAAACTGCCCGGATCGCTCAACCGAACGATCAAGGCCATTCGGTTCCTGAAGGCGCAGGGGTTAAAAGTCAGCATCTCCAACGTTGTCATGAACGCTAACGCCACCGATCAGCGTGGAGTCATGATGCTGGCCCGAGAACTGGGAGTGGAATATACGCTCGACCCGACGATCACGCCAAAACTTGATGGTGACACTTCGATTCTTTCCCACCGCATTACGGGGGACGAACTGAAGCGGATTTTCCACGACCCGGAACTGGTGGGCGATGTGGGCGAATTCTGCGCTGCTCCTCCGCCGCCGGGCAGGGACGTCATGGAAGGCCTCCCCTGTAGCGCCGGGCACACGGCGTGCTACATCTCTCCCTATGGCGATGTGTTCCCCTGCGTGCAATTTCCCCGGCCGTGTGGGAATGTTCGTCGCCAGAAATTCCTCGACATCTGGCGTCATTCCCCACAACTCAACGAGGTTCGCTCAATCCGGGCCAAAGACCTTCCGACCTGTTCAACTTGCGCCCATGTGGGAACCTGCACGCGTTGTCCTGGCTTAGCGTATATGGAGGGCGATATGCGCGGCCCATCCACCGCAGATTGCGAGAAGTCCTTTTATCGAACTGGGATGCCCTCGGCAAACATGTTGCAACGAAAGTTGCCCGGCTCAGTGGGGCCGTTGATCCAAATTCAAGGCGTGACGTGTGTTCGGTCCGCATCTGTTGTCGCTGCAGCAAATGCGCTCACCGATTGAAGAATTCGTTGTCGGAGATGCTGATCGGGAATCGGTCTGCGACTTGTCGACGGCACGAGACTCCAAACTACGAAAAAGGAAACGGCGGTTGCATTAGAAACCATTGCTAACTTCGGCTGCTTTAGTTACGAAAGTTAGTTCCCAGATTGCGAAAATATGAAAGAAAATTAGAGCTGGCTAAAGTCCAAGCACAGCCTGAAGGAGCCGTAAGGTGCGCCAGTTCGCATTTGCACGTTGACCATGAGCCTGTAGCAGGCCAGTCGGGCACAGCGACTAACGGGGCGGGCGACGTGAGCGTAGAACACACATAGCGTACGCACAAGACTGGAGTTCGCGCACTTGTTAATCCCAGGGATGTGCGAGCGAACAAGTTTTGCAAACGTGCGACCACGACCCGCGTTGCGTGTACAACAGGCGCGATGGCGGCAGGTGGCGATTGCCCGTTAACTAGGAGTTCAATCATGCAGACTCGGAATTGGAAATTCATGACCCGGAGGTCGGAGCTGGGTGCTCTTGCTCTTGCATGCTTAGGGCTTTTCCTGCCTGCCAACGGCGTTTCATCAGCGTGGGCACAGGCCAGGAGCGAAGCCAAGCCCATCCTTATCAACCAGCCCATCGACGAAGGGAACTTGATCAGGCTTTGGGGCAACACGCGTCCAGAAGCCGAGGCCAAAAACGACCGCGGGCTCGTGGCAGACGACTTCCCTGTGGAACACATCCTGCTCCAGTTGAAGCGTGCACCGCAGCTGGAGAAGAAATTCGACCGCTATATCGACAGCCTGACCGACAGAAACTCGCCCAACTTCCATCAGTGGATCATGGCGACTGAACAGGGAGAAAAATACGGTCCGGCACAGAACGATCTCGACAAGGTCACGCACTGGCTTGAGTCTTTCGGTTTCACCATCGATTACGTCTTCCCCAACCTTATGGTGATCGACTTTACCGGCACGGCGGGCCAAATCCGCAAAGCTTTTCACACCGAGATCCATTACCTTGACGTGCGCGGCGAACGCCACATCGCCAACATGAGTGATCCGTATATTCCGGTCGCGCTTTCGCCGGTGGTGGCCGGCGTGGTTTCCTTGCACAACTTCAAGCCGGAACAGATGCGCGTCCCGGTCGTTGAGACGAACTATACGTTTGCCGGCTGCACCTCCGGCGTGGATGGCACCGGCGGGAACTGCTACGCTCTTGTGCCTGCCGACTTTCAAACCATCTATAACTTGAATCCTCTTTACCGGGATGGCATCAACGGTACAGGCCAGACCATCACCGTGGTCGAGGACAGCGATACCTACAGCAACGATGTTGCCACCTATCGCAGTACTTTTCTCAGCAAGTGGTCAGGCACTGTGACCACCGTTCATCCGAGTGGCAGCAACGCTTGCGGTGATCCAGGCACGAACGCGGCCGACGGCGAGGCGGACCTGGATGCGGAGATCGCCAGCGCCATTGCACCCAACGCGACCATTGATGTGGCAACTTGCCAGGACAGCACTACCACGAACGGTGTGCTGCTTGCCGTAGAGAACCTTGTCAACTCGGCCACGCCACCGGCAATCATCAGTCAGAGTTACGGCGAGTGCGAGGCCTTCAATGGCGCTGCATCCAATGCAGCGTTCAACTCGGCATTTCAGACCGGTGCGGCGGCCGGTGTCTCCATT
>Ga0187784_10004676_pt1 | contig 11075 bp, 11 predicted proteins | sample 1015_SJ02_MP15_2_FD_132964 | JGI IMG/M metagenome (GOLD analysis project Ga0187784, IMG submission 132964) | Tropical peat soil microbial communities from peatlands in Department of Meta, Colombia - 1015_SJ02_MP15_20_MG | ecosystem: Environmental > Terrestrial > Soil > Wetlands > Peat | place... | reverse complement strand
CGCCGCGCTGGCGGTTGCTCGTCCGCTTACAACTTTTGCAGATACGCGATTACCGTGCTGATCTCGGCCGGGGTCAGGTTCTGGTTCGGCATCACGATCCCGCCGAACTGATCCGGCCATTTCGCCAGATCAGGATTAGCACGAATCATCGCCGCCGGGTCCGCCAGCCAGCTCCGCAACCAATCGACGGAGTGCCGGCCGCCGACGCCGATCAGATCCGGTCCGATCAACTTGCCGGCCCCGATCGTGTGACACTCGTTGCAGCCGCGGGTCTGGAAGATCTTTCTTCCTTCTTCGGCGCCGGGGACGATAGGCGCTTCCGCCGGCACGCGCACCACCATCAGGGGGGCGACTTCGATTGGAGACGGGATGTACTGGGGCGGGAAGGTCAGATGCTTCCAACTAAGCAGCAGAAGCGTCAGCGCCCGAGCCTCTTCGGGTTTGAAGCCGAAAGTAGGCATCGTAGTGCCGAGGCTGACTTTCCCAGGGTCCATCAGATGTTGGTAATCCCAGTTGAACATGGTCTTCTCGCCGGTAACGTGGCTGAAGTCGAACAACTCGGGACTCTTGTCGGCGTGGAAGGTGAGCTCGGGTCCGACCAGTCCGCCTTTGCCCTCGATCGTGTGGCAGATCATGCACTTCTTTTTCTTGATCAGCTGCTTGGCGAGATTGATCTCGTCCATGCCCGGCGTCGACAGGTCGTGGCGATGACAGAAGTTGCATCGCATCTGAATCATCTGCCCGACCGTCAGTCCGTAGCCCGTGGCAAGCTCTTTGGAGATCATCGGATCGTCCCAGTGCTCGCCGCCGCTGTGCGCAGCGTCCTTTTCAGTCGCCCATCCTTGGCCGCCGTGACATACCGTGCAGCCGAACCGAGGGAAGGGATGCTTTTCCAGGTATGGCAGCTGGCTATGCGGAGTGAACGGCTCGGCCAGCTTGGCAGGAAGTACCGCTCCCCAATCGTAGCCGAGATGGCAAGTGATGCAGCGATCGACTACTCCGAGCTGAGGATTCCAGATCTGGCGGATACCGATGCTGAACCGGCGCGAATCCTCGATTCGCCCGTGCTGCTCGAGAATCTGCTTGAAGCGCTTTTCGAGCGGAGCCCATTCGCTGTGGTATTCGCGCCAGAACGCTAGCGCCACCAGTACAAAGAAGCCGACCGAGAGAACTACCAGCCAGGGAAAATCCCGCGATTCGGATGATTCTCGTCCTTCCACCTTTAGAGCCCCCTCGGCATCTGCGGCCACGGTTGGCCGGGCCAGTACAGACGCCAGTAGGGGCCACGAACTCCCAGGCCCACCGCAATCAGCAACACGATCACGACCGTAATCGCGGCGAACGTGATGTTCTGCCATCGCCGCTCCGGCGCGAACCATACCCCCTCGCAACTCCGCGGAGAGCGATCGAACAGCGGCCATACGGCGAGGGCCGCCAGCAATATGCCGGGCACGATGATGCCGCCGATTAAGCCGCCACTTATCCGGTAAGAGCCGATGCTGATCGTGGTGGAAGCGACCAGTTCCTGGAGCCAGAGGAAATACCACGGCGCCTTGGCCGGGTTGGGCGTGAGCGCGGGATTGGCCGCCTCTTCGAGCGGAGCGTTGGACAGCAGACTCAGCAGCAGGGTGATATTGAACACCAGCAGAAACACCAGCGCGACCCGGCGGGTGAGCTCGGGAGAAGAGAACCCTTCGTCCTGCTCCTCGATATCGGTCGAGCTCAGCACTTGCACGGTAGCCCCTCTGGTCAGGCCGAACAGTGAATAGCTCTTGGTCGGAGGCGTCGTCTTGGGCGCGGCCCGGCGTCCCAGCCTGAGCGTTTCGATCGCTGCCAGGCCGCCATCCTTGCGCACCCGCCACATGTGATAACCGAATAAAATCCAGACCGTCACCGGCAGGATGAAGACGTGCAGGACGTAAAAACGCAGCAGCGCGTTCTGACCGATCTCGGTGCCGCCGAGCAGCAGGTAGCGGATAGTCTCGCCGATCACCGGGCCCTCGCGCGCGATATTGGTGCCGACGGTGACGGCCCACAATGCGAGCTGATCCCACGGCAGCAGATAGCCGGTGAACGAAAGCAGCAGCGTGGCCAGCAGCAGCACCACGCCCACTATCCAGTTGCCGAAGCGCTGGCCGCGGTACGCTCCGGTGAAAAACACTCGCGCCATGTGCAGATAGACCACCAGCACCATCCCGTGCGCGGCCCATCGATGCTGATTGCGCAGCAACCAACCGAAGCTCACCGCGAATTGGAGATCTTTCATGTCGCCGTACGCTTCGTTGGTAGCAGGAACATAGAACATCATCAGCAACAGGCCGGTCACGGTGAGAATCAAGAACAGCGACGACGCCGCGACTCCCAAATAGAGCGAGTAGTTCCAACTCATGCTGCGGCGCGCGATCTTGGCCGGAAACCAATGCAGCCACAGGTTACGAACGATCGCCTCGCCCGATTCGCGCTCGCTGCGCGGCGCCCAAGTCCAGGTCAGCTTATCCCAGAGCCTCAACAGCTGTTCGCGCATGGCTACGCCGTCGCTTTCTTTACGGTGAGCGAGAAACCCTGAGGTACAGGCGTGCCGGTGTCCACTTCGAGCCGCCCGTCGGGCGCCTGGACCACATCGTACCAAGCCAACGGCCGCGGCGCGGGTCCACCGATTACTTTGCCGTTAGGATTGTAGATGCTCCCATGACAGGGACAGGCGAACTCCTCACCTCGCCACTGCACCGTGCATCCCAGATGAGTGCAGACCGCCGAGATCACGTGGAAGGTGTTTTCCTGGCGGATCACGAACAAGCGATGTTCGGCATCGAAGGTGTAGCCCTGCGCGTATTCGTCCGGCCGTTTGATCTTGAAGCGTTTGGACGGCTCGTAGAGCACGTTGGGAAGCAGCGCCCGGCCGGCGGCGGCGATCTGCGCGATGAAGGCGGCAAATACCGACCCCTTGCCCAGGAACTCAAGAAACTTACGCCTGGTGGTGCTCAAGCTGCCCTCTCTTCATCAAAGTAGAACTTCTCCATCGTGATCGCGCCGGTCGGACAGCGGATCGCGCACAGCCCGCAGCGGATACACTTGGCCTCGTCGTAAAGGAACGCGACCGACTCGCCTACTCCAGGCACGGCGACATTCTCAAACCGCTCCGGCTCCACGAGTCTTTCAGTGGGAACGAACTTCAAACAAAATTCCGGGCATATATCGACGCACCGGTTGCATCGCACGCACTTGGCGCCGTCGTAGATCGGATGGATATGACAATAGAGGCAGCGCTCACCTTGCTCGCGCGCTTCTTCGGCTGAATAGCTGGACTCAACTTCGGTGATTCCGCTTCGCCGCGAGAGCGGGTTCATCGCGATGTTGCGTTTGATCTGCTCGTAGCCCATCGGACGCTGGTACGTGTCGGTCGGCAGCTCTTCGATCGTCACCTTGAGCTCGGTCGGCAGCGCCGGAACGCCGCGCAGGTAAGCGTCGATCGAACGTGCGGCCGCTTTTCCTTGTTGCGCGACGGTGATCAGGATCGACGGCGGGAAGGCGCCGTCGCCGCCGGCGTAGACGCCGGGCGCGCTGGTCGCCAGGGTGGCAGGATCAATCTTGATCGTCCCTGCGGGCGTGAGCTCGACACCGTCCTCGGGCTTGAGGAACGAAAGGTCGGGCGCCTGGCCGATCGCCAGGATGACGCTGTCGGCCTCGATCGTCAGCAACTGGCTCTCGTCGAACTGCGGGCGGAAGCGGCCTTCGTCGTCGAAGACCCTGACGCAGCGCATCACCTCGAGCGCCTTCACCTTGCCGTTCTCGGCGATAATCCGCCGCGGCCCCCAGGAAGGCCGAAAAGTCACGCCTTCTTGCACCGAGATTTCGGTTTCCTCCCGCCCCTGCACCGACTTCATCGCCGGCATCTCGGCTTCCGACTCGAGGCTCACGACCGTGACCTTCAGCGAGCCGCGCCGGATCGCCTCACGCGCGACGTCGAAGGCCACACGCATCGTGCCGGCCTCGACCGCCTCTTCTTCCTCGGCCGCCATCACGTGGCCCGGCAACAGCGCGCGCATCGCGGTGCGTGCCGCGTCGAGCGCCACCAGCCCGCCACCCACCACCACAACCTTGGTGCCGAGGTTCACCCGGTAGCCGCGGTTGATATTCAGCAGATAGTCGATCGCCTTGATTACGCCGTCGGTCTCGCTCCCCTCGATCCGGATGCCGCGCCCCTGTCCGGCTCCGATAGCGAGGAAGACCGCTTCAAAGCCATCCGCTTTCAGCTCGCTGACACCGAAGCCCGGGCGCAGCGGGGTGTTGTAGCGGAACTCGACTCCCAGCGATTCGATCTCGGCGACCTGGTAATCGATTACTTCTCGCGGCAGGCGATAGCTGGGAATCCCATAGCGCATCATCCCGCCCGGCAGCGGCATCGCCTCGAACACCGTCGGCCGATACCCCATCACCGCCAAGTCGTGCGCGCAGGCGAGCCCCGCCGGTCCCGCTCCGATCACGGCGACCTTGCGCCCGCCGCCGCTAGCCGCCTGGCGGCGCATCAGCAGCTCGCCATGGCCGGGCGTGATGCTGCCGCCGCCCATATCGCCCAGCAGAATCTCTTTCAGACTCGCCGACGAAAGCGACTCCGGCCCGTATAGCTCGCATACGAATCGTTTGAGCGCGCGAATCGTAACCGGTGCGTCGATCTTGCCCCTGCGACAGGCGTCCTCGCAGGGCGCGCCGCACGTGCGCCCGCATATCGACGCAATCGGATTGGGCGAACGCGCGACGCGATAGGCTTCGGCGAAGCGCCCTTCGGCGATCAGCTGAACGTAGCGGCCCGCGTCGGTTTTGACCGGACAGGCGTCAAGACAGGGAACGTTCTTGCGAAACCACCACAGGTCGCGAGGCTTTGCATCTATAGTCAACATGACTCTTCCAATGTCCTAACTAAAAGCTCGAGCCGTAGAAGGTGAATGCGTAATCGTAGCTGCGTGCTAAGTGACGCGATTGGATACAACTCCGCATCTCCAGCCGCTCACCAACACCCAACGGCTCTTAAGCCAGAGTCTCTTACGCGACTACTTTGTCTTGTTCAAGTCCACGTCGAGTCGCAGAACTTCATCCGGACGTTCCAGCGTAAACGGTTCCGAACGCGTGCCGAGTGTAGGGTGCCATACGCTGAGCCTATAGGTGCCCAAAGGAGCCGCAAAACGATAACTGCCTTCTCTATCGGGAGTGGCGAAGTACGGTTGCTCTTTGACTACGATGAAGGCCTCCATGGTGGGATGGACGTTGCACTGGATCCGAACCACGCCGGGCTTATCAAACGTTACCGTCTTTTGCTTGCCGGGAGCATAGAGACCGAGATCGAATTTTTTGGCCTCGGAAGCGGAATAGACATTGTGCCATACCTTGTCGTCATTGAGAAAATCGACTTTGGCACCGACCAGAATAGGCAGCACGTAGGGATAAAATCTCAGGTCCCGCTGCTCCATTACCGCTTTTCGGTAATAGAGCCCTTGAGGTTTCTGCGCCGGAGCACCTTCGATCGAGACGACCACGTCCGCGGTCGGCTTTCCACCGATCGTGATAGTACCGCTGACGACCCCGGTTGCCGCACTGCTCTGTGGTCCGGCGCCGACAGCGACCGCCGGGAGCACGAGAGCAAATGCGGTCAATAGCCAAAGCTCGCGCCGCCTCATGGTTTCCCTTCCTTAGCCGCGGTGAACACAAAGTCCATCTTGGAGGCCGCGCCTTCTTTGACCTCGATCTTTTGCTCCTGCGTTCCCAAACTCTCGTGCCATACCTTCAAGCGATATACGCCAGGCGGCACATCGCCGATCTGATATTCGCCGTAGGCGTCGCTTACCGCATGATACGGGTTCTCAGTGATGACAATGTACGCCGACATCCACGGATGAACGTCGCACAGAATCTTGACTACCCCGGTGCTAACCATCGGCTTGCGCGTCACCTTGCCGGGATAGAGGCCGACATTGAATTGGGGTTGCGCACCTTGAAAGAACGCGTGATCGGTATGGAGAATCGGGTCCGTGTTCTTCAGCACCAGCATCTGATTTACCCGCATCACCTGGACGTGCGGCACAAAGCGGCATCCGGCGTTATCCAGCTCGTGAACCGCTTCCGTTTGGTCCTCGGCGCCCGCGGGAGCGCCTTCCAGCGTGATCACCGCGTAACGAATTCCCTTGTCGGGTCCGACCACCAGGGTTTCGTTGGGAACGTTCTTGCAGACGTCCTTGGACTTGACAATTTGGGGCGGCGGGAGCTTCGGCACCGGGCCCTCAAGCTTGACGAATCCAGTGATGGTTCCTCCGTGCCCGGCCGTGGCCTCAGCCGCAAAGACTCTCAACTGCGGGAAGAGAAAAGCCGCGGCGCACCACCAAAGCACGAGCCTCCCTATCGCCTTCCTACTCATCGGAAGCCTCCGATCCGCACCCCGGCCGGAGCAAGTTATATTACGAGCTGCAGTCGGCCGGTTTCGACCCACAGCCGCGACGCCGCAACTGACTAACGCTCGGAAAGAAGCGATCAGAATCGCGACTCATCACTTCTTGCAGAAGGTTCGAATATAAGCGACTAGATCCTTGATCTCGGGATCCTCGAATCCGTCTTTCCAGGCCGGCATTTCCGTGCTCAAATTGGCCGCGCCGCCGCCCTCCTTGATCACCTTGAACAATGTATCGTCGTTGATCGGCGACATCTTGGCGCAATCGGTGAAATCGCGCGGCTTGGTCTTGAGAGTCGCCGCCGCCGGGCCGTCACCCTTGCCAGTTTCTCCATGACACTTTACGCAAAACGTGGTGTAGCTAGCCTTGGCTGCCGCTTCGTCCGCCAGCGCAGGCGCAGCCGCGATAGCGATCATCAACGCCAAAGGGATCAGGCTCGACAAGCGGATTTTCAAGTTCACGAACTTCCTCCCCATTCAGTTATTTCCCGAAGCCGGAATCGGCACCTCTCTGCCCCACGCGTTCTTCCCCGCCTCGGCCCTCTCGCATTTAGCTCAAGCACTCGCCTAAGCTCAAGCTCTCCTCACAGCAACGGTTGATCGATCTGAATTGACCATCGCCGCAACTCAAGACCATTAGCGATATGCTCATCGTGCCTATCGCTTGCAAAAACTCCGCACATACGAGACCAGATCCTTGATCTCATCGTCCCGGAACACGTCCTTGCCCGGCGGCATCGCCGTGCTCATGCCGGCGGCGGCACCGCCTTCCTTGATCGCTGTAAACAGCGTCTCGTCAGAGAATCGTTTCATGGCGGTGCAATTGGAAAAATCGCGCTGTTTGCCCGGCAGTCGCGCGGCCGCAAAGCCGTCGGCGTGACCGGTCTCGCCATGGCAACTAGCACAAAACAGCGAAAAGTTTTTCTTGGCGGCGGCAAGATCAGCGGCCACGACGGGGCCGGCCACAATCGCGATCGCGGTCGCAAACAAGGCGCCGATGGTCAATCGGCGAGCCCTCACAGTAATTACCCCACCGCCCGACATCCGCCCTTCGCCGCGACCACCGTGACCGGTTCAGGCGAGCCGATACTTCTCGATCTTGGCGTAAAGCTTCTTGCGCGAGATCCGAAGCAACCGGGCAGCCTGGACCTTGTTGCCTAAGGTGCTGTCAAGCGCCCGCCGAATCAGATCACGCTCGACTTCGGCGAAGCTGGGCACAGGACCGCCGGGGCCTTTCGCGTCGCCTGAGGCTTCCGATCGCGCGGTCGCGACTGGCAGGTCTTCAAGCTTGATCGTCGGCGAACGGCCGAAAGTAAACGCGGATTCGATAGCGTTGGCCAGCTCGCGAACGTTGCCGGGCCACTGATGACGTTGCAGCGCGACCAGCGCCTCGGGTTCGATTCCCGCGATCGGTTGCGCGCGGCCGAGTTTTTCGTTGAACAGCGCGGTGAAATGCTCGACCAGCAGCGGAATGTCTTCCAATCGCTCTCTTAGCGGCGGCACGCGGATCGAGTTCACCTCGAGCCGGTAGTAGAGATCTTCGCGCAACTGCCCCAAACGCATCGCGGTTTCCGGCTCGCGATTGGTCGAAGCAATCAACCGCACGTTGACCGGGACCTCGCGTGTGGCGCCCACCGGACGCACCGTGCGCTCCTGGAGCGCGCGCAAGAGCTTGGTTTGAGTATCCGGACCCATCTCAGTGATCTCGTCGAGAAACAGAGTGCCGCCCTCCGCCGCTCGGAACAATCCCAGGTATTCAGTGGTTGCGCCGCTGAATGCGCCGCGTTTGTAACCGAACAACTCGCTCTCGACCAGTTCCTTGGGGATGGCCGCGCAATTGAGCGCAACGAACGGCATGCTAGCCGCGGGGCCGCACTCATGGATCGCGCGCGCCACCAGCTCCTTGCCGCTTCCGCTCTCGCCGACGATGAAGACCGTCCCTCGCGTCGCCGCGGTCGCCTCAATTCGGTCGTACAGCCGGCGCATCGCCGCGCTTCCGCCCACCAGCCCGTGAAACCGGCTGCGCTTTTCGCGCGGCAATTGGGCCGCTTCCTGCTCCAGCGATTGAATTCGTGCCGCCGTGACCGCGGTTCGCGACCGGAAATAAGCATCGGCGAGTACGATCATCCGGCAGTGGCTCAACTTGTCGAAGACCAGGTATGACCTTGGCATCGAGCCGGGCGGGAACACCCGTGTCGCACTCTCCTCGAACAGATGCATCGACACTATCACTTCAGCGAAGGGCACTTGGCGCTCCGCAAGCGCTTCTCCTACTCGCCGCACATCGGCGGTAAAACCGGTGATATCCTTCTTGGCGAGATGCCCGACCGTGGCGTCGAGGTCAGATCCATAGACGCGAAAAAATTCACTCTTCGACAGCGCGCGGCCGTCGCCGAAGTGGAGTACATACAGCGAGTGCCAGTGCTCGAGCACTTCCTCGCGATGGCTGAGAATCGTATTCAGTATCCGCTGGAGATCGTCGATCTCGTAGTCCCACACCAGGTTGAAAAAAGACGGGTGAGATAGTTCGCTCCCTCTTGTCAATGCCATTTTGGCCAACGCCTCATTCAACGAAAAAAACTGCCTCTTAAGCACCACAACCTAGCAAAGATGATTCCGATCGAACCAGAGGGTGACGCCGACGGAGCCGTCGCTTCGTAAAACCCCCCGCCCAGCCTAACGATTCGCTGGCACGGTCAATGCACGATGAGGTGGTGACCCGACAAGATACTGCCGGGTCATGGAGAGGGCATTCTGGAGAGGAAATTACTGATGCGCTGACCCAGCCATCGTTATAAATCGGTCGTCGGCAGAGCGATTGAAAGAGTGTGCGGGTTAGCGGCAGGGTAAAATTAATCCTCCTTCCGCGCCGGCAAACCGCTGAGCGAGACAAGGGGGAACCCCAACGCGAATCGGAGAGATGATCACTGACGCAAAGACCAATGATTGCGGGGTCGATACCACGCATAATTCGATTGGCCGGGCGACATCGACAAGACGTCTCGGCAGTGACCACCTGGGCCGATATCAAGCGGTAGTCCAGGAGTTTTTTGATGCAGTCGCACGTTTCGAAAATCAACTTGATGAGGCTGAAGGTGAAGCCGCAAGACAACAAAGACGCTAGCCGTCTAGTGGCGAGAATGCCGCAGGAACACAACGCCGCGCCAAGACCGAGTCCGGCGCCGTTGGCGCCAAAGCGGCCAACTATCGTCGTTCTGACTCGCGACGGATCATTGCAGCGATTGATCTCAGGCATCTGCGCCTCGCCGTGGGTGGTGGAAAGCAGCGCTGAACCGGGCCCTGGGCGCGACCTCGTGGTCGAGCACAACGCTCGGATGATCGTTATCGACGACGAGGTGGTTCCCGCACCTGAGCGGGGATGGTTGTGCAACCAGATTAACAAGCTCGCACCCGAAGCGGCGCTGATCTATATTGCCTCCCAACATAGCGCAGAAGTGGAGAAGACTGCGCGGGCCCATGGAGCGATCTACTACACCGCGAGACCGCTCGATACCGCTCGCCTGAGCTCAATGCTCCAGGCATGGCTCAAGCATCCGCCGAGCTGATTGTCGTCGGCATGATGCGCCCGCGACCAGGAGCACCGTATGACCAAGCCGCTCAGTGAGGCGAACCCCGACGAATCTCGCGCCGCAAACGTGCCTCGGCCGCTGGAGCTTAAATCGCTACTCAAGGAGCTGGCCGGGGAAGATCTCACCCTGCGGATGCCGATCATAGAAGCCGCGGTGGCCGGTTCGGAGCTCAGCTTTCAGCCCTCCGACCCCGAGCTTCGGTCGCGTGCCGCCAAGGCGTGGGCGACGATTCAACCGATCATGGCGCACCATCTGATGAGTGAAGATATGCTCATCCTGCCGTGGGCTCAAGCCTTATCTATGCTGCCCACCGAGCTGGTCGAGAAGACGCGCAAGGAGCACCAGGAGCTTCGCCGAGCCAGCGGGCCGCTGGCCCGAGTGTCGTTCGCGAGCGGTTCCGATGAAGAAGTGGCGCGAGCGGGCAAGATCCTGTGTGTTTTCGCGGCACTGCTCGACGACATCATCTCCGGGGAGCAGGGGAAACTCTTCCGGATGCTCCGCCGCGCATTGTTCGCGACGTCCGGCCAGCATACCGCTGAGCAGCGCTGAACCGCCCCGTCCCAACCGTCCTCAGGGCCGAATCGGCGGGCGGTCGCCGGGTCCAGCTTCGTGCGTCAGGCCGGCGCCCTGCGCATCCGCGGCCAGGAATTCAGCGACATCCTGTTGAAACGGGAAGCTCGCCGGCACGTAACCGCACATCTCGTCCTCGGCCAGAGGGTCTCCGGTTAACGCGAACGCCCGCGAGCGCGACCCGCCGCACACCGGTGAGAACTCGCACTGCCCGCATCGGCCGAGCAACATCACCGGCTCGCGCAGCTCCTTGAACAGTTTGCTGTTGCGATAGATCTCGCTCAGCCTCTCCTGATGCACGTTGCCGGCCGAAACCGGGAGGAAGCCGCTTGGATGTACCGTGCCAGTATGCGAGATGAACACGAACCCGCGCCCAGCGTTGACGTCCATCGGGGTGCGCCGCGCGTGGGTACCGATCGGCCACGGCTCCAGCCCGGCGCGCAGCGCGTGGTAGGCGGGACCCAGCGGCATCACCTGAT
>Ga0187784_10004675_pt1 | contig 11076 bp, 8 predicted proteins | sample 1015_SJ02_MP15_2_FD_132964 | JGI IMG/M metagenome (GOLD analysis project Ga0187784, IMG submission 132964) | Tropical peat soil microbial communities from peatlands in Department of Meta, Colombia - 1015_SJ02_MP15_20_MG | ecosystem: Environmental > Terrestrial > Soil > Wetlands > Peat | place... | reverse complement strand
TGTACGTGCACTACCAGGACCGCGCCGTGCAGCACCTGCTGACCGTGGCCTGCGGGCTTGACTCGATGGTCGTGGGCGAGAGCCAGATCCTCGGCCAGCTCCGTCAGGCGCTCCGGCTGGCAAGGGACCGGAATACGCTCGGCCGGACCCTGTCCGACCTCGGCTCGCTTGCGCTGCGCGCGGGCAAGCGCGCGCAGTCGGAGACGAGCATCGGCGCGGCCGGCGCGAGCCTGATCAGCCTCGGCCTGCAGGTAGCCGCCCGGCATCTCGAGGGGAACGGGCTCGGGCGTGACGACGGTATCTCGCCCGCTGCACCGCCGTCCGCCCTCGCCGGGAAGCGCGTGCTGGTCATCGGCGCCGGCGCCATGAGCGCGCTGGCCGCCGCGAGCCTGGCCAGGGCCGGCACGGCCGAGCTCGTGGTCGCGAGCCGGACCAGGCAGCGGGCGCAGCGGCTGGCCGCGTCGGCCGGGGGCCGCGCGGCCGACATGGCGGACATGGTCGCGGAACTGGCTGCCGCGGACCTGGTTGTCACGTGCACCGGCGCATCCGGGCACGTCATCACGGCGGACATGGTCGACCAGGCGCTCCGCCAGCGGACCGCGGCACGCTCCGGCCCCCGGACCCGGTCGTCAGCGGCCGGACTCGTGCTGCTGGACCTGGCCATGCCGAGGGACGTCGAGCCGACCGTGGCCACGCTGACCGGCGTGGCGCTGACCGATCTGCAGACCCTGGCCGCCGACGGTCACCCTGCGTTCGAGCCCAGCGACCGGCAGATCGGCGAGGTCCGCAAGATCGTGGCCGAGGAGCTGGCCGCGCACACGTCGGCAACCCGCGCGGCGGCGGTGACACCGACGGTCGTCGCGCTGCGAGCCAAGGCCGCCAAGGTCGTCGACGCCGAGCTCGCCAGGCTCGCGGGTCGGCTCGACGGGCTGGACGCCGCGGCGATGGACGAGGTGGCGAAGTCCATGCGCCGGGTCACCGACAAGCTGTTGCACGACCCCACCGTCCGGGTGAAGGAACTGGCCGGCACCCCGGGCGCCGATAGCTATGAAGACGCGTTGCGCGTCTTGTTCGATCTCGACCCCGCGGCGGTGCAAGCTGTAGCCCAGGCCGACGCCCAGCTGGCCGGCTGGCCGCAGGGCCCGACGATTCAGGCGGACCGGGAGGAACGATGAGCGGCGCCCCGCTGCGCCTCGGCTCACGCCGCAGCCCCATGGCGATGGCACAGTCTCGCCTGGTCGGCGACGCGATCACGGCACGGAGCGGGCGAGAGGTCCGCTACGTGGGCGTTGAGTCCGCGGGCGACCGGAGCCCTGGCCTGCTGACCCAGATCGGCGGGACCGGCGTATTCGTCAGCTCGCTGCGGGCCAGCCTGCTGGCGGGTGAGATCGATGTCGCCGTGCACTCGCTCAAGGACCTGCCCGTCGGTCCGGCTTCCGGCATCGTGCTCGCCGCGGTGCCGGTCAGAGACGATCCGCGGGACGCGCTGGTGACCCGTGATGGTGCGAAGCTCGCGGACCTGCCGCACCGGGCCACCATCGGCACGGGCTCGCCGCGCCGGGCCGCGCAGCTGATGCTGCTGCGCCCGGACGTCCGCCCGGTGCCGGTCCGCGGCAACGCGGGCACCCGGCTCGCCAAGGTTGAGAACGCCGAACTCGACGCCGTCGTCCTCGGCTACGCCGGGCTGGCGCGGATCGGGCGCCTCGACGCGGTGACCCAGGTCTTCGAGCCGGACGAGATGCTGCCCGCCGCCGGCCAGGGCGCGCTCGCGGTTGAGTGCAGCGAGGCTAGGGAAGATCTCGTTGCGCTGCTCCGCTGCGTGGACGACCCGGTCAGCCGCGCGGCGACGACGGCGGAGCGCAGCCTGCTCGGCGGCCTGATGGCCGGCTGCGCGGCGCCGGTCGGGGCCTACGCCGCCGGGGTGGACGAGCTTTCGCTGCACGGCGCCGTCGTGGCGGCGGACGGGGGAAGGGCGCTCCGCGGCAGTGTGAGCGGCCCGCTGGCGGCAGCCGAGCTGATCGGTCGCCAGCTGGCCGCGGACCTGCTCAGCCGGGGCGCGGCAAGTGTGATGGCTGTGTCCGGCGGACACCTCAGTAGCGGGGACGATGAACAGTGAACCCCACACCCACGACCAGGAAGGTCGGTAAGCAGGCCAGGCCGGCGAGCGACAGGACCGGCGGGCGCACGGCGGATGCCCGGGTGGCCGGCTGGGTCGCCTTCGTGGGTGCCGGCCTCGGCGACGAGAACCTGCTGACGGTCCGGGCCGCCGCCCTCATCGGGCGCGCGGATCTGGTGGTCGCCTCGCAGTGGCTCGGCGAGCGCCTCGGGCACCTGCTGAAGCCCGATGCGATGCTGGCCGATTCCGACGCCCAGCTTCAGGACCCGAAGCTGCTGATCAAGGCAGCCAAGGCCGGCCAGCTGGCGGTCCGGCTGGTGCCCGGCGACCCGTTCCTGTTCGGTACGGCGGCGGCCGAGGCAGCCGCGTGCGCAAAGGCCAGGGTGCCGTTCGAGATTGTGCCAGGCGTGTCAGCCGCCACCGCGGTGCCCACGTACGCCGGCATCCCGCTGACCACCGACGCCAGCGGCGAGGTGCGGATCATCCACGCGAGCGACGCCAGCCGGGTGTCGGCGACCGATGGCACGCTGGTCATCCTGGGCGCCGAGAACGGCCCGGTCGACCTCGGCAAGATGCTGCTGGCGGCGGGCTGGGCGGAGGACACGCCGTTCGCGATCACCTGGAACGGCACCACCACCGACCAGCACACCGTGGTGGGGGCGCTCGGCTCGGTATCCGCCGACCTGAAGGCCGCCGGGGTGAGCCTGCTCACCGCGCACGGCCCGGCTGTCGCGGTAGTCGGAGACGGCGTTACCGCGCAGGCGGCGCTGTCCTGGTTCGAGACCAAGCCGCTGTTCGGCTGGCGGGTGCTGGTTCCGCGCACCAAGGAGCAGGCGGACGAGGTTTCTGATCTGCTGCGGGCCCGCGGTGCCGTGCCCGAGCAGGTGCCCACGATCGCGGTAGAGCCGCCGCGAACGCCGCAGCAGATGGAGCGCGCCGTCAAGGGCCTGGTCACCGGCCGCTACCAGTGGGTCGGGTTCACGTCGGTCAACGCGGTCCGGGCGATCAGGGAGAAGTTCGAGGAGTACGGGCTGGATGCCAGGGCCTTCGCCGGCGTCAAGGTGGCCGCCGTCGGCCAGCAGACCGCGGCCGCGCTGCGCGAGTTCGGGATCATGCCGGACCTGGTGCCTGACGGCGAGCAGTCGGCCGAGGGCCTGGCAGACGCCTGGCCCGCCTACGACGAGGTGCTGGACCCGATCAACCGAGTGCTGCTGCCGCGCGCCGACATCGCCACCGAAGGGCTGCTCTCCAGGCTCACCGAGCTGGGCTGGGAGGCCGAGGACGTCACCGCCTACCGGACGGTCCGCGCCGCACCGCCGCCTGCCGCGGTCCGTGAGGCGATCAAGGGTGGTGGCTTCGACGCCGTGCTGTTCACCTCGTCGTCCACGGTGCGCAACCTGATCGGCATCGCGGGCAAGCCGCACGCGGTGACGGTGATCGCGGTCATCGGCCCGCAGACGGCCAAGACGGCGGCCGAGTTCGGTCTCCGGGTCGACGTGGTCGCGGCCAAGCCCTCGGTCAGCGCGCTGGTCGAAGCGCTGGCCGCGCACGGCGCGGCGTTGCGAGACGCCGCGATCGAGGCCGGCGAGCCGGTCCGCAGGCCCAGCGAGCGACGCCGTGGCGCTCGCCGCCGGATCAGGTGAGGTCCGTGCCGGCCACCACGGGCGCGCGACCCTCGGAGTCACCGTGACCGCACGCTACCCCGTTACCAGGCCCCGTAGGCTTCGTCGCACGGCGGCGCTGCGCACGCTCGTCGCCCAGGTGAGCGTGCACCCGTCGAACCTGGTTTTGCCGCTGTTCGTCAAGGAGGGCATCAGCGAGCCGCAGCCGGTCTCCTCGATGCCCGGCGTCGTCCAGCACACCAGGGACAGCCTGCGGAAGGCCGCGCACGAGGCGGTCGAGGCCGGCGTGGGCGGGCTGATCCTGTTCGGGGTTCCGGCGGTCAAGGACGACCGCGGGTCGGCGGCCGACGATCCCGGTGGCGTCGTCCAGATCGCGCTCCGAGACCTCGCTGCCGAGCTGGGCCAGGACACCGTGCTGATGGCCGACCTGTGCCTGGACGAGTACACCGACCACGGGCACTGCGGGCTGCTCACGCCTGCGGGCGAGGTGGACAACGACGCGACGCTGGAGCGGTACGCGTCGATCGCGGTCGCGCAGGCCGAAGCCGGCGCGCACGTGGTGGCCCCGAGCGGGATGATGGACGGCCAGGTGGGAGCGATCCGCGGGGCGCTCGACGCGGCGGGTCACGGCGACGTGGCCATCTGCGCGTACTCGGTGAAGTACGCCTCGGCGTGTTACGGGCCGTTCCGGGAGGCGGCGGAGTGCGCGCCGCGGTTCGGCGACCGGGCCGCATACCAGCAGGATCCGGCGGCCGCCAGGGACGCGCTGCGCGAAGCGCTGCTGGATGTCGACGAGGGTGCCGACATCGTCATGGTCAAGCCCGCCCTGCCCTACCTGGATGTCATCGCCCGGGTGTCCGCGGCGGTGCCGGTGCCGGTGGCCGCCTACCAGGTGAGCGGCGAGTACTCCATGATCGAGGCCGCCGCCGCCAACGGCTGGCTGGACCGGGACCGGATGATCATGGAGACGCTCACCGCGATCAGCCGGGCCGGGGCCGACATCATCCTGACCTACTGGGCCGCCGAAGTCGCGCGCCGGCTGCGCTAGGCTCCCTGGGCCAGCCCGGCACCGGCCAGCCGGCTGATGGTGCACCACCACCCACTGGCGGCAGGACCGGAACGGGGAGAGTGTGCCGAAAACGGTGCCGCTGATGGGCGCTACTGCGTGCCAGGACTCGCCGCCAGCCACATTGCGTCCCGTCCTGCCCGCCCGAGACTGGCAATTTCGGCTATTTGCAGCTCCGACGCAGCGCGTATATTCGCAGATCTGACGGCTGACCGTCGGCGGCTGCGCTAGCATCCACCAGGTATATGCTCCGTCAATTCCGCCGACTGGCACGATGTGTGACTGCTCAGATTCACGGTGAGAACGCCAGGACGTTTGCAATGTGTTCAAACTTCGGCTGCAAATTGCCAACGGTGTCCGTCCAGTTACCTTCCGTACCCCCGTGTCGCATTGTTGCCGGAGCCTGGTCCGCGGCGCGAAGGGCCGCGCCTTTCGGTAGCCAAAATATGGCCAAACCCGGACAGGATGAGTCCGAACCACTATGATCGCACTCATTCGGGCACTCGGCGCTGCCGGAGAGTGAGGGTCGACGGTCGATGCGGTGCGCACAGTGCGGCGCGGAGACGCCAGATGAGGAGTGGAACTGCCCCGCGTGCCGGATGAACGTGTACTGGGCCAGCCAGCACCTGACGGAGCTTGCCGAGATGCGGGAGCATCTCGGACTTCCGGTAGCCCCGGACACACCCGCGTTCTTGCGTCGGGCTCACGCGGCGGCGATGAACGAGCGAGCTGATCGCGGCGGGCGCGAGGAGCACAAGGTTCGTCAGATCGCCAGGAGGGCGATGGCGCAGCAGCGCCAGGCTTCGCAGTCCGCGCCTGCGGGCCAATTCGGGGTTACGGCGGAGGCCGAATGACCTCGCACGCGGCCGATCCCGTAGCACATGCCGGGGACTGCAGCGTAGGCGTGATGGCCTACAACGAGGAGGCCAATATTGCCGACTCGCTGGCGAGCATCACCGCCCAGCAGCTCACCGGCGGGCGGCGGGTCGCTGAGCTGATCGTGGTGGCGAGCGGCTGCGAGGACAAGACGTGTGCGATTGTCGCCGACATTGCGAGCCAGGACTCGCGCATTCGCCTGATAGACGAGCCCCACCGGCAGGGCAAAGCGGCGGCGATCAACGTGTTTATCGATGCGGCACGGTCGCCGCTGCTGGTCTTGGTGAGTGCCGATCTGCTGGTAAAGGATGGCGCGCTAGACGCGCTGCTGAGCCATTTCGACGACCCCGCTGTCGGCATGGTGGGCGGGCACCCAACACCGGTCAACGACGAGACGACGTTCCTGGGCCACGCGGTGCACCTGCAGTGGCGGCTGCACGACCGGATCTCCGTCAAGTCGCCGAAACTGGGCGAGATGGTCGCCTTCCGCAGTGTCGTCCCCAGCATTCCCCTGGACACCGCGGTCGATGAGCTGTCTCTGCAGGCGATCGTCGGCCAGCTGGGGTATCGCCTCGTCTACGAGCCACGCGCGATCGTCTATAACCGCGGGCCTGCTACCGTTGCCGACTTTCTGCGCCAGCGGCGCCGGATCTACGCTGGCCATCTCCGGGTCCGCAAGCAACAAGGCTATTCCGCTCCCACCATGAGCTCGTGGGTCATCGCGCGGGCGCTGCGAGGATCTGGCTCGTTCGCCACGCCTAAGGCAGCGCTGCGGACCATCGGGACAATCCTGCTCGAGGGGTGTGCCAGGGCTCTCGGCACCTACGACGTCATACGCCGGCGGCAGGGGCATATGTGGGAGATCTCCCCGTCGACGAAGCAGCACGTATCCGCGGATGCCCACGCCGACCATCCGCACAACGTCGCCGTCTTCCACATCGTGGACTTTCACCGTCAGCGACTTGAGGTCGGCGCTCACGCCAGCAGGCAACTGACGAGGCGAGTCGCCGATCACGTCCGGCAAGACTTCGGCTCTGCGGCTATTGTCTCGATCATTCAGCAGACCGGCACGGTGATAGCGACGCTTCCGGGGAATCGCGCGGACGCGGATTTGGCGGCCAGACAAGTCGTCCGCCGCTTCGAGTCCACACAGGTCCGGCTCAACGACTGCGGAGCGGCCGCGCCGCCGACGCTGGCGTACGCGATCGTGGCCTTCCCGTCGGCTGGACCGTCGCTGGCCACCGCGGTACCGGGACCCGCGCACCACTCCGACCGCGCCAGAACCGCGGCTAGCTAGGGGACTTCCTTGCCATGAGCCTGCTGAAGGTGCTGCCCGACATCCCCGTTCTCAAGGCGTCGTACGCCACCGGGCGGGTGCTCGGGCTGCCGGTCAACATCACCGTCAGCGTCAGCTATCGATGCAACTCCCGGTGCAAGACCTGCAACGTGTGGTTGCTCCCTAACGATGATCTGACGGTCGGGGAGTGGGACCGGGTCTTCGACTCGCTTGGCCGTGCGCCGTACTGGTTCACCTTCAGCGGCGGCGAGCCGACGCTGCGGCCTGACCTGCCGGACATGGTGGCGAGCGCATACCGCCACTGCAAGCCGGGCATCATCAACATTCCGACCAACGGGATTCAGCACAAGCGCATCCCGGGTGCCGTCGAGAAGATACTCCAGGCAGCGCCAAAGTCCGAAGTGATCATCAATCTTTCGCTCGACGGCATTGGCGCGGATCACGACGAAATCCGCGGGGTACGAGACAACTGGCGTCACGCGATGGCAACGTACGCGGGGCTCAAGGAGCTAAAGCGTCGGTATTCGCACCTTACGCTGGGCGTGCACACTGTGATTTCCAATTTCAATGTGGAGAGATTTCCCGCGCTGTGCGAGTACGTGCAGCGGGAACTCAAGCCCGACTCCTTCATTACGGAGATCGCGGAGGAGCGAGTTGAGCTCGACACCGTCGGGCTGGGCATCACTCCAACCGCGACGCGGTACGAAGTCGCGATCGACGCGCTGCTGGAGAGCCTGCGCGACCAGCACCTGACCGGGGTGGCTGAGGTCACGCAGGCATTCCGGCGGCGGTACTACTCGCTGGTCAAGCGGACGCTGCGGGAGCATCGCCAGGTGATCCCGTGCATGGCGGGCGTCGCCTCGGCACAGATCGCACCCAACGGCGACGTCTGGACGTGCTGCATTCGGGCCGAGTCCATGGGAAACCTGCGCGAGCACGGCTATGACTTCGGCTCGGTCTGGCGGACCGGCCGGGCCGATCAGCTCCGGCGCAGCATCAAGGCCGGCGAGTGCTACTGCCCGCTCGCTAACGCTGCCTACACGAACATGCTCATGCACGGGCCGACCGTCGCGAGGGTAGCGACCGAGGTGGCGCGCTCGCGGGTGACCGTAGGCGGGCGCCATTGATACGGGAGTCTCATCTGGATGGGCGAGCCGAGCGGGGGATTTCGGCCAGCGCGAAGCTTGATCCTCGCGTGACTGGGCGAGCGACGCCGGGCTCGCAGGCCGCGTCAGCGTGGGGATCGCCATCGCGGCCCTATCCTCTTGACCAGACTCTCCCGCTGCCGAGAGCAAGGCCAGGGCCGAGCATCGGGTCTACGAAGCGACAGATCTCACGGTCCGCGCAGCGCATGCAGCCACGCAGGTTCTACTTGTTCTGTGTCATCGGCGGGGTCGTGTTCGTGGTGGGCACCCTGGTCCAGTGGCTGCTCATCCACCTGGGGTTCGGGGCGACCGCCAGTTACGTGCTAAAAGGTGTCGTCAGCATCGAGCTGAGCTTCACCCTCAATCGGGTGCTGACCTGGCGCGAGCGGCACATCGACCTGCTCGGCGCGCTCGTTAAGTGGAACGTGCAGAAGGCGGCGATTGCCGCACCTGACGTCGGCGTCTACGCGCTGCTCGTGTGGCTCGGCATGAACTGGCTGGTTGCCAACATCGTCGTGACAGGCCTGTTTTCCGTGGTCAATTACGCCGGAGGCCACTGGTGGAGCTTCCGTGGCATTCACATGCCGCGCCACCGGGCGGCACGGGCCAGCCGCCGCGCCCGGCTGGACATGAGTAGCCGGGGCCGCGCGCGCGCGAACTGAAGAACGCGACGTGGACCGGGCGCCGTCGCGTCAGGTCGTTCGGGTGACCTGCTGGCCCTGGGACTGCGCCACTTCCCGTGCCAACGACCAGCCACGCCAATCGCACGCCACGTCGATCGCGGCCGGACATAACTGCTCCAGCCAGCTAAGCGCGTAGTGTCTGCGCGGCACGACCACTTCCCGCCGCGGTCGCCGGACGAGATCGGCGATCACGCCGGCGACCAACTGCGGCGGCGGGCCGCCCGGCGGTCGGGCCATCGCAGTGTCGATCTTGCCCGGGGATACGAGCGACACGGAGACGCCGCTCCCGGCGAGCTGCCTACGCAGCCCGAGCGTGAACCCACGCAGCCCGTGCTTCGCGCCGGAGTACAGCGGTTCCATCGCGACCCGACCCGACAGCGAGCCCACGCAGATGACCGCGCCGTGCCGCCGCTCGAGCATGCCAGGCAGCAGCTCGCGGGTGAGCTGGATGGCCGTGATCAGGTCGACCTGGAGCAGATCGGCGATGTCGCTCGGAGAGCTGGCCGAGACCGGGCGGTCCCACGCCACCCCGGCGTTGTTCACCAGCACGTCGACTCGGCCGCACTCGGCCACCGCCTGCGCTGCCAGCGCGGGCGCCGCCGCCGGGTCCCTGAGATCAGTGGTAACAGCTAGCGCCTGCCCGTCGTCGTCCCGGATCCGCTGCACCTCCTCGCGAAGCCCTGCTTCCCGCCGGGCGGCCAGCACAACGGTAGCCCCGCGCCGGCCGAGCTCCCTGGCTGTCGCCGCGCCGATACCCGAGCTGGCCCCGGTCACGATCGCCACCTCGCCGACCAGAGGCCGGGGCAGCCGCGCCATCAGACCCGCGCCTTATCGGCAGGTGCGGGTGGTGGCGCCGCTCCCGCGCCGCCCGACGATGAGTCCTCTCGATACCATTCCGCCGTCCGGCGTACGCCGTCTCGCAGCTGGACGGCGGGAGAGTAGCCGAGCTCAGCGCGGGCCCTATCGATCGAATGACGGTTGTCGCTGCCGTAGAGCATGACGCCGTGCCGGGTGACCGGCGGCGGGACCCGTCCGCGCGTCGCCTGCGCCACGCCCTCGGCGAGCCGGCCGGCGGCGATAGCGGCTGCATACGGCAGGTGCCTGCGCGGTGGCTCGGTGCCGAGCTCCGCCGCGATCCCCTCGATCAGCTCGAGCTGTGTCAGCGGGCTGTCGTTGCTGATGTTGTAGATTCGGCCGAGCGCGGCCGGGTGATCCAGCGCGAGCAGCAATCCCTGGATCAGGTCCGTCACGTACACCCACGGCACCGCGTTGTCGCCGCGCCCGATCACGATGGCGCGGCCGGCCCGGAGCCGGTCGGCGATGCGGCCGAAATTCAGTCGGTCACCCGGCCCGAAGAACGTGCCGGGCCTGACGATGACCGCTGGCAAACCGTGCTCGGAGATCATCTGCTGCACCGCGAGATCGCCCTCGGCCTTGCTCACTGAGTACGGCTCCCGCAGCGGCCGGAGGGCAGTGTCCTCGCGCAGGGTCGTCCCCCGATCCATGCCGTACACGATCAGCGAGCTGACGTGCACGACTCGGGTCACGCTGGCGTTCAGCGCCGCCTGGCATACGTTCCGCGTGCCGGCCACGTTGACCGCGCGGTACTCGGCCATCGGCCGCCAGACCCCGATCATCGCGGCGAGATGTACCACCGCGTTGACGCCCGCCATCGGTGCTGCCAGCGACCGTGGGTCGCGGACGTCTCCGCGCAGGACACTGATCCCGCGCTGCTCTAGCCAACTCGTATCCTCGCCCGGCAGCGCGAGCACCCGAACCGTGTCGCCGCGCCGCTGGAGTTCCGGCACGAGGTGCCGGCCGAGCAGACCGTTGCCGCCGGTGACGAGTATCTCGGTCACGGCGTTCCTCCTCTGGCTTCGAACTGGCTGGGTCGCCTTGACTACGGGCGTCCTTCGTGCACGGTCGCGTCGCTCGCTAATCGCGGCGGGGAGCGTAGTCCGCAGCTACGGACTCCTGGGCGCGGGTCTGGGCTGCGACCCGAGGCGCACCGGCCGCCGGCAGGTACCCGTTGCGGCGGTACCACGTCATCGTCTCGGCGATCCCCAGGGCAAGATCCGTCCCGGCGGTAAACCCGAGTATTCGTTCCGCCTTGCTGACGTCGTAGACCCGGCTGTGGGTGAGGAAGTCGAGCCTGGAAGTCGTCAGCGGCGCCGAGGCACGCAGGCTTAGCGGGAGCAGGTCGCCTGCCCTGGCTACCGTGCGAGCTGTCCAGAGGGGGATGAACCCGGCTGCGGCCTTGATCCCGGCGGC
>Ga0187784_10004674_pt1 | contig 11077 bp, 9 predicted proteins | sample 1015_SJ02_MP15_2_FD_132964 | JGI IMG/M metagenome (GOLD analysis project Ga0187784, IMG submission 132964) | Tropical peat soil microbial communities from peatlands in Department of Meta, Colombia - 1015_SJ02_MP15_20_MG | ecosystem: Environmental > Terrestrial > Soil > Wetlands > Peat | place... | reverse complement strand
ATTCCATGACCAGGTAGAGCATGCCACCGTCTTCACCGTAGTCGAAGACGTTGACGATGTTGGGGTGGCTCAGCACGCCCGCCGCTTGCGCCTCGCGCTGAAACCGAGCCTTGAATTCCTGGAACTCCTGCGGCGTAAGACCCTCGGTAAGCATGGTCTTGATCGCCACCCTGCGCCCGATGACCGGGTCAAAGCCTTCATAAACCACGCCCATCGAGCCACGCCCCAACTCACGCACAACCTCGTATCGGCCCGCCTTGGTCAGTGCGTCGGCCATGTGATCCTCACCTTCTTCCGGTTGGCGCTTCTACACGAAGCCGTCGAGCAGACTCTGAATCTTTGCCGTTTATTGACTACCAACTCGCAGAGACACCTCTACTTACACTTTCCCGGACGAGTCAAGCCTAGCGCAATAGGATATTGATGTCAAGGCATAGCGACAGGGTAATGGAGTTGCTATCCGCTAGATTACTCCGTTGTTATGAATTTTGGCCCTATTCCACAGAAGCACGTGTTAAGTGTCTTCCTTTTCAACAACATTCCCGCGGTTCTGGCTTAAGTGCATTGTTTTCAGACACATTCCAGCTTCGCGGGCCGGTTTTCGAGTCCGGCCCTTTGTTTTCAATAACATTCGCGGATGGTTCGTTCATTTTTTGAACCGCCCGATTGCGGCTCTCTCCTCATTCACCTTTTCGGCATACTCAACTTTTTCTTGCAAGTGGGTGATTTCCTCGTCCAGCAGCCGCAGTAGCTCCTGGTGCTGCGCTTCGCCCGCCGTCTCCCCGGGTGCATGCAAAAGTAGCGCCGGGGATCTCCTGCCGGCGACGGTGTTGCCGCTCTTCGACTCCGTAAAGGCGGCGCGCATCACACCTTCCTGCGCGCGCGCCAGCCGCTCGCGGCGCCATTAGAGCCTGGCCAAGTCATCGGCATAGCTCCTCCTGCGTGGGGATTTCGGCTTACCGAGGAAAGGACTTCCCCGGCGGGCAAGCCTTTTCACATAGATAGCCTATCGCTGGCAAGAGGCGTTGTCAAGAGTAAAATGTCCACGCCTCTAGCCCAGCGAGATAAACTCGCCGCGGCTTAATCTGGCAACAACTCATAGTGCCGCGGTTTGGGTTGCGCTGTGGCGCGCTGCTCCTGGACGATCTGTTCTTCCAGGTTATCCAGGGCATCCACAGCCCCTTGCTCGCCCCCGAACTTGTAGTCCTGGAGCGTTATCTGCACGTCGCGCCAACGCGCAAAGTGGATGTCGTTATGCTTCAGGGTCAGATCGTGCACGCGGGAAGCCTGCTTCATCATGGGCGTGGACTCGAGCGCCAAGTTGATGCCTTGGGCCAGTTGTTCTTTCGTAAAGTCACCCACTTTCTCTCCGTCGATCTTCAGCGTGTAGCGGGCGGCCGTGAGACTGGTGACCTTAAGAGGTTCCTGGTCGAGCGCCTGGACAAAGTCCGAGCTTCGAACGGCGAGACCGACATCAGGAAAGTCCTTGTCCAGCGGCAGGGGCAGGGGCAGGGGAAGCGCATCGTCGGCTTCCACCCAAGAGAGGCTGGGGCCCGCCTGGAGAGTGGTGACCTTGGCGTTTTCGGCGCGCGCAACGCGCCCGGATGCCGCGTCGATCTCAACCCACGCCACCGTGGCAGGCGCATTCCAAGCCTTGAGCAGCGCCTCGGCCATGATGAGGTGGCCGCCCGGACCCGGATGGATGCGATCCTCGATAATCTTCTTCGCTAGTTCGGCGTCCGCTGCCTTGGCCCGCTCGAGCATGCTCACCGCCGGCGCGTTCAGGTCGGCCACGAGCAGGTGCTCGCGCTGGCCCAACTCTTTGACGAACTGACCGTAGCGAATAAGCACGGCATTGTACCCATCGTCGATATTGGGCGGGCGGGTGACATCGACGTAGGGCGAAGGTTGAAGCACGGTGATGCGGATGCCGGGCAGGGCGCGCTTCATCGTATCAATGATGTGCTGGTAGCCCGTCGAGTAGGTCTTGAAGATGGCGTCGTCCCAGCCGCGGTAGCTTGCGTCATTCATGCCCAGCATAATGGTCATGACGGTGGGTTTGTAGGCGATCACGTCGCGAGGCAGCCGCACATCGATCGGGCCGGCCCATCCGCCTGTCACGCGGTCGCCGCCCACGCCGGAGTGGACGAACCACACCTTCAAGCGCGGGAAGCGCGTGACCACGTATGTCTCGATGAAGGTGGTATAGAGCCGCTGGTCCGTAATGCTGTCGCCGTAGAAAACGACTCGGTCGCCATCCTTGAGCAAAAACCTGTTTTGGGGCAGCGCGGTTGAGGCCGGCCCCGACACTAGCACAAGCAGAAGCAGAACGCGTGATACGAGTTTCATGCGTTACCTCCAGGGAAGGCATGATACGGGGAACGTTTCAGCAGTAATATGGTGACATCATCCGCATTGAGCTTCGGGTCTACCAAGGATTCGAGTAGGCTCATGGTTCTTCCCGAATTGTCAGCCAATGCCTCACGCAAGCGGTCGGCGGGGTTCATTGCGACAATCGAATCAGTCAATCCATCTGTGAATATGAGGAGAGAACCGGCGGGAGGAATGACAGCCGTAGCAACTTCATACTCCGCCTCAGCGAACAATCCGAGAGGTATGCCGGTAGACTCTAGTACTGTGGTTGACCCTGAACAAAACAGGATGGGGGCGTTGTGGCCGGCATTCACATAAGCCAGTTCTCCCGAATCACGACTGAGCATAATAAACACGGCCGTTGCAAAACGATCGGTCGGGGTGTAACGACTGAGGTGCTTGTTTATCTGACGGGCCAAGGCCAGGGGGTCCGGTTCAACATTCGCGCTGCTCCTCACCAGAGCCTGAATATTGGCCGCCAGCAGAGCAGCGGGCATCCCTTTGCCTGACACGTCTGCGACCGCAAAGAGGGTCCGCTTGCTCGGAAGTTCGATGACGTCAAAGTAGTCGCCGCCAACGTCGCGAAAAGGTTTGTAGTAGGTCTCCACCTTGTAGCCCGGCAACTCTTCCAGCTTCTGGGGATGGAGCGTCTGCTGGATCTGCTGTGCGGCAAGCTGGTCGGCTTCGAGCTGCGTCTTGCGGAGAAACTCCGAAGTCAGCATCCCGTTCATGATGTAGAAACCGAGCACGTAAAACAGGAATGCCAACAAGTACCCAAGTGGCCCTTTCGGCAACACAAGCATGTAGCCAAGCAACTGCTTTGGCATAATGACCCACATCAAAACAGCATAAATGACGTACCCTTGTAATCCGAGGCCGAGCAATGCGATGAGGCGCTTCGACCTCGACATCTCGCGCGTCCAGTCATAGAAGGCATACCAGAGCGCACGACGAATTGGGCCGGCGGAAGCATCGGGCTTAAGGGTGCCAGAGGACATGGGGCGAGTCTAACAGGGAGAGATGACGCGGGTAAAGTGGAACTGAGGCTGGCCATGAGCCAGGGGGTGTGCCGGAAGTACAGGCTCCGCGCGGCGGGGTAAACCCGCCGCTACCGCGAACGGCGAACTGAATCCGCGTGGCGCCAATCTACCCGGCGGACTGATTATGTCGGCGACCCCTGGCGGCGCATACACACAGGGCATTGTATGCGCCACCCGCCGATTGCCGGCGCTGCTAGAATGATGCCGGAAGCTCGAGCCGATAGAAGACGCCTACGCTGTTCGCGCCGCCCGACTGCGCCGTTCCGTAGAGGTTCCCATCCTTGGCTTGCAAAACACTTGACAGCGGATTGGACCCGTCTGCGCCGCTGAACGAATGGAGTACGGTGATGCTCCCTGTCGCATCCATCTTGAAAATCGTCCCACCCACAGAATCGTGGCCGCCGAACCCCGCGGTACCGTAGAAATAGCCATCGCTGGCTTGAATTAATCCGCTCCTCGGGTGGGCGCCATCATCATACCCGGTGAAGGAATACAGTACTGTCAGATTACCCAATAGATCGATTCTGAACACCGTCCCATCTCCGCCTTCGACCAACGCAGTGCCGTTGCCCCCAAGCGCAGTCGTGCCGTAAAGATACCCATCGCTGCCTTGAACGAGAGGAGCAAAAGGTCTAGCGGCATCAGGTGCTCCCGCGAAGGCGTGCAACAAAGTAAGGCTGCCTGATGAATCCATCTTAAAGACGATTCCGGCATTTCCTGGCCCTCCAAGCGAAGCGGTTCCGTAGAAATTGCCGTCGCTCGCTTGGATTAACCCAGCAAAGGGGAGTTCTCCGTCCGCCCCGGTGAAAGAGTGCAGAACGGTCAAGTTCCCTGACGAATCCATCTTGAAAATCGTTCCGCAGCCTCCCGGGCAGTTGGAAGATGTCCCGCCGGTGGCAGTCGTTCCATAGAAGTACCCGTCGCTGGCTCGAATCAACTTTCCGAATGGTGCGCTCCCCTCAGCTCCCGTGAAAGAGTGCAGCACCGTCACATTGCCTGACGAATCCATTTTGAAAACGGTTCCGCACCCGAGGTCCTCGGCGGGGAGCAATCCTGGGAGGCCGCCGCCTTGGCATTCGGCAGATATCCCGCCAGCCGCAGTTGTGCCATAAAAATAACCGTCACTGGCTCGAATGATTGGAGCAGAGGGGGTGGCGCCGTCAGGAAGCAAGCCAAAGGAGTGAAGTATGCCCTCATTTCCGGATGAATCAATCTTGAAGACAACTCCACACTCGTCGACATCGCCGTTCCCGCAGTTTGAAAGCGAGAAATACGTTCCTCCTCTCAGCGTTGTGCCATAGAAACTGCCATCTGTGGCCTGGATCACCCCAGCCTGAGGCGATGTGCCATCGACGACACTCGATGAGCTTTGACCGAAAGTGTGAATTATCTCGTAAGGGATTGCCGCTACTACTGCCACTTCGGCAATGGCAGTATGGGCGGGATTATCCAAACTTGTCGCGACCACATGGAACGTGCCTGTGACGTTGGGGGGGACGTAAATTGCAGAGTTGGGAGCAGAATGCGCAATTGTTCCTCCCGCCGCCCCTTCCTGCACACTCCACGCCACACCGTTGACGCTGCCAACCACACTTGCGGTGAATGCTTGCGCGCCCCCCTCGGGGACTGTCGGCGAGGTTGGGCTGATGTTAACACTGCCCCCTGGTCCGGCAGAGAGAGAGCCGGGCAAGAGCGTAATGGAGGCAACAGGGCTGCCGCCCCCAGCCGCAGTTACGATGAAGTTCACTGCCTTCGACGCGCCTCCACCCGGCGAGGGATTCGTGACCACCACGGGAAGACTGCTCACGGTGGCAAGGTCGCTCGCGGTGAGGTGGATTGTCAGTTGGGTGGGGCTTACGAATGTGGGAGTGTGGGCGATGCCATTCAACGTCACGGCGGAGGAGGTCAGAAACCCCGAACCCTTTATGACAAGCGTCTGCGGCGACGCGCCGGCCGGTAACGAACTCGGAACGAGCGCAGCGATGGCCGGCGCAGCACTGCCGTAAGCGTAAACGCGGATGTAATCCACCAACGTCGGCGATGGGAAGGGCGTGGAAGCATTTGGAGGACCCGGCCAACTGCCGCCCACCGCCAGGTTCACGATGAAAAACTCGGCGTTGCCCGAGTCGAAGGGCCACACCGCGCCCGGGAGCGAGTTCAGACTCGCCGGCGTATACGTGGCGTAGATGTTCGTTGGGTCGTCGATATAATACTGGATCGAGCCCGGCTGCCAGATCATTCCGTAGCTGTGCCAGGTGGCCGCCGTCTGCCCGCTGGGGAAGTCGTACGTAGTCCCCAGGTTTGCGCCGGTAAACCCAGTGCCGTGAATTGACCCTGCGTTCCAATCGGGATTCCCCGCCGCATCTATCCGTTCCTGAATGTCATCCTCTCCGCAGGCGGGCCATCCGTCGGTCACGATGTTGTTGCCCAACATCCAGAAGGCCGGCCAGAAGCCTTGCGCCTCAGGCACCATGATGCTCGCCTCGACGCGCCCATAGAGAATGCTGAACAGCCCTTCCGACTTCATGCGGGCTGAGGTGTAAACACCAGCAGAGGGCTGCTCCGCCACGATATGCAGGTAGCCATCCGTGCCCACATAGACGTTCGGGTTCGTGGGATCGCACGGGCTAACTGAGGAGTCCCAGCCGCAATAGTCTTCCAGCTCCGAGTTGCCCCAACCGCCGTCTCCCGTGTCATAAGTCCAGACGGCTGGGTTGGGCTGGATGTTGGCGCCGGTAGTGTTGGTGAACTCGTCGGACCAGACCAGCGCGCCCGGCGCCACCGCAGTCGAGGGAGTCCAGGCAGCCACACTGCTGGAAGGGAGTCCAGTACCGGCGGCAATAGCGTTAATGGTCAGGTTGGAAGAAATGAGCATCGGGGTCTGAAAGACAGGCGATGAGGTGGTGGGCGTTGTCCCATTGATGGTGTAATACACCGCGGCGCCGGTGGCGGGCGAGGACATGGTGAGAATCACTGCCCCATTCTGGGCAGGGGTGGTCGAGAATGTAGGCATTAACAAGGCGACCGCGAAATTAACGGAGTTCGAGGGACCGCCCCCGGGCGTCGGATTCGTCACAACTACCGCGTAATATCCGGCGGTTGTCTGGTCGCTGGCGCTCAGCTCAATGGTCACTTGCGTCGAGCTCACAAAAGTCATGGTGTGGCTCACGCCGTTGTAAGTCACCGTCGAACTCGGAAGAAAGTTCGCCCCATTGATAGTCAAAGTCTGTGCCGCTGCCCCCGCCGTGGCCGAAGAGGGCGAAAGGGTGGTAATGCTTGGCACGGGGTTCGATGGTGGCGACGAGGAACCTCCTCCCCCGCCCCCACCGCAGGACGTAAAACCGGCCAACATGAGTGCTGCCAGAATAGGAATGGTTAACCGAAGAGCGGAGGTTGTTGTGTGATGTGCGGCTTGCCTTTCTGCGAACATGGTGATTTACCTCCTCCACGTTTGCTTGGAGGGGCACTGGCCCCTGCGGTAGTTTACTCGCGGACATCTTTGTCTACAAGTAAGTCTTCGATCTGCAAAGAACGTATCAGAGATTTCCAGTATTACTCTCGAAGGAAGGGTAATACAGGTGTTGGTCGTCAGGGGCCGTGAAGGCAAACACTTGATGAGGGCGTTACTTCAGTGACGCAGCGGGGCATTGGTCCCAATACCACAGCAGGCCGGTCTCCCACCCATACCGCGCCCGCACAAAATGCAGTTTGACATACTGGCAATACTTGTAAGTTTTCTTGCCCGCCACGCCTTCCTTCATATCCTGGCTTACTGCTGCCGCTGCGTTGTCGGGGTCTGCTTCTCTCAGGTGCCCGATCACCTCTTGTCGGCTTTGCAGGTCCCATCCGAAACGCTTCATATCTGCAATTTTGTGGTTCTCAAGGTCGGGTGATATTTGGATTATAACGCTCTCTATTTGTTCCATATGTCAACTCCTCTGAACAAAATATGCGGAATAATCTCAGTTCAGGCACAGCGAGCGTTTAGTCTCGCTGTCCAGATACTCCACCCAAGAAGTAAACGCGGACCGTTCGATTGTTTGGGCGAAATGCCCCAGGCGAAATGCCGACCTCCTTACTCCCGCTTTTGTTTCCGTCTCCGAAGCTCAGCTACTATCGGAAACGTATGGAAAGGAGAAATTCCACAAAAGCTTGACGGCGGGATTGAAATTTCTATTTTTGAGGCTAGGGCTGCGGGGGTGTGTCGGGCGCCTTTTCGTAAACGGAAGCGGAGGCGGGCCACATCTCGAGAACTTGGCTGGGCTCGAATTGCACAGGCCCTCCGCTTCCAGGCGCCTGAGTTTTCATGGCGCCTTTTCCACCCTTCAGTGAGTACCGGGCGCCCTGAACAACGAGCTGCGTGACCGCGAGCGATATCTGACCATGATCGATCGTTCCCGCGCCAATGACCTCCGCGCCCAGGTCGAGAGACACAGGGCCAGCCTGAGGGAGCGGCCGTAACAGGGTCCCCCGAAATTCAAAACTTCCGTCCGCGAGCTGTTTCACTGAATTCAACGCGATCAGGAGATGAACGCCGGGCTCGAGCCGAAGGGAAGGCGGAGGCGCGGGGGCTGCGTTAAGAGGAAGGGAGGATGGCAAAGGCGTCGCAAGTTGCCCTCCTGGCGCGCCTGCGTTCTGTCTATGACGATGGCTCTTAACAGCTTCCGGAGCTTTCCCCACCCCTAATTCCCCTCCCCGGCTAGGGAGGGCCGCAAGGGGTAGGGAAGGTGCCCGCTGCGCGTTCCTTGGTTGCTCCTGAGGAACCGCTCGGCCCGCAGCGACCTGCACTTGAGGAGGCCGCCTCCGCCGGAGTTGCATCACAACGACGCCGTTCGCTATCAACACCAGCAACGCAACCACGGCCAGCCCCCATGCGACCTTCCAAGAAAGTAAGGGGCTCCAAAAAGCCTCCCAGCGAATACCTTTGCGGGAAGTGGCAGCCGATTTTGCCGCACGGAGGTTTGCTGCCTCCGACCGCAGGAAACCTTCCAGCCAGTTATCCAGCCGTTTCCGTGTCTCTTTCCAATCCGCTTCTGGCTCGGGCGAAGCCCCGGCATCGAAATTCAAAAGACGCTTTTGAAGCTCGGTGCAGCCGGGACATTGCCTCAGGTGCTCCGCGACTTGGTCCCTTAACGCGGCCGGCGCCTCTCCCCCGATTACGGCACAAAGTGTCTCGGCATCCGGACAAGGATTTCGTTCTGCGCCGCGTTGTTGCCGCACTTGAGCCAAAAGCCTTTCCAAGAAGTTGTCCTCGTTCCAGCCGGTCATCTGAGTCGAGCGATCGCCCCTTCCATTTTCAGCCACAGCATGCGGCGTCCATTTTGAATATGGGATTTCACCGCTTCAAGCGACAGGCCCGTGCGAGCCGCCGTTTCCTCGTACGAGTAGCCCTCCATTTTCATCTCCAGGCAACGCCGCTGCTCGGGGGAGAGCGAGTTCATCTCCTTCCAAAGTTTCTCGAGCGTCAGGCGCATTTCGGATGATGTGCCCAGCGCCCCTGCGGCAGGCACTTCGGTCAAGTGCGCCTCCTCAATTCCAGCTTCCGGGCGGCGTTTCCGCCACTCATCAATGCAGACATTTTTGGCGATCCGCATCAGCCATCCCAGGAAGTTGCTGCCTTGAAAGCTGTGTATCTTCCTGTAAACGCGGAGGAACGTTTCCTGCGTAGCGTCTTCCGCCGCTTCGCTATCCGCGAAGAACCCCCGGCAGGTCGAGAAAACCTTCTTACGATGCCTGGCGAAGAGTTCCGCAAAGCAATCGCTGCTCCCCGTTTCCTGGAATGCGCGCACGACCTCTTCGTCAGGAATCGGGGGCGCCGTTTGTGCCCTACTTGACATAACGTATGAAACTCGAATATTCCATAAGGCGGATTTATTTCCCGACACCAAGCGAGTGGTCATGGGCCAGCGGCCCACCGATAGAAATAAGAGTCAAGACGTCACCCCCGCGAAACTTGTCCTCCGCGGGAATGACGCGACTTTCGACGGAGGCCCTACGGACACCCAAGCCTCCGGCATGGTCCAACTTGTTCAGGGGACCTGCCGCTTGCTCACTTGCGCGAACGGGGCGAAACGCAGGCATGAGGGTGGGGAGTGCTCCGAAAAGCGTCGCGAACCCCGTGAGTGAAACCCTGGGCCGGGACATCGCCACCTCCACATTGTGGAACGCAGGAAAATTGTCTGAATAACACTCCGGCTGGACATTGTCAACGAACATCATGTCCTGAGTATAAAAGTCGTTTCTCAACTCTGCAGATTATGCATAATCAGTACTCGGTCCTGTCTTTTAAGCGAGATGGGCGCGGGGAGAGGAGTCCCGCTCTGGTACGGAAAGTGGTGAGCGCAGGCTCATGGGGCCATTCCGTTTCGCGATTTGCCTTTGCCGTGTTCGTCCAGGGGTGCTCTTACCGGCGCAGGTAATCGTCTTGGCCGGTTAGCCAATCAGTGCGGACCGGGCTGAAGACATCCAGGGCAAGCGAATCTTCCAGCGCTACCACGCGGTGAGGCACATGCGAGGGAATGTGAAGCACCTCGCCCGGACGGACCACGATTTCTTTGCCTTCCAGCTCAAACCTGAGCGCTCCTTGCAAAACCGAACTGATCTGTTCGTGCTCATGGTGGTGAAGCGGGACCACGGCATCCTTTGCCAGGAAGATTTGCGCCAGGGTAATCTTCGCGCCGGAGATGACTTTGCGCGAGAGTTTGTCGTTCAGGACTTCCTTCTTCACATTTTCCCAGGAAAATAGTTCCATGAGGTCTCCTCCGTAGAAACGCGACGATTCTTCATACTTACATAGGATTCAGGATTCAGGATTCGGGATTCGGGAATTGCCGATTTTCGATTGCCGATTGCTGATTGATTGGAGAGGCTCGCGGCAGTGCAACGCCGCGATGATGCTGAACTGGACAAGTGACCCCTCACCGAACTTACACGCGCGGACACGCCACCCCCTCACCCGGACCGCCCCCCGATGAAGTGCGTCGGGACGGCGGTCCACCCTCTCCCCCAAGGGGGAGAGGGGTAACAATCCAAAGGGGGGAGGGCGCGGGGGTGCGAAGCGGGAGATTGCGTTGAGAATTTTTCGCTGGCAATTCGGCGCGTCTTGTTGTATCAAATTGTTGCGCTGCTCGGAGAGCGGGAACTTCGCGAGCGGTTGAGCCGCCGACCCGAGGCATGGAAGGTGTGAAGAATTGGACAGCGCGCGAATTCGCCTGATGTAACTTGTTGAGATTCAAGTCCGGGCACGCCCTGGCCCGCCGCTCGGCCCGTCGCCAGAAGGCGGCTTTGGGCCACAGGGCGAAGGCTTTGGGCCACAGGGTGGCGTGCTCCAGCGGGGGTTATTTCACACCTTCTTGGGCGCGGGCAGACCCGCGTTTCCCGGTCCGCATGCGGCGCCACACCCAACCCCAGATATTGTTTTGGACTGGAGGTTATCATGCGCAAGATGTTTATTCTCCTGGTTTTCTTGGGCTTGCTGATTTTTGCCTGTCCTCTTCAAGCCCAACAAGTCTGCCCTGGTCTGCCCTATGTGGCGAATACGCCTGAAGACGAGCTGATGCAGGCCGTCAACGGCGCGGACAAGCCGGAAGAGGCGGTGGCTGCCCTGGACAAGTTCGCCCAGGAGCACGCCGATTCCAAATTCATGCCTTGCGTCGATGAATATT
>Ga0187784_10004673_pt1 | contig 11080 bp, 11 predicted proteins | sample 1015_SJ02_MP15_2_FD_132964 | JGI IMG/M metagenome (GOLD analysis project Ga0187784, IMG submission 132964) | Tropical peat soil microbial communities from peatlands in Department of Meta, Colombia - 1015_SJ02_MP15_20_MG | ecosystem: Environmental > Terrestrial > Soil > Wetlands > Peat | place... | reverse complement strand
CCCATAATTTAAAGGCATCCTAAAATGCTTTATTCCCACCGCTGCCTTGATCGTGCTCAGGGTAGCTGAGGTAACGGTGTAGTTTTTCAGCCCTAATAGGTTCCGATGTGAAGATCAGATAGAAACAATTCCTTCTTCCTTCAGGAGGGTTACGTTTGGCAAGATATCCACAGAGTTATAGACGTTAAATTGTAATCATCGTAGCTTGGTTCCCTTGACATGCAACTCCCTTTATAGTAAATTCGACCCAGCTCAAAAATAGTTCTTAAAGATACTGCATCGTAAACGCCTGAACAAATCCTTGTTGTGGATGGCGCTACGTGAGTTGTAGGGGACTCTGCCAAGAGAACAGGGCATGCCGAAAGTGACCGGGAGTGATCTGGTTGTTCAGACTCTCAGGAGCGAAGGGGTGGATACCGTCTTCTATCTCCCCGGTGGGCCTATGTCGGACGTTGGTAGACTGTGGGTCGAGATGCAGCTTAAATCGATTGGGGTACGTCATGAGCAGGCGGCAGCCATGATGGCACACGCTTATAGTCGTCTGACTGGCAAGCCTGGGATCTGCTTTACTTCTTCTGGCCCCGGTACAACTAATCTACTTACTGGCATCGGCAATTCTTTTCTCGATGCCACGCCCGTCGTAGCGCTGGGGGGATCAAGCCCGATTACGCAGAGCGGTCGAGGAGTGTTTCAGGAGATGGATCAATTATCCATCTTCAAACCAGTATGCAAATGGGCTGAGCGCGTTACGGATGCGCGTCGCATTCCAGAGCTAATCGGGAAGAGTATCCGTATGGCCACCCAGGGCCAACAGGGACCTGTGTATCTCGATCTACCGGGAGATATCCTATATACTCAGGTAGAACTGGATGAGGTGCAGTTTCCCCGGAATCTGCCCAAACAGTTACGGCCTGCTGGGGATCCGGAATTGATCGAGGAAGCTGTGGCACTGCTCAGGCATGCCAAACGTCCTCTCGTTCTTACCGGCAGCGGTGTTCTATGGTCAGACGCCTCAGCAGCCCTCCGCAAGTTCGTCGATGTCACGGGCATTCCCTTCAGCACCACGCCACAGGGACGGGGTGTCATTCCGGAGGACCATCCGCTATGCTTCTTGGGTGCACGCTCGAAGGCTTTTAGAGAAGCTGATGTGGTCTTGATTATTGGGACGCGACTAAATTTTATCGTTGGTTTTGGCCTACCACCGCGTTGGGCATCGGATGTGAAGATTATCCAGGTCGATATCTGCCGTGAGGAAATAGGTCGAAATCGCACGATCGATATTGGTATCGTTGGCGATGCGCGGCATGTCTTAGAGCAGCTTACTGAGGCCGCCTGCGAGGTTTTCTCCTCTCCGATTGACCTCCCCTGGATTGCTGATCTGCGACGAGTATCTCACCAGAACGAGGAAAAAGCGGCAGCGCTGCTCAACACGGATGCGATGCCCATTCATCCCTTACGTCTGTGCAAAGAAGTGCGCGATTTTATGGATCGTGACGCAATCCTAGCGGTGGACGGGCATGAAATTCTCAATTATGCGCGCCAGTCGATTCCCACCTATGTACCGGGCCATCGCATCAACGCCGGAACCAACGGCTGTATGGGGGTGGCGGTTCCCTACGGCCTCGGTGCGAAGATAGCCAAACCTGATAAGCAAGTGATCGTGCTCAGTGGTGACGGCTCTTTTGGCATGAATGGAATGGAGATGGATACCGCGGTGCGGCACAAAATCCCCATCCTGGTCGTGGTGAGCAATAATGGCGGCTGGGCGGGAATCGGTGAGATGGCTGGTCGCGACCTAGGCTTTACCCGCTATGACAAACTTGCCGAAGTTTTGGGTTGCCACGGTCAGCACGTAGAAAAACCTGACGAGATTCGCCCGAGTCTGGAACGTGCCAAAGCAGCGGTCCATGCCGGTAAGCCGGCCGTGGTCAATGTTGTCACCGACCCACGTGCCCGCTCTCAGACCGTTGGCTTTAGCACCTACTAACCCATTTAGGTGTGTAGGAAAGAGTACACTGAAAAGGGTGGGAAAAACATCCATGTTATGGAAATTGGGGCTAAAACCGTAGGCGGCAGATTATTGATGGATTACTTTCCGATCCTTTCCGAGAGTTGTACCCTCTGCCGTCATAGATTGCAAAGGGGTCTTAAGCCTGCTTGTGCCATACGAAAGGAGACGATATATGGAAATGCATGAAGTAATCACAAAGAGGAGAACAATTCGCATTTTTAGGAAGAAAGCTTCGGAAGAACAGCTTAAGAAAATTATTCTAGCAGGCACCCAGGCACCCTCGGCAAGAAATTCCCAACCCTGGGAGGCCCAGTTTATGAGAACGCGAAGACCATTCTTGCCGTTTTGGAGGAAATGTCTGCTTTTGATTCAAAACATAAAAAATAAAGAGAAGCAAGAAGGGGGAAGGCTACTTTTCTGTTCTTCTTGGCCCTATGTCTTTGTGAAAAGTAGCCTGTCCGCATGAGTCATGCGAATTATCCTGGTTGGTCAGGGTCCTTTTGGGGAGAAGGTATTGGAGAAATTGGTTAAGAAGGGAGAGGATGTGGTCGGTGTCTTCTCTCCCCCGGATAAAAGGGGGGAAGCGATGCAAGCCCTGGCTGAAAGGTCAGGAGTTCCCTTCTTTCGCCCGAATTCGATGAAGGATCCACAAGTCTACGATGTTTATTTCAAATTGAAGCCGGAACTTGCCATCTTAGCATTCGTAACCGATATCGTCCCTGAAAAGTTGCTCGCCGTTCCTTCACTCGGTACTGTCTGTTACCATCCCTCCATTTTACCGAGGCATCGCGGTGCCAGTGCTATCAACTGGGCAATTATTCAAGGCGATACGCGGACCGGTTTGACCATTTTTTGGGTTGATAAAGGGATCGATACCGGTCCTATCTTGCTGCAAAAAGAGGTCGGGATTGGCCCTGACGATACGACAGGATCCCTTTATTTTGATACTCTCTTTCCGATGGGAGTGGATGCCATGGTGGACGCTGTCGAACTGATTAAAGAAGAGAAGGCACCCAGAATCCCCCAAGATGAATCCAAGGCCACGTACGAGCCTCCTTGTGATGATCGAGTTGCCTCCGTGGATTTCGGGAAGTCAGCCAAGGACGTTTACAATTTGATCAGAGGGTGTGATCCTCAACCGGGCGCTTATATGATTTACAAAGGGGAAAAGATAAGATTCTATGAGGCCAAAGCGTTTTCATTGGCCATTGAAAAGCAACCTGGTGAAATCGTCTCTATCGAAGAGCGAGCCCTTCAAATCGCTGTGAAGGGAGGACTCATAGAAGTTGCGAAGCTCAGAGTTGAGAAAGGGGAGAAGATAGGCCCCTTTGAATTTGCCAGATTGAGTGGTGTGAAGACCGGAAATCGGTTCGAAGGTTGCAATTGACTCGCTACAAAGGATCTCTTTATTAACCTAAATTTCAAGCATTACATCCTGATCACTTGGAGTTAAACCAGGAAGCGGAAGGAAAAAACCTTGAAATATCGAAGACTGGGAAAAACTGAGCAGCAAGTTTCGGCTTTGGGCCTGGGCTGTATGGGAATGTCTGACTTTTACAGTGGACAGAAAAAGAACGACGCCGAAAGCATAGCCACTATTCGGCGTGCACTTGAGCTCGGTATAAACCTCCTCGATACCGGCGACTTTTACGGAGTTGGACACAATGAGGAGCTCATCCGAGAAGCCATTAAAGGCTTTCCACGCGAAAAGGTCTTTATTTCGGTTAAATTTGGCGCATTACGCAATCATGACAGCGGCCTTATCGGCTTTGATGGTCGTCCCGTTGCCGTAAGAAACTTTTTATCCTATAGCCTTCAGCGGTTGCGACTAGGCTATATTGATTTGTATTACCCCTCTCGCGTTGACCCGAATGTGCCGATCGAGGAAACGGTAGGAACACTGGGAGACCTCGTAAGAGAAGGTAAAATTCGTTACGTCGGACTATCAGAAGCGGGTTCGGAGACACTTCGCCGGGCCTCGTCTGTTCATTCAATTGCAATGTTACAGACTGAATACAGCCTCTGGACGCGAGAGCCGGAAAGGGATATTTTACCCACCTGCCGCGAGCTCGGTATTTCGCTTGTTGCGTATTCTCCGCTCGGACGTGGCTTTCTCACGGGAGCCTTTCAGAAACCTGAAGATTTGGCACCGGATGATTTCCGTCGCCACATGCCACGGTTTCAAGGCGAGAATTTTAAGCACAATTTGCACCTGGTTGAGAGAATCAGAGAGATTTCGAAAGAGAAGAACTGTACCCCGGCACAACTCGCTTTGGCTTGGGTTTTGGCGCAGGGGGAAGACATCGTGGCGATTCCAGGAACAAAACGCCGTGAAAGGCTCGAAGAGAATTCGAGGGCGATTAATGTTAAGTTAACCGATGAGGATATGCGGAGAATCGGCGAGGCTGCACCGCTGGGATTTGCTGCTGGAACACGCTATCCACAATCTTCAATGCATACAGTCAATCGTTGAACTCGATTGAAAGTCAGCCGGGGAGTAAGTAATCCAATCATAGATTCTTAAAAAGGGAGGTCATGATGCACAAAATCTTGGACATCATACGAAAAAGGCAGTCGACAAGAATTCTCTTCAATTCCGAACGCCCGATAAAAGAAGAGGATCTAAAGCAGATTTTGGAGGCAGGGCGTTGGGCACCTACGGCCCACAATATGCAGAACTTCCAAATAATCATCGTTGAAGATAAAAAGGTTCTGGACGCCATCGAAAAGATAGAAACCATGGTATCCGAAACCTTTATCCGGGAGAACCTTGAGCAGCTTTCTTTCTCAGAAGAAGAACTGCTTAAGAAAAAAGTTGGGATTCTAGGCACTATGTTTCCACCGGCCTGGAAAACTCCGGGGTACAAACCGCATAAAGACAGAGATTCGATAAGACCCATTCAAAAAAGCCCTGTCCTATTGATTGTGGTATATGACCCTCGCAGAAGGGCCCCTGACTCAGAGGGAGACTTCTTGGGTATCGTGAGCCTCGGATGTGTAATGGAAAACATGTGGCTCACGGCCAACTCCCTAGGTATTAGCTTCCACGTTGTGAGCGCCATCGGCAGAGGTCCAGTAGAAAAGGAGATAAAGGGCATCCTTAATATTCCCGATCACCTGAAGATTCCTTTCGCTTTCCGTTTGGGCTATCCCGTCTCTTCGGCTGCTAAAAACCTTAGGGTACGGCGTGATATTGAGGACTTTACTCATTATAATCGGTTTGGTAACCGGTACAAGAACCTGGAGTCAGATCTATAATCTAACTGGCCTCCGAAGCATCCAATCTGGTCACGGGGCATGTAGTCATGCTAGACGGAGGATGGACAGCCCAGTAGTTTAGACAGAAACCTACCCCACCAACCTTTCAGATCATGGCATTTGCCAAGGGCCACCAATTCTCCCACTTTTTTTCACAAACCCACAGGTCCAAACGGCGGTTAAGAGCCTTATCGGGAAAGAACTAATAGGTTGATTATGACCTTTACTAGAACACGAAACGTCTGGGAAATAGGGGCAGTCTGCAAGCGACTGTCATTGTTGATCGAACTCAATTAGAAGGCTGGATTAAAAGTGCATGTTTCTGCTATAAACCATCTGTTTTCGGCACCTCAAAAAAGTGAAGATTTGATCTCCATACGTTCAACTGGGATACATGATTTCAACTCGTAATCTGCAGCCCAGGATGACATCGCTGAGCAACGATTTGTGGGTGTAGTCGATAACTGAGGTGATTTGACAATGTCTATCAGATTAAGTATCGTTCAGGACAGCTCATAAGGAGTCTTTGACCCGTTTAGCTCTCCTCAAAGAAGAAATCATCTAAAATCTGATTCGCTATTTTCTCAACTTCCTGGAACGTTTCGTCCCCCTCAATCTCTTCCCTCAATGCCTTCTCCAAAAATCGCTTGGCTTCATCCCTCTCTTTGGGGGTTACCGTTTCAAGGTCTTTGCTATTAATAAGCAAATAATAACTGAGTCGATTCATACCGACCTGAAGAAGGTCTTTTATTTTTATCTCTTTGATCTTATCAAGATATGCCTTTCTCTCAACTTCCCTCGCTTTCTCATTTGTATCCTTTAACGCAGAATCCAGTATTTCCCGAACCTGTGAGTCTGGAACAAACCGTATATCATCTGGTAGGGTCTCTAAGAGATGGTTATAGATTTGCTCCCTAATTTTCTTCTTGGCCTCTTCATTGACATAGGGATCTAAACGGTTTCTCTTGATGTAGTCATCCACTTCTCCCAATGCCCTGTTGATAAGTTCAATCTTTTTTGCTCTTTTTCGCTTGACCTCCTCCCCCTTGCATCTCAGCTCTTCAGCCTCCCGTTTCACTTCTTGTTCATCAAGGTAAGGTTGAAGAACAGCTTTAACCGTCTCCCTGATTAGGTCATAAATCCCGTACTCATTCTCCGACCGGTTTGTTAGAACCTCCCCAACTTTATCCTTGATTTGAAATCTCACGCTGGGAGGGATATTAACACCAAAGGGAAGACAACAATTAACAGCATAGTTTTTTCGGTCCTCAATCCATTCTTGATGTTTTTTCCTCTTCACCTGTTCTTCAGCGATCCTCTCCTCTTCTTCCCTGCTCCTTTCTGCCTCCTCTATTCTTTGAAGGTGAGCTTCCCGCTCAGCCTGTGCCTTTCTCAACTCTTCCTTTTTCAGAGCTTCCAATTTCTCTTGAGCCTCAAATTCTTCCACGCTGAGTTTTGCTACCTCTACCCTGGCCCTCTTCTCCTGTAAGGCAGGGTGTTCTTTAGATCCCGTCACGTTTTCCAACTCCCTAACGGCCTTCTGTTTCCGAAGCTCTAACTCGGTCATCTCAGTATCTTCACGCTTAGCGACTACTCTTTGAGAAGGGTTCGACACGGGGATAACCTCTCTCTTTTGATCACTGAAAGGATGATGCCGGTGTCTATCGGGGCGTTGCTCGATTGATTCGGGATCATCATCCAAGTGATCGCCGAGAATCTTATAGACACTCGGCCTTGAAATCTGGACCGCCTTCGCAATGGCGTTGATGCTCATGCCTTCTCCCCTCAGTGCCCTGACTTCCTCCTGGAGACTCTTGTCGATCATCTACGGTCCTCCTGCCAAAATTGACTGTAAAATTTGTTGTCAAAAAAGTGTAAAAAATTACAGACGGACATGTAAAAAACTTACAATACCCCCTCCTCAAGTTGAACCCTAAACGGGTATCGGAATTCCATGGAAATCCTACAAGGAATTCCTATAAGAAGTCTCTATTTCTCATATCCCTCACCCCTAACACCCACTACCAGACGATCAACATTCTGAACGCATGTCCGATGACCATAAACTTCGATATATTCTCCGATCACGGCTCCATTGATCATATCCGGCATCCCGTTCTTGAATCGGTGAGATTTCCCAACCGCTTTGTTGCAAATCGAACACTTTCCATCCCATTTCTTCAACCATTCCCTTATCTGTTTCTGTGCTCTTGCCATTGCCTTTTTATCCATCTCTCTCACCTCCCTTCGGCCTGGATTTGATAGGGGTTCACCTCTTCTCGGACTTAATTTCTCTTCTGCTTCTTCGACTCCCTCGTTTCTCCCGCTTCCCGGATATTCCATACATCTCCCTTCGGCTTCACCACGCTTCGATTTACGAAGGCTTCAAGATCCTCCTGTTTGAAGAGGCACTTCCTACCCAGCTTTACATAAGGGAGCTTCTTCTGGTACATCCATGACCTCAAGGTGTGGATGGATACTTTCAACTCCCTTGCCGCCTCTCTCGCATTTCTTAATTCCATTGATCTTCACCTCCTAGAAGGGAAAATGAAATCTATATCAAAACGATACACCCGGTGATGTTAGTTGTCAAATAAAATAATTTGTTAATTAACAAAATTCCATTTGACAAGCCGTTTAATTGTGAATTAAAATACTTCTTAACGTGACGGGTAGGAAATAAGGTAACGAACCAATCCAAATTAAGGATGGAGTATAATGAAAAATGAATCTGAATTGTTCAGAACGAAATGGTTGGGATGGGTGCTTAACTTACCATTTAATCTAAAAAGATCCTCCCCCGAAGAACTCCGTCAGCTAAAAGCGGAGAGTCTCTTCTTCTGCTCTTCATTATTTCGGTTGCATAACGAGAAGAGCTTTTTCAAACGTCTCACACCAGAACGATATGAAGAGCAGCAGAATGAGGTAGATCTGACAAGGCTTAAGAATGCCTTATCACCTGCTATAAGATTTATCTGGAAGTTTAGTAGCCCCGCCGATGACGGTATCCCCCCCGGTGGTAAAAAGAGTGTCCGTATCAGTCCTAACTTTAAATGGTACGAAGATGAAGATCTACCCTTGAATGATGTTTCCATTGAGCTTATGGTAGATTTTCAGGATGAAACCCAATCCTTCCAAGTTAATTATAGTACCAATAATTACCTCACCCGTGCTCAAATGAATTTATCCAGGCTGATAGAAGACTTCCCAAGTGGATCAATTATTAAATGCAAGGGCTGCCCTAAATACTTCATCGATACAACGCTAAAGAAGCGGAAATTTTGTAACTCCTTATGTGCCGCCAGGTATATTTCTAAGAATAAGAGAGAGGACATGCAACTTAATCATCCCAGGAGGTACCAACGATATCTTAAGGATCAGAGGGAACGAATGCGGCTTAGGAGAATGAAGGAAAAATAAACATAGGAAAAGAAGGGAGGAGTAGATATGGCTATTGAACAAGAGTGTCCTCAATGCAGGAGAAGACTCAGTATTTCAAAAAAGGTATGTCGATGCGGATTTAAGTTAGACAAGAAGAGTGGAAAGATTTATTGGGTTTCAGTTTACAATGTTGATGGTCAAAAGATCAGAGAACGGATAGGGCCGAACAAGGAAGCTGCCGAACAGAGGGAGAGGGAGATACTTAAACTCCGAGCGGAAGAGCGATACATCAACAAGGACCCTGCGGCCAAGGTTACCTTAGAAGAGATTTGCACCTGGTATTTAGATCTCCCGGAGGTCAAGGGAAAGCAATCCTATCGAAGGGACATGGTATCGATCAGCAACCTTTGCAGGCTGTTAGGGAAAGAAACGAAGCTTAATAAGATCACTTCCGGCCAATGCGAATCCTATCAGAAAGTGAGACTTACTGAAGAATCCTGTATCCATCCAGGTGAGAAAATCCGTCCTTGCACTATCAATAAAGAGATCACCTGTCTTAAAACAATATTTAACCGAGCAGTCCGTCACGAGAAACTAAAAGAGAATCCCATTATAGGTGTGAAGAAGCTGATCGAAAACAATGTCCGCATGAGGATTTTGACGAAGGAAGAGTTTGAGAACCTTCTCGCTCATTGTGAACCACACATCCGTCCGGTGGTTCAGATAGCCTATCACATGGGGTTACGGTTATCCGAGATCCTTTTTCTCACATGGCCGGAAGTCGATCTCAAAAAAGGTTTCATCCGGTTGAGCCCGGAGCGAACCAAAACCAATGCGGGGAGGAATATTACCATCCATCCTGAAGTGAGAGCCACCTTGGGAAAAATCCCACGTCCTCTTCATACTGATAGAGTCTTTCTCCGGGATGGTAAACCCTTCGCTTCGATTAAGCGCAGTTTCAGCACAGCTTGCCGCAATGCAGGGACACAAGATTTCACCTTCCATGATCTACGGCATTGTGCTCTGAATAATCTTCGCTTGGCCGGAAATGATTTCTTTCAGATCATGGCGCTATCCGGACACAAAACCATGTCCTGCTTTAAGCGATACAATTTGGTGACTGAAGACGAATTACGTCAGATAAAATGGCTTGAGAGTGCGGAGAAAGTCCCGCAGGTAGGCACCTATATAGGCACCAAGGATAAAAAAGAATTGAAACAATAGCCGTAAGTCCTTGTTTTTACTGGCGGGCGATGCGGGAGTTGAACCCACGGCCTTTGGTTCCGGAGACCAACGCTCTATCCAACTGAGCTAATCGCCCAGGCTACCGAAAAGACATAATCACCCTTGAAGACTTCTTTACCACTTTCCAGGGTTGCTGTCAATTTTTGATTCATTTGGCCGTTAGTCGGTCCGTGCGATAGACAACCTATAACATTTCATCCTAAATTATGCTTGCACCGATATCCCTTTTACTTCTTGAGATGAGATATATTGTTCACCAATTCCGCCCGTAACCGCTGCCCTCGCATATAAAGAATATTGAGCGTTGCAGTGTCCTGATACACGTCCCGAAACCTATCGAGAGGAAAGCCCAATGCTTGGCATAACAGGGCACAGTTTGCAAAATTATGACTACAGAGCAGTAACGTACTTCCAGATGGATAAAGTTTAGTTATGCGCCTCAGCGTATCTGTGGCTCTCGTTTGAACCTCCTGGAGACTTTCTCCACCTGGCATTTTGAGACATCCTGGAGCACTCCGCCAGGCTTTAATGAAATCTTGGTAATGGGCAAACCAGTAAGCAGCTTCCATCCCATCAAACTCTCCCAAATCCATCTCGATTAAACCCTCTTCTTCAATAAGGACCGTTGACGGGTGGAATTCTTTTATGTACCGTGCTGTTTCGATAGCTCTAACCAAAGGGCTGGAATATATGGCCGTAAGGGATGCATCCTTCAATGTTAAAGCCAACGCACGAGCCTGGTCTTTACCCTCTTGGTTTAATGGGACGTCTTTCCTGCCTTGGAATCGATGCGTCAGATTCCAATGGGTTTCACCGTGACGGACAAGGAAGATACGGGTACCCCTCATTTTCCATCCGTTCTTTTTTTTCTTTTCTGGCATAAACCTCCGAATGCCTCTCATGTTCCTGCCAATTCTTTATATATCACTCAGCCAATCCCTCATCTCATGATCTTTTATTCTTCTTTTCAAACCTCTCCCAATACTCATCGAAAGCACGCCTTAAAATTTCAGACAGCGATAAACCCAATTTTTTTGACATTAAACTCAGTCTTCTATATTGCAAATCGGTGAGATAGAACATTCTCCTTTTACCCATGATCCTAAGCCTTCCTCGGTGTAGATACCCACGGGCAAGCCCGTGGCACTTTAAATTAAGTCAAGCTTCGCTTGACCTTCATCCTGG
>Ga0187784_10004672_pt1 | contig 11080 bp, 12 predicted proteins | sample 1015_SJ02_MP15_2_FD_132964 | JGI IMG/M metagenome (GOLD analysis project Ga0187784, IMG submission 132964) | Tropical peat soil microbial communities from peatlands in Department of Meta, Colombia - 1015_SJ02_MP15_20_MG | ecosystem: Environmental > Terrestrial > Soil > Wetlands > Peat | place... | reverse complement strand
GACGCTGATCAGGGCTAACCCCGTGGCGGCTGGCGAACCGATGTCGACATTGGCGCCAACTTTGCCCGCGTCGATCTGGCGGGCAATGGTGATGGCGGTCGAGATCGGGATCGCAAAACCTACCTCAGAGGCGGTCTCCCCCGGGCCCTCGCTTGACGCGGTCCCAGTGGTAATACCTATGACCTCACCCTGGGCGTTGATGAGCGGGCCTCCCGAGTTTCCCGAGCTGAGCGCGGCCGAGGTCTGGAGGAGCCCCGTCAATTGCTCGTCCGTGCCGTCCAGGGGGTCCTCAATGGTCACGGCTCGCCCGACGGCGGAAATGATGCCGCTGGTAACGGTTTCTGGCCCGGGCAGGTCGAGGGCGTTGCCCACTGCCACCACAGGGGCCCCTACGACGACCGAGCTGGGACGGCCGATAGCCACTGTCTTCCAGTTCTTGGCGCCGTGCAGCTGGAGAAGGGCGACATCAGCGCTCGGGTCGGTGCCAAGGACGGTGGCGCTATAGGTCGGCCCGCCCCCATTTACCTGCGCGCTTATCTGCGTCGAGCCCTCGATCACGTGGTTGTTCGTGAGGACCATGCCCGAGGGGCTGATGACCATGCCCGTACCAGCATCCTGGCCGATCTCAGGCCCAGCCGCGGTTATGTCCACAGTTGCCTCGTCTACGCGCGCCGCGATCTTGTCGATGTCCAAGCCCGCGGTCCCTGTCGCCGGGGACGCACCACCGGCTGTGGTACCGGCGGTCTTGGCCGCAGGCGAACCGCTGTGGGTGACCAGAAGGGCGATAGTGGCTCCCAGGCCACCGGCCACGACAGCAGTGGTCAAGAGGGTTGCTGTGAAGGCGAGCCGGGCTCGCTGACGTGCAGGCGGCATCGGCGCTGACGCGGGAGGGGGAGGCGGCGGCGTAAAACCTCCCCAATTGTGCTCGCCACTTCGCCAACCGTCCTGCATGCCGGTCATTTTGCCGCGAGAACCTGAGAGGAGGCTTACAAAAGCTCAGGGGGAGGCAGCCGAAAGCTGAAGTACCGTGTACTCGGCGAAGGGCCCCTGAGGGGTGGCCGGCTCATAGGGATCCTCGCTGTCGGGCCACCCAGTTGCGTCACGGGTGCTGTACTCGCCCCAGGCGACGTTGTACAGGAGCGGTATAACAGGCAGGTCATCGGCCACCAGCACGCCCAGTGCCTTTACCGCCGACACTGTGCCCGGCGAGCCCGACAAGCTCCCCGCGAACTGCCTCAGGTCGTGGACCGCGTCGGCGGACACTGCCGGCACGGTCGCCGGCCCGAGGCGCTCGTAATTGCCTCGGGACGCCTGGCCCCCGACGATCAGCGCCGGGTCCAGCCATTGTTCGTACATGTAGTACGGGGATGGGCCGCTCGCGCTCGGCAGGACCGAGGCGTCGAAGTCCCCAGCGACGATGTCGCGGCGCCACTTGGCCGCGGGAGGCGCGCTGGAGCTGGCATCGAAACCGGCCGCGTTCAACTGTTGGGCCACGTCAGCGGCGGCCTCCGCCAAGCTCGAGCCGGCTGGGTCCTCGATATTGACGTACAGTCGTCGCCGGGCGGCGGAGGTCCAGTAGCCCTGGGTGCTCATGTGGTAACCGGCCGCCGCCATCAAAGCGGCGATGGAGCCGGGCTCGGGCTGCGCCGGCACATCGGCGGTGTCCGAAGGCGACAAGAACTGGTCGTCGGCCGGCAGCACGAGGCATGACAATGTGCTCACGGCACTCCCGGCCCCGCCGCCAAGTTGGCGGGAAAGAGCGGCCCTGTCGATGGCGTCACTGATCGCTTTCCTCACCGCGAGGTCAGCGAAGGCGGGCTTGACCAAGTTGAGCTCGAGGGCCACGCAGCCTACAGGGGGTGCCCAAAAATGGTTGTGCACCTTATCTTTGTCGGTGTAGGAACTCACATCGCCGCCCATCTCCTCGCCCGCCCAGTCGAGCTTGCCCTCTCGGAGCGCGGTGACCACAGCCGCGCGGTCGGAGAAGGCTGGGAAGACCAAGGTGCGTATAGGCGGCGGTCCCTGCCAGTAACCAGGCCGCGCGGTGAGCACGACCTGTCGGGAACTGAAATCCTCCGGGTGGGCGAGTTCATAGGGGCCTGTCCCATCCGGTACCCGATCGACGAAACCGCGGGGAGCGGCACCGGCGGCATAGCCAGCTTTCACTATGGGCACGTGGGCGATGTTGTAGAGCAACGAATAGCCCGGCTGGCTCAGCGTGAGCACGAAGGTGCTCGGGTTGGTCGCCTGCGCCGAGACGACGGGGATGCCCTCGTCGATGCCGGGGTTCGCCTTCAAGAGGTTGAACGTGTACGCAACGTCAGCCGCAGTAAAGGCCGAGCCGTCGTCCCAGGTCACTTTAGGACGGAGGTTGAAAGTGATGGTCAAGCCGCTGCTACTGAAGGACCACGAGCTCGCCAGCCAGGGGTAGTACTGGTTGATCTGTAGTTCGCTGTACTGCAGAAGGGGCTCGTAGATATAAGAAGGGACGCCCATTTCGCCGAGCGGGGCCGTCGTGTCGAAGGGGTTGAAGTTGTCTGTCAACACCGGTACCACGCGAGCTTCGATGGCCAATGTCGAGGTGGGAGCCGAGGTCGTCGTGGTCGTGGGAGAGGGCGTAGTCGTGCTCGACGATGGCAGCGAGGGAGGGGGCGAAATGTGCGCGGGCCCATTGCAGGCACTGGTCCCGACGGCCACAGCGAGGGCGAGCAGGGAGGCCCAAGCGCGGGTGGTCTCATGGCCCGGTCTCACCAGACCAGCTTTTTAGCAGCCGCCAGTGCTCTAGGCCCGTCACCCTCCCCTGGCCCGGTAAAATTGCCCGCAGATGACCGCTCGTTCGTTCCCAAAAGCTTTCCTCTGGGGAACCGCCACTGCCTCCTACCAGGTGGAGGGTGAAGTGGAGGGCCGGGGCCGCTCAATATGGGACACGTTTTCACATCAACCGGGCAACACGCGCAACGGTGACAACGGGGACGTGGCTTGCCAGCACTATTCCCGTTTGGAAGAAGACCTGGACCTGGTGAGCGAGCTCGGCGTAAACGCGTACCGTTTTTCCATTGCTTGGCCCCGGGCCCAGCCAGATGGCAAGGGCCCGGCCAACCAGGCGGGGCTCGACTTCTACCGCCGCATGGTCGACGGGCTGCGCGCACGGGGGGCCCTTCCCGTCGGCACGTTGTACCACTGGGACCTTCCCCAAGCCCTCGAGGACGAGGGAGGTTGGGCTGAACGCGTCACCGCAGAGCGTTACGGAGATTACGTCGCCATGGTGGCAAGCGCGTTGGGGGACGATGTGGGCGCTTGGGTCACCCTCAACGAGCCATGGTGCTCCTCCTGGCTCGGCTACGGCACCGGTCTGCACGCACCAGGGCGTCGGGAGCCGGCGGCCGCGCTGAGGGCCGCCCATCATCTTTTGCTGGCGCACGGCAGGGGTGTCGAGGCCCTGCGTGCTTTGACTAAATCGCCTGTCGGTATATCTCTCTGCCTCGTCCCCGCCATGCCGGCCAGCCAGCATGAGCTCGACGTAGCAGCAGCGGACTGGGTGGACGGCAACCAGAACCGGGCATTTTTATGGCCGCTGTTCAAGAGCTCCTACCCCGAGGATGTGAGCAGGCTTTTCGGCGTGCCGGGGCAGGCGCTCGATTTTGTGGAGCCCGGCGACATGGCGCAGATCAGCCGGCCCATAGATTTCCTGGGGGTAAATTACTACCAGTCCATAGTGTGGGCTGACCTCGAGCGGGTGGCAAGAGCCCAGCACGATGGTTACTTCGTCCCTGCCTCGCTGCCGAGCCGTAAAGGAGAGGGCCTGCCGACGCCGGTGAGGGTACTGCGGCCGGGACTGGACCGCACAGCCATGGGTTGGGAGATCGACCCGCCCGGGCTCACGGCCACGCTCGTTCGCGTGCGCGACGACTTTACCCACCTACCGCTTTATGTGACCGAGAACGGCGTAGCTTTGAACGACTATCGTGGCCCGGACGGAGCGGTGCACGACCCAGGCCGCGTCGAGTACCTGGCTGCCCATATCGACGCAGTCGCGGAGGCGATCGACCAAGGCGTGGACGTGCGGGGCTATTTCACCTGGAGCCTCATGGACAACTTCGAGTGGCAGGAGGGCTATGCGATGCGCTTCGGGCTTGCTTGGGTCGACTACCCGACCGGCGAGCGCGTGCGCAAGGACAGCTTCCACTGGTACAAGAAGGTGGCCGCGACGAACGCGTTGGCATGACTAGTGCCACGACAGGCAACCTTCGCTCGCTTGGCGCCGAGCGCTGGTGGGCCAAGCGGGCCCCGAAAGGCAAGCGGGCGAAGGTTCCTGGGACCAGCACTATTTTTCGTGGTGCCGAAGTGACGGTTGGCAGTTGAAATGATGCACGCGGGCATGGGGGGCGCGGGCTGGGGTGTCATGCGCTCGATGCGCCAGGACCGCAAAGTCACCGGCCACAAGCTGCCGAAGGGGACGGTCAAACGGGTCCTCGGTTTCGCGAGGCCGTACTACGCGGCGCTGGCGCTGTTCCTGGTCCTCATCATTGTGGATGCCCTAGTAGGGGCGGTCAACCCGCTGCTTGCCCGGGCGATGGTCGACCGCTTGACCCGGGCGGTCGCCGACGCGGCAGGGCAACGAAGCGCGGTCGACGCTGTGATCTGGATAGCAGTGGCCATGGCGGGCCTGGCGGTGTTCGATGCCGGGCTTGGCCTCTGGGAGCGCTGGATTTCCTCACGAGTGGGCGAGGGCCTCATTTTCGACATGCGCAACCGCGTTTTCACCCATATCCAGCGCATGCCTATAGCTTTTTTCACCCGTACCCAGACGGGCGCATTGATCTCAAGGCTCAACAACGATGTGCTGGGCGCGCAGCAAGCTTTCACCGACACCTTCAACTCTGTGATCGGTAACGCCATCAGCGTGGGTGTCACCTTGGCGGCGATGCTCGTGCTGTCCTGGCAGATAACCCTGCTCGCTCTTTTGATGCTGCCGGTGTTCATTTTCCCGGCCCGTTGGGTTGGGCACCGCCTTGCAGCCCTGACCCGGGAGGCTTACGGCCTCAACGCAGAGATGAACTCCACCATGAGCGAACGGTTCAACGTCGCGGGGGCGCTCCTCGTGAAGATTTTCGGGGACCCACGCTCAGAAGCCGATGTCTTCCGGGCCCGCACGGGCCGGGTTAGGGACATCGGTGTGACCACAGCCATGTACGGGCGGATCTTCTTCACCGGGCTCATACTTGCAGCCTCCCTGGCGACAGCCCTCGTCTATGGTTTTGGCGGCGTGATGGTCGTTCACCACGAGCTGACCCTCGGGACGTTGGTGGCGATGACCATGTACCTGACTCGCCTTTACGGGCCCCTGACGGCTCTGTCCAATGTCCAGGTCGACGTGATGACGGCGCTTGTTTCCTTCGACCGGATCTTCGAGGTCTTGGACCTGCCGCCCATGATCGCTGACAAGCCCGGGGCGGTCGACATAGAGCGCGGGCCGGCCGCGATCCGCTTCGACCATGTGGATTTCCGCTACCCGACGCCAGAGGAGGTCTCGCTGGCTTCGCTCGAGGCTGTGGCCGTGATGGAACGTTCCGGGGGACAGCAGGTCCTCTTTGACGTCTCTTTCGTGGCTGAGCCGGGACAACTGGTCGCGTTGGTCGGGCCATCCGGAGCGGGCAAGACCACCATCAGCCACTTGGCGGCCCGGCTGTACGACGTGACAGGGGGCTCGGTCAGCATCAACGGGACCGACGTCCGCAATGCCACATTGACCTCGCTGCAGGCAGTGGTCGGTGTAGTGACCCAAGACGCCCACATGTTCCACGACACGATCCGGGCCAACCTCCTTTACGCCCGGCCAAGCGCGACGGAGGGGGAACTCTTACGGGCACTGCGCGAAGCCCAGATCCTCGAGATGGTCGAGTCGCTGCCCGACGGGTTGGACACGTTGGTGGGGGACAGAGGTTACCGGCTTTCGGGAGGCGAGAAGCAGCGGATCGCTATCGCCCGCCTGCTCTTGAAGGCCCCAGATGTCGTCGTCCTTGACGAAGCCACCGCCCATCTCGATTCGGAGTCCGAGCTAGCGGTGCAACAGGCTCTCAAAACGGTGCTCGCGGGCCGGACGTCCCTCGTGATCGCCCATCGGCTCTCGACCGTCCGGGACGCGGACCAGATCCTGGTGATCGACGAGGGCCGAGTCGTAGAGCGAGGGACGCACGCCGGGCTGCTGGAGCGGAGCGGGCTCTATGCCGAGCTCTACCACACCCAGTTCGCCGACCAGGCAGAGGCACCAGACAACGGTCAATTGGGCTCCGGGCTGGATGGCTCAGGGACGGCGCCAGGACAACTTGCTCGGGTGCGGCTCGGGGCACAAAGTGAGGAGCCCGCAGATGGGCCGCGCCCACCCGATCTCTCCTTCGACGGGCCCTAAGGCTGGGCGCGGGTCGCCGAGCCGCTCTAACTGTCCGGGGCTCGAAGGGGCTCGCGGGGGCTCGAGGGGGCTCTGACTACGCGGGGGCCCCTAGGGGGCTTCAGCTATGTGGGGCCCCTAGGGGCCTGACGGGCGCGTGCCGGGTGGGGGCCATTTCCGAGGCTAAGTAAGCGGCCCCCGCGATGCCTGCTTCGTTTTGCAACTTGGCCGGAACGATCGGGGTCTCCAAGGTGATCAGCGGTAAGAACTTGTCTGCCCTGCGGCTCACACCGCCGCCGACGACAAACAGGTTGGGCCGGAGGTAGAGCTCGAGGGCCGAGAAATACCGCTCCAAACGCTTGGCCCATTTATCCCACGAAAGGTCCTCGCGCTCGCGGGCAGCGGCGGACGCTTTGCTCTCGTAGTCCTCCCCGTCGAGCTCGATGTGCCCGAGCTCACTGTTGGGGACGAGCACGCCGTCATAGACAAGAGCGGTGCCGATCCCCGTGCCGAAAGTGACGATGACCACCAGACCGGGCACCCCCTCGGCCACACCCCAGTAACTTTCAGCGATCCCGGCCGCATCGGCGTCGTTCACAGCTAAGACCGGCAAGCCGGTGGCAGAACCGACTACCTGTTCGACGTTGGTCCCCACCCAAGTCGAGTCGACGTTGGCGGCAGTCAGAGCCACCCCGGACAGGATGGGGGCAGGGAACGTGCACCCGAAGCGGCTTTGCCAGCCACAATGAGCGACGACTTCGGCCACCGCAGCGCTCACGGCGCCGGGCACCGAGGGCTGAGGAGTAGGGATCTTATAGCGCTCGCTCGCCAGCACTCCATGGTCCAAGTCCACGACGGCGCCCTTTATGCCTGAGCCGCCGATGTCGACGCCAAAACCTAGTGCCACGACAGGCAATCCTTGCTCGCTTGCCGCGCCCTTCTCAGGCCTTCGACAAGCGCTTTTCCCATCGGCAAGCGAGCGATGGTCCCTGTAGGCAGCACTAGCATCCCCACGCTCAAACACTAATGGCCAGCACGGGCGGCGCCGGCACACGAAGTAAGCCACCCCAAACCAACGGCCGCCCGCTTGCCAGGCACCCGCTTGCCGGAACTGTCCCGCCCAGCAGGCAGGGGGCGAACCTTGCCAGAAGGAGCACTATCTTGGTGGCGGTGGACGACGAGCAATGGCGGGCGCGCCTCAGCCCTGAGCAGTACAAGGTCCTGCGCCAAGCGGCGACGGAGCCACCGTGGTCCGGTAAGTACGTGCACCACCACGAGGACGGCACGTACCGCTGCGCCGGTTGCGGGGCGGTCCTGTTTGACAGCGCGACCAAGTTTGACTCCGGTTCGGGGTGGCCCAGTTTCTACGAGCCGGCCGCCGCTCAGGCGGTGGAGCTCCGCCCCGACCACAGCCACGGCATGGTGCGGACCGAAGTGGTGTGCCGGGCCTGTGGCGGCCACCTGGGGCACGTCTTCGACGACGGGCCTCAACCGACCGGCGAGCGCTACTGCATCAATTCCCTCGCGCTCGAGTTCGAAGCGGACAGCTAAACCCCGCCTTTCCTCCGCGAGCCTCTCTAGTGATGGAGCACTAGTACTGCACCCAGGTCGCCTGTGGCGGCACTAGTCCGCGCTGGTGATGGCCTTTTCGGCTGCGTTCCGTTCTGCCCAGAGGCGGCGCCGGCGTTTCCAAAATGCGGTCTTCCAGACCTTGAAGCCGCCGCGCCGCCCCGGGGCGGGCTGCTTTGGCGGCTTGGGCGAGGCCTTCCGGCCAACGTCGTGGGGTACCACCGGGAGCACTGCGTCATCGAGAGCCTCGTCATCGAAAGAAGCCACATGCAGGTGGCTCCGCACGGCGTGGCGTGTGGCCCGGCTGCTCTGGCGCCGCCTGGCCTGCGGGTCCTCGAGGGAAGTAGCGCCCATCGCTCGGCTCATCTCCACCTCCGTTAGTACCGTCGTTGGAACGACCGGCTATTCGTCCATGGTGCCACGAGCGGGTACTGAAGGCAAAGGTCTTTCCCTGAAAATTTGCTGACGCCAGAACCTCAGTTCGTCGATGCTCTCCTTGATGTCGTCCAGCGCCCGGTGCGCCCCAAGCTTCTTGGGGGCCGCTGCGAAGACCTCCGGGTACCAGCGGCGGGCCAGCTCCTTCACGGTCGACACGTCGATGCTGCGGTAGTGGAGGTAGTTCTCCACCTCGGGCATATGGAGGGCGAGGAACCTGCGGTCCGTCCCGATCGAGTTCCCGCAAAGGGGGACCTTGCGAGCTTCGGGGATCTGTTGGCGCAGGAAGTCCAGTGTCTGGCGCGCGGCGTCCTCCAGGGTGACCGTCGAAGAGGCAATCGCCTCCAGTAGGCCACTGCGGGTGTGCATTTGGCGCACTACCTCCTCCATGGCGTCGAGTGCTTCGCGCGATGTCGCTATAACCAGGTCCGGCCCCTCCGCCACGATCTGCAGCTCGTCATCGGTGACGAGAGTGGCGATCTCGACGATGCGGTCGCGGGCCGGCTCTAGGCCGGTCATCTCGAGGTCCATCCAAACGAGCACTTCGGGGACTTTACTGGCGGCGAGCCGAGCACGTGAAAGTGCACCCTGCCCTCGCTGGCTAGGGTGTCCGCTATGCCCGGCGACGGAGGCGTGACCGTAGAAGTGCTCCAGCTCGACCCCGAGCTCGGGCTCCCGACCTACGCCCGCTCCCTGGACGCCGGCGCCGACCTGCGGGCCCGCAACGATGTGACGATCGCCGCTGGAGGCGGGCGTGCCCTCATCCCCACGGGGGTGGCTGTCGCTATACCAGAGGGTTACGCCGGGTGTGTCCAGCCCCGGAGCGGCTTGGCGCTGCGCCACGGCGTGACTGTCCTAAACGCCCCCGGGTTGATCGACTCGGGCTACCGCGACGAGATCATGGTGCTCCTCGTCAACACGGACCCCGTCTTTCCCTATGAGATCCACCGAGGGGACCGCATCGCCCAGCTGGTTGTCAAAGCAGTGGAGCAGGCCAATTTCGTGCCGGTCGACCAGCTCCCCGTATCCGAACGGGGCCTTGGGGGCTACGGCCACAGCGGGCGGTAAGAAGGGCAGGAGCTATGCCCGAACTGCCAGAAGTCGAAGCCCTGGCCCTCTTTGTCGCCGAGCAAGCGGCAGGCGCCACGATCGTGAGAGCTGAGCTGGGGTCCTTCTCGGCGCTGAAAACGTACGACCCACCGGTTGACGCTCTGGTGGGGCGGACGATCGAAGGCGCCAGCCGCCGGGGCAAGTACCTCTGCATAAGCACTGGAGGCATCTGGCTGGTGGCGCACTTCTCCCGGGCCGGCTGGCTGCATTGGCGTGACCCTCTTCCTCCGGGCCGGCCCCGGCCGAGAGCCGGGCCGTTGGCCTTGCGCGTCGGTTTGTCGACAGGGGCCGGCTTTGATCTCACAGAACAAGGGACAGAGAAAAGGTTGGCCCTGTGGCTCGTTCGCGAGCTCGAGGCGGTGGAGGGCCTGGCTCGGCTCGGGCCTGACCCACTGGCACCCGGCTTCGAACGGGAGCGTTTCGCAGCCGTCCTGGCGAGTTCCACCGGCCAACTCAAGAGCGTCCTGGCCGACCAGTCCCTGCTGGCTGGAGTGGGCAATGCGTACTCGGACGAGATCTTGTGGGCCGCCAAGCTCTCGCCGTTCAAGACGGCCAGCAAGCTGACTGAGGAAGACCGATCGCGGCTGTACGACGCTCTGATCGGCACGCTCAGCGAAGCCGTCAGTCGCAGCCTGGGGCAAGCGGCCAAGGAGCTCAAGGACGCCAAACGAGCCGGCATGTCAGTGCACGGCCGCGCTGGGCTGCCTTGCCCCAAGTGCGGGGGGACAATAAGAGAGGTCTACTTGGCGAACCGCAGCTTCCAGTACTGCCCCAGTTGCCAAACGGGTGGCAAAGTGCTGGCGGACCGCCGACTGTCCAGGCTGTTGAAATGAGCCAGCAGGTCGGGCCGGGGCAAGATGTGGGGCGGGGCCCGGAAGTCGAGCTGGGTCGGGACGCTGGCCCGGGACGGGGCCATCTCTCCGAGGAGGTCGTCTACCGGGGGGTGAAGTGGCGCCGTTCCCGTTCGGGGCGGACCATGTGGTTTAACGAGGGGCTCCGCCGCTGGGCCCTTTGGTCACCAGGCTCGGATGCGCCACCGTTGCCAGAACAGTGGGCGCCGGTGCCAAAGGAGCGGGAGGTGGGTGGCCCGTCCGAGCCGAAGAGACCAGACGTGCGGGCCGAGGTAGGCGAGCCGGAGGGGTTGAGCGGCGGGGCGCCATCGCGGGGGGCCGTGCTGGCCGATGCGATGTCGCGCCGCCCGTCCATGCGCTCTCCCTACCGTCTCGTCCCTGTGGCCGTCGCCGTCCTGATCGTGGGAGTGGCTGTCTACCAAGCCGCCCGGCCTCCGGGTCAGGCGACCAAGCAGGACATAGCGGCTGCGCAAGCATTGCAGGGCCGGTGCTTAGCCCGCAGCGGTGGCACGGCTCAGTACCCCCACTTCTCTGCCACGCCTGTCAGCTGCTCGTCATCTGATGCAGCAGTCAAGGTGGTGGCCGTGTTCATGCCCGACAAGCCGTCCCCGTGCTCCGCCTCCGGCCTCGTGGCCCGGGTTGGGCCGGCCCTGCAGGGGGAGCCACTGGAGTGCCTGGTGCCGGTCGGTCCGCGATAGCGCGCCCGGTGCCACCCGCGGCTCAGGGG
>Ga0187784_10004671_pt1 | contig 11083 bp, 6 predicted proteins | sample 1015_SJ02_MP15_2_FD_132964 | JGI IMG/M metagenome (GOLD analysis project Ga0187784, IMG submission 132964) | Tropical peat soil microbial communities from peatlands in Department of Meta, Colombia - 1015_SJ02_MP15_20_MG | ecosystem: Environmental > Terrestrial > Soil > Wetlands > Peat | place... | reverse complement strand
TCGACGTCGACGCCGGCGGCAAGGTCGAGCTTCATCAGCGCATCGACGGTTTGCGGCGTCGGATCAACGATATCGAGCAGCCGCTTGTGGGTGCGCATCTCAAATTGCTCGCGGCTCTTCTTGTCGATGTGCGGTGAACGGTTGACGGTGAATTTTTCGATCTTGGTCGGCAGCGGGATGGGCCCGCGCACCTGTGCGCCGGTGCGCTTGGCGGTATTGACGATCTCGCGCGTCGACGCATCAAGGATGCGGTGATCGAACGCCTTGAGCCGGATGCGGATGTTCTGGCCGTTCATGGTGTATCGGATGACAGAGGTCGGATGTCAGATGACAGATCAGACATCCGCTCTCCCGTCCCTATTCCGTCCTCTATTTCCGTCCTCTGACCTCTGACACCCGCCATCCGCTATTCCAGGATGCTCGCGACCACGCCGGCGCCGACCGTCTTGCCGCCCTCGCGGATGGCGAAACGCAGCTTCTCTTCCATCGCGATCGGCACGATCAGCGTCACTTCCATGGCAATATTGTCGCCGGGCATCACCATCTCGGTGCCCGCCGGCAGCGTCACCACGCCGGTCACGTCGGTGGTGCGGAAGTAGAATTGCGGCCGATAATTGGAAAAGAACGGCGTATGGCGTCCGCCCTCCTCCTTGGTGAGGATGTAGGCCTCGGCCTTGAACTTGGTGTGCGGCTTCACCGAACCCGGCTTGCACAAGACTTGCCCGCGTTCCACTTCTTCGCGTTTCGTGCCGCGCAGCAGGCAACCGACGTTGTCGCCGGCTTCGCCCTGATCAAGGAGCTTGCGGAACATTTCGACGCCGGTGACCACCGTCTTCTGCGTCGGCCGAATACCGACGATCTCGACTTCCTCGCCGACCTTGATGACGCCGCGCTCGATGCGGCCGGTGCACACCGTGCCGCGGCCGGAGATCGAGAAGACGTCCTCGACCGGCATCAGGAACGGCTGGTCTTTCGGCCGTTCCGGCTGCGGGATGTAGTCGTCGACGGCCTTCATCAGCGCGTTGATCGAGTTCTTGCCGAGCTCTTCGTTCTTGCCTTCGAGCGCGGCCAGCGCCGAACCCTTGACGACCGGGATCTTGTCACCGGGGAAATTGTACTTGGACAGCAACTCGCGGACTTCGAGCTCGACGAGCTCGAGCAGCTCCGGATCGTCCACCATGTCGACCTTGTTGAGGTAGACGACCAGCGCCGGCACGCCGACCTGGCGGGCGAGCAGGATGTGCTCGCGGGTCTGCGGCATCGGGCCGTCGGCCGCGCTCACCACCAGGATCGCGCCGTCCATCTGCGCCGCGCCGGTGATCATGTTCTTCACGTAGTCGGCATGGCCCGGGCAGTCGACGTGCGCGTAATGGCGCTTGTCGGTCTCGTATTCGACATGCGCCGTGGCGATGGTGATGCCACGCGCCTTCTCTTCCGGCGCCTTGTCGATCTGGTCATAGGCCGTGAATTGCGCCTGGCCCTTTTCCGCCAAGATCTTGGTGATCGCCGCCGTCAATGTGGTCTTGCCATGATCGACGTGGCCGATCGTGCCGATATTGCAATGCGGCTTGGTGCGCTGGAATTTTTCCTTTGCCATGGGATGCTCCGCTCTTCAGTAATCCTTGTAATGATGGTCAGGCGTATTTTGCCTGCACTTCGTCGGCGATGCCCTTCGGCACCTCGGCGTAGTGGTCGAACTGCATGGTGAACGTGGCGCGCCCCTGACTCATGGAGCGCAGATTGTTAACGTAGGAGAACATGTTGGCGAGCGGCACCATCGCCGCAATGACGTTGGCGTTGCCGCGCATGTCCTGGCCCTGAATGTGGCCGCGGCGCGAATTGAGGTCGCCGATGACCGAGCCAGTATACTCCTCGGGCGTCACCACCTCGACCTTCATGATCGGCTCGAGCAGCGTTGAGCCGCCTTTTTGCAACGCCTCACGCATGGCGGCGCGCGATGCGATCTCAAACGCCATGGCCGAAGAGTCGACATCGTGGGAGGCGCCGTCCACCAGCGCCACCTTGACGTCGACCACCGGGAAGCCTGCGATCACGCCTGAGGTCAACTGCCCTTCGAGGCCCTTTTCGACCGCCGGGATGAATTCCTTCGGCACCGCACCACCGACCACTTCGTTCTCGAATTGGAAGCCCGCGCCCGGCGCGTTCGGCTCGGCGACGATCTTGATGCGGGCGAACTGGCCGTGACCGCCGGTCTGCTTCTTATGGGTATAGTCGATCGTGGCGGGACGCGTGATCTTTTCGCGATAGGCCACCTGCGGGGCGCCGATATTGGCGTCGACCTTGTAAGTGCGCTTGAGGATGTCGACCTTGATATCGAGGTGCAGCTCGCCCATGCCTTTGATAATGGTCTGGCCTGACTCGGGGTCAGTGGTGACGCGGAACGAGGGGTCCTCGGCCACCAGTTTGGCGAGCGCCACGCCGAGTTTTTCCTGATCGGCCTTCGATTTTGGTTCGATCGCGATCTCGATGACTGGATCCGGGAATTCCATTTTTTCGAGGATGACGGGTTTTTGCGAATCGCACAGCGTGTCGCCGGTGCGCACCTCTTTCAGCCCGGCCAGCGCGACGATGTCGCCGGCAAAAGCTTCTTTGATGTCCTCGCGGTTGTTGGCATGCATGAGCAGCATGCGGCCGACGCGCTCCTTGCGTTCCTTGGTCGAGTTCATCACCCCGGTGCCGCTCTCGAGCTTGCCGGAATAGATGCGGCAGAAGGTGATGGTGCCGACGAACGGATCGTCCATGATCTTGAACGCCAGCAGCGCCAGCGGCTCGGCGTCCGACGGCTTGCGCTCGACCTCGTTGCCCTTGAGGTCGACGCCTTTGACCGCCGGCACGTCGGCCGGCGACGGCAGATAGTCGACGACGGCGTCGAGCAGCGGCTGCACGCCCTTGTTCTTGAAGGCAGAGCCGCACAGCACCGGAAAGAACGTGCCGGAAATGGTCGCCTTGCGGATCAGCCGCTTAAGCGTAGCGACGTCGGGCTCCTTGCCTTCGAGGTAAGCGGTCATGACGTCGTCGTCGAGCTCGACCGCGGCCTCGATCAGCTTCTCGCGATACTCCGCGGCCTGCTCGCGCAGCTCGGCCGGGATTTCAATGTCGTGGTACTTGGCGCCGAGCGTCTCTTCGTCCCACACCACGCCGACCATGCGGACGAGATCGATGACGCCTTTGAATTGGCTTTCAGCGCCGATCGGCAGCTGCACCGCGACCGGCTTGGCGCCGAGGCGGTCGACGATGTCTTTCAGGCACTGGAAGAAGTCGGCGCCGACCTTGTCCATCTTGTTGCAGAACACGATGCGCGGAACCTTGTAGCGGTCGCCCTGGCGCCACACCGTCTCGGTTTGCGGCTCCACGCCCTGGTTGGAATCGAGCACGCAGATGGCGCCGTCGAGCACGCGCAAGCTGCGCTCCACCTCGATGGTGAAGTCGACGTGGCCGGGAGTGTCGATGATATTGAGCCGCTTGCCGTTCCAGAATGCGGTCGTCGCGGCCGAGGTAATGGTGATGCCGCGCTCCTGCTCCTGCTCCATCCAGTCCATGGTCGCGGCGCCTTCGTGCACCTCGCCCATTTTGTGGCTCTTGCCGGTGTAATAGAGGACGCGCTCGGTCGTAGTCGTCTTGCCGGCATCGATGTGGGCCATGATGCCGAAGTTGCGATAATCCTCGATGGGGTGGCTGCGGGGCATTTTTGGGGCTTCCTTCGCTGTCGCCGGCATCACCAGCGATAGTGCGAGAACGCGCGGTTGGCTTCCGCCATCCGGTGCGTATCCTCGCGCTTCTTTACGGCGTTCCCCCGGTTATTCGACGCATCGAGCAACTCCGCGGAGAGCCGCTCGGTCATGGTTTTTTCGTTGCGTTCGCGCGCGGCGGAAATGATCCAACGGATGCCGAGCGCCTGGCGCCGCGACGTGCGCACTTCGACCGGAACCTGGTAGGTGGCGCCGCCGACACGCCGCGAGCGCACCTCGATCGACGGCATGACGTTGTCGAGCGCCTGCTCGAACACCCCGATCGGGTTCTGCCGCGTCTTGCCCTCGATCATGTCGAGCGCGCCATAGACGATGTTCTCGGCCACCGACTTCTTGCCGGCATGCATCACCGAATTCATGAATTTGGTGACGACGACGTTACCGAATTTCGGATCCGGCAGGATTTCGCGTCGATCTGCCCTGTGGCGGCGGGACATCTTGTGACTTCCTTCGTCTTCCTTAATGACGCAAAACGACCCATTACCTGGGTCGTTTTGCTCCGTATTTCGATCGCCGTTGCTTGCGGTTTTTCACGCCCTGGGTGTCGAGCACGCCGCGCAGGATGTGATAGCGCACGCCGGGCAGATCCTTGACCCGGCCGCCGCGGATCATCACCACTGAATGCTCCTGCAGGTTATGGCCTTCGCCCGGGATGTAGCCGATGACTTCGAAACCGTTGGTCAGCCGCACCTTGGCGACCTTGCGCAGCGCCGAATTCGGCTTCTTCGGCGTCGTGGTGTAGACGCGGGTGCAGACGCCGCGCTTCTGCGGGCTTTGCTGTAAAGCCGGCACCTTCTTCTTCGCGTGCTGCGTGACCCGCGGCTTGCGAATGAGTTGGTTAATGGTCGGCATTCCGATCTTGCGCTCCTAGCCTCGCAGTTAGGCCGGTAAACCGCTCGCCTCACGAATCCATCCGCGCAAAACCAAGTCGCGCCATCCGCTTCCCGGCGCGGAAGGGCGCTTGGCCTTCGCAGAGGACCGCGCGGCGAGCGCGGTCATGCAGCTTCAGTAATCTGACTTGTCCGAAGTCAGAGGCAGCGTTTGAGCTTCCTTCGTCGAGGCGTCAGGCCGCGTCCGGACCAATAAAGCTACGATTTACAATAGCTTATTCGGGGACCCGGCAGGCCGTTCCGACTGGCGAAGCTCACCGCCTGCCGTAAAGTGGGGCGTATGTATCGATGGTATAGGGCGAAGTCAAGGCAATCGGGCCCAAAAAGCGCGATGGCGCAAGCACATCTGCGCCGTTGCCGGATCGCCGGTCAGCCCGGCTCCATGCCCTTGGCGCGGATCAGGCGCTGCATCCCTTCGGAGCGCATAAAGACGATGAAGTTTTGAGCGGCGCTGCGGTTTTGGGCAGCGGCGGCGATGCCCGCGGCATAGACAATGACGTTTTGCAGCTCGCTCGGCAGCGGGCCGACGAGTTCGGCGCCTTTGACCGGCAGGATAGCCACGATCTGCTGCATGCCGATCTCGGCCTCGTCGCGGGCGACGAGTTCGGCCACCGGACCGCCGGTCAGCTTGGTCTTTGGTCGCATTTCTTCTGCAATGCCAAGGCGCGCCAGCAGCGCCGCGATATAGTCGCCGCTCGGACCGTCGCTATAGGCGATCGATCGCGCCGCCAGGAGCGTATGCTTGAACGCTTCCACGGTACCGATATCCGGCTTGGGCACGCCGGCGCGCACGGCAAGCCCGACCGCGGATCGCGTAACGTCGGCAACGCTGTCGGCCGCAATCTTGCCGGCCCGCGTCAGGCCGTCGAGCTCGGGGCGCGGCAACAGCGCAATATCGAATGCCGTGCCGGCCGCGATCTCTTTCTGCAATACCGAGGTCAGACGAAACTCGATCTCGACTCCCGTCCCGCTCGCCCGCTCGAACAACGGCACGACCTCGACCATCAGCGCGCGCATGGCCCCGCCGGAGAGGACTTTGATATGAGGCGCCATGGTGCCCCTCTCTATCGTCATGGCCAGATATGACGAATGAAAAGGGCCGCCAACGCGGCGGCCCTTCGATGCGTTACGACAGCCCGCGTTACTCCGCCGCCGGCAGCGCCGCCGGTTCCGCGGCCGCCTCGGCTTTGAGGGCGGCCTCCTTCTCGCGTTCGGCAAGAATGAGCTGGTCGCGTTTGACCGCGACTTCGCGGATCTTGTTCATCATGGCGCCGGTGCCGGCCGGAATGAGCCGACCGACGATGACGTTCTCCTTCAGGCCGTCGAGCGTGTCCGCCTTGCCGTTGACCGCGGCCTCGGTGAGCACACGGGTGGTCTCCTGGAACGACGCCGCCGAGATGAACGAGCGCGTCTGCAGCGAGGCCTTGGTGATGCCGAGCAACACCGGATGCGCGGTCGCCGGCTTCTTGCCTTCCGCCGCCATCCGGGCATTGACCTCGTCGAACTCGATCTTGTCGACCTGTTCGCCCTGAATGAGGTCGGTATCGCCGGACTCGTCGATCTCGACCTTCTGCAGCATCTGCCGCACGATCACTTCGATGTGCTTGTCGTTGATGCTCACGCCCTGCAGCCGATAGACGTCCTGGATCTCGTTGACGAGGTAGCCGGCAAGCTCCTCGACGCCCTTGATCGCCAGAATGTCGTGCGGCGCCGGATTGCCTTCGACGATGAAGTCGCCCTTCTCGATCACGTCGCCGTCCTGCAAGTGGATGTGCTTGCCCTTGGGAACCAGGTACTCCTTGGGCTCGTCCTCCTTGGCGGACGGTTCGATGGTGATGCGCCGCTTGTTCTTGTAGTCGCGGCCGAAGCGCACCGTGCCGGAGATTTCCGCGATGACCGCGGACTCCTTGGGCCGCCGGGCCTCGAACAGTTCAGCGACGCGCGGCAGACCGCCGGTGATGTCGCGCGTCTTGGCGCTTTCCGTCGGAATACGCGCAATGACGTCGGCCGCTTTCACCTTGGCGTTGGGATCGACCGAGATGATGGCGTCGACCGCCAGCATGTAGCGTGCGTCGCCGCCGCGGCTGAGCTTGAGGATCTTGCCGTCCTTGCCCTTGATCACCAGCGCCGGACGCAGGTCCTGCTGGCCACGGGCGCCGCCCGTGCGCCAGTCGATCACCACGCGCTTGGCGATGCCGGTCGATTCGTCGAGCGTTTCCGTCATCGACTGACCCTCGACCAGATCCTCGAAGCCGACGGTGCCCTCGACCTCGGTCAGAATCGGCCGGGTATAGGGATCCCACTCGGCGATGCGCTGGCCGCGCTTGATGTGCTCGTCGTCGTCGACTTTGAGCCGCGCGCCGTAGGGAATGCGGTGCACTGCGCGCTCGGTGCCGTCCGGATCGAGCACGGCGACGATGAGGTTGCGCCCCATCGCGATCAGATCGCCCTCCGAATTGCGGGTGACGTTCCGGTTCTTGATCTTGATCGTGCCTTCGAAGTTGGACTCCACGAACGATTGTTCGGAAATCTGCGCCGCGCCGCCGATATGGAAGGTGCGCATGGTGAGCTGCGTGCCCGGCTCGCCGATCGATTGCGCGGCGATGACGCCCACCGCCTCGCCCAAATTGACCGGGGTGCCGCGCGCGAGGTCGCGCCCGTAGCACTTGGCGCACACCCCACTCGTGGTCTCGCAGGTGAGCACCGAACGGATGCGCACTTCCTGCACGCCGGCGGACTTGAGCCGTTCGACATGGGGCTCCTCGAGCAGAGTCCCGCTCGGAACGAGCACCTCGTTCGACGACGGATCGCGGATATCCTCCGCCGAGGTGCGGCCGAGAATGCGACTCTCCAGCGAGGCGACGACCTGGCCGGCATCGATGATGGCGCGCACCTTGATGCCGCGCGAAGTGCCGCAGTCCTCGTCGGTAATGATGCAATCCTGTGCCACGTCGACCAGGCGCCGCGTCAGATAGCCGGAGTTGGCGGTTTTCAGCGCGGTGTCGGCGAGACCCTTGCGGGCGCCGTGCGTCGAGTTGAAGTACTCGAGCACCGAAAGCCCTTCCTTGAAGTTGGAGATGATCGGGCTCTCGATGATCTCGCCCGAGGGCTTGGCCATCAACCCGCGCATGCCGGCAAGCTGACGCATCTGCGCCGGCGAGCCGCGCGCGCCGGAATGCGCCATCATGTAGATCGAGTTGACCTGCGCCTCGGCGTCCTTCTCCACCGCCGGCCGCGCCGCGGAGATTTCCTTCATCATCGCGTCGGCGATCTCCTCGGTGCACTTCGACCAGGCGTCGACGACCTTGTTGTATTTCTCGCCCTGGGTGATCAGGCCGTCGTTGTATTGCTGCTCGAATTCCTTCACCGATTCGCGCGTCTTCTCGACGATCGCGCGTTTGGACCCCGGCACCACCATGTCGTCCTTACCGAAGGAAATGCCGGCCTTGAACGCGTGGTAGAAGCCAAGCGCCATGACGCGGTCGCAGAAGATCACCGTCTCCTTTTGACCGCAGTGACGATAGACCGTGTCGATCATCGCCGAGATTTCGCGCTTGGTCATCAGCTTGTTGACCAGATCGAACGGCACCTTGCCGTGCTTGGGCAGCACCTCGCCGAGCAGCGCACGGCCAGGCGTGGTCTCATAGGTGGTCCGTACCGTCTCGCCGTTATCGTCGACGCCGTTCCAGACGTATTTGATCTTGGTGTGGAGGCCGACGGTTTTCTCCTGCAGGGCGTGTTCAACTTCGCTGATGTTGCGATAGAAGCCCTGCACGACGTTCTTCTTGCCGCGTTTCAGCTCTTCGGGCGTGTGCAGTTCCAGCCGCCACTGGCCCGGTCCGTTCTCGACCATGAGCGACAGGTAATAGAGGCCGAGCACGATATCCTGCGACGGCACAATGATCGGCGAACCGTTGGCCGGATGCAGAATGTTGTTGGTCGACATCATCAGCACGCGCGCTTCGAGCTGCGCTTCGAGCGACAGCGGCACGTGAACGGCCATCTGGTCGCCGTCGAAGTCGGCGTTGAACGCCGCGCAGACCAGCGGATGCAACTGGATCGCCTTGCCTTCGATCAAAACCGGCTCGAAGGCCTGGATGCCGAGCCGATGCAGGGTCGGCGCGCGGTTGAGCAGCACCGGATGCTCGCGAATGACCTCGTCCAGGATATCCCACACCTCGGGCTTCTCCTTCTCGACGAGCTTCTTCGCCTGCTTCACGGTGGTCGACAGGCCCTTGGCGTCGAGCCGCGAATAAATGAACGGCTTGAACAACTCGAGCGCCATCTTCTTCGGCAGCCCGCATTGATGCAGCTTCAGCTCGGGGCCAACCACGATGACCGAGCGGCCGGAATAGTCGACCCGCTTGCCGAGCAGGTTCTGGCGGAACCGGCCCTGCTTGCCTTTGAGCATGTCGGCGAGCGACTTGAGCGGCCGCTTGTTGGCGCCGGTAATGACGCGGCCGCGGCGGCCGTTGTCGAACAGCGCGTCGACGGCTTCCTGCAGCATCCGCTTTTCGTTACGGATGATGATGTCGGGCGCACGCAACTCGATCAGCCGCTTCAGGCGGTTGTTGCGGTTAATGACGCGCCGATAGAGGTCGTTGAGGTCGGACGTGGCGAAGCGCCCGCCGTCGAGCGGCACCAGCGGCCGCAGATCGGGCGGAATAACCGGGACGTGGGTCAGCACCATCCATTCCGGCTTGTTGTGGGACTGGATGAACGCCTCGATCAGCTTCAGCCGCTTGGCGAGCTTCTTCGGCTTGAGTTCGGAGGTCGATTCGGCGATCTCCTTGCGCAGGTCCGCCGCCATCTTCTCCAGGTCGAGCGCTTTGAGCATTTCGCGGATCGCTTCGGCGCCGATCATGGCGGTGAAGCTGTCGGCGCCGAACTGGTCCTGCGCCTTGATGTACTCCTCTTCCGACAACAGCTGCCGGTCCTTGAGCGGAGTGAGCCCCGGCTCGAGCACCACGTAATGCTCAAAATAAAGGATGCGCTCGAGATCCTTGAGCGTCATGTCCAGCAGCAGCCCGATGCGGCTTGGCAGCGATTTGAGGAACCAGATATGCGCAACCGGCGCGGCCAATTCGATATGGCCCATGCGCTCGCGCCGCACCCGCGACAGCGTCACCTCGACCGAGCATTTCTCGCAGATGATGCCCTTGTACTTCATGCGCTTGTACTTGCCGCACAGGCACTCGTAATCCTTGATCGGTCCGAAGATGCGCGCGCAGAACAAGCCGTCACGCTCCGGCTTGAATGTGCGGTAGTTGATCGTCTCCGGCTTTTTGATCTCGCCGTAGGACCAGGACAGAATCTTATCCGGGCTCGCGATCGAGATCCGGATCTGGTCGAAGACCTGAGCCGGCACTTGCGGGCTGAAAAGATTCATAAGTTCTTGGTTCATAAACTTCTCCATTTCAGACGACAGGCGACGGATGACAGACGACGGATCGCCGCCTCATTTTTCCGTCCGCTGTCGTCCGTCATCTGTCCTCTGATTACTCCGCCGCTTCGGCGACGCCCTCGCCGCCACCGCCGCCACCGCCGCGCTGCTGTTTGGAATTGTGCAGGTCGACGTTAAGGCCGAGCGAGCGCATTTCCTTGACCAGCACGTTGAACGATTCCGGAATGCCCGACTCGAAGGCGTCGTCGCCGCGCACGATCGATTCGTAGACCTTGGTCCGGCCGGCGACGTCGTCGGACTTCACCGTCAGCATCTCCTGCAACGTGTAGGCGGCGCCGTAGGCTTCGAGCGCCCACACTTCCATTTCGCCGAAGCGCTGGCCGCCGAACTGCGCCTTGCCGCCGAGCGGCTGCTGGGTGACGAGGCTGTACGGTCCGATCGAACGGGCGTGAATCTTGTCGTCGACGAGGTGATGCAGCTTCATCATGTAGATGTGGCCGACCGTCACCTTGCGATCGAACGAATCGCCGGTGCGTCCGTCGTAAAGCGTCACCTGCCCGGAATGGTCGAGCGTCGCGAGATCGAGCATGTGCTCGATATCGGCCTCCTTGGCGCCGTCGAACACCGGCGTCGCAATCGGCACACCGCGGCGCAGATTGCTGCCAAGCTCGATCAGTGCCTTCTCGTCCAGCGACTTGATCGTCTCTTCTTCGCCATAGACCTTGCGCAGCAATTCCTTGAGCGGCTTGAGGTCCTTCTTGCCCTGATACAGATCGACGGCGTGGCCGATCTTGAGCCCCAAGCCGGCACAGGCCCAGCCGAGATGCGTTTCCAGAATCTGGCCGACATTCATGCGGCTGGGCACGCCGAGCGGATTGAGGACGATGTCGACCGACGTGCCGTCGGCGAGGAACGGCATGTCCTCGAGCGGCACGATCTTCGACACCACGCCCTTGTTGCCGTGGCGGCCGGCCATCTTGTCGCCGGGCTGGATCTTGCGCTTCACGGCGACGAAGACC
>Ga0187784_10004670_pt1 | contig 11085 bp, 10 predicted proteins | sample 1015_SJ02_MP15_2_FD_132964 | JGI IMG/M metagenome (GOLD analysis project Ga0187784, IMG submission 132964) | Tropical peat soil microbial communities from peatlands in Department of Meta, Colombia - 1015_SJ02_MP15_20_MG | ecosystem: Environmental > Terrestrial > Soil > Wetlands > Peat | place... | reverse complement strand
TCCAGAACGATTGGACCGGCAACGGCATTATCGTGGAGGCCGTGGCGGATCCGAAGGTGCAGGGCGTGACCTGCCATATCAGCCGATTCAGCCGTAGTGTGATCGACAGGCTCTCCAAGGGAGGCTGGTTCGTCGATCCATCTAATTCATCGATCGCGTGCCAGCAGACCGGGCCGGTAACAATCGGCGACATCGACACCAGCGCGAGCGGTGAGGAGCTGTTTTCCGAACGGCTCAGCCTGATTTTCAAGTCGCTCGCCGTGCGCCGCATCTACGACAAAAAGAACACGACGCTGATCTACGTCGTCTACAGCCGTCAGGTGAAGGATGCGAGCGCCAAGACGAGTATCTCGACGGTCCCGCTCTACGGTCGTGACGTGACCTGGACGGGCGGCAAAGAGCCGTGACGATTCGAGGCCGGCGATTCCGGGGTGATTGGAGCATGACCCGGAAAAGTGGAAGCCGGTTTTCCGAAAAGATCATGCTCAATAAAATAGCGAGAGCGACAATCGATTCAATATGAAACGATTGCGCTCTAGTGGCCCGTCAGGAACGGGGAGGGGCCGTGCCAGCCCGCCGGATTGCTGGCATAGTTCCGGATGTCCTCCATCTGCTGCTGGAACAGCCGGTTCTGATTGGCAATGTTCTGGCCGTTCATCTGCGCCAGTGCCCGGCTGTCCACCGCCAACCCGCCTTTGAGGACGTCAGGATTGATCGGCGCGAGCGCGACCGGCGCCGACGGGAACGGCTTCGATGTCGTGCCGGACGTCACCTGGCGGCTGACATATTGAAACGCCACGCCTACCGCCAGCAGGGGCACAAGCAGCAAAATAACGCGCATCATGCCGGCATCTTACCGGCGCAGCCTGAACGGACCACCCGCAAATTCGCTAACATTCTCCGATCGTCTTCGCTAGACTGCATCGGGAAATGCCATTGGAGCTGTCAATGAATGCCGACGCAGCCGGAATCGTGAATGTTGAAGACATCGAGTACCGGCGAGTCGCAGGCGAGTCGTTGCTCGCCAGAATTTACACGCCTGCGGGCGCCGGGCCCTTTCCGGCGGTGGTCGGTGTCCACGGCGGCGCGTGGACCAGCGGCGACCGGTTGCAGAACGAGCCCATCGACCGGGCGCTGGCGGCGGCAGGCGCCGTGGTCGTGGCGCTTGATTTCCGGATGCCGCCGAAGTTTCGTTATCCGGCATCGGTCGAGGACATCAATTACGGCATTCGCTGGGTCAAATCACGTGCCGACGAATTGCGCACGCGCGCCGGCTCGGTTGGCGCCGTCGGCACATCGAGCGGCGCGCATCAGATGCTCCTCAATCTGCTCGATCCAGACAATGCAAATTATGCGGCGCGGGAGTTCGGCGGCCTCGATGCGAGCGTCGGCTATGCGGTCGCGGGCTGGCCGGTCGCCGATCCGGTTGCGCGCTATCGGATGGTGCTGGAGCGCAAGAATGAAAGACTCGTCGCCGCGCACAATGCATTCTTCCCGTCCGAACAGGCGATGGCGGACGGAAATCCGCAAGCCATCCTCGAACGCGGGCCGAAGGTCTCTCTGCCGCCTTTGCTCGTGCTCCAAGGGACTAACGACGACAATGTCACGCCCGATATGGCGGCGCGCTTTGTCGACGCCTATCGCCGCGCCGGCGGCAAGGCTTCGTTGCACATGTTCAAGGATCAGCCGCATACCTTTGTCACCAAGGATCCTTCGACGCCGCAGTCGCTGGAGGCGATCAGGCTGATCTGCGACTTTGTGGTGAAAAGGGGCGCGGGAATCTAGCCGCTTCTCGGCAAGCGCTCAGTTGCGGCCGCCGAACCAGTCGACCAGAAAATCGACGCAAAGCCTGATCTTCGTGGTCAGGTGGCGATGGCTGGGGTGAACGACGTAAAGCGGCAGCGAGGTGGTGGGGTATTTCGCCAACAGAGGCTTCAGCCGCTTTGCCTTGATGTCGGTTTCCACACTGTAAGACGGCATCAGCGCTATCCCCTCACCATGCAACACGCATTCGCGCAGGAAGACCGTGCTGTTGGATGAAATGCGGCCGCGAACCGCAATCTTGAGCTCCTCGTTGTCATCCTGAAACCGCCATACCGAATCCTTGGCCATGCCGACGTGACGAAGGCAGTCATGCCGGGTCAGATCGGACGGCTTGCGCGGGACGCCGTGCTTTCTCAGGTAAGCGGGAGAGGCGCAGGGAAGCAGAGGAAAAGAGGCGATTTTCCTTGCCACCAGGGTGGAATCCCGCTGCTCGCCGAAACGCAGCGCCAAATCGAAACCGTGCTCGACGATGTCGAGCAATTCGTCCTCGATGAAGATCGACAATTCGAGCCCGGGGTAGCTGTCGACAAACTTCCGGGAGACGTCCGCAAGTGCGAGAACCGCGAGCGATTTCGGCGCCAGCATTTTCAGTCTGCCGTGCGGCATGCGCCGCAGCGCTCCGAGATCGGCTTCAGCGCTCTCGACGTCGCGGACTGCGCGCGAACAGACATCGTAATAGGCTTCGCCGATATCGGTCGGCGAAACGTGCCTGGTGGTCCGGCTGAGCAGGCGGACCCCGAGGTCGTCCTCCAGACTCGTGATCTGTTTGCTTAAGTGGGATCGCGACAGGCCGAGCTTGCGCGCCGCCGCGGTATAACTTCGCAGTTCGAGCACGTTGATGAACGCGTTTATGGCGTGCCAGCGATCCACGTCAGCCAATCTTGATTGTTCTCTCCCAGGAAACAGTAATGTGGCGTATTTCGGCCTTCTCGCGCAACCTGGCTCGCGCTAGATAATCCGCCTTGCTACCCGCCATGGTGCCAAGAGGTCCGCAAATATGTTTGCCAGGCTCAATCACGTCGCGATCGTTTCCGAGAACTATGCCCAGCTTGCGGTCTGGTATCGCGCCGCCTTCGGCCTCGAAGTGAAGACCAATGCCAGGTTCGAAGCCTCGGCGATGTCGATCGGCGACGGCTATGTCGGCATGAACGTCAATCCGCGGATGGCGGGACGCCAGGCAGGCTTCGATCACTTCGGCATTCAGGTCGAGGACGTCGATACCGTGCGCGAGCGGGTCGCAAGGAAATATCCCGGGATCGAAATCATCCAGCGCCCGGGCAATCGGCCTTTCGCGGCGCTCGGGATTCACGATCCGGCCGGCCAGTATTTTGATCTGTCCCAGAGCGGGCTGAAAAATCGCGCCGAGGTCTATGAGGCGGGCACCTGGGAGCAGAAGCGGCACTTCTGCCATTTTGCGCTCCGCGTGATGGAGCCGGAGCGGCTCGCCGAATTCTATACGAGCGTCTTCGAACTGCCGCTCAGCAATTCAACGGCCGGCGAAGGCGCCTTCGCGCTGTCGGATGGGCGCATGACCATGCATCTGCTGCCGTGGAAAATATCCGACTTTCTGGGCACGGGAATAGAGCGCCCGGCGCCCGACCATCTTGGATTTGAAGTCGAGGATCTCAAGGCGTTCAAGAAGGATATTCTTGATTTGCAGGTCACCAATCCGCTGATGACGCCAAAGCCGACTGGCGTCGGGCCCGAGGGCGAGGCGCGTCTTGCGACGTTCAAGAAAACGGGATTGGGCGAACATTACATGGCCGATCTCGACGGCGTCATGATCGCGGTGAACGAGAGAAAGCAGTAGATTTCAAAGTCGCAGACATTTGCGAATGCTCTCCTTCCTGGGCAATGTTTGAGACCGGGGTCTGATGTATCCGTCACGCCGCGATGTCATTTTGGCACTGCCCGGCCTCATGGCGCTGGGGCGCAGCGCGATCGCGGCCGACTTTCCGCCGCGTATCGCCATCGTGGTGCCGTTCGGCGCCGGCAGCGGAATAGACTTTGCCGGCCGGCTGATGGCCGAAAAGCTCGGCTCGCGCCTCGGCGAGCCGGTGGTGGTCGAGAATCGGCCCGGCGCAGGCGGCATCGTCGGCACCGAATCGGTTGCGAAAGCCCAGCCTGACGGCGGCACGCTGCTTGTCATGGACTCTTCGACGGTGCAGCAAAACTGGCTGCGCAAGAATCTGCCATTCGACGCCATCGCCGATTTCGCGCCTATCGCTAAAATGACGAATTCGACGCTGCTCCTGTGTGCGCGTGCGTCGTTTGCGGCCAATAGCATCAAGGATGTCGTCGCGATGGCGCGGGCCGAGCCCGGCAAGCTCTCGGCCGGGACCTCGGGCATCGGCTCGCCGCATCACCTCGACTTGCTGCTTTTCAATTCGCTCGCCCACATCGACATCGTCAACGTCTCTTATCGCTCCACGGTCGAGGCGGTTAACGACCTGATCGCAGGTCAAATTCCGCTGGTCTGGACGGGGCTCACGGCGGTGCGGGGACAGCTGCAGGCGGGCACGGTGAAGGCGCTCGGTTCGGCCTCCGCGCATCGCGTTCCGCTCCTTCCCGATGTGCCGACTTTCGCGGAGGAGGGCGTTCCCGGCGTTATCGTCAACAATTGGTTCGGCCTTGCCGCGCCGGCGAGGACACCGTCCAATATCGTCGCACGTTTGTCCAAGGAACTGGCTCTGATCGCCGCTGATCCGGATTTCCAGAAACACCTGCAAACTGTTGGTCTGGAAATAACGTATCTCGATGCCGCGCAGTTTGGCGACGATATCCGCGAGGAGCGTGAGGGGTTCGGCAGGCTGATCCGCGGTGCCGGCATCGTGCCGGAGTGACGGTTTTGCGGTCGCATTGAATTGCGGTTGAGGGCGCGCCCGGCCGCCTTTGCCGTGAGCGGCAATCTCCGCTGCAGTTTTGGCAGCGCATCCACATACTCAACCCGTCGCGGGCGCCGTCACTTGGCGTGCGGATGCGCTGGCGTGCATAATCTCATTATTGAGATTTGTCTTGATTTCTATACCAAGCCGTGGAAGCATGCTCAACGGTCGGCGTAAGTAAGCTGACCGAGCTTGCCGCGCCGGGATTTGCCGCTGCACCGAAGGGGGTGCGGCGGGAAACGACAAGTGTCTTCGGAAAATACGGTATGTCCCGTTTGGGACACGCTTAATCGTCTCCGCGCAGGCGGGCCGCATTATCGTGTCGTTCGGGTTTTCCGGTTGCCAAAGAGGACACGAGCGATGATCAGTCCCACGATTGCGACAGCCGAAGCGGTCGACGCATCGGCGCCCACGACCGTCGGCCGCGATGCCATCAAAGCCTTGATCGGGTCCGCGCTTGGCTACGCGATGGACGGTTTCGATCTTCTGATTTTGGGCTTCATGCTCAAGATGATCTCGGCCGATCTGCATCTGACGCCGGCGGAAGGCGCGTCCTTCGTGACCGCGACGCTGATCGGCGCGGTGGTCGGCGGCATTTTCTTCGGCATGCTGTCCGACAAGATCGGCCGGGTGCGCGTGCTCACCTACACGATCGTCGTCTTTGCCGTGTTCACCGGCCTGTGCGGGCTCGCCCAGGGCTATTACGATCTGCTGCTCTATCGCACCCTCGCCGGCGTCGGGCTCGGCGGCGAATTCGGCATTGGCATGGCGCTGGTCGCGGAAGCCTGGCCCGCCTCGATGCGCGCGCGGGCGTCATCTTATGTCGGTCTCGGCTGGCAGCTCGGTGTGCTGGCCGCCGCGATCGTCACGCCGATCCTGCTGCCGGTGATCGGCTGGCGCGGGATGTTCATGCTCGGCATCTTTCCCGCCGTTGCCGCCTATTTCATCCGCAAATCGCTGCACGAGCCGGAAGTGTTCGTGCAGAAGTCGCACGATCATCCGAAGGAGTCGGCGCTCTATTTGCTGGTCGACGGCGCGGAAACGACCAAACTTTCCATCGGCATGATCATCCTGACCTCGGTGCAGAACTTCGGCTATTACGGCGTGATGATCTGGCTGCCGAGCTATCTGTCGAACCGGTTCGGCTTTGCGCTGACCCAATCGGCAGTGTGGACCACGGTCACGATCGCGGGGATGGCCGTCGGCATCTTCATGTTCGGCCACATCGCCGACCGTATCGGCCGGCGGCCGGCGTTCCTCACTTACATGATCGGAGCCGCCGTCATGGTCGTGGTCTATTCGCGATTGACCGATCCGGCCTATCTCCTGGTTGCCGGCGCGGTGATGGGCTTCTTCGTCAACGGGATGCTCGGCGGTTACGGCGCGCTGATCAGCGAACTGTTCCCGACCGCGGCGCGCGCCACCGCCCAGAACGTGCTGTTCAATGTCGGGCGCGCGATCGGTGGCTTCGGCCCGATCGTGGTCGGCTATGTGGCGAGCATGTACAGTTTCGAGACCGCGATTGCGCTCCTTGCGGCGCTCTACTGCCTCGACATCCTCGCACTCTGGTTCCTGATACCCGAGCGGCGCGGCGCGGCGCTGTCCTGACCGGCGGCCGTGTCGAGCGTTCCTTTTCGCGAATTTGAATCCGGCGCGGAAGACGGATCGAACATCTCCGCGCCGAAGCCGTTTCGGCCGAGCGTCGTTGCCGAACTCGCCGAAGTGGTCGCCAACACGCCGGTCAATGCCGAATACCGGCATCTTGTCGTCGCCTGCAGCGAGACCGCGGCCACGGGCGTGCCCGGCCAGTTCTTTCAGCTTCTGTGCCCGCAGCCGGCAGGCGAGCAGCCTTATCTGCGCCGCCCGATGAGCATCTACGGAACAAGTCTTTCCGAGCGCAAAGTCGAGTTTCTCTACAAGGTCACCGGTGCCGGAACGCGCGGGCTCGATTTGCTGAAAGCGGGCGACCGGCTCGACATCATGGGCCCGCTCGGCCAGGGCTTTAGGCTCGATCCGGCCTGGCGTCGCCTCGTTGCGGTCGGGCGCGGCGCCGGCCTCGCGACGCTCGCCCCGCTCGCCAAGGCCGCCCGGCAAGCCGGCATTGAAGTGACGGCCGTTTTTTCGGCGCGGCGTCCGGAACTTGTCGTTTCGGTCGATCTCTTCCGCAGCCACGGCGCCGAGGTTTTGGTTGTCACGGATTCGCAATCGACGAGCGGACCGGCGAATGTCGAACGCATCCTCCGCCGTCTGATTGCGGAACGCCGCTGCGACGCATTCTTCACCTGCGGATCGAGCCGCCTGCAGCGCGTGCAGCAGCGGCTCGCGCACGAGTTCGGCATTCCGGGGCAGGTGGCGATGGAGCAGCAGATGGCGTGCGGCATCGGCATGTGCTTTTGCTGCGTGCGTGATTTCAACGTCCAGGGCGAAATCATTCAGCGCCGCGTCTGCTGGGACGGCCCGGTGTTCGATCTCCTGGAGGCGCTGCCGTGAACAGAGCGACCGCGGTCGACCTGTCCGTCACCATCGGGGGGCTGAAGCTCAGCAATCCGGTGATGCCGGCGTCGGGGACCTTCGCCGAAGGTCTCGACCGGGCGCTTGATTTCGCGCGGCTCGGCGCCTTCGTCACCAAGACGATTACGAGGGAGCTTCGCACCGGAAATCCGCTGCCGCGCGTGGTCGAGCGGCCGGGAAGCCTGATCAACGCCATCGGCATTCCGTCGAAAGGCGTGGCGCATTTCGTCGAGGAGACGCTGCCCTATTACGCGCGATACGACACGCCCCTCGTAGTCAGCATCTCGGCGCCGACCGCTGACGGATTTGCAAGCCTTGCTGCGGACCTGTCGCTGCCCGGTGTTGCCGCGATCGAGGCCAACATCTCCTGCCCGAACATCGAGGAAGACGGCAAGGCATTTGCCATGCGGGCAGAGTCGACGGAGCATGTCACGCGCGCGCTGCGCGCGGCCACCGCGTTGCCGCTGTGGGTCAAGCTGACGCCGAATACCGGCGATATGCCGGATGTCGCGCGCGCCGCGGAGGTGGCGGGCGCCGACGCCGTGGTGGTCGCCAATACCATCCTCGCGATGGCGATCGATCTGAAGACCTTCAAGCCCTGCCTTGGCAATATCATGGGCGGATTGTCGGGCCCGGCGATCAAGCCGATCATCCTGCGCCACGTCTTCCAATGCGCGAAGGCAGTCCGCATTCCGGTCATCGCCTGCGGCGGCATTGCGAGTTCCGACGACGCCGTCGAATATATGCTTGCCGGAGCGACCGCGGTGCAGGTCGGCACCGCGACCTTCATCCAGCCCAATGCAATGGAAAAGATCATCGACGGCCTCGAGGCGTTTTGTCTGCACCGTGACATCGCGCGGGTCGCGGATTTGACCGCCGGCGTCGTCATCGAGGAAGCCGACGAGCCCGACCTCGCCTGGCTCAATCCGCCGACATGAATTTGGTCGCACAAGCTTCGCCGCCGGAGGTTTTCGGCACACGGGCTCTCGCCGGCGAGCTCTTCGACGCGCTCAAGGCGGCGACCGGCGACGGGGTCGGCATCACGCGCGCGAGCTACGGCGACGGCGAGAGCAGGGCGCTGGACATCATCGATGCCAAAGCGCGCGCGCTGGGGTTGCGCACGGAACGGGACGCCGCGGCCAATCTGGTCGTGACGCTTGAAGGGACCGAACCCGATCTGCCCTGTCTCGCCTGCGGCTCGCATCTCGACTCGGTGCCGCAGGGCGGCAATTTCGACGGCGCCGCGGGCGTCGTCGCCGGACTGGCGGTGCTCGCGGGCTTCAAGGACAAAGGCTTCCGCCCGCGCCGGACGTTGAAGCTTTTTGCCCTGCGCGGTGAGGAAAGCGCCCGCTTCGGCAAGGCCTATATGGGTTCGAGCGCGCTGTTCGGCCTGCTCACACCCGCGGACCTTGCAGTCAACGACACCGACGGCAAGGTCACGCTTGGCGAATGCATGCGTGCCGTCGGCGCCGATGTCGATCGGATCGAGCGAGGCGAGCCTCTTCTTGATCCAACAAGCATCGCCGCGTGGGTGGAGCTCCATATCGAGCAGGGACCAGTTCTTGTCGCGCGGGATCTGCCGATCGCCATTGTCACCGGGATTCGCGGCAATCTTCGCCATCGCGTGGTCGAATGCGTCGGCGCGGCGGGGCATTCAGGTGCGGTCCCGCGCTGGCTGCGTCACGACGCCGTCTTTGCCACGTCGGAGCTGATTTCGCATCTCGATCATCACTGGCGCACCTTGCTGGAGCGCGGCCGCGATCTCGTCATCACGGCGGGCGTCGTCGGCACCGATCCGCACGAACACGCCATCGCCCGCATCCCCGGGCGGCTCCGCTTAAGTTTCGAATTGCGCAGCCAGAGCAAAGAGACGCTGGAGGCGTTCTACGACCTCTTCCTTTCCGAATGCCGGCTGATCGGCGAGGAGCGCGGCGTCGAATTCAGGTTCGACCGGCGGGTGGAGTCCCCGCCAGCGGTCATGGATGCCGGCTGGATCGGCCTGCTGCAGGCCGCCGCGCGCGCGCTCGGCCTTCCCGATGAGGCAATGCCCAGCGGCGCCGGACACGACGCCGCCGTGTTCGCCAATCAGGGAATTCCCACCGCGATGATCTTCGTTCGCAATGAACACGGCTCGCACAATCCGGAGGAGGCGATGGCGCTCGACGACTTCCTTGCCGGTGTTGCGGTCATGTCGGCGGCGCTTATGGAGGCCGCGGCATGAGCAAGGAATTGACCGAAATCGGCCGACGTGTCGCGCAGCTTCTCGTCAAAGCGGGCGCGATCAATATCAGCCGCGAGCAGCCTTTCATCCTTGCCGCCGGCTGGGCAAGCCCGGTCTATGTCGACTGCCGCCTTCTGATCGGCGAGCCCGATACGCGCCACACCATCACCGCGCTCGCCGCGGAATACATTGCCGCGGTCTGTCCGGGCGGATTCGACGTGGTCGCGGGCGGCGAAACCGCGGGCATTCCGTTCGCGGCCCTGCTCGCGGACCGATTTTCCTTGCCTCTCCGCTATGTCCGCAAGCGCCCGCTCGGGATCGGACGCCACGCGCAGGTCGAGGGCGGCCCGGTCGACGGAATGCGCGTTCTCCTGATCGATGACCTAACGACGGACGCAACCGGCAAGCTTGCTTTCGTGCGGGGCTTGCGCCAGGCCGGCGCGACGGTCGAGCACGCCGTCACGATCTTTTTCAACAACGCCTTTCCGGGCGCCATCGAGCGACTGGAAGACGCGGGTGTCGCGTTGCATGCGCTCGCGACCTGGGCCGACATATTATCGGACGATTCAGCTCTCGCCGCCGCAGACCGCGCCTTGATCGAAAATTTCCTCAAAGATCCGATTGCATGGTCGGCGCGCCACGGCGGCCGCATCGCGCTGACGCCGCGCGTCAGAGCATGATCCGGAAAAGCATGCCTTCGGACTTGATCCGAGGGTGGACGCCGGTTTTCCGGAAAGATCATGCTCACGAAACGATTGCGCTCTAAGCGCGTGCCGCCCGCTTGCGGGGCTTTTCGACGACGTGTGCCGCTGCCCGCTTTACCGCAGGCTTGGTGCCGGAGCGATCAAGCGCGGCCCGCAATAATCCGACCGCGTCGCTGCCTTTATGCGCGTGCCGCCACAGGTCTTCTGCAAGCTTTTCATAAAGCCCGACCGCCTGTGGCTCGGTGGTCACCATGGCAAGCCCGAGCCGGATGTTCGGCAATTCGCCGCCGAGACGAAACGGACTCAAGCCGAGACAGGTTTGCTCCTTGTTGCGGAACAGCTGAAATGTGATGTTTGGCAAAGTGTGGTCGAGAAGCGCGATCTGAATTCCCATCGGCTCGTCTTCGACGATCGTCATCAGGTTTTCGACCTCGGCCCGCGCGGCAAGGCGCCGCAAGGTCACCTCGCTCTCGGGCAGATCGAAACGGCCGACCACGCCAAGCCGTAGCCACCGTTCGATCTCGGGGATGGTGACGAAATTCACGACGCTCAGGCGCCGCAGCCGGCGCGCCTTCTTGCGCTCGTCGAGAACGGAAATGACCGCCTCGATTTCGCGGAGTTCCCTTTTGTTGTTGTCGATATAGGACGGCAGCGACTCGATCAGCATTTTCTCGAGCTGAACCGCATAATGATCCGATGTCAGGAGATACGAGATCGGCGGAAAATGGGCGACAACCTGATCGGATTCTTCCTCGATCTGGCGCATGCGCTCGAAATAGCTGACCGCGTTCGAGTAATATTCGATGCCGACACCGAGAAGCGAAGCGAGCGACGTGCGCAGCTCGGTCGCAAGCCGCTCCAGGGTCTCGATCTTGACGACGTCGCCGCTCTCGATGCGGTAGACCGCGGCGCGCGAAATGCCGAGCTTTTCGGCGATTTC
>Ga0187784_10004669_pt1 | contig 11086 bp, 3 predicted proteins | sample 1015_SJ02_MP15_2_FD_132964 | JGI IMG/M metagenome (GOLD analysis project Ga0187784, IMG submission 132964) | Tropical peat soil microbial communities from peatlands in Department of Meta, Colombia - 1015_SJ02_MP15_20_MG | ecosystem: Environmental > Terrestrial > Soil > Wetlands > Peat | place... | reverse complement strand
TATTCCATATCGCAAATACGCTGCTGCTTTTTTTCGTACTTAACCGGATGACCAAAGCGGTATGGAAAAGCGCATTCGTGGCCGCTTTGTTTGCGGTCCATCCTCTTCACGTGGAATCCGTGGCCTGGGTGGCCGAACGAAAGGACGTTCTTTCGACTTTTTTCTGGATGCTGACCATGGGCGCGTATGTCCATTATGTTGAACGTCCGCGGCTAAGGAGCTACCTGGCTATCTTCACATTTCTTGCTTTAGGCCTGATGGCAAAACCCATGCTGGTAACTCTTCCCTTCGTCCTGCTCCTTCTGGACTACTGGCCCCTGCAACGTTTCCAGGTAAAATCCGTTCAGGAAGTCCGTACTGAACTAAGTAAACCCATATCTGCAAATAGAAAGAATAAAAAATCAGGCAGAAAACACACTGGACGCGCAATGGTAAAGGAAGAAAAACCGGCAGATCATAAATATCGGTGGACATTGATTTATCCTCTGCTTTTGGAAAAAATCCCTCTTTTTGCCCTGGCGGCTGTTTCAAGTATCGTGACATTCATCGCTCAACAAAAAAGTGGATCGGTTGTGTCCCTAGAGAAAATTCCGACGGGTACTCGTATTGCCAATGCCTTCGTATCCTATATCATCTATATCGGAAAGATGGTCTGGCCTACTGATCTTGCCATGTATTATCCTCATCCGGGATTGCTGTCATTGTGGCATATCCTGGGAGCAAGTCTTCTTTTTGGTGCTTTAACCTTTATGGTTATCCGGAAGGCAAGCAGTTTTCCCTACCTGGCAGTGGGGTGGCTGTGGTTCGCCGGTACGCTTGTGCCGGTCATCGGGATTGTTCAAATCGGAAACCAGGCCATGGCGGACCGCTACACTTATATCCCCCTGGTCGGGTTGTTCATCATGGCGGCGTGGGGTATCCCGGAACTGTTCAAAAAATGGCGCTTCCGTAAAGAGGCGCTTTTTGCGTCGTCGGCATTGATCCTTTTATGCTTTCTGGTTGTTACGTGGACACAGGTTGGTTACTGGCGCGATAGCATTACATTGTATGACCACACCTTGAAAGTTACCAGTAATAATGCTCTCGCCCACCATAACCGAGGCGTAACATATTCCAAGCTTGGCATGTACAAACAAGCAATTGAGGATTTCAATAATACTCTTGAAATCGATCCACAATCTGCCGCTAATTATAATTGCCGTGGTTTTGCTTATGGCGAACTTGGCAATTACAGTAGGGCCATTACAGATTTCGACATGGCCATTCAAATCGACCCCAAATGTGTTGATGCCTATAATAACCGTGGTCGTATGTATACAAAACTTGGCAATCGTAAGCACGCGATTGAGGATTATAGCAAGACCATTGAGATCGATCCCAATTATGAGAAGGCGTATTATAACCGGGGTGTTGTCTATCTTGAACTCGACAACTACAATCAGGCAATTTCAGACTTCAACAGGGCCATTGAGATCAATCCAAAATATTCTGAAGCCTATAGTAACCTTGGTGTTGCCTATGCCAAACTGGGTAACTATACGCAGGCTATCGCGGACTTTGACAAGGCCATCGAAATCGATCCAAAATATATCGATGCCTATAATAATCGGAGTGTTGCCTTAGAAGATCTGAAAAAAGTGGCAAAAATAGGCGACGAAGATGCAAAGAACTATTTGAGAAACCATGGACTAAACTGGTAATCGGAACTCTAATTATTGAATATGGTTGGCACACGTTGAGCATCCATGTTCGGCACATCGCCGTGCCTGCCTATTGTGTCGGCCCGGTCAGCAAACGCTTGAGCGCTTCCATGGCTTTCCCGAATTTCTCCCAGTCACCCTCCTGCATTGCCTTCTGTGCCTCATCGAACAGCTCTCTTGCCTGGCCCAATTCCGGTTGTGGGCTCAGCGCCTGCGCGGGATTTCGGGGCTGCCCTCCGAAGACGGCTTGGATTGCCTCGTGTAGTGTAGGCTCCATCGCCACTTTGTCCCCTGAAATCACGATTACTCGCTTGAGCTGGGGGAAGTCTGTGCCTTCCGCCGTGAGGTACAACGGCACAACATAAAGAAAAGCATTCTCGATCGGAACTGCGATCAGGTTGCCGCGAATGACTTTCGACCCTTTCTGGTTCCATAGGGTCAGTTGCTGGGAGATCGAAGTATTCTGATCGATCATGGCCTCGATTTGCATCGGGCCGTAGATCAGTTTCTCTTTAGGAAGTTGATAGACAAGGATCTTCCCGTATTCGGGGAAATCACACCTGGCGGCCATCCAGGATATCATGTTGTCTCGCCTTTGAGGCGTGAATGGAGTCATGAGGAGGTACTCGAGCCGGTCGCTTCCGGGGAGCTTCATCAGGATGTAATAGGGTTCCATCGGTTGTGTGGTGCCCGAGTATTCCTCTTGGGGGAGCACCCAGAGGTCCTCCCGATTATAGAAGACCTGCGGAACCGTCATGTGGAACGTTCTATACTGGTCGGCCTGGATGGAAAAAAAATCTTCGGGATACCGCAAATGCTCTTTCAGATCCGCCGAGAGCTCACTCAGGTCCTTGAAGAAGTTGGGAAATGCACGCCGGTAAACCTTCAAAACGGGGTCGTTAGGATCCATGACATAGAACTGCACCGTTCCGTCGTACATGTCCATAACCACCTTCACGGAGTTTCGAATGTAATTCAGCCCTTCCGCAAAGGTCGCTGAGTGAGGATTGGAATAGGGAAAGTGATCGGAGACCGTGTAGGCATCCTGGATCCAATACAGTTTGCCGTTGCTCAGCACGGCGTAAGGGTCCCTGTCGAGGCGCAGGAACGGAGCGATCTGTTCCACACGCTCGCGAACGCGCTGCCAGATTTGAATCCTGCTTTCCGGCCGAAGATACGAGGTGAACAGGATATTGATATCGGATTGAGTCCAGGCGAATAACGCCCGCTTCCACCAACTGTCAAGCGGGATGCCTCCCGTTCCGCCGTAGCTGGTGTAGACGTTCTGATTTCCTTTGGGATAGTCGAACTCTTCGATGCCGGTGGCCACGATCCGATAACCCGGCATTTCCTTGCCGAAGTAGATGGCGGGCTGGTTTATGGTCAGGCCGTAAGCGGATTCGGGTGGGATGTTCTCTATGAGGTATTGAGGAAAACCTCCTCCTATGGCCTTCGATACGAAGCTCATGACCAGGCCGTAACCATGCGTAAACTGCAGCTTCTGGTTGACCCAGGTTTGGGCTTCAACTGGAAGTTTCGCTGAGAGCTCGCGGGTGGAAAGCATGACCTGATGATAACCATCGGACAGGTGGTAGCGGTCCACGTCAACCTTGTAAAACTGATAGTAGAGCCTTATCTCCTGGGCTTGTTTGTACATCTGAAGCAACGGGCGCCAATCCCATAGACGGATATTCTGAATCGTGTCTTGATTTCTGGCAATCACCTCTGCTGTCAGGTCCGACAACGCAGGATAGAATGTTTCCTGGATGGCGTCGAGCCCGTAGGCTTTTCGAGCGAATTCTATATTGTTCTTTAGATATGGAGTTTCCAGGGCTAACTCGTTCGGCTGTACGATGAACCTCTGAAAGAGAGCCGGCACCAGCAAAACCGAGATGAGATACAATGCCACGTAAGTTCCGGATCCTATAACCATCACCGTGAATCGCTGCCGTAAGATATTGAGCACAAGCAGCGCGCATAGCACCGCCGAAGCGCCGGCCATGAGCCAGAGGGCGATCCGCGTCACATGATCCGCCGTGTAGCCGGCGCCGTAAACCACTCCTAAAGTGGAGTAGACCAGTTCATAGTGATTCAGGTAAAACCCCCATCCCCAATTGGCGACCAGGACGAAAAACAGGATGGACAGGTGTGGAACGCCCTTGGGGCCTTGGCCGTTCATCTGTCTGTCGCGGCCGAACTGCAGCCAACCGAACTGAGCGTAGAATACCAGGCTCGCCAGGAGCGTAACCAGCGTCAATCCGGTCAGGCTGCTTTGCAGAAGCTCGTAGAAAGGGAGACGGAACAGATAAAACCCGGCGTCGACTCCAAAAAGAGGATCGGTTAGCCCAAAAGGTCCGCCATCTCTAAACCGCAGATACGTATCCCATTGTGCATAAAATATGGAAGCAAAGACCAAGGCCACAGCTGCTGCGAGTGCACTCGCGGCCAGTTTTAAACCCACAGTGGAAATCTGCCTGCCGATTCTAAAAACATCGGTAGATTCGCTTCTTGATCTGCCGATGCGGAAAGCGGCACCCTTTCTCACCGCAAAACGAAGGTTGATCCACAGGTAAAGAAATGAGACGACAAAGGACACACAAAAAAGCTTCCACCGCACGGACAAAAGAGTCCAGAAGACGCCTGAGTAGCCGAGTTGCCGCATCCACAGCTCCTTCTGGATCAAGCCGGAGATGACCGCCAAAAGAACGATTACAACGACCGCCGCAACGATCGTTAGTTTCAACGGACGCCATGGCCGGAAGATGCGGTAATTTCCGGCAACTCTATCCTTTTCGCCGTCGAGCAACCTTGGCCACTCGCCATGTGTCGGTTTCTGGACCATTGTTCTACCCGCTTTCCTTTGGGATGAAATGCAGACTTTCTCCGGACCGTTCCCACTTGACCACTCACTCTAAGGCCCCGGCCGTCTCACGCAGATGCATCTTGACCGTTATTCCCTCGATTCCGGTGAGTAATGGCCGAATGAATCGAAACTAATCATAGAATCCCTAGGCTCAACCATCTTCAGGCAAATTGCTAAAGTCGCACAGGCACTGACTTCCCCCCGACCCGTGATTGCCGGTTCAGGAGATCCTTCGCAACACATACCGGTCACGATTGATGGCTGCCCGGCTCAAATGCAGGCTCTAGGGCCGAAGGCAGCCATTTCAACTGATGGATGTCATGGCGGGATAGTGGATCGGACAAGGGTTGCAAATTAGGATGAAACCTTTTAGGCCCGGAATTCTGCGGGTTATGCTGACGTACTCATGAAAAGTCGCCGGGTTAATTCAATCGTTAGGATCATAATGTGTCATGGGGTGGTGTATTTTATGGATTGGAAAGATAGGTCGAATGCAATTCAGGTGTAAGCATCTGCTCCCTTTGGATTTTTGGTATCATCAGGTGAGCCGGAGTTCAAATTGTGTAGGGTTTTGCCTACTGGAATGAATGCGATTTAGTACGGTCCCTCTATTGGGACCCATGATTTTTCCCATTGTATAAATCCACACTCAAACAGCTTCAGTGAGATTCATTGCCGCAAATAGAAAATTTCTGCCAGTAAACTCCCTGATTTTGAGAAAAATCTGACTTAATTTTGGAAAAACAGGAGTGAAGAAAATCAATGTTTAGGTGAGCGTGTATTGGCATCCAGGTTGCAAATATCACTGCACGGATCAAAGTTCAGACAGGCATTTGAGTCGTATGCCCAAATAGGAGTATAGGATGAAATATAGGAGAAATTCACTGATTAGACGTGGTTTGATTATGGGCGTTTTGCTGGTCGCTATGTTTTTCGCGGCCGGAACGAGTTTTGCCCAGTCAGCCTCCTACTGCGATGCTTATGCCAGGGATTATGCTAATCGTTACGCCAATCCGGGTTGCAACGTCCTCGGAGGCGCGATGGGCGGAGCTGCGCTTGGGGCTCTTTTCGGTGCGATCGCCCACGCACCCGGAATTGGTGCAGGAATCGGTGCTGGAGTCGGTGCGCTGGGAGGTGGGGTCGTATCGGCTAACAATTGGAATTATCTCTACAATCGGGCTTACAATAGCTGCGTGAATCGAGGCCGGTAAGTCCTGTACCATTTTGAGCAACAGTTCCCATTTGGGGCGGCAGCGTTCCGGGATGAAGCTTACCGGATAAGAATCGTCCATTTCACAAACTCGACACAGATTGCCGACTGTCGCGCTATTCCAAAGCGAGAAACGGGAGCCGGTTCGGCAATTTGTTGCCCGCAGACAAATTGAAGAGGTATTTGGAGCCATCGCAAGTCTCTCGCGGGGTTGAGCCTTGCCGTAAACGGTTTTCAAGGCCGAAGGTTGTCCATTGAGTGCCCTTGTAGCCGCAGATCTCGACAGCAATTTGTTAACTCTTCCCACCAGGCTCGACACATCAGGATCAAACCCGTTATACTGCCGGTTGCCGATCGAATTTTCTATGTTGGCACACTGGCTCTGCTATATTGTTAATCCTGGTTTCTATGGATGGCCGATCGGGGAGAAAGCGCAGCGAATCGCGCTGCTCGACACGGGCCGAAATAATAGTGCTTATCCCAAAAGAAGAAACTGAATGGAAAGTATAAGACTATCTGAAACTGATCTTTTGTTCCTCCTGGATGCCATTGGCGCTGAAAGTGAGCAGAGAGGCAAGCTAAAGGAGCTTGTGAGGAAGGATGAGGCTCTCCTGAATTCTATTATTGGCGATGAGAAGGTCTTCTCCAAGGTAATCGGCGATGAGGAATCTTTCCTGCGAATATCGCCACAGCTCTACTTCGAAGTCCTTTTGCGAAAGACTCACCGGCAACTCAAAGAGGCAGGCTACACAATCGAGAGAAGTGGAAGAGAAACGGTTCCAATCTTCGACCTGAAAGAGGTGAATGATCTTCTCTCTCAAAACTCGGTGCTGACCTACCTTTCCGACATGCTGGCCTCTTTCACCAAGATAGAGAGCTACAGCATTTCTTATCCTGTACGGAAAGGGATTTGGCGGACAATCAGGTATAGCGACCTCGACATTGACAGTCTAAAGAAATACGGCGAATGGGTGGACGAGCAACAAAGGCTTGATGTCTATAAGAGGATTGGCGATGTTTGCCTCTTCATTGTAGGGATATTCCCGGAGTATGCCCAGTTCTCACAGCGCTATCCGTTCAGCGGAGAGCCTAGGCCGAAATTCCCGGGGCAGATTGGGCGAAATATGGAGGAATACGAAAAAGAGGGCAAGAAGTTCTATGAGTCGGCGGCGGGACATCCCGCAGCAAGATCGACAGGGCTTTCCGAAGTCTTTGGGTTGCTTCATGAGTACTTCAATACGGCGAAGAAACCGCTTAACTTTATCTCGGAACACTATCTCCACTACAGAAGATCATATCTTTTTGGAGTTGAAGCCTATTGATTGGTGGTCTTTGATGCAGAAGATCCTGATGGTTGTTGGTTTTGTCATCACAGTGGTCGGCTTGCTCCGTTTCCGGCTTGCCAAATTGCCTTTAGGCGGCTTCCGGGAGGCATCGTGAGCAAAAGACCTGATTTTAAGATCTATATCGCAACCATCATTATGAGTCCGATCGGCCTGGCCGTTTCGATCCTGCTCCGGATCTTCCGGAAATAGGCAAATCCTTCGGCCCGGCTATTTAAAGGGAGCTGAGCCGACCCGTGACCTTGAGCTTGGAATTTTCTGGTTGAGACACCTGGTGTGGACGTTTTCATACTCAGTGGTGTAATCCGGCCAATATGGAGGTAGTATCGGTGATGCGCATAGGATCAGGCCCCCTTTCCGCTGGAATCGGTGGAAATGGATCGAAAGCTTACCGATGTTCAGCGTGTGACTCGGTCATTACATACTCTGATCGGCTGGTCGCCGTTTCAGGCGCAATGCGGCACAGGTTCATCAACCCTGTCGGGATACTTTGTGAATTTTTCACATTCTCATCATGTCCTGGTGGCATCACCTTTGGCGACCCGACCGAAGAGCACAGCTGGTTCCCCGGATACTGCTGGAGCTTGGCCTTGTGCCGAGGCTGCGGGAACCATCTGGGATGGCACTATAGAGCATGTTTGGAGTTCAAGGATTTACCGCAATTCTGGGGGATTCTCGTTCACCAGTTACTTACCGACCAGGGTGTAATCGCAAAACTCACCCGCTAAAATCTTGTGAAAGTCTCACCATATACTCTCGTTCATCATCACCGAACCAAGGCGGGTTACCGGCCGCTGCGCCCTCGCCCATCCATGGGATCCTGAGAGCTCAAAAACAAGACGCTTGCGGATCGTTCCCGTTATGCTGCCGGTTTTTGAGCGGATTCTCTACGTTGGCAATATTTTTGCATATTGTCGCGTCTGATTTTTTGACATGCAGCGAACTCATTGATCGCCGGATCATGCCGGAATTTGCGCTGAAAACGCTTCATTTTGACAATCGATGGCTGCTCGGGTATGTTTCGCTAAAATGAGACGGTTCACGGCTGATCCCTTGGTCGAGCCAAAGTTGAATTCCTGGGGTGTGCTCTGGCCCGTCTGTCGAAGGATTGATTGAAGAATCATATGTACCATTCATCAGCTAGACCGGACGATCATGCTCAGACGTCGCTAAGCCAGGCGGCTGACGTAACTTCGGTGAGGCCTATTTTCTTTGATCCTGCCAATAAGCGTTGGCCGCGTCTGCGGCTCGGAATGGCGCTCATCGCACTGGTCCTGACCCTGCTGTTGGGAACGCTGATTTTGAGCATTCTGGTCGGTCCGGCGCTGCCGGCTCTCAATCTACCCAGTGTCAGCTTTTTACCCCATGGCATTCACTCGGTACCTGGCGTTCCGCGCCTATCCCCCGAACGGCCGCCGACACGCCGCGAACTTGCGTTGCGTAATGCCAAGACCAAACTGGTGAGAGAACGCGAGCGCAATCTAAAGCAACTGCTCGCCCATACCCATAAAACGCCTCCAGACTCCGGGCAGCAACTCTCCATCGGATTCTTCGTCAACTGGGACGATTCGAGTATGAGTTCACTCAAGCAAAATCTTGACAATCTGGACATGGTAATTGCTGAGTGGCTGCACCTCGCGGATGGTAACGGATCACTGCAGGAGGATGATCCCGACCGTCAGGTCCAGGTCGCCGAATACATTCGCCAGCGCCGCCCCGACTTCCCGATCGTACCCTTGGTGAACAACTGGAACGGCAAGGCATGGGAAAGCGATAAGCTGTGCCATATGCTCGCAGACCCTGCCTCGCGCGAGCACACTATCGAACAACTGGTTGCCTACGCGGAACGCCACCGCTTTGCCGGGATCAGCATCGACTTCGAAAATATCGCGGCGAAGGCACAACCTAACTTTCAACGATTTGTGGCTGAGCTGTACGCCGTCCTCAACCCTAAGGGCCTGTCATTGTCGGTGAACGTTCCGGCGGACGACCCGAGCTTTGACTACCGTAATTTGGCTCGTAGAGTCGATTACCTCATTCTTATGGTTTATGACGAACATTGGTCGACCGGCCTGCCCGGACCAATCGCAAGCCTTCCTTGGTTCGCTGACGTACTGCATCGACGTCAGGCTGATGTGCCCGCTAAAAAGATGATCGTTGGCATCGGCAACTATGCATATGACTGGAGGGCGGGGCACGCCGGCGAAGAGCACAGCTTCGAGGAAGCGGTTCTCATTGCCAAGGAATCGGATGGCAATATCAGTCTCGATCCGGTATCCCTTAACCCCACATTTGACTACTCTGACGATGACGACCATATCCACCACGTTTGGATGTTGGATGCCGTGACTGCATTCAACCAGCTTGTGGTTGCCGGTTCGGTGAATCCGGGTGGCATCGCTATGTGGCGACTGGGCAGCGAAGACCCTGTATTATGGAGGGTGTTTGGGAAGAAAGGCCAACTAAACGCTGAGATCTCCGACCAGTTGCACCAGATTCAATTCGGGTATGGATTGGACTACGAGGGCAAGGGGGAAATTCTCCAGGTCACTGCCCAACCTCAGGCGGGAAACCGGGATCTCCAATTTGATCCGAAACGTAACCTAATCACGGCCGAACACTTTACGGTGTTTCCTTCACCCTACATTGTCACACGGTACGGCGGCGCGGAACGCAAGGTGGCATTGACTTTCGATGACGGCCCTGATCCCCTGTACACTCCGCAGGTCCTTGATGTGCTGCGCGAAGTGGGCGTACAGGCAACTTTCTTCATTATCGGTATGAACGGCGAATTGCACCCGGATTTGCTGCGTCGCGAATTGACCGAGGGCCACGAAATTGGCAATCATACATTCACACATCCCGATATCTCGTTTATCTCCCAGACCCAGTTTGAACTCGAACTCTCGGCGACCGAACGGTTGCTGGCCGCCGTGGTGGGCCGCCAGTCACTGATGTTTCGTCCGCCCTTCGGTACGGATAGCGAGCCGGAAACAGTCGATCAACTTCGCAAAATTGAGTTAGCCAGCCAAAAGGGCTATCTCATCGTTGGTATGCAGATCGATCCGAACGACTGGCAGCGCCCGGGAGTTGACGAGATCGTGCAACGGACAGTTTCGATGGCAGAACGCGGCGAAGGTAACGTGATCTTACTTCACGACTCTGGCGGCGACCGCAGCCAGACGGTGCAGGCGCTGCCTCTGGTCGTCCGGGAATTGCGCAGTCGCGGCTTCCAATTTGTATCTGTTTCCGAATTGCTCGGTCGCACTCGAGATGAAGTGATGCCTCCTGTGCCGCCGGACAGCTTATGGCGGATTTGGACCGATAGTCTGGCATTCGGAGTGCTCAACCTGGCGGCGGTGATTATCCATTGGCTGTTTCTGCTGGGCATAGTGCTGGGGATCGCCAGACTGATGTTCATAGGGGCACTGGCTGTCTACCAGCGCTGTCGTAAACACGGCACGACGTATGATCCATCGTATTCGCCTTCCGTGGCAGTCGTGGTACCTGCGTATAATGAAGAAAAAGTGATCGTTCGCACAGTTGCTTCTCTGCTTGCCTGTGACCTTTCACATCAATTTGAGATCATAGTCGTAGACGACGGCTCTAGTGATTCCACCTATCAGACAGCGAAATCGGCCTTCGCCGGTAATCCCGGGGTACGGGTCTTCACCCGGCCAAACGGCGGCAAACCCGCAGCCCTCAACTTCGGGATTGCTCAGACTCGGGCGGAGATAGTGGTGGCCCTGGATGCCGACACGGTATTCGCTCGCGACACCATTGCCAAGCTGGTGAGGCACTTCGTTGAACCGCAAATCGGCGCGGTAGCCGGGAACGCCAAGGTGGGCAACCGCGTCAACCTGCTCACCCGATGGCAGGCATTGGAGTATGTCACCAGCCAGAACCTGGACCGGCGCGCCTTCAGCATTCTCAACTGCGTGACGGTAGTGCCTGGTGCAGTGGGGGCTTG
>Ga0187784_10004668_pt1 | contig 11086 bp, 8 predicted proteins | sample 1015_SJ02_MP15_2_FD_132964 | JGI IMG/M metagenome (GOLD analysis project Ga0187784, IMG submission 132964) | Tropical peat soil microbial communities from peatlands in Department of Meta, Colombia - 1015_SJ02_MP15_20_MG | ecosystem: Environmental > Terrestrial > Soil > Wetlands > Peat | place... | reverse complement strand
CCAGGGGAAAAATATAGCGCCAGGCCCTGGAAGGGGCAACAGGCAGAACTCGAAGTCCTGCAAGGAGGAGTATCAACCACCGCAGAATTTCCATTGCGCCGGGGCGATGAAAAATGGCCGGGTTCAGAAAAAGGATCATGTAGTTCAGAGATAGCGCCTGAATGGCCTGCCTTGGCCCCAAAAGAGTCCATATGCAAAGGATTATGGACGCGCCGAGAATAACCAGGCTGTGAGCAGCCAGGACGAGAAAAAAAATAACGAATAATGCAGTCAGAACGGGGACGGAATAGGACCCGTCCTCGGCACGCAACTTGAACATAGTGTTCCGCCGCTCGAACCCGATCCCTTCGAACAGATATGCAGAGCAGACACCCTGTTTCAAACAAACATCCTCATTTAACATAGATTTTGCGTTCCGGGACAGGCAAAAGAAGGATATCGGGGAGGGCCAGGACTCCGCAAAACACATCGAAGACTCCAAAGGCACAGGCAAGTGAACCCTCAGAGACCGAATGTTTCATATGTTTCAAGCCGGTTAGAATTCGCCCCATCGGGAGCGTGAATACTGCGCTCAGTGCAATTCTCAATCGAGGAAAACGCCCGACGGCATTGCCGGGGAACGCGCTGAATCCGTAACGCCTGGCGAGAATGACGACGTATTTCCAATACTTTTGGTATTTCCAATGGGCTTGAAGTGTAACACGTCGTTTGGGATGACGTGCGACGGCCCCCGGGACAAACCCTATGCTCCCCTGTACGAGGATTCTTGCCGCCAGCTCTGCATCTTCGCACGCCGGGAGCTTAAAATCCTCGTCGAAGCCGCCGGCTTGAACGAGCGCCGCACGCCTGTAAGCTATCGCCGCCGTGTGAAATCTTCCGCCCTCCACGCTTACAGGGGCATCCCATAGCGGGCCGAAACCCTCCCCGAAGGGAACAAGAGCTGCTTCCGCTCCCACCGACAAAGGATTGTATTTTAAGTACTGCATGAGCAATCGGAGCACATCGCTTTCGGGCAAGACATCGCTGTCTATGAAAACAACAATCTTACCGCTGCTGTTTCTGATGCCGAGGTTCCGTGCGGCTGCAGGACCTAAAGGACCTTGCCGCAGCAATTTAAAATGAGGAAAAAACTGTGTGCAGTCCCGAATGGCCGTCCCGATATCAACCTGGCTGCCGTCGTCGCAGACAATCACCTCGCACGAACTCAAGTCGATGTTCTGCCTGCCAAGAGCATTCAAACACTCGACAAGGAGGTCGGATCGGTCGCGGACCGGAATAACCACGCTTGTTTCTATCATCTTTCACCGTTTCGGCACAAAGGTACAGAGAAAACGGAGGGCCCGAATTTGCGATAAATGGTAGTCGCATTCCAAATAATACAACCTGTTAATTATTTAAAACCGATTATCTCCCACCAAAGAATCACGCCATCGTTCGAGCTTAACGGAAAATGTGCTTCGGAGGACGCATACCGGGAAGCGGATCCGCTTAGGCGTCATTCGCTACCGGCGTTCTAAAAGAGAAAGAATGGCGCAAGCAGCGCCTGGGCCGAGCGGAGGACTGTCTCGTAGGGGCCCGGCATAGCCAGTGGGGAAGCCGAATGGGTCGCGATCTCCTCTCCCGGTGCCGAGTTGGCAGCACCTCTGTAAAGCATCTTTTAAAGAACTGGGCATCTTTCAAGTAATCGCCCGGTGGGTGAAGCCTCCTGCCGCATGTTATGCTTATGTTTTACGCCCTATTATTTGAAAGAATTCCCCTTTTCCTAATAAGTGCCAGTACAGGAATTGCATGGTTCTTTGAGCACGCGGAATTCTGAAGATCATATGACGCCACCGCCACGGAATACCTATTAAGTGATTGGTCCATTTTCTCCTCTCAATTGTCGAGCATGTATCGGGTTTAGAATGCCCTTCATCTTCTGGAAGAGCATCAATGGCTCCTCCAAGAAACTTGTAACTGACCACTTGGAATCCATGTTTTGTCAGTAGAAGACGGAGTGTCTCAGGAGTAAACTGGAACAGGTGCACGTCAGGGTACAGCGGGCGCCAATGTTCCTTCAGTTGTGCCGCTCTCTTGCACCCATAGTTTGGAACCTCTAAAATGAGAAGCCCTGAAGGAAGTAAAATCCTTTCACAAGCGGAGATAAAAGCCGACGGCGAGGAGGTATGTTCTAAAACGTGCATGGCCGTGATCACATCGTAGGATGAATGTCTAATCTCATCAAGATCCATGGCTCTTACAGAAAGTCCGGCATTTCGAGCCGCATCCACCGCCTTCAGGCTGGGCTCTATGCCTTCCGCATTGAAGCCGACTTTAGCAAAGGCTGCCACCAGGCGCCCGGCCCCACACCCGATGTCAAGGCTCGTTGCCTTGCCCGGCTTTCGCAACTTACGCTTCGCATACGCAGCCAGCCCAATATGGCTTTGAATAGGAGTCTGAAGCTGAGAATTGAAATACTCTCCATCGGAGGCGAGTTCATAGAAGTTCTCGGTATACAAAGTCCTTAAATAAGCATCCGAGTAGCGTGGCGAAGTGAATACTAAAGAACACTTACTGCAACGCTGCAGTTGCCACCCGAGCACTGTGAGTTCGGGTGTGAATGTGCGGTGGCCGCACAGATCGCAAGACTCAATTTTGATTAAGTCAGAAAAATCCATAAAGCTCAGTCTGGTCCTAATGCCTTCGAAACAGCTTTTTCGGAGTATATCCAGCTCCAAAAACTTTATGGACAAGTCAGTGCGACCATCCGCCCACACCTAACGATTCCTCGCCAAGCGACACTTCCTGAACATGACCCGCTCCCTTCCTCCAACGTCCGAGGCGGTCGACGCAAGCCGGCTCATCTCCATTAAAGCCTTCCCTGTGCTCGGTGTCTTCTGTGGCGAACGTTTGTTTCAATAAGGTGGGCCATAACTCTTATCCGGTTCGCGCCCGGTCAGAATAGTGACATACGCATTTATAAGCCGCTTTGTAAATTTAATGTAATCACCAAAGGTCTCACCATTCCTGTTGAACGGAATGAGAGCACGAATTAACGACAATCCAACCGATAAAATTGCAAATCCAACCGAATCAAATCTTTTGCCGATTTTATTAAGAAAGTAGACGGTGTTTCTTTTGAGAAGAAAATCGACGTTGCCGGTCAAATTGTAGCCGCCTTCCTTTTGGTCGTGGATGATACTATTAACGGGCAGATACCGGACGCGCCAGCCTTTTGCGCGGGCCCTGTGCTGCATGTCGATATCCTCTATATACATAAAAATATTGTCATCGAACAATCCAATCTCGCGCAAGCATTGAGACCGGATAAGCAGGCAAACACCATTGAGGACCTCCGCCTCAATGATGCTGTCTTTCGAGAGGCGCCCGAATTCAGAGTTTGCCCTGAAACGAAACCAACTCTCGATGTTCCTTTTAAGACCTGGTTCAAATAATACCGTATTTTGTATATTACCGAGTTCACGAAGGAAAACGCGCGGTCCTACTATGCCGACGTCACTGTTTTCAGACAAATAGGCCACCATCGCGGTAATGAAGTCGAAATTTACTACAATCGTATCAGGATTAATAACTAATATATACTCCGCACAGTTGGAAAGAGCATAACTCATTCCTTTATTATTACCACCCGTGTAGCCCAAATTACCATGTGTTTGAACTATTACAACGTCATCATATTCAGCTCGAATGGCATCTTCTGTCCCATCTGTCGATCCATTGTCGACTATCACGATCTTATGATTCGGATAGGTGACCTTCCTCATGGACTCGACACACTTCAAAGTGAGATCGCGAGTGTTATAATTTACAATTACCGTGTATACGGAAGGATACATATTCAATTTCTACTGCTTATCACCGCCGAGGCGCAGAGATCGCCGAGGCATCTTTTCTCGAGCTTTCCTGTTTATCTGTTTGTTTCTCTCTGCGTCTCTGCGTCTCAGCGGAGGACCTGACCAGGGAACGTTCGCTTTTCCATTTGTTGTGGATCGCTTTTCGTTTCCGCCAAGCTTCAGCGACAAAGCGGGCCATCACATGGGGAAAAGTGGTGCGCCGTCCTGAAAGCCAACTCCACCCCAGTTGCCCTGATGCGTATGTGAGGCTGTATAAATTGGCGGCAATGCTTTTTTCCGGGTCGGTCATCGTGAAAATCAACTGCGACAGATCGCAGCGGATATTGCGTTCGAGGGAATGATTGCCCCCGAAGCTCCCGCTTCCATAATGATGGTACGTGCTGCCGGGCACCACACCGAGCCTGTAGCCGGCCAGATGCGCCCTCCTGCATAGGTCGTTATCTTCAAAATAGATATTGAAGATCTCGTCAAAGACCCCTATTTTTTCAATTACCTCACGCCGAATAACCATCGCGGACCCTTCGATCCAGGGGACCTCTACAGGTTTGTCACCAGGCTGCCATGCCTGGATTCTTTCAGGACCGGCGACTTTTTGTGCCCATTCCGAAAGGGAGGCCCCTTCATACTCCAGTTGTAATGGCGTCAGCACGCCGTACTCGCCGTATGAGGCAAAGGCCGACAAAATCGGCTCCAGCCACCCGCGTTCGAACCATACGTCGGGATTGATGATTCCAATATAATCGGCCCCATTTTGAAGAGCGTGTTCAATGCCTATGTTATTGGCCCGGCTAAAGCCGATATTTTTCCCACACGGGATATATTCAAGTCCTGGATATATTTTCTTTAGAGAGTTCAGCACAGGCGGATCAAGCCGGTCATTATCCACCAGTATACAACCTTCCGAGCCGCCGGTGTAAAGGGTCTCGATACACCTGGGAAGCCATCGTTCACTGCGGAAGTTGACTATGATGGAAACAAGCAAAGGCATTGGTTGGAAGCAGCCCTCGATATCATGATTCAGGGGTTGTTTCATTCCTGTTTAAATGTCGAAAATAAAAGGGATCCTGGGCTGGCCCGATCACTTCGTCCCTTTCAAGCCGTTAGGCGATTATCGGCAGGGGACGGTCCGTAATTCTAATGGGTTCCACGGTTCAACAGCCGCTTCAGTGGTTTTTTCAGATGAACAATGTCCAGCAATGAGATTAATTGCGCCTGAACTTGATAATACACATAATGCGGCCGTTTTGGAAACCCGCTTAAAGATATAAAACGATTTTCGAGCGAAAGACCCCGTGACCTCTCGCCTATGTACACAATAAGAGAGCCTCCTACATTGGGAAGAATTATTTTTTGAGGAAATCTTCCGAAATGACTTCTTTCCCACTGGAATAAATGGGCCTCATATCGATTACCAAACGCCTCTACTCGCCGGATCATATGGTTTGGTACCGATATCAACACATTCTTGCCACGTGTTGTGCATTCATATATCAATTTCAATCCATCTTCATAATTAAAGTGTTCAAGTACATCAATAATAAGGATGAGATCATAATCTTTATTCAATTCCGGCAAAACATCAAGCGCATTGCCAATGTAAATATTATCATAGATGAACGTGTGAACAGGAGTAATGTACTTGTCATGGATCTCAATTCCATCAATTGTTCTGATCCAATTATCAAATTCATCTCTTCCATCCCATAGCTCCAGGTATTCCCTTGACAAAAATCCGTATTTCCCAAAACCGACACCTATGTCTAAAAGTTTTGATGGATTAGTAGAAATAATAAAATCCATAATTGTGGCGATTTGTAAATGTTGACTAGTCGGCATTGTTGCTCCTGTACTTTAGACAAAAATGTAGGCCGCAATATTAAAAGTCAACAATCATCGACTTTTGCCAACAGGTAATTCTCAATAGCTAAATATTGCAGCCCTGACCGATTAAAAACATCCAACGCGTCAATGGGGGAGCTCACCAAGGGGTGACCATGCAGGTTAAACGAGGTGTTAAGTAGTCCTCCGCGTTTTCCACTTTGTTCCTCCCATAATTCAATTAATCTGTAATAAGCCGGGTTCCAATCCCGGTAAACGACCTGAGGTCTGACAGTCAAATCGTAAGGATGCACGCCTGCGATAAAATCGTTAACTAAATTGGTAGTATTGAAAGTCATAATCATATATGGAGCGCTCATGCCTTTCGGATTGTTCAAGCAGGCAGCTGCCTGGCGATCGGTCATAGACGTTGCGAAGGGCATCCAGAAGTCCCTGCATTTGATCATGCTGTTTATGACCTTAATTACCTTAGTGTTCGAAGGATCTGCGAGAATTGAACGGTTACCAAGAGCCCGAGCTCCGAATTCCTCCCTGCCCTTGAACCGCGCGACTATCTGCCCTTCCGCTAAAAGTCGTGCCACTTCACATTCAATATCATCGTACATCTCCCATTTTACCGGCTGGTTGAAATGGAATTTGTCTATAGCAGCTTTGACCTGTTCATTGCTGTAACCGAGACCAAAATATATATCCTTGAGGGGAGTGAGTTTAGACAGATCATGCCGTGCAGCCACCTCATAGCATACTCCAATTGCGTTGCTCTCGTCGGAACAGCTCGGAAAAACGAAGAGGCTTTCCACTTCGGGGAGTTCCATGATTGATTTATTGATCTTTACGTTCATGAACACTCCCCCGCTAACAGCAAGTCTTCGAATGCCGGTGGCTGAAATGCAGCTCTTAACCCACCGCAGAATGTATTCCTCAGTGAACTTCTGAAGTCCGGCGCAAATCGAATCAAAGCGATCGAGCTCAAGCAAATCCCGTATATAGCTGTAACTGTGCAAAGGATCGGGCCATGCATCGATCTTGGCCCAGCCATAAGGGTTGTCAGGGCCGGTTTTATAGAGTGAGCGAAACTTCTGAGCGACCGCCTCCGCGCGACCTTCATCGGCGTAAGGCGCCATACCCATTAGCTTGTATTCGTGCTCCAAGGGGACCATGCCCATCAGGAAAGTGACCACCGAGTAAAGGTTCCCGATGGAGTGCGAGCGATGAACGGATGCAATGTGTTTCAGTTTGCCGGCAATTCCAATGTTGACCGTTGCGCAGCATCCGTCCCCCTCGCCGTCATTGGTCAGTACCAATATGTCGCGGTCATAGACCCCTAGACCATGATACGCCGCGGCTGCATGCGCCGTGTGATGATCGATAATGCTCATCTTGCTTGCAGGAATGCCGTAATCGAGGTGTCGAGAAAGTCTACCGTTAGATTGAGCACTTTGATAACCTTCGAAGGCCCTCTTGATCTTCCTTGCCGCCGTAGTCACGAATGCGCCGGGAGTCTTTAATACCGTGGCGTGTTGGTTATCGGGGTTATAACCGGGCTGTCCCATGCGCCTGTAGAGTTCGAGCCGGCTCTCCTTCGTATTTTGATCCGGCATTTCATGACCGACTACGGCGAAACGGTCGATATCCTCAATGGTCAGCCCCAGATGTGCAAAAATTTCGCTGATTGCCATTTCCGGGAAGCCGGCATAATTCTTAACCCTGCTTAGCCTTTCCTCTTGCAAAACCAGGCGTATGACACCATCCTCAAAAAGACATGCCGACGAGTTATGTCCATCATGTATGCCCAGAATTCTCATGGGTTCTCCTTCAAGCACAGCTTAAATCTTCTCTTCCTGGTAGCCACTGACTCGTAGATCTCCGTCATCAAATGAGTTACTGCAGTGTTTCCAAAACGCTCTTCTGCGTAAGAAGAAATTGCTATCGGATCGAATGAATCAATAACTGAGCAAATATCTAGAATCCCCTTTACTAAGGATGCATCGTCATTCGGCGGGACGACCTTCCCTGTCCCCGGAATGATGATTTCTTCCGGTCCTCCGCAGGCGGTTGCCAATACCGGTCTTCCGACAGCCATTGCCTCGATGACGACAACGCCAAATGTCTCGAATAAACTCGGCAAGACCAGCAAGTCACAATCGTCCATTTCGCGCGCGATTGCTTCTCTGGAGGGCGAGCCTGCGAAGCGACAGCATGTCTCGATCTCGAACTGCTCAGCCATCGATTCGTATTGCTTACGGAACTTGCCATCGCCTATGATGGTCAGGCGATACTCCCCTTCCTCGGACTTGGAAAGGTGCCGCATAGCCCTGAGTAGAGATGGCAGGTTCTTTTGCTCGTCATTGAGCCTTCCGACGAACAACAGGTTGAATTGACCGTTCACGCGGCCTTTTCTTCTTGGCCGTACAGAGAATAAAGATTTGTTAAAGGTGTTTGGGACTATATCGATCGGCCGGCGAATACCTTCGTTCTTGATTTGTTTTCTGAGCGCACTGCTCACGGCGATAGCCCTGTGGGCCAACAGGAACGAAAATCTCACCTTAATGCGGTCCCTGCAAGTCTGCATGCATTCATAAAAAGGGGCTCGATGTTCGGTAATGATCACCGGTTTGCGAGTGAGCAATCCAGCCACGGCAGAACCAAAGCCGCCTGGAAGGGCTACGTGGGCATGGATCAAATCGCATTTACTCGCGCGGGCCTCCCTGGCTATGGCAAAAGAATATTGCAGGGAATGCCCGTAATGGCTTGCCGGCACCTTTAACCGCACCAGCCTGAAGGGCCACCCCTCCTCTTCCCGGCGCTCGATGCGCGATTGCGAAGCCACAATCTCCGGCGCTACAACGGTAACGTCATGAACATCAGCCAACGCTTGTGCCTGGTCTGCGATGAAACTGCCTGCATAAGGGGCTTCCATACTGGGAAACCATGGAGCCACCATTAATAACTTCATGGATTGAACCTTGGTTGTGCCTGAATACATTGGTGTACCTCCAGACACCACTAACATTGCACCCGAATCAAAACACCAGGATTTTATTTGGAAAACACAGACCAATCAGCGTCAGATCACGATCCTTTGGACACCGCGTTCCCGGACAGGTTTGCCGATGACAGCGGTGGCACCGACATAATCTGCATAAAGACCCTAAGCTTTTAGTAATTCTCTGAATTCTCTGGCTGAGGGCGGCAGGAGATACCGGGATAAACCAGTCCCGCTTACCCTGATAACAAAAAACCCCGTCAGAATGGTGGAGGCAAAGTAACCAATCGAAGTTGCGATCGCTGCCCCCGTCAGCCCAAACCGCGGCAACAACGTTATTGTAAGTACAACGGTACAGGCAGTTGAAATTAAAGAAACCATCAGATTAGTTCCAGGCTTGCCGATACCCGCCAAGTACGAGGCCAGTACGTTGGTTATAGAAAAAAATGTGGTCCCCGGGAGTAGCCACAGAAAGGGGCCCACGGCGCTTGCGAAAGCATGACCGTATAGAGCCGGTATCAGGAATTGACATGCAGAGGCGCCAATCAGCGCGCACAGCAGGGTTACATAAAAAGTGAACCTGGCCATTTGAAGAGCTAAATCAACGTGCTGCTGCGGAGTCTTCGACGTGGACATTCTCGGAAAAAGAACAGTGGCGACCGGCCTGGAGAGCAACCAAAGGAATTCAGCCAGCCCGGTAGCCAAGGTGTAGATGCCCACACCCGAAAACCCCTGAAAGTGGCCTACCAGCAGGGTGCCGGTCCTATAGCTGAAAAATTGTACCAGGTTCGCTGTATATGATGGGAGTGCATAGCTGAACACACTTTTAATGTCACTGATGTGTAAAATGGGACTGGCAATTATATTTCTAACATCTTTTCTATTGAGCAACATTGCGAGTGTGATCACAAGTTGAACAACTATCGTAATAGCAATGGTGCTTACCACCGTTAAGTGCCCAAACGCGTGAATCGTTAGCATGCTGCCCAGAGTGAGACACTGGCTCAAAAGCGGAAAACAATTGAAGGCTGTTATCTTCCCTTCAGCCAATAGAATATTCACAAGAAAGCTGCTGTACAATGCCAATGGGGCGGAAATAACAACGAGTTTGAAGCTTGGCGTAACAGTTGCTGCTCCGAGGAGCCATCGCAGCAGGACACTTTTCCCCATAAAGGCCATGCCCGCCACACAGATGAATCCAAGGGCAAGCGCCGCAAAGAAAGAATTCTTAATCATCTGCTGTGCGAGTACTCTACCCCCGCCGACATAGTAGATAATTGCCGACGGGATGCCGCAATTCAGAAATGTGGCTATAAGGTTGCCGAATAGAAGGACCAGGCTGTACTCGCCGCGGCCGTCGACCCCAAGTAGCCGGGCTATTACCACGCTTGTTCCGATGCTCAACAATACGCCGAAAATGTTTGAGCCTTGCGTCTGGAAAATTGAGAATACAAGCCCTCGTGTCCCGGAAGCTCTCTCCCCGGTTTCTGAATCTATTGTTCTGTCTTCAGTGGTCATATTGAAGTGGTTTTTCTGTGCAGTGTTAATAAGCACTACGTGCCTCCATTACAATGAAAACCAGCGGCTCTACGCGATTCAACAAGGTTTATTTGGTTGAGATCTTGTTAAAACTATCTAAACTTTGAGCAAAGACATTTGCTAGTTTAGCAGTTAGGTTATTACGATTTAATAAATCAATATATGAGTTATCAGGTGTGATTCTAAATTTCTTCTCTACTAATAAAAGAATGGCGTTTTTGATTTGATTTATGTCACGGGGGCCGCAGATTATTGATGTACCAGACCTCTGGAGAAGTTCCATCGCATCGCCTTTGGGAACAAGTGCCAGAATAGGCCGACGAGATCCCACGTATTCGAAGACCTTTTGGGGTATACAGTCATTGCTTTCACCTGCCGGTGAATCTGCCAGACAAAAGAAAAGCGCATCCGCATTCATCACATACCGGATCGCCTCCGAGTGATTGATATAGCCAATCCATTCCACGGAATCCGCGAAACCCAGATTACGAACATATTGTTCATTGGCCTCGTTCTTTGGACCTATGTGCAGGAATTTTAAGCGATTTTTCAGTTCCTCTTTTTCAGTAAAAAGCTCTTGCATTGCGTCAAGGAGAAACTTGGGAGAGTGAGTTTGTCTGGAAAAAGATCTTGGCGTGTAGGCAAGCCGGCTACGCAATTTACGCCAAATTTTCTCTATTGCATTACCTCCTGAGCTGTTGTTGCTCATAGGCGCACCGCAGAAAACGCCTGAGTAGACGATCTTAAACGTGTCGCTTTCGCCCTGATAATTTGGTTCCCCGAAACTGAAATCATCTCGGTCGTACCCGTTTGTAATGCAGTGCACTCGTTCGGGGGCCAGGAATTCACACCATCTCAGAAGATTGTT
>Ga0187784_10004667_pt1 | contig 11087 bp, 12 predicted proteins | sample 1015_SJ02_MP15_2_FD_132964 | JGI IMG/M metagenome (GOLD analysis project Ga0187784, IMG submission 132964) | Tropical peat soil microbial communities from peatlands in Department of Meta, Colombia - 1015_SJ02_MP15_20_MG | ecosystem: Environmental > Terrestrial > Soil > Wetlands > Peat | place... | reverse complement strand
CGTCGGCCCCGCCCGTAGTGCGCCCTGGTAGCCTCGTAGTCGCTTGGTGTGCCGGGAAGCCTGGTCGGCAGAAAGGCTCGACCGTGATCGTCACCGAGGTGCCCCGGAGATCCCATGACTGACTCCCAGGGCACGCCGCGGCCGATGACTTTCGTGGGCCGCAACGGGCAGAACAAGCTCCCCAGCTGGCGGTGGGAGGCACTGCGCACCACGTTCTGGTTCGTGCCCAGCCTGCTCGTGGTTGCCGCCGGCCTGCTGTTCCTCGTCACCTTCGAGATCGACTGGGCCGCCTATCACTACCAGCTCGCTCATCACCACCAGCCCCTGCCGCACTGGCTCGTGGTCACCAGCGCCGGCGCCGGCCGTGAGGTCATCATCGCTCTGGCTGCTGCCATCGTCACCGTGGTCGGCGTGGTGTTCTCCATAACCATCGTGGCGCTGACCCTGGCCTCCCAGCAGTTCGGCCCCCGGATGATGCGCAATTTCGTCCGGGACGTGGGCAACCAGGTGACGCTCGGCATCTTCGTGTCAACTTTCGTGTATTCGCTGCTGACCCTGGTGACCATCAGCGGCGGCTTCGTGCCGCACGTCTCGATCGCGGTGTCGGAGGCCATGACGCTCGTCGACCTGGCCGTGCTCATCTACTTCATCCATCACGTGGCCAAGTCGATCCAGCTCCCAGAGGTGATCGCCGGGATCGCCGGCGACCTCATGCGCTCGATCGACGTGGAGTTCCCCAAGACGACGCTGTCCAAGCCCGAGCGCCAGGGAAAGTCGTTGGGCGAGCTCCAGCATCTGCTCGACAGCCGCGGCGGCACGGTGGTGGCCACCACCAGCGGCTACGTGCAGTTCGTGGGCTACGCCCAGCTGGTCGAGATCGCCGCTCACACCGACTCGGTCATCCGTCTCGAGCACCGTCCCGGTCATTTCATCGTGGCCGGACACCCGCTGGCCACGGTGTGGCCCCGCGGGGCCCAGGGCCAGGTGGCGGCCGCCTTGGCCAAGGCGCACGTCACCGGGCCGCAGCGCACCTTGATGCAGGACCCCGTGTTCGCCATCGACCAGTTGGTGGAGATCGCCATCCGGGCCCTGTCGCCGGCGGTGAACGACACCTTCACGGCACTCACCTGCATCGACTGGTTGTCGGCCGGCCTCAGCCGCGTCTCGGGTCGCGTCCTCACCGAAGGGGTGTACCTCGACCGCGAGGGGCGCATCCGGCTCATCGAAGCCGATCCTTCCTATGCGCGCATGGTCAACCGGGCCTTCGACAAGATCCGCCAGGCCGCCGGCGGTATGCCGGCGGTCATCATTCGCCTGCTCAGCGCCCTGTTGACCATCGTCGACGAGACGGTGACCGTCGAGCAGCGGCGAGTGCTCGTGGTCCAGGCCGACGCCATCCACCGCGTGGCCGACGCCAGCGTCACCGAGCCCAAGGACAAAGCCGATATCGAGGCCTTCTACCGGCGCCTCATCGGCAGGGTGGACGCCATTGAATCTCCGCCGGTGGCGCATCCGGCCTACGGCGCCCGGCCTTCGGAGTCCAGACAGTCAGAAGCCGCGACGGCGACGCTCCCGCCGAAGTCGCAGGACGGCAAGCAGCTTGCGCCAGATGTAGCCCATGCGGAGAGGCTATCGAGTGGCTGGCGACACACCGCGCCATCAGGACAGGAAGGGTGACGAGGCCAGGGAAGCCTCGACGGGCCTGACGGCGCGCCCGATCAGCTGGGCTGTCTGCGGGCGATGACTCGCTCGGCTGCCCTGTCCACCTCAGTGGCGAGCGGCCACCCCACGTAGTGAGCCAGGTGGACCACTGTCTCTCGCACTTGGTCCTCGGTCATCTCGCCGTTGTCGAGGGCGCTTTGGAACTGCACGTCGAGAAGGTCGGTCCTGGCCAAGGCGGCCAGGACGCCGATGGTAAGCAGCCGGCGCTGAACCAGGTCGAGGCCCGGACGGCACCAGACGTCGCCGAAGAGATGGTCGACGGTGTAGGCGTGGAAGTCGCCCGGCAGGTCGTCGGGGTCGACGCTGAAGTTGTAGACCTCGCGCATCTTCTCCATGCCGCCCCGGCGGTCGGGTCGAGGTGGGCGGTGGTCCGTCACGGTTCTCCTTTGGGTCTGCTGGACGGAGCGGGCTGAGGCCGGCCAGCTGCGTCGGGAGCCAGGCCGAACAGCGCGTCAGTGCGCGCCTCGGTCATGGCGCACAACGGAAGTGAGACTCCGAGGCGTTCGGCCAATGCCAGAGCGGCGCGCAGGTCCTTGTGGGCGAGGTGGGCGGCTCGCTCCATGGCACGCACCAGGGCGGCATCGTCGGACGGACCGAAGGGGGCAGCGGTCGCCCGGAACATCAAGGTCGAGGCACCCCCGATCTTCTTGTCGCTTGCCCTGATCACCTGGGCCAGCTTCGTCAGCTCGATTCCGGCCGCCTCGGCCAGAAGTTGTGCCTCGTAGGCCGCCAGCCACGAGGCGTACTGCACCAGGTTGCGGGCCAGCTTGGCTTGCAGCCCTGCGCCCAGCGGGCCCATGGACACCACCAGAGAGCTGAAGGCCTCGACCACCGGGCGCACCCGTGCCACATCCCGGTCGTCGCCTCCCATCATGGCCACCAGGCTGCCCTCGGCCGCCGCCGCCGGGCCGCCGCTCACCCCGCAGTCGACCACGCCGACCTCCCTTTCGCGGCACAGGGTTGCCACCGCCTCCACGGTGGCCGGCGCCACCGTGGACAGCAGCAGCACCGCCGAGCCGGGGGACGCCGAGGACAAGGCCCCGGTGACGGGGTCGAGCACAGAGAGCACCTGGGCATCGTCGACCACGGCGACGGCGATGACGTCGCTGGCCGAAGCGAGCTCACCGGGTCCGGCGGCCACCGTGGCGCGACCGGCGAAAGCGGCGGTCGCTTCGGGCAGGACGTCGCACACCACCAGGTCCAGGCCGGCTCGCAGGACGCCCTCGGCCACGCCCCGGCCGATCTCGCCCAGCCCGACCACCCCGACGGTCGGTGACGTGCTCGTTGCCACTCGATCCCCCTCTAGCCAGACAAGTGTCTGGAATGTAGTCTGACCGTATGGTCGACCGCAACGACTACTCGGGGCCCTTCGATCCGGAATTCCGCTACGAGGACCTCTCCAAAGAGGCCCTGGTCCGGTTGGTGCGGGAGTTCGCCCTCGTCGTCCATCTCCTCGACCGCTCGATGTGCGCGGCGATCGGCATGCGCTACGGCGGCGACGCCGTAAAGGAGCTGGCCGTGGAGGAATGGCGCGGCGCCAGCCCCATCTACGGGGCCCGGCTGCGAGAGATCATGAACGTGGCGGGCGACGGCGTCCCGGCCATCTTCAAGCTGTTGCAGCTCGACCCCGGCTTTCCGCACCACTACATGGACGTGCGCTACGAGGTGGTCGACGAGCGACGCGGGTTCTTCGAGCTGGCCCACTGTGGCGCGCTCATGGACGCGGAGCCGTGGGGCGAGCAGATGGTCACCAACATGTGCCACCACATCGAGGACGGCACCTTCGACTACACCGCCCAGGCCGTCAATCCCAAGGCTCGCATCCGGCCCGTACATCGCCCGCCCCGTCGCCCGGCCGACCGGACACCGCACTGCCGCTGGGAAGTGGTCATCGACGACGATACGGAGACACTCCCGGAGCCGGACATCACCCGCATCACTGCCGCCACCACCGCGGCGACTTTCCGCTTCCCTCCCATGCGCGACGGCACGCCGCACGTCCCCGCCCCACCGCCGCCGGAGGCCGAGCCATGAGCCTGGCCAGCGCCGTGACGGTCACGGCCGAGGACACCCGCCGTCGTCTCACCCCCAGGCAAGTGGCGGTGGTGGAGCGTTTGGTCGCAGCGGCGGCCGAGGAGGCCCGCCAACTCGGCTACGAGTCGACCACCGTGCGCGGGGCCGCCAAGCGGGCCGGCGTGGCTCCGGCCACGGCCTACACCCACTTCGCCTCCAAGGACCACTTGTTGGCCGAGGTGCTGTGGAGAGGCATGGAGGCACTGCCACGCCCGGAGATCGCTGCCGGCGCCACGGCTCTGCAGCGCGTCGAGGCCGAGCTGCGGACCTTGGGTCTGTTCATGGCTGACGACCCGGTGCTGGCCGCCGCCTGCACCACGGCCCTGTTGGGCCCGGGCCCGGAGGTTCGGGCCGTCCGCCTGCGCTTCGGCGCCGAGGTCGACGCCCGGTTGCGCAGTGCTCTGGGCGAGGCGCACGAGCCGGCGGTGCTGCAGAGCCTGGACGTGGCCTATTCCGGCGCCATGCTGTGGGCGGGCATGGGACATCTCGCCTTCTCCGAGGTGCCCGAGGTCCTGTCGGAGCTGGCCGCTCGTCTCATCGGCGCTGCTCCATGAGCACAGCGCGCACCATCGGGCCTGACACCGAACCCCTCCACTACAGCCCCTACGACTACGCCGTGCACGAGGATCCTTATCCCCTGTACGCCCGCCTGCGAGCCGAGGCGCCGCTGTATCGCAACCAGGAGCTCGACTTCTGGGCCCTGTCTCGCTACGACGACGTTCTCGACGGATTCCGCAACCCCACCCAGCTCTCCAATCGCTTCGGAGTGTCGCTCGACCCGGCCGCCTACGGTCCACAGGCCGAGCGGGCCATGTCGTTTCTGGCCATGGACCCGCCTCGGCACACCCGCATGCGCCTGCTCGTGTCCAAGGCCTTCACCCCCCGGAGAGTGATGGGAATGGAGCAACGGGTTCGCTCCATCGCCCTGGAGCACATCGAGGCCGCCCTGGAACGGCGGACCTTCGACTTCGTGGCCGACTTCGCCGGTCGCATGCCCATGGACGTGATCTCGGAGATGATCGGCGTGCCGCGCTCGGATCGGGCGGAGATGAGAAGACTGGCGGATCTGCTGGTCCACCGGGAAGAAGGGCTCTTCGACATACCTCCCGCCGGGGCCGAGGCAGCGCTGGTCATGGCCGGCTATTTCGCCGACATGGTGGCCGAGCGGCGCCAGTCGGCGCACAACGACCTCACCGGTGCCTTGCTGGCCAGCGACTCGGACGGGGACCGGTTGTCGGACGACGAGGTCATCTCCTTTCTCTTCCTGCTCACCGTGGCGGGAGGCGAGACCACCACCAAGTTGCTGGCCAACGCCTGGTACTGGGGTTGGCGGTTCCCCGATCAGAGGTCCAAGGTGCTGGACGATCCTTTGCGGGTGGGCGACTGGGTGGAGGAGACGCTGCGCTTCGACCCCTCCACCCAGATGCTGCTGCGCGTGACCAACGGCGAGGTGCAGCTGTGCGGGAACGTCGTTCCCGACAGTGCCCGTGTGCTCTTGCTTTTGGGGTCGGCCAACCGCGACGAGCGGGTGTTCCCCGACCCCGATCGCTACGATCTCGACCGCGACACCACCAAGCTGCTCAGCTTCGGCAGTGGTCGCCACCACTGCCTGGGTGCACCGCTGGCCCGCTTGGAGGCACGGGTGGGGCTCGGTGAGCTGGTCCGGCGGGTGGCGGACTACGACGTCGACCCGGGAGGCGCCGAGCGGGTGCATTCCATCAACGTGCGGGGCTTCGCCACCCTGCCCACCGACGTGGTGTTGCGCTGAGCATGGCGCGATTCGCCGCTCATCCCGTGCGCCGCCCCGCGGTGATCACCGGCGCCTCTTCGGGCATCGGCCGGGCGGTGGCGCTGGCGCTGGCTGCCACTGGTCATCCGGTCGTCCTGGGGGCGCGGCGGCTCGACCGCCTGGAGGCGTTGGCCGTCGAAATTGCCGCTGCCGGCGGCATCGCCCACCCGCTTCGCCTGGATCTGGCCGATCCCGAGTCCATCGGGGTCTTCGCCAAGGAGGCGCTGCAGTCGGTGGGGGAGGTGGAGCTGGTCGTATCGGCGGCAGGCCGCAACCTGCCCGACTCGGCGCTGTCTCCCGCCCCCGGGGAGTTCGCCGACATGGTGGTCGTCAACCTCCTCGGTGTGCAGCGCTTGGTCGGCGTCCTGCTCGGGCCGATGGTCGAACGCGGACGCGGCGACTTGGTGTTCGTGACATCCGAGGTCGTCCGCCTGCCGCGGGTGCGCAACAGCGCGTACGTGGCTTCCAAGTGGGCGCTGCACGGCTATGCCCGCACGCTGCAGATGGAGCTCGAGGGCACCGGTGTCCGGGTGTCCATAGTGCAGCCCGGCCAGACCCTCACCGAGATGGGAAGCGACTGGGACCCACAAGCCACCACCGAAGTGCTCGACCAGTGGGTGCGTTGGGGTGTGGCTCGCCACGACCACTTCCTTCACCCGGAGTCCGTGGCGGCGGCGGTGATGGCGGTGGTGCAGGCGCCGCCCGGGATCCAACTCAGTCTGGTGGAGGTGGAGCCACAGGCACCGCCGGCGCGCCCGTCAGGGCACCGCGTCCGATGACACGCACAGGAGGAGCACCGTGATCACGACCACGTTGCGCGAGCCCCCGCTCGTCTCGGGAGGCACCGCGCCCCATGGCCATCTCGACGAGCTACGGGACGACCCCATCGGGCTCATGTGGCGAGTGCGGAGAGAATGCGGTGACGTGGGCCGCTTCCGGCTGGCCGGGCGCGACGTGGTGCTGCTCACCGGAGCCGAGGCGAACGAAGCGTTCTTCCGCGCCCCCGAAGAGGTCCTCGACCAGGCCGAGGCCTACCCGTTCATGAAACCGATCTTCGGCCAGGGTGTGGTCTTCGACGCGCCGCCCGAGCGCCGTCGCGAGATGCTCCACAATCAGGCTCTGCGCGACAAGTTCATGCGCGGTCATGCCTCCACCATCGCCGACGAGGTCGAGGCCATGGTGGGACCCTGGTCGGAGGAGGGGACGATCGACCTCCTCGACTTCTTCGCCGAGCTCACCATCTACACCTCTTCGGCTTGTCTCATCGGCAAGCGTTTCCGCCGTCAGCTCGACCGGCGATTCGCCGAGCTCTACCACGACCTCGAGCGAGGGACCGACGCCCTGGCCTACGTGGACCCCTATGCGGACATCGAGAGCTTCGCCCGCCGCGACGCGGCCCGGGTGGGCCTGGTCGAGCTGGTTCAGCACATCATCGACGGCCGCCTGCAGGCAGGAGCGCCGCCCGAGGACGAACGCGACCTGCTCGACGTGCTCATGTCCATCCGACACGAGGACGGATCGCCCCGGTTCTCCACCGACCTGGTGACCGGCATGTTCATCTCGATGATGTTCGCCGGGCACCACACCACCTCCGGCACGGCGGCCTGGACGTTGATCGAGTTGCTTCGGCACCCGGAGGTGATGGCGGCGGTGGTGGCCGAGCTCGACCGGTTGTACGCGCAGGGTGAGGAGGTGAGCTACCAGGCACTGCGCGAGATGCCTGTGCTCGAGTCCGCCGTAAAGGAGACGTTGCGCCTGCACCCGCCGCTCATCCTCGTGCTGCGGGTGGCCAAGGAGCCGATCGAGGTGAAGGGCTTCTGCATCGTCCCCGGCCAGCTGGTGGGGGCCAGCCTGGCAGTGTCCAGCCGCCTGCCCGAGGATTTTCCGTCCCCGGACGACTTCCTGCCCGAGCGCTATCTCGAGCCCAGAGCCGAAGACCGGGCCAACCCCTGGACGTGGATCCCATTCGGTGCCGGCCGCCACCGCTGTGTGGGGGCCCCTTTCGCCATGATGCAGCTGAAGGCCATCTTCTCCGTTTTGCTGCGGAACTGGGATTTCGAGCTGGCTCAGCCGCCCGACAGCTACCGCAACGACCACTCGAAGATGGTCGTCCAGTTGGTCCAGCCGTGTGCGGCGCGCTATCGGCGCCGGAGCGCCCCGTGAAAGTCGTGGTGGACCGCGACCGGTGCCAGGGGCACGGGGTGTGCGAGTCGGAAGCGCCTGGGGTGTTCTTGGTGACCAAGCAGGGCGTGCTCAGCGTCCTCGACGGCTCGCCTCCGGAGGCCGTCCGGGCCCAAGTCGAGCAGGCGGTGAAGTTCTGCCCGACCGGCGCACTTCGCATCGAGGAGGACTGACATGGGCTCGTACCCCTACCAAGAGCTGGCCGACATGGTGGAGCGTTGGCTGGCCGCCAACCGTCGCGCCGAGAGCGAAGGCGACTGGCGGCCCATGGCCGACCTCTACACCGTGGACGCCACCTACGGCTGGAACCTCGGTCCCAACGAGGAGTTCATGGTGGTAGGCCGTGACGAGATCCGCGACATCGCCCTGGGTCTGGAGATGGGCGGGCTCGATGGATGGCAGTACCCCTATCAGAAGGTGCTGATCGACCCCGAGCAAGGAGAGGTGGTGGGGTTCTGGCGCCAGGTCGCCGACGCTCGCCGTCCCGACGGCGCTGCCTACGAGGTGGCGGGCATCGGCGGGAGCTGGTTCCGCTACGCCGGCCACTGGCAGTGGAGCTGGCAGCGTGACTTCTTCGACGTGGGCAACGCCACCGCGCTGTTCGTGGAGATGATCAAGGCCGACACCCTGTCCGAGGGCATGCGCCGGCGCATCGAGCGCGCCGCGTCCGGGGACCTGCCACCCGGCCACTATCGCCCCGGCCAGGCGCCGCGCTCTGTGTGGGACTGACCATCACGGCTCAGCCGGCCGCGGCCGGCCGCGTGGGGTGCCACTGTGACCAACCCCGGGCCGACGCGTAGACACCCACGCCGAACAGCCCCACGAAGAACCCGATCGGCCAGTTGGTCTCGTAGGAGATGGCAATGGCCGTCCATACCGTGACCAGCGCGATCGACACCGACAGGACGATGGCTCGCAGCGGGCCGTCGGTCAGTGACCGCGCCGCCCCCGCCGGCCCGATGGTGAGCGAGAACATGAGGAAGGCTCCCACCACCGGCACGGTCATGGTGGTGGCCATGGCCACCACCAACAGAAAGGCGGCCTCCAGCCTGCTCGTGTGCAGGCCACGAGCCCGTCCCACCTCCGGCATCACCGAGGCCAGAAGAAGCGGCCGATAGAGCACTGCCATGGCGCCCACGCAGGCCAAGCCCAAGGCGGCGATGGGCAGCAGCTGACTGCGGGCCACTCCGAGCACCTCGCCGAACAGCAGGGAGTACACCTCGGCCGAGTACTCCGAGCTCAACGACAGGAAGAAGGAGCCCAGCCCCAGCATGACCACCAGCGAAAGGGCCGTGACCACGTCGTGGCGGCCGCGACGGCCCAGCCACCCGATGCCCGCCGCCCCGGCCACGGCGAAGGCTCCCAAGCCGAACAAGGTGTTGACCCCGAGCAGATAGGCGCCGGCGGCTCCGCCGAAGGCGCCGTGGGGGACAGCGTGCGCCACGAAGGCCGAGCCACGCAGCACGACGAAGAAGCCGACCACTCCGGCCACCGCCGCCACCATGGAGGCGGCTGCCCACGTGTTGAGCATGTAACCGCTGAACATCAGGCGTCAGCCGAGGCTTCGAGCACGGGGCGCCGGTGTCGCCGCCCCGGCGAGCAAACGTCCACCCCCAGGTAGAAGACGAAGATGATGGCGACGATGAGGAAGCTGACCGGCCACCCGTGGCGCACCGGTGGCCAGTAATAGCTGTCGTAGGCCAACAGCACGCCCAGCCAGCAGGCGGCGATTCCGGTGACCGCCGAGGTCACCACGGCTCGTCCGGGCTGCTTGGTGAGCCGCAGGGCGGATGCCGGCGGCCCGACCAGCAAGGCAGTGGACAGCACGGCCCCGATGGTCTCGGCCGCCAACGACACGGCCAGGGCCAGGGCCAACAGGTAGACGGCCCCCACCACGCGCACGGGAACGCCCTTGGCTGCCGCCATGTCGGCGTCGAGCGAACCGAGAAGCAGCATGCGATAGCACACCGCCACCAGGGCGAGGGCCAGGCCGCCCAGTCCGACCACGCTCGGGACCATGCTGTTGCTGACGGCGAAGAGTGACCCGAAGAGAATGGTGATGGAGGCTCCTGTGGTGCTGGTCGAGGTGGTGTCGAGGTAGAGAAAGAGCGCCGCCAGTCCCAGCCCGGCACCGAGCACCAAGCCGGTGGCCAGGTCGCGAGTGCGTGGCCGGCGAAGTCCGAGGGCCTCGATCACCGCAGCCGAGATCACGGCGATGCCGACGAAGCCGGCCAAAGGGTTGGTGCCGGCCAAGAAGGCGGCCGAGCCCCCGGTGGCCCCGAGCTCGCCGAGGGCATGGCCGGCGAAGGACTGAGCTCGCAGCACGGTGAAAGTGCCGACGGTGCCGGTGACCGCAGCCACCACCGCCCCCATCACCAGCGCGGCGTGCACTGTGCCACTGGAGAAGAATCCCGGTTCGAACACGATGTGCAGAGGACCGGTCACCGCTGCCGCCGACGGATCATCGGATGGAGAAGATGCCGGGTTCGTCGGGCGGCTCGAGGTGGTCATGTCCGTGTCCGTCGCCCGGTTCGGCGCGGTCGGGCTGGCCCGTCACCACGATGAACCTCCCATGGACCTTGAGCACGTCCACGTGCTGGCCGTACAGCGCGCTCAGCACCTCGGAGCGAACGACCTCGTCGGTGGTGCCGCTCGCCACCCGGCCACCGGCGATGTAGACGATGCGATCCATCACCGGCAGAAGCGGGTTCATGTCGTGGGCGGAGATCAGCACCGAGACGTGCTGGTGCCGCGTGATCTTCGCCAGCAGCTCGACCACTTCCTGGCCGGCGCGCAGGTCCAGGTTGGCCAGCGGCTCGTCGAGCAGTAGTAGCGGCGGCCGGCTGACCAGGGCGTGGGCGATGAGCACGCGCTGCTGCTCACCTCCCGACAGCAGGCCCACCCGGGCGTCGGCGAGGTGCGAGGCGCCCACCGCCGCCAGCATCTCGTCCACTGCCAGCCGGCGCCGCCGATGGGCCAGCGGCAGGCCCAAGCGGTTGCCGTCGAGCCCGAGCGCCACCACGTCGCGCGCTCGTAGCGGCATGTCCGGATCGAGCAGGACCTTCTGCGGCACATATCCGACAGCGTGGTGATGGGCGTGGTCCCCGTCGCCGGGCAGCACCACCCGTCCGTTGTCGGCCGCCTGCAGCCCGAGGATCACGCGCAAGAGCGTGGTCTTGCCGGCGCCGTTCGGCCCGATCAGCCCGTTCAGCTCCCCGGGGCCGATCGAGAACGACACGTCGCGCAGGATCTGGCGTCCGCCCAGCGAGACGTCCACGCCTTCGACCTTGAGCCCACCGGCAGGCGTGGCCGGTGCCATCTG
>Ga0187784_10004666_pt1 | contig 11090 bp, 10 predicted proteins | sample 1015_SJ02_MP15_2_FD_132964 | JGI IMG/M metagenome (GOLD analysis project Ga0187784, IMG submission 132964) | Tropical peat soil microbial communities from peatlands in Department of Meta, Colombia - 1015_SJ02_MP15_20_MG | ecosystem: Environmental > Terrestrial > Soil > Wetlands > Peat | place... | reverse complement strand
CCGGAAACGAGGCATGAGCCCACGGATTTGTGCGGCTACAGGATAATGCCCTGCGCGGTGCCATCGCAAAATGAGCTTGGCTTGCTTTTTGAGGCTTTCTAGATCGCGCATATAGCCCTCCACGATGAGATTCGTGTAGGTGGGCATTGCCCTTCGGCGACGTGCCGATGCACCCTACATGCGCCGCTTGCAATATCAGCTAGCGTGTTTCGGCTGTCAAGTATGACAGTGTGCCGACCTACCCGCGTTCCGGTATCTTTCGGGTAGAGTATTCGGGAGGATCAACATGCTTTTTTCCGGAGGCTTTAATTTTGCGAACTTCCTTATGGATTTGCTGACGGTGTTCGCGTTCGTGATATGGTTCTGGTTGGCAATATCGGTTTTCGGCGATCTGTTCCGGCGCCATGACATATCCGGCTGGGGCAAAGCGCTCTGGGTAATCGGCGTGGTTCTGTTCCCATACCTGGGGGTGTTGGTGTACATGATTTTCCAGGGGAGAGGCATGGCCGAGCGGAGGGTCGAGCGGGCTCAACAGGCTCGCGAAGAACTTAGGAATGTGGTTGGTTTCAGCGCGGCGGATGAAATTGAAAAACTCGACCGGCTCAAGCGGTCCGGGTCGATCAGCGACGATGAATTCTCACGTCTCCGAGATAAGGTTGTAAAAGCGGCATAAGGCGTCGGAGTTCCACGGAACCGGGAAAAATGCAGGAGGGGGATCTAGATGCGAATAACTTATCCCACCGCCGTATCCGCCTGCCGCAGAACCTAGAGTAGCGCACACTAACGTTTTTCACAGTTCCGGCCGCCTGAAGTCTGGGCGGCTTTTTTCTTTGCGCCAAACGCGAGCGAGCCAGCCTGTTGCGTCATCATTGCAATCCCCACCGGTGGATCCTCTAAGGAACCGAACCGTCTCCTTCTAGACTCTATCTCAAATCCCGTCGACCAGGAATCAAGCAGGATAGAGATAGCAACATGGATTCCACCCCTGAGCTGGGAGTCAATGGGGTTGCCAGCGACTGCCTGCCTCGCGGTCTGAAGGGCAAACTTTTTCCGGTTCGAGATGAGCCGCCTACGCGTGAATTGTCGAGATTTGCTAAGAATTCGTGATGGCTCTTTTTACCAGGAGAGGGACGATCAGTCCGAACATTTTACGATGTAGACTTGCCCTCGTTGCTGGTAGGAAGCTTGGCCTCTATTGAACAGATGGATTGCGACTCTGTGCTAGCATGACGTTCCAATGGGCAAGTGGACGCAGGATATTCGATTCGCTCTTCGCTCCTTCGCCAGGAACCCGTGGTTCACTCTAGTGGCGGTATTGTCTCTGGCCATCGGGATTGGAGCGAACACCTCCATCTTCAGCGTTGCGAACGCTCTGCTGCTTCGTCCTCTGCCATACGACAATCCAGACCGTCTGGTGATCCTGTGGAATCGTTCCCCCGGCCTGGGCATCACTCAGGATTGGTTTTCCACGGCGCAGTATTTCGATATCAAGGCTTCGCACCATGGGTTCGAGCAGATTGCCATCGCGATTGGCGGCAACGACAACTTGACCGGGCAGGGTGAGCCGGAACGAGTTGGCGTCATTCGCGTCTCGTCGAATCTTCTGCAAATGCTCGGCGCCCGTCCGGCTCTCGGCCGGTTGCTGACACCGAACGAAGATCTGCCCGGTTACCCTTCTACGGCCCTTCTGACCGACGGCATGTGGGCTCGACGTTTCGGCCGTGACCCGCACGTGATCGGCAAGCCCATCATCATCAATGGACAAGCTTATGAAGTCGTCGGCATCCTGGCGCAGAACTTCTCGTTGTCACAGGAGGTTGTCCCTTTGCTCGACGGGACGGAGCAGGCCGAAATTTTTCTGCCCCTGCCGCTCGCCCCCGCAGCCGCTTCGCAAGTGCGGGACCACGAAGACTACAACATCGTGGGAAAGTTGAGACCGGGCATCTCGCTGCAGCAAGCCCAGGCGGAGATGGATACCATCACGGCTGGTCTGCGCCGCGAATTCCCGGCGAACTATCCACCGAACGGCGGCCTGACGTTCAGCATCGTGCCGCTTCTGGTACAGGTAGTTGGCGACGTGCGCCGTGCGTTATGGGTGCTGCTCGGATCCGTAGGTTTTGTGCTGCTGATCGCGTGCGCCAATATCGCTAACCTCATGCTCTCGCGGGCCGTGGCGCGGCAACAGGAGATTGCGGTGCGAACCGCTTTGGGGGCGAGCCGATGGCACATTGTCCGTCAACTGCTGACCGAGAGCCTACTGCTCTCCCTTTGCGGTGGCGCGCTGGGTATTTTGATCTGCTCTTTCAGCATGAAGTGGATCCACTTTTTGGGAACGAAGAGCATCCCGCGGCTGCAGGACGTGGGCATTGATGGTCGTGTGCTCCTGTTTACTCTGCTGCTCTCTGTTTCCTTTGGGATTCTATTCGGCCTAGTCCCGGCCTTGCGGGTTTCAAGGCTGGATTTGAATTCGACTCTTAAAGATGCGAGCCGTGGCTCAGCGGGAACCAGCGCGGTCTGGGGTCGTGGCAATAATCTTCGCAGGCTGCTCGTGGTTGCGGAACTGGCGCTTTCGGTCGTCCTGCTGATTGGCGCCGGACTTCTCATTCGGAGTTTCGCTCGCCTGCGGGACGTATCGCCGGGGTTCAACCCTCGAGGCGTGCTCACCTTCGACCTGAAGATGACCGGTCGGAGATACAACGACAGACAAACCGTCTTGAACACGTATCTCCAACTCTGGAAACGGCTCGAACAATCCCATGGGGCGATCGCGGTGGGCGGAGTCACGTCTCTTCCCTTGAGCGAGGCCTTTGCCTGGACGCCGATCACTGTCGAGGGCCGCGCGCCGCTTCCCGGCGAGAAGTTTCTCAACGCGGATGAGCGGATCGTCGGCGGTCACTATTTTGAAGCAATGGAGATACCGCTGCGGCGCGGACGATTCTTCAGCGATCAGGACGACATGACACACCCGATTGCCGTCATCGTCGACGAATACATGGCTGACCAACTCTGGCCGGGGCAGGACCCGATCGGCAAGCGCATTCATATTGTCGAGCTCCCCTCGAAGGACTCGTGGCAGACGGTCGTTGGCGTCGTCGGACGCGTGAAGCAAGATTCTCTCGACTCGAACCCGCGGATCGCTTTCTACTTGGCCCATACCCAATTCCCCACGCGGGCCATGACGGTGGCCTTTCGCGGCCGAACGGATCGGGCGGCCATGCTGTCGTCCACCAAGAGCAAACTGCGGAACCTCGATCCGGATCTTCCGATGTACTACGTCCGAACGATGGAACAGCGAGTGAACGAATCGCTGGCCCGGCAGCGTTTTTCGACGCTGCTTCTGGGAATTTTCGCCAGCGTCGCCTTGGCCCTGGCTACGATCGGAATTTACGGCGTGATCGCGTACCTCGTCAATCAGGGAACTCGCGAACTGGGGATTCGCATCGCACTGGGCGCCTCGCAGCGCGATATCGTGGGTCTTGTGGTGCGGCAAGGGATGGTGCTTGCTTTCGCTGGAGTGATGATTGGTCTGGCTGCTGCCTTCCTCCTTACACGTCTGATTCGAAGCCTGCTATTCGGGGTGGAAGCGACAGACCCAATCACGTTCGCCGGGATTTCCTTGTTACTCGCGATGATCGCGCTAGTCGCCAGTTACATTCCGGCACAGCGCGCCGCTCGAATCGACCCCCTGATCTCGCTGCGCAGCGAATAGCCCCGACGTTTTCTTGGGACCTGGGTTGGACCGATGGCGTTCTGCGATTGCCTCCAACTCCCACGAGCAAGGCGGGTCCGCATTCGACTTGCCGCGCCGAGAGCGACAAAGAGATCGCGTCGCGGCAGGGGCGGAGATGGTTTTGCTGACCAGCGGAAACTTGGCGGAACGAATCCGAGCGTTGGCTCCCCATGGAGTTCATCACATAGTCGAAGTGGCCTTCGCAGCGAATATCAAGACCGAAACGGAGCTGTTGACGCAGGCAGGTTCGATTGCGACTTATGCTACCAATACTCCGACGCCAGAGACTTTCGTCTGGCAGCCTGTCTTCGTGAACGCCAGGCTGTTCTTCGTGGGCAGCGACGACGTACCAGCCGAGGCAAACAGCGAGGCGACTCGCGACATTAACAAGGCGCTTGAGGCGGGATGGCAGGGACTCGACGTTGCGGAAATTGTGCTGTTGGGTCAGATTGCCCGGGCTCACGAGTTGGTTGAGCATCCAGCGAAGCCGGGGCGCGTGATCGTTGCAATTTTCGACCACGTAGTCAGGAAAGACCTTGGCTATTCCCATCAAGGGTGGTTGAGAGATATGCCCTTCGTCGTTTCATCTCGTTAGCATTTCGACTCGCCCATCGCCAAACATCATGAGAATCCTCTTTAAATCGGTCATCCTCAGAAGCTGCGAACAGATGTAGCGGTATAGCCGTAAGAATGAAATGTCTCTTTCGCTTATCACAACGAGCCATCGATCACCAGCAAACCTCGTCGGTCGAGAACCAACGTCGGTGCTGATTAGCTCAAGCAATTCACATGTCGTATTCAAAAGTAGAAGCGGGTCTGAATCGGGATTGTTCACGAAGCCAATCATTTTTGGCGCTCGCTTAGATGCCTCCGTCAAAACTCGAATTCGTACACGATTCCCGTGAATCGTAAGTTTCTCATCTTGACTCGGTGATTCCCGTCCGAGAACAGTCTGTATTTTGCCCTCCACCGCAGCAGCGGTTTTCGATGCCAGACGGATGGGAGCGGTGATGGTCAGCAACACTGTCATGCCATCCGGCACGGTTTCGCCAAGTGTGGCTTGCAGGCGTTCAATGAGCCTCGTGGCAACCTTATCGAATCTCAAACGAGGCTTGGCGGGATTACCTTTGAGTGCGCCACGACATTTAAGAGTTGTGATGTTAACAGCAATTTGCTTCCCGGCGACAACGATATAGACGTCGGGGGGATCACTACCGTTTTCCCACGTTGCCGAGAACCGTTTGGCGACGGTCTCGATGGCGGCTCGCTCCTGCCTGTTCAAATCCCTCATTGCGTCATTTCTCGAAATCTCGGTCGGGGGCAGCTTTGCGTACGGGGCATACCAGTCCGAGTGCGGTGACCATCTGCTGCACGAAAGGACTGCTTTTCAGTCCACTGCTGGAGGCACGCTGGGCACACGGCTCCGGACTCGAACGGGGATTTTAACGGCATGAGTGGAACTCTACTTGAGAGAACGGTAAACTTCTACCCCAAGCGCGACGGAATTCTCCGCAGAAACTGCCGTCTGTCAGAATCCCGGTTGTCTCCGAATGAAGGAATGACCTGAATCGCTGACGCCAGCCCTTTCAGTCTGCGAGTATCCCGCACCACTAACAACTTGCAGGTCTCTACGGTACACACTTACTTGTTCGGCATCACCATGGCCTCCAGCGCCACTGTCCTGAGCTGTCGATCTGGAAGACTACATAGCAGTTGTGGTTCACTTCCACTGGGGTGCACCGAAGGAATCGGGCGGGTTTGCCTCTATGGACCTGAGAAATGAACAGTTCGTTTCGAACTGCCGACTGCAGATTCGCCCACTGACCCGAACCCAGATCCTTAAATACTTCCGACGGCGAAATATTTGTCGTCCCCATGAAATCAAACTCGCGCGCCATGAGATCTTGTAGTTGATACGTATCCGCGCTCACGGTGGCGTTTTTGAATTTCGAAAAGAAGCTATCGAAGCTAGGCGGCGATTGTGAACTGGCCAATGTGGTGAAGGTCGCCGCCATCACAAAAGCGACTATTTTGAACATAATCGATCCCTCCCTCTCCACCACATCGTAAGCGGAACGGTTAGCCTTCGGCAGCTAGCAGAATCGGCGGTAGGGTCACGAACGGCGCCCAACTACCACCTCTGCAGATCCCTTGAACAAGTCCCGGCACGTGATTTCCATGAGCCTTCGGTACACCTTTAGTTGTCTTGAGCTGACTACAATAATGATCAGGAATACGGCTGCGGTAAATAAACTGGCAACGCCGATAGAAGACCTTTGCAAACGTTGTCGTCAAGAATGCTGTTAATAGTTGACGAAAGCGAAAGTCGAGGAAAAGGCCGTCTTCCAACGAGAACGGCCCACGGCTACAAGAAGCCGACATCTCATCTAATGCAGGTGTCAGCTAATTCAAGTGTCGGCGTGCCAGCCAGTGGTTCGCTTGAACTGTCAGGAGTTACAGAACAAAGGCTCTGATCGCTGCCAGTTCAGGCCGACATCAATGAGGGAATCGTCGTTACAAAATTGGGCCAACGCAACTCGCGCCCGTGATCCGACAACATCCGAAGAAACCCGACGCGATCTTTCCCTGACCCGATGGGGATTGATTCCGTCGTGGTCAAAGGATTCTTCAGGCGGCACTACTCACGAAATTCGGGGTCGTGGTCAGAACCGATAAGGACCCGATCCATTTTTGCGCTAGCGTCTAGCCAACGATGCTAAAGCCCCGTGAATGTGAACAAATCACCACCGTTGACCTCGAAGCAATACGGCTGCTTGCGCGATCCTATTCGTTTCCACTTGTAATAGCCGTCCGCAGGAATCAAACATCTGCGGAGCTTCATGGCATCGCGGAATGCAGGCAGAGAATGTGCGGTTTGTGATCTGACATTAATCATCCTTGTAGCGTTCGCCGCGCCCTTGAAACGAGTTTTACAATAGCGGCCGTGCAGCGAGCTGACGTTTTGCTTGAATCACAGTCTCCTGCGAGTTTTTTCAGAGAAGGGCAATTCAATGAAAGAGTTCGAGAATCGAGTCGCGGTTGTGACCGGTACCACGGGCATAGCCAGCGCAATTGCGAAACGCCTTGCGGCGGGAGGATGTCGCGTACTCGCATGCGGTATCGAATCAGACCCGAATCGCCGCCTGCAAGAAGAGGCGAGGGCAGCGGGAATGACGCTGCAAGTTGAGCTTTGCGACGTTAGCCAGCCCGACCAGGTGCGTGCAATTGTGGCAAAGACAATCACGACATACGGCGGTTTGGATACTATCGTCAACGCAGCCGCAATCCATCCCTTCGGCACAGTGGTTGAAACAGAACCAGATACCTGGAACCGATGCATGATGGTAAATGTCGGAAGTATTTTCCTGTTTGCGCACTTCGGGATTCCGGAGATCAAGAAACGCGGCGGCGGTTCGATCGTCAATCTCTCTTCTGTTCAAGGCTATGCATGCCAGCGTGGAGTGGCCGCGTACGCCACAAGCAAGGGAGCAGTGCATAGCCTGACACGGGCTCTGGCGCTCGATCATGCCAAAGATCACATTCGCGTGAATTCCATCAGCCCTGGTTCCATTCGAACGCCTATGCTGGCGCGTTCTGCCGAGCATTTTGGACCGGAGTTGGAAATAGAGACTATGTTCGAACGTTTCGGGGCAGCTCATCCGCTGGGGCGGATCGGAACAGCGGAAGAAGTCGCCGAACTCGCAGCTTTCCTTATCTCCGATAAAGCCGGCTTCTGCACTGGCGGCGATTATCTTGTGGATGGCGGTTTGCTCGCCGGGCTCGGTGTGTGATGAATTCTAATTCAATAACAGTCGATCCCGTCTGTGTCCGACCTACGGGTGATGTTTGTGGCGAAGGCGTAGTCAGGCGCGCTGTACACGATACCTTTTTGCTGCTGCGGCATCAACCGATTCCTGATTCATCGCTTCGCGATTCATAGCGCATCGGCCATCAGGAGACTGATCACCAACGGGCAACGGACATCCCCGAGGCCGCATAAAAAGCATTGGCGCGTTCGTGGTCGGTCCTCACTAGGAACGGGTCGAACTTGTTCAGTCTGTGTAGCAGTAAAGAGCTGCGACTTGGCAGAAAGGTCGGCTCGATTCTCACAGTCATTCTGATCTGACGGCGGTTCCGGCCAGCTGGCAATTTTCAATTTTGAGCTCCGCAAGCGAACCTTTAGATGTGCACGGTCATCTGTGTTTATGCCACTTGAGGCTGCTGGCTGCTGCAGGTATTAAAATTCGGAGCTGGGAGATGAAGCGTAACCTTATTCACTTGATCTTTTTCTTGCTTTCTTTGTTCTCAGTTGTTCCCCCTGCGGCGGCGCAGCAAGCACCAGCCTACTATGTATTCGACGGTAGGAATCTACATGTCATCGACGACCGTCCCGTGCAGGCAAGCTACGTCCGATGGCAGATCTGGCTCTATCCAGAGCACATTCCCATCCCCCGTCAGACCACTGGATTGCCCTATTCGCGCTGGGGGCTGCTGGAGGGACGATCTGCCGAGAATGTCCTGCAGCAGCTCGAGACTTTTCAGGGCTTCGAGAGAGCGTATTCGCACTTCTTCGGGCCGGGCGAGTGGGGGCAGTATACCTTCTTCAATCCGGTTGGTCCGATTGCCATCACGAGTGAGGCGGTCAAGAACGAGCCCACCGAGGCCCCCTATCTAAACCAGCTGAGTGGTCGGATAAATACGTTAATCACCACCCTTCAGCCTTCGCTAGAGAACAACAGAAACGATGGCTCGAGTTCTTCTATAAAAGACTATTTTGAGCAGGTCGAGAACTGCCTTGCGCAAGTCGCAAGACTATACGGCCAACTGAACCAGGTTCACCCTCAACTTTCCTTCATCGACGACGGAATTGCTCGAACGCGCAGTACGGTTGCGCGGGCCGAGAACGGGATAGGGCAGATTACTGCCGCCTTGCCGACGGTAAAGCTGCCCACGAGCAATTCCTGGAAGTTCCATAGAGAATGGGCCGGTAGCGACGGAATCATCGAAGTGGCAGTCAGTGAAGTGGGATCCGGTGTCAGAGTTCAGCAAACTTGGACGGGCGGTGATGGCGGTATGCGTGGTTTGGTCGTTCTTACCACGGTCCCCTACGAAGATATCGGGGACGTTGAACTAGACGGCCCAGGCCGAAGCGGCGGTAGAGCATGGACGGTTCGCGTAGGTTCGGCAGGCAGCCCGTTTCCGGAAACAGGGACTAGCCCCGAACGCAAGACGGCTAAGGGCTTGCTTCGTGCCGTCAATTACGAGACTACGGTAAATTTCGTATATTTTGATTTCAGTAATCCGGCGGAGGCACAAGATGCCTATGTGTACTTCCTTTACCACCAGGAGCTAGGGCGATGACCGAATGTGGGACTCTGCGACAACGCCGGGCATCCTCACTCCAGAAGCCAGGCCGAGGACTTGATTCGGTTTCGCGACCGAAACCAGAACAACCTCGGCCAACGCCATCGCTACCCTCCTCGACTGACAGGACGGTCCTCCGTTAAAGCGAGCCTTGTGCTTGGCGCTGAGTCTTGTTCTAATCGCGATGACGTCGCAGGCAGTTTCTGGACACCAGAAACTATGCTACGTGCTTAATCTTCGCCAGCAGTTCGTCCGCTGCGTCTGAGCGTTCCCACGCGAAGCCTGAACGGCCCAAGTGCCCGTACGCTGCAGTCCTTAGATAAACCGGCTCCCTTAGGTTCAGGTGATCAATCATCCCCTTAGGAGAGAGGGGGAACACCTCTCGCACTAGCGCGGACAGCGCATCCTCCGAGAGTTTTCCTGTCCCGAAAGTGTTCACCATCACTGAGACCGGATCCGCCAACCCGATACAGTACCCCAGCTGCACGAGGCACTCATCGGCCAGACCGGCAGCCACAATGTTTTTAGCCACGTAGCGGCCCATGTAGCCGGCCGAACGGTCTACTTTTGTGGGGTCCTTGCCGCTGAAGGCGCCGCCACCGTGCACTGCCCAGCCGCCATATGTGTCCACGATGATCTTTCGGCCCGTCATCCCCGTGTCTGCCTGTGGCCCACCGATAAGGAATTTCCCAGTCCCGTTAACGGTGAACTTCGTCTCTTTATCCACCAGGTCCCCCAGCACCGGAAGAGCCACTTTTGCGATGATCTCCTGCTTGGCTTCTTCAGCCGTGTACTTCCCGTCCGGGGTCACGACTTCCGGAGTGTGCTGCGCCGCGATCACCACGTAATCTACCCGCATCGGCTTGCCGTCGCGATACTCTACTGTCACCTGGGTTTTCCCATCCGGACCGAGGTACGGCAGCACCTTCTTCTTACGAACGTCGGCCAATTTCTCGGCGAGTTGGTGTGCGAGCATGATTGGGAGCGGCATCAGCTCTCTCGTCTGACGACACGCAAAGCCGAACATAAGGCCCTGGTCGCCAGCTCCGATCTCCCCTGACGCTTTCGATACACCGAGGCTGATGTCCCGCGACTGCGCGTGAATGGTCCTCACGACCGCACAGGTGTTGACGTCAAAGCCATACACCGGCGCGGTATAGCCAATGTCATCGCCCAGATCTCGCACCAGTTTGGCCACGTCGAACAGCGCCGTGGTCGTAACCTCTCCGCCTACGATCACCAGGCCCATCGTCACGTAGGTCTCGCATGCGACGCGTGATTCTGGATCTTCCCGCAGACATTCGTCCAGGACGGCGTCGGAGATCTGATCGCAGAGCTTGTCCGGATGCCCTTCGGTTACCGACTCGGAAGTAAAAAACATATTCTTCGGGTACATTGCCATGGCAAATCCTCAATTAAGAATCAAACCGCTGATCCCTGGGACAGTCCGTCGCTGAATTGAATGAGGGCCTTGATCTGCTGCGGTCCTCGGCTTAACCCAAGGGTGGGTCAATCTTGATCGCGTACTCGGGCCCGATTCTCCAGCCTGCGGACATATAGCCATTTCTCTGCTTGATGCGTGGCGATTCCTATGCGCGATCTAGAACAATTGCCTCCAACTGACAATCGCCACGCCGACCTCCAGCGTCATCCTGCCTTCCTTCTCTTGGGGCCTTCCTTCGTCCTCACAACCTCGGGAATCCTCGCAACTGTGGTACTCAGTACTGGGTCGTTCCAGCCACCCGGCGGAGCGACCTGGGCGGCTTCTTTCGGTCCCCACGTTCCCGGTTCGTATTCGAAGACTGGAGTTTTGGCCTTCAACGCCGGGTCCACGATGCGCCACGCTTCTTCCACATAGTCTTCCCGGCCTTCGGTCTGCGCTTTGCCGTTGACCGACACGCCTGGGCCTGACCACGGGCTATAATCCACACCTTTGAAATCTCTAAAGTCGATAATTTCGATGGGTGTTTTGAGATCCGCACCTTCGATCGTGATT
>Ga0187784_10004665_pt1 | contig 11091 bp, 12 predicted proteins | sample 1015_SJ02_MP15_2_FD_132964 | JGI IMG/M metagenome (GOLD analysis project Ga0187784, IMG submission 132964) | Tropical peat soil microbial communities from peatlands in Department of Meta, Colombia - 1015_SJ02_MP15_20_MG | ecosystem: Environmental > Terrestrial > Soil > Wetlands > Peat | place... | reverse complement strand
GCGAACGGTGTTGGAACCGGCCTGCAGGTCCAGGGGCAGGGTTTCGCGAACGACGGCAAAATCCTGGTTGTAAATCGTAAGCGACGGCTGTGAGGATTGCTGAGCGTAGCTGGCGCCACCGAGCGCCAAGAGAAACAAGCAGCGGCGGATCATGGAACTTGCCTCCTTAGGGTTTTAGACACCGAACGCGGTTTCAGCGCTCCCGGAGTTCGCGAACGTCAAGAGTCGAGTCGGCCAGCACCACTGACTGGTGGGCAATCTTTGCCAACTCGTCTGCGTGGAGGAGATCCCGGATGGCGCCAATCACCACGCCCTCCGCAAACGTCTCCGGGTTCCAGGACTTCAGGCGAATTTCGTTGACCCTGCCATCGCGCACAAACTCGTTCTCGGCGGCCCCGAGCACCAGCCGAAAACGTGGCTGCAGCCGTGGCGGGGCGTCCGGTCGAATGCTGCGCGCCACCAAGTCACAGGCGGACGTGTAGATTCGGCGAGCTTCAACTGGGTACCAGCGCTGGTTTTTCGGGTTCTCGACCTCGAACATCGTTGCCTGTTGGACCTGGCTCCAGAGCGGAAGCGCAGCAAATACAAACAGCGTAACCGCGCAGAAAGTCGATCGACGGACCAGCCGCTTGAAATTGCAACGCAAGAAGCGAAGGGGGGTGGACGTGCTGTTGAGGCTCATGGTCGCATCCTCGCCCCCCTGGGCTACTGCGACAAGATGTCCAAGGTAATAAGCGCAGCCAGCTTTATCGCATGGCCAATCCGGTTAAACTCTCTTAATGGGAAAGAGTCCGAAAAAAAACTGGAAGACCAAGCTGATCCACCCCGATGTGCGCGTTCCCGAGGGATTTCGTTCGCTCTCCACGCCCGTGTTTCGAGGTTCGACAATTCTCTTCCCTGACGCCGCCACTGTCAACGATAGCTGGAATCAGCATGAAGCCGGCTACACCTACGGCTTGTACGGCACGCCCACGGTGCTTGAACTGGCAGGCAGGATCTGCGAGCTGGAAAACGGCTATCGCACCATCATTACGGCCGGCGGGCAGGGCGCCATTTCGCTGATCAATCTGGCGTTGCTTAAGGCGGGCGACCACATTCTGCTGCCAGAAAGCGTTTATTCTCCAAACCGCAGACTTGCCAGCAGGGTTCTGAAGCGGTTTGGAGTGGAGGCGACACTTTATCCGCCGACCGCCGTGGGCAACGCGCTGCAGTCGCTCTTTCGCGAGAACACGCGCCTGGTGTGGTGCGAGAGTCCAGGGTCGATCACCATGGAAGTGCAGGACGTGCCTGCCATTGCCGACATTGCGCACCGCGCCGGTGCCCTGGTTGCACTCGACAATACCTGGTCGGCGGGCGTGTACTTCGACGCCTTCGGCCACGGGGTGGACATTGCCATGCAAGCGCTAACCAAGTATGTCGGCGGGCACAGCGACCTGCTGTTGGGCTCGGCTACCGTGCGCGACGAAAGGCTTTATCAGCAATTGGGCAGCACGCATCAACTGCTGGGCTGTGCGGCGTCGCCCGACGATTGCAGCTTGGCCCTGCGGGGCATGAAAACGATGGCGGTCCGGCTGAAGGCGATTGAGCAGGCGGCGCTCGACATAGCGCGTTGGCTGGCAGAGCGGCAAGAGATCGAACTGGTGCTGCATGCTGCTCTTCCTTCTTGCCCCGGGCACGAATTGTGGAAGCGGGACTTCACGGGGTCGGCAGGAATTTTCTCGATTGTCTTCCAGCCACGCTTCAGCAAGAAGCAGGTGGAAGGCTTCGTCGATGGGCTGTCGCTGTTCAAGATCGGCTATAGCTGGGGCGGAGTGACTAGCCTGGCCGTGGCGTATGACTTTCATTCTGCTCCCAACCGGCCAGATTATGGGCACCGCATTGTGCGGCTCAACATCGGCCTGGAAGATGTGGATGACTTGAAAACAGATCTTGCGCAGGCGCTGGAGGGGATGGCGGGGGGGACCGCCGGGTCTCGCCAAGCTCACGACTGAGCTGCCCGGTTTCTTCTCTCTCAGCCTCTGGTTAAAGCGACTGACCCACTACCCAGAAATCCGCTTTCTTCCTACGCCCGTGCTACACTGACCCGTCTTGACGGAGGAGTCGATTCATGAAAAAAGCACTTGCCCTGCCGCGGATCTGGTCCGCTGTTTTTTTCTCTTTGCTCATCGCCTGCCAGCCGCTCCTGGCGCAGGAATTGTCCGCCGAATTGCGTCACAAGATCGACGGAGTTGCTAACGACGTGCTGGCCAAAACCGGCGTGCCCAGCGCTTCAGTGGCAATTGTCAAAGACGGAAAGATCGCGTACTTGCAGGCTTACGGAACGGCCCGGATCGATCCGGCTACGCCCGCCAAGCCGGAGATGCGCTACTGCATCGGCTCAATCAGCAAGCAGTTCACCGCCACCGCGCTGCTTATGCTGCAGGAACAGGGAAAGCTTTCGCTGGATGACAGGGTCAGCAAATTTATTTCCGGGCTAACTCGCGGAAATGAAGTCACGATTCGGCAACTGCTCTCGCACATTTCGGGCTACCAGGACTTCTGGCCGCAGGACTACGTCATGCCGATCATCGCGCAACCGGTCACCGCACAACAAATCATGGACATGTGGGCCAAGAAGCCGCTCGACTTCGATCCTGGTGACAAATGGCAGTACAGCAACACCAATTACGTGATCGCTGGAGTCATTGCCGAGAAAGCCAGCGGCATGCCGCTGATGGAGTTCCTGCGGCAGCATGTGTTTAGTCCGCTCAATATGAAAAGCGTGACGGACACGGACAATGAGGCGCTGGGCACATCCGATCCTGCTGCCTATCTTCGCTACGCGCTAGGACCGCTGCGACCCGCGCCCAAGGAAGGACATGGCTGGATGTTCGCGGCCGGGGAGCTGGCGATGACGGCCGCCGATCTGGCGAAGTGGGATATTTCCATCATCGATCAGAGGTTGATGAAACCGGGTTCCTATCGCGAGTTTTCCAGGGAGGTGCTGCTTAATAACGGCGTGGGCACGCAATACGCGCTCGGCGTGGATGTCGCCAACGAAAGCGGACGGCGGCGGCTGGAGCACGGCGGCGAAGTTTCAGGATTTACGGCGGAGAATATTGTTTACCCGGATGATCGGGCCGCGGTGGTCGTGCTGACGAACCAGGATGCGGCAGCAGCGTCAGGTCTGATTGGCCGAGGCATCACGCCCCTGCTGTTTGAAACTACCGATGCGACCACCGCGCAGAAGCTCGAGCAAGCGCGCAAGATTTTCGATGGCTTGCAGCACGGGCAGATTGACCGTTCGCTGTTCACATCCAATGCCAACAGCTATTTCACCGATCAAGCGTTGCCGGACTTCGCCAGCAGCTTGGGCCCGTTGGGAACGCCGCAGGAATTCACGCAGACGCGTCAAACACTGCGCGGCGGCATGACGGAACGCGTATATCGGATCAAGTTTGCACAGAAAACTCTGCGCGCGTGGACCTACGAAATGCCCGACGGCAAGCTGGAGCAGTACATGGTCGCAGCGGCGGAGTGAGGGTTATCAGCAACTTTTGCTTTCTGTCTGCCAACTATCAGCATTTGGCCGCTCGGCCGACAGGCAGGCGGGGCTGCCGTCAGAAGTGCCCTGTCATCTGGGCGCCGAAGAACCACCGCTACTTTGATTCAACCGGCCAAGCAAGCAGAACCACTCTGTAGGATGACTCCGAAACCGGCCTAGTTCGTGTAACTACTTGTCGGGTAAGGGATAACGACGATGGCGGGAAGAGCGGGAAAAGAAATTGAGAAAAAGCTTGACACGTGATCGTGTGTTATAGTTAACTATAACACTAGAGATTCGCCTGCGGGCTGTTCGAATCCAGGGAAAACCGCTGACGAAGAAGAAAACAAAGAAGGTTAAAGGAGAATGGAACATGAAAGCCCCTCGTTTTGTGCTGGCCGTCGTGCTGATGTTGTTCGCTGCCGTGGCTCTTGCCCAGTCCCCCGCTGCGCCCGTCGTTGCATCCGACGCGCAAAAGTCCTTTGACAAATTGAAAGCTCTGGCGGGTAGCTGGGAGGGCCCGGTGACCGTCGTCCCACCGCAACCCGACATGTCAACTGATAAGCCCCTGCACATCACAATGCGCGTGACCTCCAGGGGAAATGCGCTCGTGCATGAGATGCAGGAGGCGGGAACACCGGAGGATCCGACAAAATACGACCATCCCGTCACCATGTTTTACCTCGACGGCGATCGTCTGAACCTGGTCCACTATTGCGATGCTGGCAATCGACCGCACATGGTTGCCCGGTCCTCGCCCGATGGAAAAACACTGGAGTTCGATTTTGTTGACCTCTCCGGTGGCAACGAGTACGGCCACATGCAGCACGCAGTGTTCACCATGATTGACGACAATCATCACACGGAGGAGTGGACGTACATGATGCCGGGGGACAAGCCCGTCCGTGCGCACTTCGATTTGCAGCGGGCAAAATGACGGGGGCATCTCCGTAAGGCGATCTGGAAACCAGGATGGACAGTGAGTGGAACGACAATCAGCCGATTTATCGCCAGCTGCGCGACCGCGTCGTGGCGATGATACTCGACGGCGTGCTCAAGGAAGGCGATCCGCTGCCCTCGGTGCGAACCGTTGCGGCCGAATATCGGGTCAATCCGCTCACGGTTCTGAAAGGTTATCAGGAGCTGGTGGACGAGGAACTGGTCGAGACCAGGAGAGGACGCGGCATGTTCATCAACGCGGGTGCGCGCAATTTGCTGATGCAGGGCGAGCGGCAGAAGTTTCTGGCCGAAGAATGGCCCAGGATCAAGGCGACCATTCGACGGCTTGGCTTGGATCCGGACGAACTGCTGGAGAATGGCGCAGGTTGCGGGCCGAAGTCGGAAGCTAAGAAGAAAGAGGAGGAGCGCTGAAGCGATGGCAGTCGTAGAAGCACGCGGTCTCCGCAAGGCCTACGGCACAACCGTTGCGCTGGACGGCGTGGATTTGCGTGTGGAAGAGGGCCGCATCCTCGGACTCATCGGTCCCAACGGCGCGGGCAAGACTACTGCGCTCCACGCGATTCTTGGCCTCACACCATATGAAGGGAAACTGAAAGTGCTCGGACGTGACCCTTGGGGCGAGCGCGATCAGCTCATGAGCGATGTCTGCTTCATTGCCGATGTCGCCGTGCTGCCGCGCTGGATAAGAGTTTCGCAGGCACTCGACTACATGGCCGGCGTGCATCCGCGATTTGACCGCAGGAAAGCGGAAGGCTTTCTGTCGAAGACCACTATCAAGCGTTCCAGCAAGGTCAGGGAATTGTCCAAGGGCATGGTGGTCCAACTGCACCTCGCCCTGGTCATGGCCATTGACGCCAGGTTGCTGGTGCTGGATGAGCCGACGCTGGGATTGGACATCCTGTACCGCAAGCAATTCTACGATTCGCTGCTGAACGATTACTTCGATGGCAGGCGCACCATCGTGGTGACCACCCATCAGGTCGAAGAGGTGCAGCACATCCTCACCGATCTAATGTTTATTGACCGGGGCCGCATCGTCCTCAGCTGCACCATGGAAGAGTTCGAATCGCGGTACGCGGAGGTGACGGTGAATCCCGAGCAGGTCGCAGCAGCGCGCGCTTTCAAGCCGATTTACGAGCGCCAGGTGTTCGGCCGCAGCATGCTGCTGTTCGATCAGGTTGATCGTCAGCAACTCGCCGCGCTGGGCGAAGTGCGCACGCCCAGCATCGCCGATTTGTTCGTTGCCGTGATGACCAATCGAGCCGGCGCACAAGGGGAAGCCAGATGAATACGCCATCGGACCTCGCGTCCGAATCTCAGCCGGCAGCGCCCGAGGGCATGCCCGCAACTCGAGTTTTTTATTGGTCGGTGCGACGCGAGCTCTGGGAAAACCGCTGGATCTTTGTCGGCCAGTTGGCAATCGCGGCGGTGTGTCTATTCGGGTTTCTGATCCACATGACTCGTTGGCTAGCTGAAATGCGCAGCTTATCGGCGACTGACCCGGCGCAGTACTGGGAAACGGTTGCCCTGCCATATAACGTCGCCGCAGGCCTGATGATGGTCGTCCTGATCCTCATGGGCCTGTTCTATTCTGCCGACGGATTGCATAGCGAACGCCGCGACCGCAGCATCTTGTTCTGGAAATCGCTGCCGGTTTCCGATGTCACCACCGTGCTGGCGAAAGCGAGCATTCCGATCGTCATTCTGCCACTGCTCACCTTTGGGGTCACGGTTGTCATACATCTGATCATGCTGCTGCTGAGCAGCGTTGCGCTGCCGGCGAGCGGTATGAGTGTGGCGTCGCTATGGAAAGAGTTGTCGATTGTTCAGATGTGGGGAATGCTGCTTTACCACCTTTTGTCGGCGCATGCCCTCTGGCCTTTTCCCATGTATTGCTGGCTGATCTTGGTTTCGGGGTGGGCGCGCCGCGCAACCTTGTTATGGGCAGCACTGCCTGTAGTCGCCATCGGCGGTCTCGAGAAGCTTGTTTTCGGCACTTCACGCTTCGCTGAAATGGTAGGTATGCGCTTGATCGGGGGAGGAGCGCCCACCGATGTGTCACACGGAGAGATGTTCCCGACGGGTCCGATGACGCATCTCACCCCGCTCCGATACCTGGGCACGCCGGCGCTGTGGATCGGGCTGGTAGTTGCCGCTGCATTTCTTTTTGCAGCGGTGCGGCTGCGCCGCTACCAAGGGCCGATTTAATTCGCATGCACACTTTGATCCAATCACTCACATAGGAGGATGAAAGATGAAGTCGTTTCTTGTCACGCTACCACTTGTACTGATGTTGTTCCCCGCGATGGCTTCTGCCGAGTCGGACCCACAAAAGTCGGCTGAAAAGCCGAGCAGTCCGGGCAATCCCTACACCACTTTTACCAAAGAGATCTACGAAGGAATTCAGGGGATCCTGGTTCGCTCGGCCGAAAAAGTGCCCGAGGAAGATTACCGCTTTAAGCCTACCGACGCGGTCCGCAGCTACGGCCAGATTCTTGGGCACGTAGCTGACGCCCAGTACTTCTTCTGCTCCAAAGTGCTCGGCGAGAAAGACCCTGCTCCGAAGATCGAGCAAACAAAAACCTCGAAAGCTGACCTCATCGCTGCTCTCAAAGATGCCTTCGCGTATTGCGGCAAGGCCTACGATGGCATGACGGACGCCTCCGGGACGCAACTGATACCGCTGTTCGGAGAGGATAACGACACGCCGAAGCTAGGCGTGCTCACGGTCAACAACCTGCACAGCGTGGAACACTATGGCAACCTGGTGACTTACATGCGCCTGAAAAACATCGTTCCTCCAACCAGCGAGCCGAAGGTCAGTCCATCCAACCCTCCACCGCCGAAGAAATGACGTGTGTGGGCCGGCCGCAGGCCGGCCCTGCGCTTCAGGGGAAGGAGCATTGATACTGTGGCTGCTTCCGCAGGGCGTTGAACATCGACCGCTGCTATTCGCATAAGGAGGAATGAAGATGAGCACAGCTGACCTATTGAAACACAATTCGGATGCCTCGCCGCGCCTCCGGGCTAGGGTGGCTGGCGTCTTTTATTTGCTGACCTTTCTGACCGGAGGAGTCGCGGCCGTCAGCGACAGGTTTGTCGTCCACGATGACCCCGCCGCAACGGCCGCCAACATCCTGGCCCACCAACCGGTGTTTTGGTTGGGGTTTTCAGCCTACCTGATGGTTGTTGCGTGCTACATCGCAGTCACGGCGCTCTTTTATGAATTGTTCAAGCCGGTGAACCGAAGCGTCTCTTTGGTCGCGGCTTTCTTCAGCCTGGTGGGATGCGCGATTCAAGCGGCTATCTGCGTTTTTCTTGTCGCCCCGTTGGTCCTTTTGAAAGGTGCGCCGTACCTGAGCGCATTCAAGACAGAACAGTTGCAGACGCTGGGCTATACATCTTTCACGTTGTACGGCCAGGGTTTCGACATCTGCTTTGTGTTTTTCGGATTCTATTGCCTGCTGATCGGCTACCTCATTTTCAGGTCGGGCTTCCTGCCTCGAATTCTTGGTTTCCTGATGGCGTTGGCTGGTCTAGGCTGGTTGACTTTTATCGCGCCTCCACTCGCCCACTCTTTGGACCCCTACATCCGGATCCCCGGCGTCATTGGGGAATTCTCGCTAACAGTATGGCTCATTGTGAAGGGCGTGAACGTTGAGCGCAGCCATTCGCATAAGGAGGAACGAGTATGAACACAGCTTCAATGACACAGATGGGGATGGAAGACAGTTCGACGGAAAGAACGCAACGCAGGTACGCGAGAATTGCGGGCTTTGTGTATCTATGGCTGATCATCACCGATGGGGCCGGCCTACTCACTATCTCCCATATCGTCGGGTCCGGGACGTTCGCGGAAACAGCGAAGCGAGTGTTGGCGTCGGAACACTTATATCGGGTCGCGCTCTCCAGTGAGTTGATTGAAGCTCTGAGCGTAACTCTACTTGCTTTCGCTCTGTATGTAACCCTCAAGCCAGTCGACAAGCTCCTGGCGCAGATCGCGCTATATTGGAAGTTAGGAGAGTCATTCATCAGCGGCGTGATGATGATCTTCGGCTTTTTGACGCTGCGTCTCTATAGTTCCCCACAGTCGTTCGGAGCATTGGGAGCTGAGCAGTCCCAGGCCTTAGTAGGTCTGACGGGCGATGCGGCTTCCGTCGCGTTCAACATCCAGGCGATATTCTTCAGTATCGGCTCGATGCTCTTCTTTTACCTGTTTCTTAAATCGAAATACATCCCAAGAATCCTGTCGGCATTCGGCGTGTTTGCGTCGGTCATAGTGACGATCATATGTTTTGGCAGTCTGATCCTTCCCGAACGTGCAGCGACGCTCCAGTACGGCTGGGCGCCCATAGGCATCGCCGAACTCATCGCTGGCTTCTGGCTGATGGTCTTTGCGGTAAAGACGCAAGCCCGTAGTGATCAGCAACTCGCTCAACCGGCGATTGTCCGCGGTTAGCAGCGTTTCGCCGACCTGTGGCTCCCCGTGTTCGGCGTGAACGTTCAACGATGGAAGGAGCAGGCCTGCACAGCGGGGGAATGGCGATCGGAGTGTCAGGCACTTGCTTCAGTAACTCGCTTAAGGAAGAAAGAATATGAACTCAGTGGCAATGATGGAACGGGTCGCAGAAGCGTCACCGCGTCTCAAGGCCAGAATCGCCGGCACCCTGTACTTGACCTCCTTTGTTGTTGGCATATTCGCCGAGTTCGTTGTTCGCGGCAGGTTGGGTTTCGCGGTTGGCCTGATCGCGGTCTCGTGCAGTACCGCCATGACGCTGCTCCTCTATCACATTCTTAAGGCCGTGAACAGGGGCCTCTCCTTGCTCGCGGTGTCTTTCAACTTGGTGGGACTCACTCTTGAGGCTCTTCGATGGAATCCTCGGGGCGTGGACATCGCCCTGGTATTTCACGGATTCTATTGCCTCCTGATTGGCTACCTCATTTTCAGGTCGACCTTTCTGCCCCGAATTCTGGGCGCGCTGATGGTGTTTGCCGGTTTGGGTTGGCTGACCTTTCTGTCAAACCCGCTCGTAAACCGCCTGTCCCCCTACAATCTGGCGTCAGGCCTGCTCGGTGAAGCATCGCTGATGCTCTGGCTCCTGATCATGGGTGTGAACGAGCAGCGATGGAAGGAACTGGCAAGCACGGCAGAGCATCGGTGAACGATCGTGCCGGGTGACAGCAACAACTGAAGGAGACAAGACATGAATTCCACCAAGAAGGCAGCCAGAGTTGCGGGACTGCTGTATCTGTTAACGTCGATACCCGGCGCTTTCAGCCTCTTGTACATTCCCTCGGCTTTTATCGTGCCCGGAGATGCCGCGGCGACAGCCAACAAGATCCTGGCCTCTGAATTCGTTTTCCGTCTCGGCATGGTGTGCGAACTGGCCGGCTTCACCGGCTTTATCTTCGTGGTCAGAGCACTGTACCGCCTGCTCCATGGGGTCAACAGGGCACAGGCCTCGCTGATGCTTACCTTAATGCTTGTCTCCATCCCCATCTCGCTCGGGAATGTGCTGAACGAGATTGCTGCCCTGATACTCGTGCGCGGCGCGGGCTTCTTGTCCGTCTTCGACCAACGTCAAATGGACGCCGCGGCCATGCTATTCCTCAAGCTGCATGGCTATGGAATTGATGTCGCCCAGATATTTTGGGGTCTCTGGCTCATTCCCTTCGGGGCCCTGGTATTCAAATCAGGTTTTCTTCCCCGAGTTCTGGGCGTCCTGTTGATCATTGCGTGCTTTGGATACCTGGCGAATAGCCTCGTCTCCTTCGGCGTGCTGCCGGACGTTGTGGGGCGGTTTTTAGGGCAGCTGACGATTTGCGAGCTGCCGATTATCTTTTGGCTTTTGATCAGGGGTGCGAAGGATCAACCACTGGGCGACCCGTGGGCAGGTTCCGCGAAAGCACCGGCGTGAACTGAGCCGAACTCCTAAGGCTTGACGGAACCGCCGCTATGGTTCCTCGTGATGGGCGTGAACATTCAACGATGGAACGAGCGGGCCAGCGCAGCAGGGCGTCAGTCAACGGCCATTTTCAGGCGATGCAACGGATAAAAGGAGAGAGAAGACATGAATTCGACTAAGAGAACTGCAAGGATCGCCGGCGTTCTGTATCTGGTGAACGGGGTGACTGGCTTCTTCGGCATCGTGTACGTGCCCAGTCGGTTGATCCTATCAGGCAACGCGGCTGCAACCGCCAACAACATTCTCGCGTCGGAGAGACTCTTTCGTCTCGGCATCTCCTCCGAGCTGATTTGCGCGGTCGAATTCATCTTCTTGATAGCGGTTCTTTACCGATTACTCGGCGGGGTGAGCAAGACACATGCTTCGCTGATGGTCATCTTTGGACTGGCTTTCGTCCCCATCATGTGCATGAACGTACTCAGCGAGATCGCTGCCCTGACGCTCTTGCGCGGCGCGGATTTCCTCTCCATGTTCGACCGACCTCAACGCGAAGGTCTGGCTATGCTGTTCCTCGATTTGCATCGCTATGGATACATTATCGGGTGGATCTTTGGCCCCTGGCTTTTCTTCTTCGGAGTTCTTGTGTTCAAGTCGGGCTTCCTCCCGCGCATCCTGGGCGTCCTGCTGATCGCTGCCTGTTTC